>JACCEB011299375.1_pt1 | contig 21992 bp, 19 predicted proteins | sample 7454761 | NCBI WGS metagenome assembly JACCEB01 (sample SAMN15323454, study PRJNA562643) | freshwater metagenome | isolation source: river surface water | place: USA:Blue River Watershed | collected 2017-08-18 | reverse complement strand
TGGAGGGTGAAGCGCTTGTTGCCGACGACGCACCAGCTCAGGCCCTCGTCCCAGGCGCGGCCTTCGTTGGCCGTGGGCGTGGTGGAGGCGAACCAGCGTTCGTCGATGCCGCCGCGGTTGAGGCCGTAGGCGTAGGTGTCGTCGGGGTGGAGTTTGATGCGGAGGCCCGGCTGGAGGAAGGAGCGCGGGACCCACGCGGGGGCGAGGCGGAGAAGGCCGCCGGTTTCGGCGAGCGCGGATTCAACGAGCGACTGGGTCTTGTTTTTGACCGTTTTGAGGTCGGCGGTGGTTTTGGGCATCGGAAGGTGGAACTGAAATCTGAGATTTGAGATCTGAGATTGGAGAATGCCGCGGAGCGGCGGGGTGCGGGGCGAAAGAAAGAGAATCTTACCGCTCTGCAAGGGCGGGTGCCTAGAAACGCGGCGGCGGCTTTTGGGAAAATTGCGGCGGCGGTGCGCGGGAACCCGTCAACGCTGCTGGTAGCGCGTGCGGTAGGCGCGGGGGGTCTCGGACATGAACTTCCGGAATTCCTTCGTGAAATGGCTCTGGTCGGCGAAGCCGAACTCGGTCGCGACCTCGGCGAGGGATTTGCGGGAGAAGACGAGCGCGCTGCAGCTCATGCGCACGCGCAGCTGCCGGAGGTAATCGTGGGGCGAGCTGTGGTAGGCGGCCTGGAATTGGCGCTCGAAGGCGCGCACGGAGAGGCCGCAGGTTTTGGCGAGGTCCTCGTTGGTGATGCGGTCGGCGTAGTGCTGGCTGATGTAGCGGATCGCGACGCTGAGCTGCGAGTCGGCGGGGGTGGCTTCCTCGCGCGGGGAGACCGGGCGCGTGACGCCGGCGGTGCCGACGATGCGGCCGTCGGCGTCGCGCAGCGGCACCTTCGAGGTCACGCACCAGCGGGCGGTGTGGTTGAAGCGGCCGACCAGCTCGACGCGCGAGAGGATGCGCTCGCCGCGGAGGACGCGCTCGTCGTCGAGGCGGTATTGGTTGGCGAGGACCTCGGTGCAGAAATCGTAGTCGGTGCGGCCGATGATCTCGGCGCGGGTCTTCACGCCGAAGTTGATCAGGAAGGAGACGTTGACCCACTCGTAGTGGCCGGCCTCGTCCTTCATCCACACGGGGGTGTCCTCGAGGTAGTCGAAGAGTTCGATGACTTCGGGCGCGACGGTGCCGACGCGGCTGAGGGTCGCGAGCATGGAGTCGTCGGGGGACGTCATGGAGGACGGCCAGCACAACAACCCGGCGCCGCGGAGGGAAGGCAAAGGTCGCGGCGGCGGGCGGGGGAGTGAGCGGGCCGGCCACGGTGCGGCCGCGGGCGCCGGCCGCTCAGCCCGGGGTGTTTTCGCCGGCGAGGACCTGCCGGAGGCGGCCGAAATCGACGGGCTTGGCGAGCATGCCGTCCATGCCGCTGGCGAGGCACTGGGTGCGATCCTCGGGAAACACGTTGGCCGTGAGGGCGACGATGCGGGGGCCGCGGGCGGCGCCGTAGTGCGTGCGGATTGCGCGGGCGGCATCGAAGCCGTTGATCTCGGGCATGCGCAGGTCGAGCAGGATGAGGTCGTAGGGGTTCTTCGTGGCGGCCTGGACGGCAAGGCGGCCGTTGCCGACGACGTCGGGCGAGTAGCCGTGCCGCCAGAGGAACTCGAGGATCAGCATCTGATTCTCCGGCTGGTCCTCGGCGACGAGGATGCGCAACGCTTCGGGCAACGGATCCGAGGCGTCCGCATCGGCCGCCGGCGCCGGCTGGGGCGAGATGACCGGCGCCTGGATCGTAAAGTAGAACGTGGAGCCGACGTCGGGTTCGCTCTCGCAGCCGATCTCGCCGCCGAGCAGGCCGGTGAGGCGCTGGCTGATGGCGAGGCCGAGGCCGGTGCCCCCGAACGTGCGGGTGGTCGACGAGTCGACCTGGCTGAAGGGCTTGAACAACCGGTCGCGCCGGCTGGCGGGGATGCCGATGCCGGTGTCGGCGACGTTGAAACGCAGGGTGCAGGGTTCGCCCGGCGCAGCGGGGGCGGCGAGGCGGTCGACATGCACGCGGACCGAGCCTTGGCGGGTGAACTTGAGGGCGTTGCCGATGAGGTTGACGAGGATCTGGCGGAGTCGATCGCCGTCGACGTGGATGAGGTCGGGCACGTCGGGCGCGCGGGTGACGATGAGGTGGAGGCCCTTCGCGATGGCGCGCTGCTGGAACATCCCGGTGAGGGAGTCGAAGAGACGCGGCAGCGAGGTCGTCTCGGGGTGCAGCGAGAGTTTGCCGGCCTCGATTTTCGAGAAGTCGAGGATGTCGTCGATGAGCGAGAGCAGCGACTCGCCGGAGGAGCAGATGGTCTCGGCCCAGTTGCACTGTTTGGCGTCGAGGGGGCTCTCGCGGAGGAGCTGCGAGAAGCCGAGGACGGCGTTGAGCGGCGTGCGGATCTCGTGGCTCATGACCGCGAGGAATTCGCTCTTGGCGCGGTCGGCGGCCTCGGCGCGTTCCTTGGCCTGGCGGAGCTCGACCTCGGCGGTCTTGAGGGCGGTGATCTCGACGCTGGCGGCGATGACCTCCTTGATCGTCGGGCCCTCGTAGAGCGGGCGCATCGAGGTGAGGATGATGAGACCGGTGCGGGCGTTGCAGTAGGTGAGCGTGGTTTCGCGGCCGGCCCAGGCGGTGGCGTAGGCGGAGTTGATGGCGGCGAGATTCTCCGGGGCGGCGATCTCCTCGACCGTGCGGCCCTCGACCGTCTCGGGCGTGAGGCCGAGGCGGCGCGCGAGTTCGCCGCGGCAGAGGGTGTGCACGAAACCGCGCGGGGTGTGGCGCACGCAGAGGATCATGCCCTGCTGCGAGGAGAGGACCTGCTGGTAGTAGGCGCTGATCGTGGCGAGGCGGCTCTCGCTCTCGCGGCGGAGGCGCTCGTTGGCTTCGGTGAGTTCGGCGGAGACCACCTCGAGCGTGTGGTTGAGGAAATCGCGGTCCTGTTCCAGCTCGCCGTAGGCGTCGCTGATCGCGTTCAGCAACGGCCGCCAAGCCGGGTCCTGGGGATCGAGCTGCGGGGCGTGTTTGCGCAGCTGGCGGAGCAGCAGCGGGTTCATGATCGGCCTCCGGTTTCGGCAAACACGGTCACCGCCATCGTCTGGTTGTGCAGATCGCAACCGACGTTGGCCGAGAGGGGGCAGATCTCGCCGTAGGAATAGAAGCCGATCGTGGGCGTCTCGGAGCGGAGCAGGCCGAGGGTGGCATCGACTTCCTCCTCGACGCGCTGGCCGAGGACGACGCGGCGGCCGACGCAGCTGACGAGGACGGCGAAGCGCGGGGAGCCGGCGGGGAGCCGGCCGGAAACCGTTTCGGCCGCGCTGGAGGCTCCGCCGACCAGGGACGAGAGGCTGGACTTCATGAGGCGGACGTAGTGGCCCTCGGGAAGGTCGCCGGCGAAGACGAGGGACTGGGTGGCTTCATCGACCGCGAGGATCGAGCGCACGAGGCCGTCGGTGGCGTCGCGTCGGGGGAGCAACTGGAGCGGGAAGAGGAAGCCGGTGCCGGGCAGGCCCTGGGCGCGGTCGCCGAGGTAGCGTTTGTAGAGGGCGAGGGCGGGCTGGCCGTCGAGTTCGTGGAGAACATTGCCGTAGGATCGGGTCACGAGCCGGCGCGGGCCGAAGGGACTCCAGCCGCCGCCGGTGCCGAAGCCGACCTGGAGGCGGTCGCCGTAGAAGCCGATGGCGACGATGCGGCCCGGGCCGATGTCGTCGCCGAGGCCGACGAGGGTCCGGCGAAACCGGAGCGAGTCGCCGGCGAGTCCGCCGGTGAGCGAGACGGGCGCGGGGAGGGCGGAGCGGAAGCCACGGGTGAGCGGGGTGCCGTTGACGCCGAGGCCGTCGCTGAGGACGAGCACGTGGCGGAGATCGGGCGCGGCGAGTCGGGCGCCGAGCGCGGCGGCGGACTCGAAGCTCCGGTTCGAGCGCGGCAGTGCGACCGACTCGGCGCGGACGCGCGTGTGCGCGAACTGGATCGCAAGGGCGACGATCGAGTCGTCGCGGACGGAGTTTTGGAGAATCTCCCCGGCCGTGCTGCAGCCCGCGACGGAGGCGCCCGGAAAACGCCGGCCCAATTCCCGCACGGGCGAGTCGGTGCGGGCCATGACGGCGGCGTCGGCGAAATAGAGGACGAGATTGGGCGCCGTTGGCGCTCCCGCGCCGGAGGTGCGCCAACCTGAACCCGGAGTCCAGTCGAGGACGCTGATCGTCACGATCCTCTATCGGCGCGTCCGGGCGGGGGCTTTAGCGCCGATGGCGGGGGCGGTTGCCCGGTGCGGTGCCCGGCCCGGGGAGGCGGAGCGGCGCCGATCAGGCGTCGAAACTCATCCGCGAGTTGTGGCGGAGGTAGTCGGCGATCTCGGCGGCGAAGACCTCGCCGAACTCGGCGCGCTTTTTTTCGCCGAGGCCGGGGATGCCCTCCATGTCGTCGACGGTGGTCGGATAATGGCGGGCCATGGCGCGGAGGGTATTATCGCCGAAAACGATGTAGGCGGGCACGCGGCGTTCGTCGGCGAGCTCCTTGCGCACGGCGCGGAGGCGGGCGAAGAGGATCTCGTCGCAGGCGATGTCGCCCTCGCGGCGGGCGACGCGCTTCGCCTTGGGCAGGTCCATCGGCTTGGTGAGCGTGACGGGCTGGCGGGTGCGGAGGAGCGTCATGCCCGCTTCGGTCAGCTCGAGCGTGGCGTATTCGCCCTCGGCGACGGCGACATAGCCGAGGCGCATGAGTTCGCGGCCGACGGCCGACCACTGCGGGCGGGCGAGTTCGCGGCCGATGCCGTAGGTGGTGAGGCGGTCGTGGCCCCAGCGGCGGATCTTGTCGGTCTCGGCGCCGGTGAGGACCTCGATGATGTGGTTCATGCCGACGGAGAAGCGGCTGACCTGCGCGATGCGGTAGATGCAGGACAGGAATTTCTGCGCGACGATCGTGCCGTCGTAGGTCTCGCGGGGCTCGGCGCAGTTGTCGCAGGCGCCGCAGTTATCGAGCGGGAATTTCTCGCCGAAATACTCGAGCAGCTCGGCGCGGCGGCAGCCGGCGCTCTCGGCGTAGTGGACGATCTGCCGGAGCTGGGCGCGCGCGACCTCGCGTTCCTGCTCGTTGGTCATCTCGTCGAGGAAGTGGGTCTGTTTGGCGATGTCGCCGGCGCTGAAGAGCAGGAGGCAGTCGCCGGGGAGTCCGTCGCGCCCGGCGCGGCCGGTCTCCTGGTAGTAGCCCTCGATGTTCTTGGGCAGGTCGTGGTGGATGACCCAGCGGACGTTGGGCTTGTTGATGCCCATGCCGAAGGCGATCGTGGCGCAGATGATGCGGGTGTCGTCGCGGAGGAACGCCTCCTGGTTGCGGGCGCGCTCGGCGGCGTCCAAGCCGGCGTGATACGCGCGGGCGGAGAAGCCGCGGCCGGCGAGGGACTCGGCCACGCGCTCGGCGGCGGCGCGGCTGGCGCAGTAGATGATGCCGCTCTCGTGCTCCCGCTTGCGCACGAAATCGATGATCTGTTTCAGCGGCTGGTCCTTGGGGATGACGCGGTAGGTGAGGTTGGGGCGGTTGAAGCTGGCGACAAACGTCGCGGGCTCCTGCAGCTTGAGGTGGCCGACGATATCCTGCCGCACGCGGCTGGTCGCGGTGGCGGTGAGGGCCATCAGCGGCACGCCGGGCAGCGCTTCGCGGAGGCGGGCGAGCTGGCGGTATTCGGGGCGGAAATCGTGGCCCCATTCTGAGACGCAGTGGGCCTCGTCGATGGCGATGCACGAGACGTTCCAATTCTTCAGGTTCTCGCTCCAGCCCTCGAGCAGCAGCCGCTCGGGGGCGACGTAGAGCAGGCGGTATTCGTGCCGGTGCAGGCCGCGCAGGCGGGAGCGGGCCTCGTCGGCATCGAGGGTGGAGTTGAGATAGGTCGCCGCGACGCCGCTCGCCTGGAGCTGGTCGACCTGGTCCTTCATCAGGGCGATGAGCGGCGAGACGACGACGGTGAGGCCGCCGCGGGCGAGGGCCGGAATCTGGAAACAGAGGGACTTGCCGCCGCCGGTCGGCAGGAGCGCGAAGACATCGCGGCCGGCGAGCGTGGCCTCGCAGATCTCGCGCTGCAGCGGGCGGAACGTGCCGTAGCCGAAGGTGCGCTTCAGGAGGAGGTCGAGGTCGTCGTGGGCGGTGGCGGCCATGAACAAATGAACACTAGGGGCGCGGCGCGGCGGGACGCACGGAAATTTTTCGCCCTTGGCAGGCCGCGGGGGCGCTGGAAGTTGAGGGCATGCGTTCTCTCCGTTTCCTCTCCGGACTGCTCCTGGCGGTAGCGTCGGTCGGCGCGGCGACGCCGCTGCAGGAGAGTGTCCGCGCGTGGCGCACGGCGGGCGAACAGGCGCTGATCGGGGAATTCCGGGAGTTGGTCGCGATCCCGAACGTGACGGTCGACCGCGCCAACATCCGCCGCAACGCGGACTTCATTGCCGCGATGATGCGGCGGCGCGGGATCGAGGCGCGGCTGATCACGCCCCCGGGCGGGGCGGCGAATCCCGTGGTCTACGGCGAGGTGAACGTGCCGGGGGCGACGCGGACGGTGTTGTTCTATGCGCATTTCGACGGGCAGCCGGTGAACCCGCAGGAGTGGGCGGCAGGCTGGGAGCCCTTCCAGCCGAAGTTTGCGACCGGACCGGCGGAGCAGGGGGGGAAACTCGTCGAGAGCTGGAAGCCGGGCGATCCGATCGATCCGCAATGGCGGCTGACCGGCCGCGGCAGCGCGGACGACAAGGCCGGCGTGATGGTGCTGCTCAACGCCTACGCGGCGCTGCGCGCGACGGGCACGGCGCCGACCGTGAACCTGAAATTCCTCTTCGACGGCGAGGAGGAGATCGGCTCGCCGAATCTGGCGGCGTTGATCGACACGAACCGCGAGGCGCTGGCGGCCGATCTCTGGCTGATCCTCGACGGACCGTGCCATCCGGCGGGGCGCAAGACGGTGGTCTTCGGGGTGCGCGGGTCGGCGCGGCTCGACCTGACGGTCTTCGGCCCGAAGCGGCCGCTGCACAGCGGCAACTACGGCAACTGGGCGCCGAATCCGGCGCAGGCGCTCGCGAACCTGCTCGCTTCGATGAAGGACGACGACGGGCGCGTGCGGGTGGCGGGTTTCTACGACGACAGCACGCCGCTCACGCCGCGGGAGCGCGAGGCGCTGGCGGCGATCCCGCCGGTGGAGGCGGAGTTGAAGCGCGAGCTGGGCCTCGCGGCATCCGAGGTGCCCGACCGCGGGCTGTATGCAGGCTTCACGCTGCCCACGCTGAACATCAACGGCCTGCAGTCCGCGAACGTCGGCACCCTGGCGGCCAACATCATCCCCAGCACGGCGCGGGCGACGCTGAACCTGCGGCTCGTGCCCGGCGATAATGCGCGCCGCATGGCCGACCGGATCGTCGCGCACATCGTGGCGCGCGGTTGGCACGTGCTCGACCGCGACCCGACGGACGAGGAGCGGGCGCGTTTCCCGCGCCTGATCCGGGTGGACCGGCGGGCGGGCGCGGTGGAGGCGCAACGCACGCCGCTCGATCTGCCGGTCGCGCAGACGGTGGTGGCCGCGGTGCAGGCGACGACGCGCGAGCCGGTGGTGCTGCAGCCGATGCTGGGCGGCACGCTGCCGCTGATCGTGATCGAGCAGCGGCTGCGGACGCCGATCCTCACCGTGCCGATCGTGAATGCGGACAACAACCAGCACGCGGAGAACGAAAACGTGAAGGTGCAGGCCCTCTGGGACGGCATCGAGACGTATGCGGCGTTGATGACGCTGCCGCGGTGGCCGTGAGCGGAACGGCGGCGAAACTCTACCTCGGCTGCCCGGTGTGGGCGCATGCGCCGTGGCGCGGGAAGTTCTTCACGGCGACGGCGCGGCGCGAGGACTTCCTGCCGCAATACGCGGGCGTCTTCGACACGAGCGAGGGCAACTCGACCTTCTACGGGCTGCCGGCGGCGGAGACGGTGGCGCGGTGGGCGGCCGAGGCGCCGGCGACGTTCCGGTTCTGCCTGAAATTTCCGCGGACGATCACGCACGACCTGCAGCTGGCGGGCGCGGAGGCGGCGACGGCGGAGTTTCTCGGGCGGATCGCGCCGCTGCAGGGCCGGCTCGGGCCGTTTTTCCTGCAACTGCACCAGAGCTTCGGCGCGCGGCGGCTCCGGGAACTCGAGGCTTACCTGCGCGGGCTGCCGCGGGAGTTGGCCTACGCGGTGGAGGTGCGCAGCCTGGATTTCTTCGACGGGGCGGCGCAGGAGCGGGCGCTCGATGCGCTGCTGGGCGAACTCGGGATGGAGCGCGTGATCTTCGACACGCGGGGGTTGTTTGCGGCGACGGCGACGGACGAACTCACGCTCGACGCCAAGCGCAAGAAACCGCGCGTGCCGGTGCGGCACACGGCGATCGGGGCGCGGCCGTTTGTGCGGTTTGTGGGCGATCCCGACGTGCCGAAAAACGACGCGGTGCTGCGCGAGTGGGCCGACGTGGTGGCGCGCTGGCTGGCGGAGGGGCGGACGCCGTTTTTCTTCACGCATCATCCGGACGACGCGCATGCGCCGGAGCTGGCGCGGCGGTTTCAGGCGCTGGTGCACGCGCGGGCGCCGCAGGTGCCGGCGCCCGCGGCGTGGCCGGCGGAGCGGGAGCCGCGGGCGGATCAGCTGAGTTTGTTGTAGGTGAGTTGGCCGGGGCGGCCGCGGGACCGATCGAGGAGCGGAAGAAGGGACACGGAAACGTTGGCCCAAATCATGAGCTGAATTTTTGACCGCGGATGGCGCGGAGGACGCGGACAGAGACGGCGTGGTTCGGCGTAAGCACGGCGTAGTTCATGCCGGCGTCGCGGGGAAGGAGATCCCATGATCGACGTCAAACTGGTCAGGCGCATATCCGGCTCGGGACGTCCTGGTCGCAACGGCGTCTGCGCCAACGCGGCGTCATCCGGCAACGTCGGCGTTGCCGCGCCGCGTTGGATCGGGCTCTTGGAGCGCCTTCGTCGGGTCGATAAACAGCCAGCTCAACGCCGCCAGGAGGTAGAGCACCGCGATGATTTGAAGGGGAAGGAGCCACTGGCCGGCGGCGCCCGAGCGTTCGACGAGCCAGGCGAGGACGATCGGGGACAGCATCCCACCGACCTGACCGACGGTGTTCATCGTCGCGCTGACGAGTCCGGACTGGGACTCGCCGATTTCGATGCAGGTGGCCCACGAAGCGGCCAGTGCGAACATCGACGCGCCTCCGGCCGTGGCGAGGAGCACGGCTTTCACGTGGTGGCTTTCGACCGGCCCGGTCGCGGCGAACATGGCCAACGCGGCAACCGCATAGGCGGCACCGCCCACCAGCGCGCGCCCGAGACGGAGACCAAGCTTTCGCGCCAGATAGTCGGTCGTCACGCCGCCAAGAAGATCGGCCGGCACGGCAAAAATCATCGGCAGACCGGCATAGAACGCCAGCGTGGTCGGGGAGAAGCCAAGGGTGGCCAGGAACGTAGGCAGCCACGTGATGACAAAGTAGAAGCCGTATCCGTTGGCGAAGGCCACGATGCAGAGCAGCCAGACATTGCGACTGCCGAGGATGGACCGCCACAACGGCGCAGATTTCCCAGCCGAGACCGTCCGGTCGGCGGCAATTCCGCGGGTAATATGGCTGAGTTCGGCTGCGTTGACGCCTGCGTGTTCATCGGGCCGGTCCCGAAACCACCGCAGCCACATCGCCGCCCAGACAAATCCGAGGAGACCGAAAATCAGGAAGACCCCGCGCCAGCCCACCATCGGCGCGAGGACCAAGACGAGCGGCGGAGTCAATCCAGCGGCAAGGTGGGCGCCGGCGAAGAAGACGCCCTGCACCCGACCGCGCTCTTCGGCCGGAATCCAGCGCGAAAAAACCCGGGTGGCATTGGGCCACGCGCCCGCCTCGCCCGCCCCGAACAGGAACCGAAAGATGAGAAGACTGATATAACCGAACGACGCGGCCGTAAGCAGCGTGAAGGCCGACCACCAGCCAACGATGCGCGCCAGCACGAGTCGCGGCCCGATTTTTTCGCCCCACCACGCCGACGGAATTTCGAAGATCGCGTAGGCCAGGGTGAAGGCGCTGAACACAAAACTCATCTGCTGCATCGTCAGACCGAGGTCTCGCCGAATATCGCCCGCGAGCACGCCGATGCAGGCGCGGTCAAGATACGTGACGACGGCGAGGGCGACGCAGAATCCCACGACCTTGAAACGGGCGCGGGTCGGAACTTGAGACGAGTGCATGGCGGCGGTCGAAGCTTCGGGCTTCATCGGCCCCGAGGATCGAGCAGGAAGCTCAGGCGGAACCCGCCTTCGGGTATTCGTTGCACAGGTAGTGCAGGCGGGGCGCGTCCTCCACGATGGTCGGGTAGCGCACGAGATCGGCGAAGAAGAAGTTGTCCGCGACGTCGTCGCACACACTCGAGACCTCGCCGCTCACGGTATAGCCCACGCCGTCGATCCGGTATCCGGTGCCCTCCTCCCCCCAGAATTGGTGGATGGTCCGCGGCGGGATGCAGAGGCTCTCGCCCGGCGTCAGCCGGATCGTCTCACCGCTCGCGATCGTGCGTCGGCAGCCGTCGACAACCACGTCGAGGTTGCCCTTGGCGGGCCGATCCTCCGCGTCGGTCCGGGTCAGCTGGACACAAATATTTCCGCCGCCGCGATTGATGATGTCCTCGCGCTTGGTCCGATGGAAGTGCGCCGGCGCACGCTGTCCCTCCGGGTCGAGAATGAGTTTTTCAGCGTAATTCTTCGGATAGCGCGGATCGCGGATGTGGCCATTGCGGAGCGTAAACAGCGTGCGGCCGATCCGCGGGAAATCCCTGCTCCCGAAATCGGTGACATCCCAGCCCAACGCACAATCGCGCACCTCGTCGAATTCCGATCCTCGCCCCTCCCAGTCCTGGATGTTCCAGGCCGCAAACGGGGGGAGAATTACTTGGAATTGGCGAAAGACTGTTTTCGCCGTGGCGATGCTCGCTTCGACGCGAGCGCGATTGAGCGGTTGGTAGGCCATGAGTTCGATCGAGCGGATTACCAGCGGTGGGTGGCCGTGAGGTAGATCGTGCGCGGCGCAGCGATGGTATTGCTCCCCTGACCGATCGCGGCCTGGGGGAAGATCACGTCGGTGATATTCGCGGCGGTTAGCGAGTAGGACCACTTGCCCTTCGTATAGTCGCAGCCGACATCGTAGCGACTCGCCCCGGGCACCCGGTAGGTGTTCTCGGCCCGACCCCAGACCGAGGTCTGGTAGACGAGCCCCGCCTTGATTCCAAAGCCCTTCAGGGAGCCTTCGCGGAAATTATAGCGCGAAAAGATCTGCAACTTGTGATCCGGAATTCCGCGAAACTCCCGCCGGGTGCCGTCCGGCTTAACTCCCGGCGCGGTTGTGTCCATATTGGTATAGCCGCCGTAGATGAGGATCTGCTTGGTCAGATTTCCCGACCACTCCAGTTCCCATCCTTTGGCCCGGTTGCCGGCCTCGATGATCGCGATTTGACCGCCCGGGACGGAGGAGTCGGTTTGGTTGCGCACAAAGTCGTGCTGGAGGACCGTGAAGCGCGCCACACTGACGGAAAGGTTGCCCTGGAAGAAATTCGTTTTCACGCCGAACTCCCGGTTCGTGGTGATGGGGCTGATCCAACTGAGCACCTGACGGGGATCCGTGCCGGGTATGTTCGGGTAAAGACTCTGTTGCCGGCGGACCGACCCCGCTTCCGAATAGACGCCAAAAACCGCGAGCCACTTCAGGGGCTTGAGCGTCAGTCCATAGAGGGGACTGTTGACATGGTCAGGCAGGACCGAGCCGCTGTTGGTAAACCGTCCATTGAGGTTGTTGCGCGTCCATGATGCCTTGGCAAAGTCGCGCCGATAGCCGCCGGTGAGGATTGCCCGCTCCTTCCATGCAGAGATCTGGGCGTTGGCAAACGCCGCCCAACTTCCCGTCTTGCCGTAGTTGCTGATCGTCGTGGCCAGCGGCGTCAGGGGTGTGCGTCCGTGAACCGGCTGGATGAGGCTGATCGGTTGATGATTACCCGTGGCATAGGTGCGCTTGTTGATATCGCGGGTGACCTCGTAGCCGGCGAGAATCTGTCCGCCCAGCATCTCGTCCCAGAACTTGTCCTGAGCCGCGACGTCACCTTGCAGGCGCAACGATTTGTCCTGCCGGACATCCTGCTCGTAGGTGCGATTCGCGAGCAGATCGCCCGTGTTGTCGAAGAAGAAGCCATCCTGCACCAAGGCGCGGGTCGTGTCGCTCCGCAGCCGGTAGACCACCGCCGACTGGCGGGCGGACAGCACGCGGTTGAATTGATGAGTCAGTGTCGAGTAGAGCGCGCTGATGTTGGCCCGTCTCCCGTTGCCCGGCTCACTGGTGTAGATCTCGGGATCCGCCCAACGCCCGAGGGAGATGCGCGGCGTGACCCCTGCCGGCACCGGGACGGGTGCGGTGGAGTTGTTGAACACCGGCGCAAGGTAGGGCGTGCCAAACCCGGGCGGCGTCTCAACCTTGAGATACTCGAACTCATTGGTCCACTGGGTGCGCTTCCCGAAGTTCCAGGTGAATGAGGGGAAGATGCCGGTCTTGCGCACATTCTCCTCGTCGCGCCAACCGTCGGCATCGATGCGATTGAGAATCAGCCGGTAGGCGCCGCGTTTGTTCGCGACCGGGCCGGTGGTGTCGAACTGGCCGCGGATGAAGGACTGGGTCCCCACGGTGACCGCCGCACTCGTGGCTGCGGTAAATCGCGGCTTCTTCGTGAGCATGTTCACGAAGCCACCGCTCTCAGACGAACCGGCGATCGAAGCCGAAGGCCCTTTGATGATCTCGATGCGGTCGACATTCGTGATGTCCGACTCGTAGCCGGCGACGCGAAAGCCGTTGCGATAGCGGTTGGACACGAGAAATCCACGGATGACGCTGCCGTTGGGAACATTCTGACGCTCGGTGACGCCCGGAGTGTAACGGATTGCCTCCTCATAATTGTAGGCGCTCAGATCGCGGATCAGATTCGCGTTAATGACCGAGATCGACTGCGGCACGTTTTCCGCCGCGACCTTGAGGCGCGTGGCCGAACCCAGATTGGACGCGCCGTAACTTTCGCCCGTGGTCGCTTCGACCGTAAAGGCGCTCAACGTGACGGCTTCTTCCGCGCCGGTGGAATTGGGCAGCGGCGGGCGGCCGGGAGGCGTCTGGGCCCGAAGTGTCGAAAGCAGGACGCAGCAGACGACGAGGCATTTTGCGGAGTGCGCCGAAGTTCTAGGATCGTTCATGGAGGAGGAGGTGGGGGCAGTCTTTCTGGGGCACCAAGACCGACGGGGATTCCGGATAGAGTGCCACCCGCGGGCTCGGGGAAACGGCCGGCACCTTGGGCCTAGCCATCACCACGACGACGCTCTCTTTGTTTTCCCGTAAAATGCCCGCCCGCGGCCGGACCTCCCGCCGCCTCCGACTCTAGCGCCGCCGCACCGAAATCCCCGGCACCCAATGACCGCGCACGGCGACGATTTTCTCGTGTTTCGGAATGCCGAACTCGTTTGCCTGGAGTTGGCCGACGAGCAAGTCGGTCGCCGCTTCACCGACGGTTTCCGGATCGGAGTCGAGTCCGGCCAGCGGCGCCACGTCGCGCGACCAATCGAGGTGAACCAGCCCGACATCGGACGGCACACGCAGTCCGAGCCGTTCGACCCATCGGGCCACAGGCTGATCGGAGAACAGGATCACCTCGGGCCGGTGTGCCAAGTGCCACTGATCGAACTGGTCCGCCTCGCCGCCGGTGGCGGTGATCAGCGCCGGCACGCGGTCGGACACGACCATCCTGTTTTGGTGCAGGAGAAATGCGGCCAGCCAGGCTTGGTCCACCCGCGCTGAAAGCGCTTCGCTCAAGACGAGACCGATGCGGCGATAGCGGCGGCGCTCCAATTCATGCAGCACGAGCTGCATATCCTCATAATGCGAGGAGACGACGCGGTGCACCGCCGGATGTGATACGGTGAGCCCTTTGGTGACGCAGGCAAAGTGCGCCCAGGCGAGGTCGAGTCGACCGCCGCTCGCCGGGAGCGAGTGCAGGATCAAGCCGCGGATTCCGCGCGTGCGCAGGATTTTTGTCATCCGCGCGGGAGTCATTCCCGGCTCCGTGAGCCAGATTTCGTCGAGTGCGTAACCAAGCTGGCCGGCCCGACGCTTGGCCCCTTCGTAGAATCGCACGAGGTTTGACGTCCGTCGCCATCCGTCACGTGTCGCCCAGGCGGTAACGAAGCCGAGCGTCGCCTGGACCGGCTTTTCGTGCAGCGTGCGCAGCCGCGCCATCAACGACGACAGGACCGCGTCGGGCCGGTAACCGGCCTTGTGCGCGGCTGCCTGCACGCGCTTCCGCGTCGCGGGAAGCAGGCGAGGGTCATTGCGCAGGGCCAACGAGACGGTCATGTGCGACACGCCGAGTTGGGCGGCGAGATCACGCAGGGTAAGGCGGCGCTTCATTTTACGGGAAACTGCTTTTCGGATTTTCCCGCGGCAAGCTCCGTCGGACACTGGCGCATGGTCATCACTCGCCTTGAGACCCTGCATCTGCGTCCCCGTTGGCTGGTGGTTCGAGTCCATACCGACGCCGGGCTCTGTGGTCTGGGCGAGGCCACGCTGGAGGGGCGCTGTTTGACCGTGGAGACTGCGCTGCGCGAGATGGAGCGGTGGCTGATCGGCCAGGATCCCCGACGGATCGAGCACATCTGGCAACACCTCTACCGGGGGGGCTTTTATCGCGGTGGTCCCGTGCTGTCCTCCGCACTCTCGGGAGTCGACCAAGCGCTGTGGGATATTCTGGGGAAGACTCTCGGAGTGCCCGTCTATCAGCTGCTCGGCGGCGCGGTCCGGGAACGCATCCGGCTCTACGGCTGGATCAACGTCACCTCGACGGGCGACTACATCGAGGCGGCGGCCCGGCTGGCCGCCGAGCACAGGTTCACGGCGTTCAAGTGCACTCTGACCGACGCGATGCGTCCGCTGGAGTCGAAGGCGAGTCTGGAGGTGGCGGCGGAGAAGTTTCACGCCCTTCGCCAACGCGTGGGGGACGCGGTCGATATCGGCGTGGACCTGCACGGGCGCTGCACTCCGGCGGTCAGTCGCCAGCTGGCCAGGCTCATCGAGCCCGATCATCCGCTGTTCCTGGAAGAGCCCATTCTGGGCGACGATCCGGCGACGATGAAGGATCTCTCGGCCAGCACCACGATACCGCTGGCAACGGGCGAGCGGCTTTATACCCGATGGCAGTTCCAAGAACTCATCGCACAACGGGCCGTATCGGTCGTCCAACCCGATGTCGCCCACGCGGGAGGCATTTCGGAACTGCGGCGAATTGCGGCCCTGGCCGAGGGACGGGAGATCGCTTTCGCCCCGCACTGCCCGCTTGGTCCGGTAGCCCTTGCCGCGTGTCTGCATCTCGCGGCGGCGACGCCCAATTTTCTCTGCCAGGAGCACGTCACCCTCGGCGAGACGCTGCTCGCAACTCCGTTTGTCGTGCGCGACGGCTTTGCCGAACTGCCGGCTGGACCGGGGCTCGGCATTGAGCTCGATGAAGCCAAAGTAGCTGCCCAACGCTTCGACGGCCAATGGGACAATCCACGCTTTGCCTTGGAGGATGGCAGCTTCGCGGAATGGTGAGCGATCAATGACGATGAAAACATTTCTTGGCTGCGACTGGGGGACGACGTCCTTCCGCTTACGCCTGATCGAGGCCGGTAGCCGCCGCATCCTGGCCGAGCAGGTCGAGGCCGCCGGCGTCAGGCATTTCGCCGGGCTGGCACCCGCCGAGCGGGCCGATCGCATGGCTGCCTACCTTGCGGAGCGGATCGCGCAGTGGCCGGAGTTGGGGCCGGAGGTGCCCTTTGTCGTGACGGGCATGGCCGGTTCCACGCTGGGTTGGCAGGAACTGCCGTATGCCGAAGTGCCCTTCGCGCTTGATGGGGGCAACGCGGTGGTGATTTCGCTTGCTCTGCCGACCGGAGGCGGGGGACACCGGCCGGGGCTGCTGGTCTCGGGCGTGCGCACCGCGGAAGACATCATGCGCGGTGAGGAAAGTGCCCTGATTGGAGTGCAAGCGCTCGATGCGACGTTGATCGAAGCACCGGCACCGGTGCTATGCCTACTCGCGGGAACGCATCCGAAGCACGCGCAGATTCGCGACGGTCGCCTCGAGTCTTTCCGGACTTACCTTACCGGCGAACTGTTCGAGGTTCTCTCGAGGGATAGCGTCCTCGCCGCCTCCGTCCGCCGCCCAGAAAGCTACACCGAGCCCGCCTGGGACGAGTTCCACGCCGGGGTTTTGTGTGCAAAGGCGCTCGGTCTCTCCGCGGCGTTGTTTCAGGTGCGGGCGCAACAGATCCTGAAGCAGGTCAACCCGGAGCGAAACATCTGGTTTCTGAGCGGCATCCTCGTCGGCGATGAGTTAGACGAAATCGCGCGAAACCACGGGGACACGTTGCTTTGTCTGGTCGGCGACGCGTCACGAATTTCGCTCTACCGGGCCGCGCTCAGGATGCTGTCTCCGCAGCGGCGCCCCGAGAGTGTGCGCGAGATTTCGATCACGGAGGCCGTCGTCGCCGGCCAGGAGCAATTGCTACGGCGGCACGCTCCCCTGCGGAACCCATGAGATCCGCTTTTGATCTCGAGCGTTTCTTGGCGACGCCGCTCGTCGGTATCCTGCGCCGCGAGGATGAATTCGACTACCCGGGCATGGTCGGTGCCCTCATCGCCGGCGGGCTGAGCACGGTTGAAATCAGCTTCACGCACCCCGCAGCCCCCCAGCAAATCGCCGGCATGGTCGCCGCCGCTCACGGACGTCTGAATATCGGCGCCGGCACCGTGACCACCCTGGAACGTCTGGCCGCAGCGCGGGCGGCGGGGGCAACCTTCGTGGTCACTCCGGCCTTCGATCCCGAAGTGGCTGCAGCCACGATTGGCGCCAAGCTGCCGTTTTTTCCCGGAGCCTACACGCCGACCGAGGTCATGGCGGCCCACCGGATGGGCGCGACCATGGTGAAGCTTTTCCCGGCTGTCACACTGGGCCCCGCGTTTCTCCGCCAATTCAAGGCGGCTCTGCCGGAAGTGAAGCTGCTGCCTACCGGCGGGATCGCCCTGGCCCAGATCGCCGAGTGGAAGCGCGCCGGCGCGGACGGCCTGGGCCTCGGGGGCAGTCTTTTTCCCGAAGACCTCATCACCGGCGCCGACTGGTCTGCGCTGAGCACGCAGGTGCGGACGTTCGTTTCCGCCTGGCACGCCAAACATCCCCGTTAACCCATGAGTCAGCGCCCCGTCATTCTCGTCTCAAGTCCCTATCCATCGGACCTCGTCGCAAAGCTCGCGCAGGCCGCCGACGTAATCGTGCCGCCCAATGGCCAACCCCTGATCGGCTACGATCAGGTGCGGAGCCACGCGGCACGGCTCTCGGCGATCATCAATCAGGGGGAATTGCGCCTGGATCACGACTTGATTGCGGAGGCGCGAAACCTGCGGATCGTCGCCAGCGCTTCGATCGGCGTAAACAATCTAGCCCTGCCGGCGATACGAGCACGGATGGCGTGGTGCACCAATACGCCGGGGGCCTTCGCGGACGCCACCGCCGACTGCACCCTCGGCATGATGCTCATGCTGATGCGCAGACTCGGCGAAGCCGAGCGCTTTGTGCGCGCGAATCGGTGGCAGGCCTTTGCCCCTGGAAGTTGGGACGGGCTGCGGTTGCGCGGCAAGACGCTCGGGTTAATCGGCTACGGTCGCATCGGCCGCGCGGTGGAGCGCAGGGCCGGCGCCTTTGGGATGCGCGTAATCCACAATACGCGGACCTGGAGCGCTGAGCCGGGGTGGCGGGCCCGCGAAGCTTTGTTGGCTGAAGCGGACGTCGTTTCGCTGCATGTGCCGCTGAATGCCGATTCAACCGCCATGATCGATGCCAACGCGCTCGCACGGATGAAACCCGGGGCCTGGCTGATCAACCTCTCCCGCGGCGCGGTCATCGACGAGCCGGCGTTGATCTCGGCGCTCGTTGACGGTCGGCTGGCCGGGGCCGCACTCGACGTCTTCGCCCATGAACCCGCGGTGCCGGAGGTATTGCGCACGATGGAGAACGTCGTGCTGACACCGCACCTCGGCGGCGGATCGCAGGAAGGTCGCCGCGAAGCTCAGGAACAATGCGTCGAAAATGTCCTGCGCGTTCTGCGCGGTGAACGCCCTATCGCCGAATGCATCGTCGTAGAACCCGAGGCTGCGCCTCGGTGCTGATACTTTCCGACCCACCGCAATTCCCCGCACCCTATCCCATGAAATTATCCCAGCGGTCCATTACCTCCCGCATCCGGCTGTCGCTGGTCGCGATCCCGCTTCTTGTCTTGTGGATCCAGCACGTGTCGTTCGCCGCCACGCCCACCGCCAGGCCGAATTCGGGCATTCCCGCGAACTGGCGCAATATCGCCAGCGGCTGGACGATTCCCGACGAGGACTACGCAGATCAGCCCTACATCGTGAAGGCCGACGACGGCGCGTGGGTCTGCGTCATCACCACCGCAAACGGCCACGAGGGGGCCACCAGCCAACACGTCGTCGCGACACGGAGCACCGACTTCGGTCGCACCTGGTCGCCCTTGATCGAGATCGAGCCGTCGGGCCCGCCTGAGTCCTCCTACGTGACGATCCTGAAGACCCCGGCCGGCCGACTCTACGCGTTCTACAACTATAACAAAGACAATCTGCGGGCGGTGAAGCGCACCGATGGCGTGATGGAAAAGCGCGTCGATACGCTGGGTTATTTCGTGTTCAAGTATAGCGACGACCACGGTAAAACGTGGTCCAAAGAGCGGCACGAGATTCCCATCCGCGAAACAGCGGTCGATCGCGAAAACATCTACGGGGGCAAGGTGCGGTTCTTTTGGCACGTCGGTCGCCCGCTGATTCACCGGGGCTCCGCTTATGTCACGCTGCACAAGGTCGGCAATTTCGGGCCCACCTTCATGACGAAATCCGAGGGAAATTTCCTGCGTAGCGATAACCTCCTGACGGAACGCGATCCGACGAAGATTCGCTGGGAGACCCTCCCCGACGGCGACATCGGCTTGCGCTCGCCCGTGGGTGAAATCGCCGAGGAGCAGAGCATTGTCGCGCTCTCGGACGGCAGTCTCTTCACCGTGTATCGCACCGAGACGGACTATCCGGTCCATGCCTACTCGCGTGATCACGGTCGCACGTGGACCAAGCCCGAGTTTATGACCTACGGGCCGGGCGCGCGAAAGGTGAAGCATACCCGCGCGGCCAATTTCGTGTGGAAGGCCGGCAACGGGCGCTACCTGTATTGGTTTCACAACCATGGCGGGACGACCTACAGCAACCAACGCAATCCCGCCTGGCTCGCCGCCGGGCACGAGGTCGACACCCCGGCCGGAAAAGCGATCGCATGGTCGGAGCCGGAGATTCTCCTCTACGACGACGATTGGATCGTTCGCATGAGCTACCCGGATTTCGTGGAGGACGCCGGGCGGTTCTTTTTCACGGAAACGCAAAAGACCATCGCCCGCGTGCATGAAGTGCCCGCGGAGTTTCTCGAAATGCTGTGGAACCAGCACACCGCCAAAACCGTCGCGCGCAAAGGGCTCATCGTCGACGGCGGGATCGAGAGCGTGCGGAGTGCTCGGCGGTTACCCTTGCCGCGCCTGCCTGATCTGGGGGCACCGAAGGACAAGGAGGGCGGAGGCTTCAGCGTCGAGTTCGCCGTAAGGCTGGAAGCCATGGAAGGCGGTCAAACGCTCATCGACGCGCGGGACAGCAACGGCAATGGCTTCGCCGTCAGCACGACGGACCGCGGCACCGTGCAACTCTCGCTGCGCGGCGCGCTCGGGCCATCGTCGACCGGCAGTTTCTCCGGTGACGTGCGTGATTTCGGCCTGGGCGAGATTTCATGGGATTGCGATCCCGGCGTGCTCAAGTCGGGGGAGTGGCACCATTTCGCCATCATCGTGGACGGCGGACCCAAGACCATTTCGTTTGTCGTCGATGGAAAGCTTCACGACGGCGGCGAGCGCCGGCAGTTCGGCTGGGCCCGATTCCCGCGCGAACTGCGCACGGTCAATGCAACCAACCAGGTTACCATCGCCCCCGGAATCCGCGGCGAGATGCGCCAGGTGCGCATCTATGACCGGGCCCTGCGCACCAGCGAAGCGGTCGGGAATTGGCGAGCGGGCAGCGGCAGAAATTAGGCCGCTGCGAGAATGATGGTTCCCATGCCAAAGGATTCCGGAGCAACGAAAATTCCGTCCAGCCCTGTCCATTCGACCAATGTCGGCGTTACGAATCCGTTTCGGCTGCTGCTGACGCGGCGCGGGGTCTTGCCCTGCCCATTTCCGCGGCCCTGTTCTGGGTCTTGATGCTGCCGCCCGATGGAGCAGGCCATGATCCCGATCATTGCCCTCCTCGGCTGCGATCCTCGGGTGCCTATGGACTCGGACGTGTGCGTCCTGGCGGTGTCGGGTTGTTGGATCTACCGCGGCGTCAGCTTGGCCACTGCTTCCATCTTTGAGTGCACGTGGAGCTTTTCGTAGACCCGCCGGATGTAGGAGTGGACGGTGTTCTGCGAAACACCCAGCAGGTCGGCGATCTCTTTGTAAATTTTCCCCTGCGCCAGCAATTGCAGGACCTGCCGTTCCCGCTCGGAGAGTTGGGCGATCTCGTCGCCGCTCGGGCGCGCGGGTTGGAACGAACGCACCACTTGGCGCGCCACGCTGCTCGTCATCGGGGAGCCTCCGGCCAGCACTTCGCGCAGGGCGGGGACAAGTTCGGCCGGCGCAGCCCGTTTCAACAGGTAGCCCACCGCGCCCGCGGCCAGCGCCTCGAAGATGTTGTTCGCGTCGTCATACACCGTGAGCATGACGAAGTGCGTGGCGGGCAGGTGGGGCTTGAGATGGCGCACGCATTCGATGCCGCTCGTGCCGGGCAGATCGATATCCATCAGCACGATGTCGGACCGCGCGCGGGGCAGTTCATCCCGGGCGGTTTCGGCATCCGGGCAGATGATGCCGCAGTCGAATCCGGCGTCGGCCAACAGACCCGCCAACAGGCGGCGGGTTTTGGGATCGTCCTCCACAATCGCGACGGTGGCCATCGGGCGCATGGTCGCATCTGGCGATCGTTTTGTCATGTCACCACTTCGGGTGACGCGGCGGAGGCCGCGGTTACCCGAAGGCGAAAAGCGACGGTCGTGCCGCCGCCAGGGCGGTTGGACCAGGTGACGCTGCCGCCGAGCTGGGCCATGCGCTGTTGCATGCTGGCCAGGCCGACGCCGTTGCGGGCGGAGGCGACCCGGGTGGAGCCGTCCGGAGGACCGCGTCCGTTGTCTTCGAGCAGCAGGATGAGCTCCGGGCCGACCCGCTGTTGCGTGAATCGCACCTCGGTGGCGCCGGCGTGCTTTATCACGTTGTGCAACGCTTCGCGCAGGGCGAGGTAGAGTTCATGGCGCACTTCCGCCGACAGACCGACGTGCGCCCCGTCGATGGGAATGTCGATGTGGCACTGTAGGCCGGCCCGTTGGGCAAACTCCTGCACGGAGCCACCCAGGTAGGAGAGCAGGCTCTCCAGCGAGTCGTGCCGCGGATTTATCGCCCAGACGATTTCGTCGATGGCCTCGGTCATCTCGGTCGTGGCGCCCTGAATTTCGCGGATGCGCGTCGCGACGGTTTTCGGTTCGGTGGCGACGCGGAGGGCCGAATGCGCGAGGAAGGTCAGTTCCGTCAGTCCGGAGCCGATCTTGTCGTGCAGATCGTGGGCGATCCGGGTGCGGTCGCGTTCGATGGCGCGGGCGCGTTCGATCTGATCGAGTCGACGGCGGTGGCGGGGACGGAAATGCCAAGCGCGGGGAAACGGGCGTGACGCGCGGCGGGGGCGTGTGTTTGCGTGCGCCCATGCACACGGCAAAACGGGTGGCGTTTCTCGGGCTCGGCATCATGGGCGGCGGCA
>JACCEB012133249.1_pt1 | contig 21993 bp, 26 predicted proteins | sample 7454761 | NCBI WGS metagenome assembly JACCEB01 (sample SAMN15323454, study PRJNA562643) | freshwater metagenome | isolation source: river surface water | place: USA:Blue River Watershed | collected 2017-08-18 | reverse complement strand
TATGTCCGGCGCTTTGAGAAATACAACCCGTACTGGTTAGAGGAGCCGTTCTCGCCTGATGCAATTGACTTGCATGCTCGCCTCGCGAAAAATACATCGATCACAATTGCAACGGGTGAGATTGAGGTTGGTCGCTGGCGTTTTCGAGAATTAGTGGATGCGGGTGGTGCTGGTATCTTGCAAGCCGACGCTGCTGTGTGCGGTGGTATTAGTGAGTTTAAGCGGATTGCTGCATATGCTGATTCAAAAGGCATCACGGTTTGCCCCCATTGGTTCCATGATTTACACGCACCATTGGTTGCTGCGACTCCGAATGCCCGCTTTGTGGAGTTCTTTCCAGACAATCAAGTTCTTAATTTTCGGCACTTGGTCAACAAGCAACTCACCTTTAAAAATGGCGATCTGATTTTGCATAAAACCCCTGGTTTGGGATTTGAATTTGACGAAGCAGCTGTCAAGAAGTTCGCTGGCAAATCAGCGTGGAGCAAGATCGGTAAATAAACCAAATCGTAGGACATGACGAGAAAATGGCCGGTTTAAAAACCGGCCATTTATTTTGTGAATTAGTAATCTTCTAGTTAGCGGGATTACGAAGCGTGTTTGGGTTTAGCTTTGACATATTTAAAGAACTGGATCACTAATACGAGAGCAAAGCCAGCAAAACCAATCATGTCACTTACGGGCGATGTATATGCCAGAGCAACCCCTGAGGCGACCATTAAGAGGCGCTCAAAAATATTGGTTTTCTCAATAAACCACCCTTGCAAACCACCGGCAAGACAAATAATCCCCACAATAGCGGTGAATGTAGACCAAGCAATCTCGGTCCAATTGGCTTGTGCCAAAGCGGTGGTCGAGCCCATCAGGAGCAAACTGACCCCGGATTTATCCAAGGTAAACATAAAAGGTACCAAGATGGCGGGTGCGACGTATTTCCAGCTTTGGAGTGTAGTGCGGTACGGATTGCCTTTACAAATTGCCGCAGCGGCAAATGGGGAGAGGGCTGTTGGTGGAGATACTTCCGATAAAACCGCGTAGTAGAAGATAAACATATGTGCTGCAAATGCAGGAACTCCAAGATTGATGAGGGCTGGAGCAGCAATTACTGCGCAGATAATATATGACGCGGTTACGGGCACTGCTAGACCCACAATCCAAACAATCAGAGCAGTGAATATCGCAGTCAGCAATAAAGATCCGCCTGCATACTGAATCACAATCGAGCTAAATTTAAGTCCCAATCCCGTCAGAGTGACGGTGCCGACAATTAAACCGGCTCCGGCGCAAGTTGCTGCAATCGCAAGCACGCCAGTGGAACCTGAGGCGAGTGCTTTGGTCAGGTTGGAATCGTACAAGCCTTTGAGAATGGGTTGTTTACCCATAAACCAATCATAGGAAATGATTGCCGTATCGCGACGAAGCATGCTGGTGAGTGCTGAAACAACAGTTGCCCAAAATACCGACATGACTGGTGAAAAGCCCATCATCATAAAAACAACAATAGAAATCAGCGAGAAGAAGTGGAACCAATATTTTTTACTGAGCGACCAGGCGCTCTCTACCGTATCAAAATGAATCGCCTTCATGCCGTATTTCCGGACATCAATTTCAACCATCGTAAAGAGACCTAGGTAAAACAAAATCGTTGGAATGCACGACATCAATAAGACATCTAGATAGGAGATCTTAAGGAAGTCGGCAATTAAGAAAGCTGCTGCTCCTAATACAGGCGGAGAAATAATCGCCCCCAAGCCGCCAGCGGCCAATAAACCACCAGCTGCGTTTTTCTCATAGCCGACTTTATCGAGCATGGGTGCAGCAACCGAGCCAACAGTAACAGTGGTCGCGACACCGGAGCCAGAAGGGCCACCCAATAAAAATGAGGAGAGAACAATGGTGCGGCCAACGCCCGATGATTTTCCACCCATAGCGGCAAAGGAGAAGTCAATAAAGAACTTACCGGCACCAGTAAATTGAAGGAAGGCACCAAAGATGGTAAACAAGATAATTAAAGTGGCCGAGACGTCGACGGCGGTGCCGTAGATACCCTCCAGGGTCATATACATAAAGCCAACGAGACGGTCGATCGAGTAGCCTTTATGGGTCCAGGGCGCGGGTAAAAGATCACCAAAGAGCGCATAGAGTAAAAATAAGACGGTGACAGTGACCAGCACCATACCATTGGTACGACGAACTCCCTCTAAAATTAAAAGTATGAGTCCGATACCGATGAGAACATCGGTAGAGTTCGGGGCGGTATTACGATCACCAAAATTATCGCCACCGGTGATGGCGTAATAGGCAATGTAGATGGCTGCTAAGGAAAAAATAATATCCCACCACATGAGCCGATTTTTGTACTTGGCAGTGAGCGGGAAGCTTAAGAACACCAGAAATAAGACAAAGCTAACGTGAACTGTTCTTAATACCTGAGTAGGAACAATGGCATAGGCTGCATACAGGTGAAATAAAGACATGAGTACTGCCGCAAGGGTCAAGAAGATAGCAAATAAACCCTGATAGCTATTCGAGTCACCCTCTTCTTGTCGTATTAGAGCGTCTAATTTTTCTTGGGTTGCGCTATCGATTGCACTTTGGCTCATATTTTTATTCTCTATTAAAAAATGGCCGCATTAGCGGCCATTCGTTCACAGCATTCTCAATAATGAAGTCTTAGTTCACTTTGACATTTTTTTCTTTAAAGTACTTCAGGGCACCAGGATGAAACGGTATTGGAGTAGAGGCAGATTTTTGACCTTCCAATGTTACGTTGATGTACTCATAATGAGTCCGGACTAACTCAATCTTATTATCAAAAACAGCTTTGACGATGTTATAGGCATCTTTCTCAGACATTTTCGGACTTGTTACCAAAATGTTAGCAACCGAAATCACATTATTGTCTTTTTCCATGCCCTTATAGGTTGTTTTTGGGATCACATCCTTAAAATACAAATTGCCATATTTTTTGTTCATGGCATCTACTTCTTTGGAATGATCAATCATGACAATTTGAGTATTCGGGGTATTGGCAAGATCGGTAACTGCTGCTGTTGGTAAGCCGCCTACCCAAAAGAATGCATCAATCTTACGGTCTTTAACAGCATTGACCGATTCAGCAACACTTAAACGCTCACGTCTCATGTCCTTGTCTTTGTCTAGGCCAGCAGCCTCAATGACGCGAAAGGCCATGACTTCAGTTGCGCTCCCCGGGCTACCAGTACTTACGCGCTTACCCTTGAGGTCCTGCATCGTTTTGATACCAGAGGCAGCAGTGGTCACAATGTGCATGCGGTTAGGATACAAAACAAGTAAGGTGCTGAGATCTACTTTTTTACCTGTAAATTTATCTTGACCCGCTTGCGCATCTTTAGCAGCATCGGCCATCGAGAAACCAACATAAGGTTTGCCGGTACCAATGAGATTGAGGTTATCAACGGAGCCACCAGTAACTTCAGCTGTCGCTGACATACCAGCTACTTTCTTGGACAGTACAGAGGCTAAGCCACCACCCATCGGGTAGTACACACCACCTGTGCCACCTGTAGCGATTGAAATATTTTGCGCTTGTGCGCTACCCCAAACGAGGGCAACACTCAAGGCGAAGACCTTAAAAAGTTTCATGTTGTATCTCCAAATTATTATCAATATTCGCTGCTTGAGCCGTAAGTCTATACCAATTTCAGACGATTAAAGCCCTGGCATTTGAAAGCCAATTTTTTCCAAGTCTGCAACTAATTTGCTTTGCTGGGCCGGGTCTAGGGCCAATAGCGGGGGCCTGACCCGAATCCACTCTGGATCCCTGCTGAAATGGGCGACCGCTGCCTTCATTCCTGGGATCATGGGATATTGGGCAAAAACAGCCCGGACTGCAGAAAGAGCCTCTTGCGCCTGATCGGCCGATGGATCTTGCCAGCGTGCCGCGAGATCAGCAATTGCCTTGGGGTTAACGTTTGCTGTTGCCGAGATACAGCCAACCCCACCCGCTCTTAGTGTGCGTAGCAAGAATACTTCACTACCCGCATAGACCCGAAAACCAGTTCCAGCTAGAGCCTGAATAACAGATTCGGTATACGCCCAGTCTCCGGAGCTGTCTTTAATACCGATGACGGTATCGGGATAGGATTTAACGAGGCGCTCTAAGAGGGGAACGCTTAAACCAATTTTGGTGACCGGCGGAATGTTATAGACATAAATTTTCAGTTTGGCATCGGCTACTTTTTCAATCACTTCAGCGTAGTAGCGAAACAGTCCTTCATCGGCCACATCTTTGTAATAAAACGGGGGGAGCATTAAAACGCCAGCACAACCCGCTTTTACAGCAGCACTCGTCATAACACTAGCATCATCCACAGAGCAGGCTCCAGTCCCCGGCATCATATTTTTTGGCTCTAAGCCGCCGGCGATCAGCTCATGAAGCACATTAATTTTTTGGCTCGCAGACATCGAGTTTGCCTCTGAGTTCGTCCCAAATACGGCCTGACCAACACCATTACTTTGAAGCCATTGGCATTGGCGTAGAAGTTTTTTGGCATTAGGACTGCCATCGGCATTAAACGGTGTTAATACAGGGGATAAAACTGCAGATAGGGTAGAAGCATGCGCGGTCATAAAAATCTCCGTCTAAAAAGAAATGGGAGTTGGAAGTAATTGGTGATTAAAAAAGGCTTCAAGATTATCAATGGCTAAATTCGTCATCGCCTGACGTGTTTCTTGAGTGGCGCTACCAATATGGGGCGCCAATAATACGTTTGGAAGTGCCAGAAAAGCAGGGTTGGGCTTGGGCTCGTTTTCAAAGACATCAAGCGCTGCGCCCGCAATCACGCCGTCTTGCAGTGCTGTAATTAAATCTGCTTCATTGACCACGCTACCACGTGCTACGTTAATCAGGTATCCCTTTGGACCTAGTGCTTGAAGTACAGGGGTATTAATCATTTTCTCGGTTGTCTTGCCACCTGGGCAGGTCAATATCAGAACATCACTCTCGCTGGCCAAATTGATCAAGGATGAAGAAAACGTGTAAGGCAGATCTTTTGGACTTGGCCCGTGATAGCCAATTTTTACTTTGAATGGCATGAGACGCGCAGCTAATTCTTGCCCGATACGACCCATACCCACAATCCCAATTTTTTTACCTGCAAGTGAAGTGGTAAATGGAAAGGTCTCTGTTGCCCAGGTTTGCTGCAGAACAAACTGGTGCGCTTGGGGTATCTTGCGTAAAAGACCAATGAGTAATCCGATAGTGAGTTCGCACACCGCATCATTTAATACACCCGGAGTATTGGAGGCAATAATCCCTTTTTGCTTTAAATAATCCAGTGGTAAGTTGTCATAGCCCACACCACAGCATGCAATCATTTTTAACTGAGGCAACTGGTCTAAAAGTTTGGGTGTAATTGGATAACTCGGGCGCGTAAGAATTGCCATGGCCGCTTGACTAGGAACGGACCCATTGGGATCCAACATGAGAATGGGACTCAAGCGGCGATTAATCTCTATCTGCATGATTTCAGGGAAAAATCCGACCTGTAATACGCTATTGACGGGAATCATGTCTCTTTTGCATTTTTATTGGAATAATGTGACATTGTATGTCGATATTTTTACCAATTTTGGACTAATCAATTGAGCACAGCTAAAGATCCCAAGGCGCAAGCTAATCAGGTACCCTCAGGTTCCCATCAGGGGATTCGTAAAGGCTTAACCCGATACGGTGATACAGAGTTTTCTTTATTTCTGCGCAAAGCCTTTATCAAGGCGATGGGCTATAGCGATAGCGCGCTCGCCCGACCGATTATTGGCATTACTAATACCTATAGTGATTTCAATCCTTGCCATGGCAATGTGCCGCAAATGATCGAAGCAATTAAACGGGGGGTGATGCAGGCTGGTGGCATGCCGATGGTATTTCCAACCATTTCAATTCACGAGTCATTCGCATTTCCTACCAGCATGTATTTGCGTAATTTGATGGCCTTAGATACAGAAGAGATGATGCGGTCTCAACCAGTTGATGCGGTTGTTTTGGTGGGAGGTTGCGATAAAACGATTCCGGCTCAGTTGATGGCGGCAGCGAGTTTGGAGGTTCCGGTGATCTCAATTCCGGCGGGACCGATGCTAACCACATTGCACCAAGGCGATCGCTTAGGGGCTTGCACAGACTGCCGACGTTATTGGGGAAAGTTTAGAGCAGGGGAAATTGATCAAGAAGAAATTGACGAGATTAACGGCAAGCTAGCCCCGACGACCGGAACCTGTATGGTAATGGGCACTGCGAGTACGATTGCTTGTATGGTGGAGGCTGCGGGATTAAGTTTGCCGGGTACTGCAGCTGCCCCAGCCGTTACTGCAGAGCGCTTTCGCTTGTCCGAACTCACTGGTCGGAGAGCAGTTGAGTTAGCAAAAACAGCGGAGCAGAAAACATTCTCCCCGCGAACGATTTTGTCACCTCAGGCCTTAACCAATGCCTTAACGGTGCTTCATGCGATTGGCGGCTCTACCAATGCTTTAATTCATATGACCGCTGTGGCGGCGCGATTGGGTATACAGATTGATCTCGATCGCGTTGATCAATTAGGTCGTAATGTTCCCGTCTTAGTGGATCTCAAACCAAGCGGCTCGCATTATATGGAGCATCTCTATGAGGACGGTGGACTCATGGCGATCTTGAAAGAACTAAAACCCCATTTGTATTTGGATTGCCTAACGGTTTCAGGAAAAACCTTAGGCGAGGAAATTGATGATGCCAAAGTGACCAAAGCTCGTAAGGTCATTCGGATTTCTAGCGATCCCATATACCCGGTTGGTGGCTTGGCCATTTTGCGCGGCAACTTAGCTCCTCGTGGAGCCGTCATTAAACACTCGGCGGCGACCCCAAGCTTGCTCAAGCACCGTGGGCGTGCGGTAGTTTTTAAGTCTCTTGAAGATTTGGCTCTACGGATTGATAGCGCAGATCTTGATGTCACAGCCGATGATATTTTGGTATTGCAAAATGCGGGTCCCAAGGGAGCCCCTGGTATGCCAGAGGCAGGATACTTGCCGATCCCTAAAAAATTAGCGCAGGCTGGAGTAAAGGATATGGTGCGGATCTCCGATGCGCGTATGAGTGGCACGGCATTTGGAACTATCGTTTTACACGTTACTCCCGAGTCTGCAGAAAATGGCCCTTTGGCAATCGTGCGCGATGGCGACATGATCACACTCGATGTCGCTAGCCGATTACTGCAACTCGAAGTCGACGATGCTGAAATTGAGCGCCGTAGCAATGCGCTCGTTTCTCCGGCGGAGCGCCTTGCTATTCCGGAATCGGGTTATCGACGCCTGTATCAAACCACAGTAACGCAGGCAGACATTGGTTGTGACTTTGATTTTATGGTTCCATCTGTGACCGGAACAGCACCAATCCTGAAAGGCAAGTGAGATGTTATTTAATCCAGCTGAAACGAAGGTTCTGATTGTTGGCGGCGGAACAATGGGTGCCGACGTTGCCCTTGTTTGTGCTCGTGGTGGCTGTGCTACACAGGTGTTTGAGGCTAGCGCTGAGCGCCGTGCTGTTTTGCCAGTCTACTTCGAAACAAAGTTAAAGGAGATGGATTATGTTCATCGTCTTCATTTAATTTCCGTCGTTGATTCTCTCAACTACTTTGAGTGGTCAGAAATAGATTTAGTGATTGAGTGCGTTCCTGAAAAATTAGAGATTAAGCAAGATTTGTTTGCCCAATTAGAGCAAGTGGTTAATCCTGAAACGGTTTTGGCTAGCAATAGTTCTAGCTTTCCCATCAGCCAAATTGCTGCAGGATTAAAGACCCCCGCCCGCATGATTGGCCTGCATTTCTTTATGCCTGCGCACATCGTTCCTTGTGTTGAGGTGATCTATGGAGAAAAAACATCGCGCTTAGTTGCTGAAAGCCTGAGTCGCTTGATGAGTTCATGCGGCATGGTGCCTGTGACTGTGAAAAAAGATCTGCCTGGTTTTTTGGCAAATCGTTTGCAACACGCTCTTTCCCGAGAGGCGTTTGATTTAATCGATGCTGGAATTGTCAGCCCCGAAGACGTGGATAAGGCAGTGCGGTTTGGTTTTGGCTTTCGTTATTTAGCAGCTGGACCTGTCCTCCAACGGGATCATGCGGGTCTGGAAATCCATGCAGCTGCTGGCGCTAGTATTTACCCATCGTTAAACAATAAAGGCGAGGTAGCCAAGTGCTTGACTGAAAAGGTAGATGCCGGAAACTTGGGCATGAAAACCGGTCAGGGGTTTTATCAATGGGATGCCGACGCGATTAAAGTAGAGCGCCAGCGATACGATGAGTTATTACGTGCTGGTTTGAAGCTAATTCGTAAAGAACTTCCAGAAATTAAATAAGGTGAAACAACGAATTCGTGTTTGGGATCTGCCAGTGCGCCTATTTCATTGGGCGCTTGCTGTTTGTATTATCTTGGGCATCATTTTTGTAAAGATTGGTGGTAATGCCATTGAGTGGCATGCTTATTGCGGTTATACCGCTTTAGTCTTAGTGCTCTTTCGGATTATTTGGGGTTTTGTGGGCTCTTGGCACGCACGCTTTACGAACTTCATTCCAAGCGCCCAGTCTCTCTTTGCTTATCTTAAGGGTCAAAGTAATGGTGGTATTGGGCACAACCCCTTGGGCGCATTCTCAGTTATTGCACTCTTACTCGCCATTTTGGTTCAAGCCTTAACAGGCCTCTTTGCCGATGACGATATTTTCTTTCAAGGGCCATTGGCTAAATATATATCGAATGCCAATGTTGCATTATTAACGAGCGTGCACCGTTTTAATCAGTACATCATCTTTGCATTAATTACCTTGCATCTGGTCGCTATCTTTTTCTATCAGCTGTATAAAAAAGAGCGCTTAATTGAGCCTATGATCACAGGCGATAAGCAGATCGAAGGAGTAAATACTGTCTCGGAATCGATTGATACCGGTAAGCAGCGCTCGCTAGCGCTCATAATATTTTTATTAGTTGGGGTCGGGCTGTATTACCTAATACGGTAATTAGAACAGCCCAAATCAAGCCGATTTATTTTTTACGGAAGTCGTCGTGACAGGCTTTGCATGTTTGACTCGTTGCGCCCAAAGCTTTTTTGAGGTTCTCAGGATTACCTGATTGCGCCGCAGTATTCAATTCAGCTACCGCAGCTTGCATCTTCTCTGATGCAGACTTGAACTTAGCCCCCTCAGTCCAGATATTTGGTTGAGCCTTGCCGCCTTCTGTGCCCGCACCAAAGGCTTGCCATGGCAGAGCTGAAAGAGTGCTGATGATGGTGGCATTACGCACAACATCATCCTTGTTATAGGAAGTTTCACCTTTCACAACAGCAGCAAGGCGACCCATATGGGCACCCATTAGTGCAAAAGCACTTTGTCGATATTTGATCGCATCCTCTGGCTTAGCAAATTGAGCTGAAGCAGGAGCAGATATCGTTAGAGTAATCGCTGGAATGAGTGCGCCTAAGGCAATGCGGAAATGGTTGAGATTCATATACACCTCCAATGGAATGAATGCTGTTTGGGTGAGATACAGCATACTCTAATTCCAATACTAACGATGAAGGATCAGGACGCCCGCTGTTTAGGGTCCAAAAAGCATTCGAAGAGGCGAGGTTAAGGCGCGCACAATACTAATAAATAGGTCGCTTAGTGGAACCATCCACCATTCAGATATCAGGCCAGTAAATACGAGGCCCAGTACAATAAAAAAGCCCCAAGGTTCAAGTTTGCCTAGCAGCATAGACTGTTTGTAAGGCAGAATTCCGGCCAAGATGCGCCCTCCATCTAATGGTGGTAATGGAAAGAGGTTAAAAACCAATAATCCAATGTTCCAAAAGACCCCCGCTTTAGCCATCGAAATTAAGAATGGTTCATTAATACCAAAGCCTTGGATCAGTATCCAAAATATCGCCCAGAAAATGGCCTGAATGAAATTTGATCCAGGACCAGCCAGAGCCACCCAAATCATGTCAATTCTTGGATTTCGCAGATGGTCAAAACGGACGGGAACGGGTTTGGCGTAGCCCACCAAAAATGGGGAGGACGCCAAAATAAGGGCAATAGGAATTAAAACAGTGCCAATTGGATCGATGTGCTTTAATGGGTTTAAAGTGACTCTACCAAGCAAGAAGGCGGTGTTATCCCCAAAGCGTTTTGCAGCATAACCATGGGCAGCCTCATGGATCGTGATGGCAAAAATTAGGGGAATAGCATTAATTGCGATTGCTTGGATAGAATAGTCAGAAAACATAGCTACATCATATCGACAGGAGCCTATTGTGACCGATGAGAAGAAACCCCTAGCCAAACCGGCAGTAAAAGCCCCCAAAGTTCCCCAGCGCCCCCCAACTGGTAAGGGCCCCCAAAGCCTTGGTGGAAAGCCTCAGCAGGGTTTTGGGGGCGGTAAGGGAATGATGCGTAAGGCGGGCCGTGGTCGTTAGATGCTTTTGGATCGTGGATAATATCCTTTTGAACATTCTTGCAAGAATGAGGGGATAAAAATGAACGAATGGCAAAACGAAGACAAGGGCACGATCAATAAAAAGATTATCACCTTGGTTGTTATGTTGGCAGCGGCTACTAGCCTTGCAATATTATTTGCCTTGGTTGCCGCTCATACCGGTTACGTATTTAGTTAAGGCTTATTCATAAGCCCAAACGTGGGACTATCGACCACCAGTTTATCTATCACAGCCATCTTTTGTGGCGCCGGGCTCGGCGCTTTATTGCGGGCTTGGTTTAATTCATTTGCAGGTAATTTCTCTACGCTGGTGCCGATGGGCACCTTAGTCTCTAATTTATTGGGTTGCTACATTGTAGGGATTGCAGTCGCTTTTTTTACAAACCATCCTTCGGTATCTCCTGAGTGGCGGCTTTTTATCATTACCGGATTCTTGGGAGGGCTTACAACCTTCTCTAGTTTTTCGGCAGAGGTAGTCACCCTGATGGAGCGGGGTCAGTTGACTTGGGCGCTTGGTTTAGTCCTTATGAACGTTTGCGGTTCGATCTTACTAACCTTTTTTGGTATTTGGACCTATCAGTCCTTTAAGTAAATTATTCAGCTTTGATGCCGGCTGCCTTGATCACGCTAGACCACTTTGCTGACTCTGATTTTATAAGGGCCGCAAATTCTTCTGGACTGCCTCCACCCACTTCGTTATTTTGAGAAATAATTTGTTCTCTGACAACGGGATCTTTCAATACTTGATTGGCAACAGCATTAAGTTTTTCGATAATAGGCTTAGGTGTTCCCTTTGGAGCAATCAGGCCTTGCCAGTTCAACACCTCTACTTTGGGATAACCCAATTCAATAAAGGTTGGCACGTTGGCCAATAAGGTCGAGCGCGCCTTGCTTGTAATTGCAATTGGTCGAAGTTTTCCCGCTTGTATATTGGGTATTGCTGAATACATTTGTGTGAACATCATATTGACATTACCAGCCATTAGGTCAGTTAGTGCTGCTGAACCACTTTTATAGGGCACATGAATCATATTAATCCCAGCACTTTGTTTAAAGAGCTCTGCTGAAAGTTGGTGGGTACCGCCGATTCCCCCAGATGAGAAGGTAAGCGATCCAGGTTTCGCCCTCGCAGCATTGACAATGTCATTGATTGTTTTAAATGGCGAGTTTGCATTAACCACCAAGACCAAAGGACCTTTTTCAATTAAAACAATAGGCACAACATCGGTTTCTGGGTCATAGCGCAAGACCTCAAAGAGATATTTATTGACCGAAAGTGGCGCAAAGTTACCCATACCAATGGTATAGCCATCGGGATTTGCACGGGCGATAAATTCAGTACCAATATTGCCTCCTGCGCCCGGCTTATTTTCCACAATAAAACCCTGTTTTAGGATCACAGACATCTTTTGAGTGATTTGTCTGCTGCGAAGATCAGCGCTACCCGATGTTCCATAAGGAACAATAAAAGAAATAGGTTTATTAGGGTAGGTAGCTTGGGCCCATGTAACGGGAATGCCTAGAAGAAAAAGAGCCAAGCCAAAAATAAGACATTGATAGATCTTATGTTTCAAGTTGGTCTCCCTTTAGACTAAGCCTAATATTCCTAATAATGCACCCAGACCAATTAAATACAGCGGATGTCTGCGGCTCATCAAAACAAAAATAATACTAAAGACCGTTAAAGCATAGGCTACCCAGTTAGCATTAATCCGTTCTGCAATTTGCCAAGCAGATGCTAATACAAGTCCGACAGCTAGAGCGCCTGCTGAGTACTCAATTGTTTTTTTCCAGCGAATATGTTGGAGATTGCTTAGCACACGCTGCAGATAAAAAATAAGAATGCAGGAGGGCCAGCAGACAGCAAGTGTGGCTAGTAAGGCTCCAGCTAAGCCAAATGCATTCCAACCAATTAAGGTGACAGTGAGTAGATTGGGTCCTGGTGCTGCTTGGGCGATTGCAAAGTAATGAATAAAAGTATCCGCATCAATCCACTTTTCTTGGTTTACAGAAATATCATAAAGAGTGGGTAGAAGTGCATTAACCCCACCAAAGGCAATTAAAGAAAAAAGGGATAGCTTCAAAAACAAGCCAAATAAACCTATCATCATTTGGCTTTATTCCACGCAAAGAGAATTGCCAAGGGAAGAGTAATAGCAACGACCCAGCCAAGGGCCAAATGAAATACAGTTGCCATCACAAAGCAGAGTGCGATCACAATCAGCATCGGCAAATAAGAGAGCTCCTCTTTGAGCATCTTAAAACCAGTCGCAGCGATTAGCCCAACACCCACCGCCGAAATACCACGTAGCATTCCTTGCACTTGTTCAAATTGACCATAGTGGTCATATAAAAGGGCCAATAGAATTACCACTGTCATGGGCGCTAGCATCAGCCCCCCAACGGCAGCAAAGGCTCCGCGCAGACCCCCAAATCGTTCTCCAACACAGACCGCTAAGTTAACAATATTGGGTCCGGGAACCAGTTGGCAGACTCCCAGTAAACCATTGAACTCTTGCGCGCTAAGCCATTTCTTTTGCTCCACGAGCGTTCGCCTTGCCCATGGCAAGACACCACCAAAACCAGATAAACCAATGAGGGTAAAGGTAATAAATAATCGAGTGGGACTTTGCTGCACCATGAGTCTTACTTGAATGGCATGGGAATTGGTTTACCCTCGAGCCAAGCCGTCAATGTATTAGTCATTCCCGTGGCGAAATGACTAAAGATGGGCTCGGCAATAAATCCTAAATGAGGGCTCATGAGTAAATTTGGGGCATGCCGCAATGGAGAGTCAATTGGAATCGGCTCAATATCAAATACATCAAGCGCAGCTTTACCGGGACGACCCATTTTAAGAGCCTCAATCAAATCAGCGGTCACAATTAATGCGGAGCGTGCAGTATTCACCAAAATAGAATCCGTACGCATAAGTTGTAAACGATCTTTATTGATTATGCCTTTCGTATTTTGACCCACTACTAAATGAAGGCTAACGACTTTTGAGGTTTGTAAAAGGGTGTCAAGTGGAACATATTCGCAATTTGCGGCCTTAGCCCTCTCAGCTGTCATATTAGGACTCCAGCAAACAACATCCATCCCAAACGCCGCTCCCACTTTGGCAACAATACCGCCAATCGAACCAAGACCGATAATTCCAAGGCGTTGGCCACTTAGCATCGGTAAGACAGATTCTGGATTACGCCATTGACCCTGCTGAAGTAATTGAGTTTGACCAACGATATTTTTGCTGGCAGCGAGAATCAGTGCCCACGTCAACTCAGCAGTGGTTTCTTTAGATGGACCGCCGGGTGTACAGGCAATTGGGATCCCTCGATCAGTCAAAGCCTGGTGATCAAGAAGATTATTACGAGCACCTGTAAATAAAAATAATTTCAGTTGAGGAAGACGAGCAATTAGTTCAGCATTAAATGAAGAGCGATCTCGAACTAAAGCGATGACATCGGCATCTTTAACGACTTCATACAGATTTTCTCCTAACAAAGGTTCGTGATAGAAGTGAAGATCTGCGCGTTGGTCAATACTTGACCAATCTGCAAAGCGTTGTAGAGATCGTTCATAGTCGCCCAGAACAACAATTTTTGGTTTTGCTTGCATATAGAGAACAGTAACCTTGTATTAAATCGATAATAAATCGATGATAATTGATGTTTATGGTCACAATTTGAAAAGGAAGCCAAATGATTTTAGAAGTCGTTGATATCCGCATTGATGAGAACAAGCAAGCCGAGTTTGATGAAGCGATTGTCAGGGGGGTACGCACTGCTATTGCTCCAGCCAAGGGGTTTCGTGGCTTTAAAGTCAATCACAGTATTGAATCGCCAAATCGTTATCTTTTGATGATCTACTGGGATACATTAGAAAATCATATGGTTGATTTTCGGGGTTCACCAGCATTTACGGAATGGCGCAGTATTGTTGGGCCATTTTTCACTCAACCCCCTGCGGTCGAGCACTTTAATTTAGTTGGTAAATCGGACTAGGGATTTTTTTTAGGCTTTAGTCGACCCTGCGGCTTCGCGGCTAGGGTTGGCTCTAGGGTTTCGCGTTCATCAAAAACAAAACAATCGCCCTGATAATGCGCGGAACCAATATCTTCAAAGTATTGCAGGATGCCGCCATCCAATTGGTAACTGTGTTCTAAACCGCGCTCTCGTAAGTATAGACCTGACTTCTCACAGCGAATCCCGCCAGTACAGAAGCTCACCAAGGTCTTATTAGACAGCTCGGGTAGATGGGCCTCAATTGCCTTGGGGAAATCACTAAACTTATCAATATCAAAGTGGAGAGCGTTTTCAAATGTGCCATATTCCACCTCAAAGCGATTACGGGTATCAATCATCACAACGGGCCGACCTAAATCATCATGCCCTTGATCAAGCCAGCGCTTTAACTTTTCTGGAGTAATAAATTTTGCCCTACCTTTTTCAGGCGAAATCGTCGGATGATTCATCCGAATGATCTCTTTTTTAATCTTGATGAGTAATTTACGAAAGGGCTGAGAGGAGGACCAGCTATCTTTTGTGCGAAAAGACCTTAGTCGTGGATCTGCACGGAGGAGGTCTAAGAATTTTTGTATATCTTTTTCTAAACCAGCAAGGAATAAATTAATACCCTCTTCAGATAGAAGAATAGTGCCTTTCAGTTGATAAAGGAGAGCAGATTGACGCAATGAATCGCGCAAGGACTCAAGTTGATCGAGACGCACAAATTGATACCCTGCAATATTCAATACCGGCAGAGAACTGGACATTGATGGCGATTCATTCATAGACCATATTATTAATCAAGTTTGTCGCTAAACTAGAGGGAAAGCAAATTACACAACTTCTAAAATATGGCAAATTCTCGATTAATTCCCTATCAACCCCTTGATTTATCAGAGCCTGCTGATTTGGTTACAGAGATTAGGAAGCGGCGTGGCGGCCAATTGATTAACCTAGATCGCATGTTGCTTCATAGTGAGCCATTTGCTAGGGGGTGGAATGTTTTTATTGGTAATGTTCGAGAAAAACTTTCTCTTGATCCCAAATTAAGAGAGCTAGGTATGTGTGGCGTTGCCGTTCTCAATGGTGCTGAATACGAGTTTTTTCATCATGCGCCACCATTTTTAAAAGCGGGAGGTACGCAGGAGCAGGTCGATGCAATGCGACATCTTGGCCAAGAACAATTCAATTCAAGCTGTTTTAATGATCTAGAAAAAGACGCATTAGAGTTAACCGTTCAAATGACGCGAGACATCAAAGTCGATCCAAGGTTAATGGAGCGCTTACAAAAAGGCTTGGGAAGTACCGCTTTAGTTGAGTTAGTGGGGGTAATCGCTAGCTACAATATGGTCTCCCGCTTCTTAATTGCCTTAGATATCCATCCTGAAGACCATCCACCTAGGGTATAAGAAATGAATCGAGAAATTACAAATATTATTCCTGGAGTTCTTACATCAGACGGTGCGGGCGTGCGCTTACGACGTAGTTTGGGCGGTCAAGATCGCCAGCGTTTGGATCCATTCCTAATGTTGGACGAGTTTTCATCGAATGATCCAAATGATTACGTTGCAGGGTTTCCTCCCCATCCGCATCGTGGGTTTGAGACGGTGACTTATATGCTTGAAGGCCATATGTTGCATCAAGATCATTTGGGTAATCGTGGTCACTTAAAAACCGGTGGTGTGCAGTGGATGACTGCAGGTCGTGGGATCATTCATTCAGAGATGCCGCAGCAAGAGAGTGGCGCTATGCGGGGTTTTCAACTATGGATCAATTTGCCTGCTCGAGAAAAAATGAAGCCAGCGGGATATCAGGATATCCAAGACGATGCAATTCCGAGAACAAAACTGTTAGACGGAGGCTTACTCAAAGTAATTGCTGGTGAGTATCGTAATTCCCAGGGAGAAACTATTCGTGGCCCTATTCATGGTTTGAGTACCGAACCTCTATTTTTTGACATTCATCTTCAGCCTCATGAGTCCTTTGTCAATTCATTACCCAGCACCCATAATGCTTTTATCTATATTTATGAAGGTGGCTTAAAAATCGGTTCTGCCTCACAAGTGGCTCCTAAACAAGCCGCACTTATCCTAGGCGAGGGTGATCAACTCAAGATGGTCGCAACTGAGCAGGGTGCTAAAGCAATCATATTGGCAGCAAAACCCCTGCATGAGCCGATTGTTCAACATGGACCGTTTGTAATGAATACTCGTGATGAAATTGAACAAGCGATTGATGACTATCAAAATAATCGATTAACAACTACATAATTTAACTACGATGAGTCTTTATCAGCAATTACAAGAACGTGATGTCAACCAAAAGCCAATCCGCATTGGCCTTATCGGCGCCGGTAAATTTGGAGCGATGTATTTGGCGCAGATCCCAAGAACTCCGGGAGTACATTTAGTTGCCATCGCTGATTTATCTCCAGAGGCCGCTAGAACTAATTTACGACGAGTGGGTTGGGATATTGCAAAGACCCAGGCCAAATCCATCGAGGCTGCGATTCAGGAGGGTACTTGCTTTATTACGGACGATTGGACTACATTAGTCAACGCGGGTCAGATTGATGTGATTGTCGAATCTACGGGCAATCCCATTGCAGCCGTTGAACATTGTTTGCAAGCATTTAGGCAGGGCAAGCATGTCGTCAACGTGACGGTTGAGGCTGATGCCTTTTGCGGTCCCTTGCTCGCAAAAAAGGCCAAAGAGGCGAATGTTGTCTATTCCTTAGCTTTTGGTGATCAGCCTGCACTCATTTGCGATTTAGTAGATTGGGCGCGGACTTGTGGATTTCCCGTTATTGCTGCTGGGCGAGGTCATAAGTGGTTGCCACATTATGCTGATTCCACTCCTGAAACGGTGTGGAATCATTATGGCTTAACCCCTGAGCAAGCTGCTCGTGGTGGACTGAATCCAAAAATGTTTAATAGCTTCTTGGACGGTTCAAAACCTTCTATTGAATCCACCGCGGTTGCGAATGCAACAGGGCTATTGGTTCCTAGCAATGGCTTGCTATATCCACCAGCCAGCGTTGAAGATATCCCAGTAGTGACACGACCGATTAGTGAGGGCGGTCATCTTGAGCAAAAGGGTATGGTTGAGGTGATCTCATCCCTTGAAAAAGATGGTCGAGAAATACCATACGATATTCGCATGGGTGTTTGGGTCACGGTTGAGGCTGAAACCGATTACATCAAGAACTGTTTTGAGGAATACAAGGCACATACCGACCCAAGTGGTCGTTATTTCACTCTCTACAAACGTTGGCACTTAATTGGCCTAGAAGTTGGTATGTCGGTTGCAAGTGTTGCTCTACGAAAAGAAGCCACCGGAGTGCCATATTGCTGGAATGCTGATGTTGTTGCAACCGCAAAGCGCGACCTCCGCCCAGGTGATCTACTAGATGGGGAGGGAGGGTATACCGTCTGGGGTAAGCTTTTACCAGCAAAAAAATCCTCCCAAATGGGCGGCCTGCCCCTGGGACTCGCACATCAGGTCAAGGTGATACGCCCTGTGAAAAAGGGTCAAAGCCTCTGTTGGGATGATGTGGCAATTGATCAAACAACCGATGCTTATCGCATTCGTAAAGAAATGGAAGCCATGTTTTGATGGCCTCCATTTGATTTAGGTCTTAGGAATATATGGCTTAAGAAGCAAGTAATAAAAAGAAAGCCAAATACATAGTGGAATATTAGCGTGATCTCGCGAACAGATTGGGGACCATAGTAAAGCAAACATCCAGATACTAGTAAGACGGCTAGACAGACAAGTTGCATCACCCCGGAAAACCTATTGCTTTTAATAAGCCAACCAATTTTTATGTGAACTGGTAATACTATTCCCAGAGAAATGAGACTAAAGGTAGCGGTAATTCCGTGAGCAGCCAAAACTAATCTGGGTAATGGCATTACGCTTAATAAATTGGATTGTGGGTAAAAGAAATACAGAACTCCAGATACCGCACACAATATGAATGAAAACATGACAAATATTTTTTGCCATAGCGGCATACTCCCCAAGCGCTTTGCTTTCATCCTTTGATGACCAATCCAAGACTGTCATAGTATGCAAAGCAAGGATGCTGACTATGTCCTAGCGAAGCCAAAACTTTTGTTAAGCCATCAGCGTAGACACATTGTTTAGCAAGAACAGTAAAGGAGGAATCTGTTCGAATGGTACTTTGCCTTTTGGCGTTGAATAGATGGTTCTGCAGGTAGTTTCCTGAGCTTGCAATAGCGATGTTTTTCATATAACCCATGGCATTGGCTAGTAAGGGGTTAATCGGATTACGGATATAAACCGGTCGAGGGTCGTCACCAAAAATACGCAGATCACCCCCAGCATTTACAAGCCCACTCGAAATTCCATAATTTTCTAAAACTTCAACCGCTTTATCAACTGCATACCCTTTCGCAAGACCATTGAGATTAATATGAATGGGGCGTTGGAAATAAATATGATCTACATCAATCCACTTGATATCTTTAAATGATCCTATTGGCTCACCATGGCTAGGGTTATAGGCACAATCAAATAAACCATTCGTTTGAAAATAAAGATCTTTTGCGATGCATAAGATATCTTTGATTAGTGGATGAATTTTGACAGGACCAAGCCTGGCAAATCGGTTGATCCTTGAAAGTTCGCTTTTCTCTTGGTAGATATTCATCACGAAATCTACCAATTGAATTGCTTGATATGCCTCCCCAATTGCTTCCCTGGCTAGTAATTGTGATAAACCATCTCCTCCAATTGAAATTTCGATAAAGGTGCCCATTAATACTTTGCAGCGAGTCATGGTTGCATCCGGAGTACTAATTCATAGACGGCCATTACGCGTTTCACTCCATCGGTTACATGCTTTGCCGACAAGGTTGCTCCAGAAATATTTTGGATATCCTGATTGAGTTTTATGGGTTGTTTACTTGTTTTCCCAACAAATTGTTTACGCCAAGAGGCATCTTTGATTTCATAGCCATACGATTCGACGTACTCCATAATTTCAAGGCCCAGTATTTCTCCTTTAGGATCAATAGCAAGGGCATAAGTAATCATTTCGTGTTTTCCTAAGACCTCATCGACAATCAGCCATGAACCGTTTGATGTTTTCCAAATTCGATCACCCCTAAACGGGTGTCTTACCCCCGAAATCGATCGAATCTTTTCTTGTAAAGCATCGGTAATGACAATTGGATTTTTCTTAAATCTTTCTTTGGAAAAAAGTAAGACTTGTACCTGTTCTATGGAGGCATAGATTCGAGCCTGCACAATCGCCGGTGATCCAATTGCAATGCAGCCCGATAGCACTGCAATACTGGAATGCGTAAAGTTCATATTAATTTAAGGGAATGCCAAACTTGAACATAAACTCATTGAGCGAATGACTATCCCAAACCCGTGCATTGGAACACTCCGCTTCGCCACCACCCATACAATTTCCACCCTTTAATTGATATCGCCACGCTAGAGTTGCCCACCAATCTTTGGTGGCGTATTGAAGGTTGGGTCCTAAAAATGTTGCCCGTTGTATTTGATTGCGTAGATTGAGTTCTGAATAGTCATTATGAAAGCGAGCCTCTATCCCTGCACGCCATTTTGGAGCAAAACGATAGCTTGCTCCTACCAAAAAATCTAACATGGATTCTGGAACATTTCCATTGTCAATAAATTTAAGGCGCTCATTGGCAACTACGACATTCCCGGCCAAGACCAACTGATCATCTAAAAAATTGGATTGCAACAATAATCGAGCGGCTAATTCATTTTTATTCTTTCCAATTGTCGGCTCAAAGTAGACGCCAACCCCAAGCGGCGAGGTAACTGGATTTGTAAATCGATAAATTGCTTCGAGCGATCCACCCTCAATCCCAGACTTGCGATAGGGGGTTGCTGGGTCGTGTGAAGACGGAACTGGATAACCACCAGTGCAAGTAGGCGTACCTTCACAGGCATCTTGATTGGTGTAATTTTGGTCTGCATTGACGTAGTAGGAGTTGAGATAAGCGGCAAGTTGCAGATCATTAGTGAGTCCATATTCAAGTTCTGATCTCGAATACCATGAATCATAGCTGCCTGCAGCCTGTTGTTTATTGAGTTGAAGCCGCTGCTCAAATTCCCATTTACCTTTTGGCTGTAGGTCTAATGTGTAAATCCAACCAAACAAGCCATCACCAGCAAAAACAGACTGCGAAGTTAGCGCAATACAAAGTCCGATGATTACGACCGGTTTTTTCAATACCGCTAAATAAGACATTCCCATACCTTTCTTAGTCATGAATAAAGACCAAATTCTAAATGAGAATCATTATCATTAATACAGAAAGGGGCATCTCAAAATGATTGAGGCGGTCTTTACTTTTAAGAGGAGGGCTTAAAGAAACGCTTGCTACTTAGAAAATCTTTTAAAAAGATCGATAACTAGCTTTACAAGCGAGATCAGTAGGAGTGAGCCTAATATATCGCCAAAAAACATGATGAATGCATTTTTAAGACTTCCACTTTCAAGCCCCATTAATTCAAACCACGCCTGATGCAATGTGGAGCTGAGGGTAGCAAAAATTAAGATGCATAAAAAAATTATTTGAGTATTTAAATTACCAAGATCAGTATTTATCTTAAGATTTCGCATGACTAAATATTTCGCTAGATAGGGGGCGAATCCAGAAATAATTCCGATACCGATTATGGTGAGAAGACTCGTACCAAAATCTCGATAAAAGGTAATGATGATTGACGCGATCGCAATACCAAGAGCTCCTGAAAAACCAAAAATCAAAACAAGGAAAAGACGTAAACCAGCTGGTAAATAAATCCAGTTCACACCTGGGGCAGCCTCGATAAATTGAGTAAGCCAGTCATTGATATAAAACATGGAAGCATATAAAACGCCACAGAAAACAATGACTTTAGGAGAAAAAAATGGGTCAATTTCAGTATTTGTAGAATTCATTTAAGGAATTGACCTAAGTAATTGATATAAATTTTCTTTCAGTATAGGCTTAATCCCCTTATATAAATAACCAATACAAGCAAAAAATGATTAAAAATTCTCTTGCCTACATTCGTTTTTTAAACTGCTTAGATGCCTTAGATCGGATGAATCCCGGTAAAAAATTAGACTCGATTGAAGAGTCATTATTGAATAAGGTGATGCTGGCTTGGGATCGTCAGACCACCATTTTGGTTGGCGATTTATTGGCATTAGGTGAACTCGGCTCTCAGGCAACTTTGCACGGCCGTATTAAAAATCTTCAGGTAATGGGTTATATCAAGCTAAATATTGACGCACTTGATTCTAGAAAAAAATACATTACACCAACCAAAATGGCAGTTACACACTATGTAAAACTATCTCAACAGATGGAAAAATCTATTAACGGATCATCCCTATGATGCAGATCATTACATGATCGCACCTCAAAATTGGTGGAGTCGGCGGGAATCGAACCCGCGTCCGCAAACACTCTACAACAAGTTCTACATACTTAGTCTAATTTTTTGATTTAAC
>JACCEB011195374.1_pt1 | contig 22028 bp, 12 predicted proteins | sample 7454761 | NCBI WGS metagenome assembly JACCEB01 (sample SAMN15323454, study PRJNA562643) | freshwater metagenome | isolation source: river surface water | place: USA:Blue River Watershed | collected 2017-08-18 | reverse complement strand
TATTGCTCACCTAAATCAATAACATCTTGAAGATTTGATTTTTTACAAAGACGACAAAACTCTATATTGGAAACTATTTCGCTTGACATATAAACATTTTGTATGAAAAAATCTTTATATCGTATTGTGGATAAAACAAGTTTGTATATTTTTTATTTCTCTACTATAAATCCATTAAATTGTGCTTTTATTAGTTTTTCAAGATATTTTGGGTCTCTCTTTTGTTCTTCTAATACACTTTTCAAAGAATCAACCAGTTTTTTATATTCTTCTGGATTATTTTTCTTCATTTCTTCTTCATTTTTAGTTGCAATTATTTTGAAAAATGATTCGGAATCTAGTCCAGACCATTCTCCTTCGCGATATTTTGGTGTTTTTCTTGGTATCCTATTTTCCATTGCTCCTCCTCTATAAAATACAAAGTTTTTTATTACTTCTCTTATTTTTGCGTTTAATTGCTTCTCTATCAAAAATATATATTTATCTTGTACTACTTTTCGAATTAAATCGAAATAATTAAAAACTTCAAAAATATTTTCTTTTATTCCAGACACTTCATATTGAAGCATTTCTAATCTAGATTCTTCATTATTTGTAATATTTGAATAACCAAAATCAATTAGAATTGCTCTACCAGAGTTTTTTTCAAAATAATTATAAGATGAATTTATTAATACATTTTCATAATGATAGTCTCCATGTGTATATCCTTCTTGGTGCATTTTATCCAGTTCATAAAGACCCATATATTTATAATATTCATAGTTTGGGTCATTTTCAAAATATTTTAATGGTTTATAATTATCCATTAATTCCATTGCTATGAAATATACATCATAATCAAATATAGTTTCAAATCCACTTCCCATTATCTCTCTCAAATTATTTTTTAATTGTTTATTTAATTTTTGAGTATGTGCGTATACAATACCAGGACATATTGGTTCCATAAATGATTTTTCTGAATAAAATGTTTTATAATATAGCTCTTTTTGTATCTGAACTTCTGTTGAAACTTTCATTGAACAAAACTTTATAAGTAATTGATTTACTGGTACATTAAAATTATTTAATCTAACTGTGCGATAAGGACTTTCCACATTTGGGTTTAATTTTGCTAAAACAATCGTGCAATTTGAACCACGTGTTGAAAAAATAGAGAATGTTGCATTTTTTATAAAAAAATCAAATGCGGTTGGAGCATCATAGCTTTTTATTATTCGTATACCACCTTTCGTTTTTCTGGTGCGTGCCAAACCTCTTTTTCTTACAGTTTTATTCATTATATAATAAGCAATAATATATTACACCAAACTAAAATAAGACAAATCTCATTTTTTATTAATCCTTCTCTAAGGAAATAAAAGGGAAGGGGTTGTAGGGGAAAGGGCAAATTCCGACGGCTTAACCGTAGGTTTCCCTACCTCTTTGGCGCAAAATAATTTGATGCCAATATTGAAACTGTTCCAACAACTTTCTTCCAATTAATTGTCTCTCCATCAAACAGTATTCCATAAACATATGACATAATAACACCAAAATATGAAAGAGGCGCATAAATCTCTGGATCAAGTCTATATGAAGAGAAAAAACGCAAGAAATATCCTAATGTTCCAATAATTCCATTAATAATAACTGCCAATCCAACACGTGTTTTATCTAATCCATTGTTGACTTCTTCGTGATTATAAACCACATAAGCTGTCATTAAAACTGCGCCTAAGAAATATGATATAAATACGTGATTCCAGTTATTAGGCGTCTTTATTCTGCGAACCAAGAAATAAATAAATGCCTCTGTCAATGCTGCTAACAAAATCATTACAACACCATAGCCAAAATCTTCTTTATTGCCATTAAGTTTCGGTTCATGTTCTACATAATTGCCATAAATAAAAAACGCAAGACCAACAAGAACAAGCAAATATGAATTATGCCAGACGACACCGGCTAAAAGCAAAATCATAAGTGGATAACTATTAAAAATGGCAAATGATACACCGGAATCCAAATAGCGAAATCCCTCATAAGAAAAGAAAATATGCGAAAGATTTACCAATCCAAGTGTTATAGAATCCATTGTTAATAGAGAAGATCGAATAAATTGCCAATTTACAAAAAAAATAGATATAAAAACATATGTAATAAGTCGTGTCCATAATTGAAGAGAACTTGATATTCCAATCTTTTTCACAAAGATTGGATAAAGACTTAATAATGATTCAGACCCAAGTTTTGATAATATTTCCAAAAGCATATATTATAATGTCCGACTTTTATTTGATTACTCTAATTATGTAATGATATAAAGAAAATTGCTTCACTTCTCTATATGTCCATTATTAGTTTTGATATTGGAATCAAGAATCTTGCTTATTGTATTTTTTGTAAAAATGCGTCTTCTTTACAAATCTTGGATTGGAATGTAATCAATTTATTGGATGATTCCAAAAAACCAGTTGTTGCCACATGTAATTGTCAAAAAGCAAAAAATGCTGGAATTTGTGGAAAAAAGGCAGTTTACACATATGGCCAAAATTATTATTGTAACATTCATTCTAAAAATAGTGGAAAACTTTTCCCAACAAAAGAGACCTCATTATCAACCATAAAAAAGTTAAAAATGGACGAACTAACACAGTTTTGCGCAAAATACTTTATCTCTATTGATCCCAAAAATAAAAAGTCAGAAATACTTACAAAAGTCCAAACACATTTTGAAAAAAACACACTTGTCCCAATAAAACCTGAAAAAAAAACAAACGCAAATCAACTTCATTTGGTTGATATTGGAAAAAGAATAAAAACCAATTTTGACGCAAAACTCCAACCTTATATTGGAGAATTAAGTCACGTTATTTTAGAGAATCAAATATCGCCAATTGCTGGAAGAATGAATACAATCCAAGGAATGGTGGCACAGTATTTCATAATGAAAACAGAAACACTCCATATTGATTTTATATCATCGGCTGGTAAACTCAAAGGTTTAGCAGTTCCTGAAACTACAACATATAAAGAACATAAGAAAGATGGTATCCATTTTTGTAAACAATTTTTAGAATCAAACCAAGAATTGACACAACACAAAACAGTATTGGATTCATTGGCAAAAAAAGATGATTTGGCCGATTGTTTTTTACAAGGAATCTATTATTTGAAAAAACAAAATATAATAAACTATTCGGACGATTTAAAAATAAAGATTGTTTAATAATAATATTAGAATGTCATATGATCTTGATATAAGCCTTGAACCAATCTCTTTAGATTTTGAAATGGATAAGCCAATGAGTTTTGGAGGTGGCGCCGAAATGTTGATGAATACGAAGAAAACAGTTTCTCAAAGTTCAGACATTGATTTAGGCGATTTAGATACATTTGAAATGGAAATGAACAATTTATCATCAGCAACAACACCTACTTCAAAGCCATCAGAAGATAAAAAAATACTTGGTGGTCTATCAAACTTATTTGGTTTTGGTGGAAAATCGGAAGAGCCAGCAGAGAAGGTTAATTTGGGTCAGGCAACTAAAGAATCCGGTTCTGGAAATACGAAAACATGGGACGGATATGGAAAGTTTACAGATATTCCAACAAACTCAGATAGACCTGTTCAAACAAAAATGTCAGAAAGAGAGAAGTTGCGAAAGAAGAAGATGATGTTAAAGAGATTGGAAGAGTGGAGGTCAAAGGGATTGGTTTCTGGTAATCATTTTAATAGCGATTCTTCCTATGAAGAAATTGAAGATGAATATGAAACCGCATTAGAAGACAAAAAGAAGGGTGAAAGTAAGAAGTTATATAGTTGGTGGTTTATGACTTTTGTAAATACGATTGAATATGCCAATGCTTCATTTAATCCATTTGATATTAATTTGGATGGCTGGGGAGAGCAAGTGAGCGATGATATTGACAGTTATGACGAGATTTTTGGCGAACTGTATGACAAATATAAGGGTGGTAAGTTGAGTCCGGAAATTGCGCTTGTTTTGAGACTTGGTTTTTCGGCGGCGGTTGTCAATTTTACCAATCGTGCATTGTCTTCGGCAACTCCTGGATTCAATGATGTTATTAGACAAAGCCCTGAACTAATGAAGATGTTTACCAACGCAACAGTTAATTCAATGTCTCAACAAAGCCCTGGATTTGCGTTTGCCAGCAATTTAGTGAATCCTGAGCCAACAGGTGGACCTCCTCCAAAGTCGGTTGATCCAAGAACGGTAAACCCGTCACCACCGCCAAGTAGAATGGCATTTACAGAGAGACCATCAAACAGACCAGATATCAATGCTGGTCGCGGAGTTATGTTTAATGAGCCAGGTATTGATTTGAATAACAAGTTTGAGAGTGTAAATGTGGGTAGACCACCATTAAGACCAGAAAGAGCTGAAATGTCGGGACCTAAGAATATTGACTCTATTTTGAGCGGATTGAAGCCGAAGACTGTAAATATCCAGGAAAATAAAGACAGTGATTCGATGGTAAGTGCGTCATCATTAAAAGATTTGAACGGAGATGTGCCAAAGTCTAGAAGAAGAAAGGGCTCAGATAAGAATATTGTTTCGCTTGATATTTGAAACCTATATTTGTAAATACACAAATGTGGAAATGTGGAAAATGTATAAAATATTTGTATATTTTTATATATTTAGAACTAATATATACAACAATGTCAGCATCAGACAATTTATGGATAATCGGCGGTGAAGATAACACAAAGGGTACCATTAAAACAAGTACAAATGGTATAACTTGGTCAGGTGCAATTAAGATTTTTAACAATAGATGTTATGCGATTGAACACGCAAATGGTTTATTTGTTGCACTAGGTGATGGCGGTGGTGGTATTATGACAAGTACTGATGCTACAACTTGGACTGCTTCTAATTACATTTTTGTAGAAGGACGCGGTGTTGCATGCAATAATGGGTTCTGGGTTGCGGTTGGTTATAATTCAAATACAATTGCAACAAGTGAAAATGGAACAACTTGGACTGGTAAAGGTAATTCCATTTTTACTTCTTATGGTTTAGGCGTGGCTTATGGAAATAATTTATGGGTTGCGGTTGGAATAGGTGGAAATACAATGGCAACAAGTACAGATGGAGTTACTTGGACAGGTCGTGGTTCAAGTGTTTTTCCATATATAGGCTTAGGTGTTGCATATGCAAATAATTTATGGGTTGCTGTTGGAAGTACTAGTAATAGTTCGTATAGTGGTAACTTTATTATTGCAACAAGCACAGATGGAATTAATTGGACACAACGCGGTTCATTTTCTCATAATGGCGGAAACCGTGGTGGAGTTGTATATGGTAATGGTTTATGGATTGTATATGGCAATAATACTAGTAATATATTCACAAGTCCTGACGGTATTACTTGGACAGTACGCGCGACTGGTTTTCAAGATGCTGTGCGCGGTCTTGCTTACTATAATAATATGTGGGTTGCCGGTGCTTTTGGTACACCAACAAACGCGTATAGTTCAAATGGCACTACATGGACAAGTCTGGGAAATCAGTTTATCTATTCTGGATGGGCAGTTGCTGGTCCAAATCTTCCAACAACATTGTCAAACTTTACAGTTGCATCAAGAGCAATCGGAAGTGGAAACTTCACAATTACACCCCCAACTACAAATAGTAATGGCACATTCACTTATACAAGTTCAAACACAGCAGTTGCAACTATCACTGGAAATACAGTTACAATGGTTGGAAAAGGAACTACAACAATTACAGCAACACAAAATAATACAAAACAGTTCCAAACTGGAACAATTAGCACCGTTTTTGGTGTATATGTAACCGGTTCTTACACAGCAAACAATGTCAATTATACATACTATGATGGATTAGGAACCGCCACAGTAACCACATCAGGTTCTGCAACTGGCGACATCAACCTCTTATCTACTTTTGATATCAACGGCACCACTTATACTGTCACCAGCATTGCAGCAAGTGCTTTTAGTAGTCGCCCAATCACCAGTGTTACTATTCCAAACACAGTCACATCCATTGGTGCCAGCGCCTTCTGGACAACCAACATTGCAAGTGTCACAATTCCCGCAAGTGTCACCTCGATCGGAACCAATGCCTTCGGCAATTGCGTAAACTTGGCAACTATTGTTGTAAATGCTTACATATCTAATCTGAGTTCAGCTTTTACATATATGAATGCTTCCCTTCCTGAAACATGGACGTTCGACTATGTAGGCGCGGTTCCAGATTCAATTTGCGCAGCTAAACTACTAAGTAGTGTTACAATTAGCAATTTAATTACTGGAATTGGAGCTGGAGCGTTCAACGGGTGCACTGGACTCACTTCAATTACTCTTCCATCAACAATTACAAGTATTGGGCAAGACGCTTTCAGAGATTGCACATGGCTCACAAGCATTACAATTCCAAACGCGGTGACAACTTTTGGACAACGTACATTTATGGGTTGTACCGGTTTAACAAGTTTCTCTTTTCCGTCAAGTCTTGTAACCGCGGGCGATTCTATGTTTATTGGTTGCACAAATCTTACTAATTTCAGTATTAATTCAAATGTAACAAATATTGGCGCAGCATTTGTTAGTTTCACAACACCAAACACAACTCTTACATTCAACTATGTTGGTTCGATACCTGGCATTGCTTTCCAAAATGCAACTTTTATCAAAACAGTTGTTATTGGTAACTTGGTGACAAGCATTGGCTATGGTGCTTTCTACATGAACTCCAATTTATCAAGTCTTACATTAGGTTCTTCCCTAACACTTATTGGCCAAGGTGCGTTTAACGGATGCACCAAAATTACAAGTATTACTCTTCCCTCATCATTAGTAACAATTGAAGACAATGTTTTCGCAGGAACCCAAATCTCAACCATTTCATTCCCATCATCTCTCACAAGTCTTGGTGGAAACGCATTTGGTGGATGTACCGCCCTAACCAGTGTAACTATTCCACCAACATTAACAACAGTTGGTAATGTTGCGTTCACTGGTTGTACAAGTTTGACAACCATTGTTATTCAGGCTTATATGAGTGGATTTGCTGGAAGTTTTCCAATTAATAACGCAAATATGTCAATAACATTTGATTACGCAAACATTATTCCAAATAGTGCTTGTCAAAATAAGACTAATTTGAAGACGCTAATAATCGGAAATAGTATTACAGCTATTGGAACCAGTTCTTTTTCTGGTACTGGAATCACAAGCGTAACAATTCCTGCAAGTGTCGCAACTGTTGGAAATAGTGCCTTTGCAAGTTGCGGATCATTAAACAACATTGTTGTAAGACAGAATTATTCAAATTATTCCTCTATTTTTACAAGTACGAATGCTGCTAATACAAGTGTTACATTTGATTACGCTGGCGCAGTTCCTGCTTCGGCATGTACAAACAAGACAGGAATAACTAGTCTGATTATGAGTAACTCAATCAATGGAATTGGAACTTCAGCATTTAGTGGATGCACTGGTTTAACAAATATTATTATACCTGCTTCTGTAACTTCTATTGGAGCCAGTGCCTTCAATGCTTGTACCAATTTAAATACAGTTTCATTTTTGGGAAATATTCCAATAATTGGTTCCAGCAATTTTACATCATCAACTGATACGGCTTTCTATCAAGTGGATGGTACAACAAATACAAATCCAACTACTCTCGCAACCAATTTAAGCATGTTTACTACAAAGACCCAAATTGGATTAGCAAGTCCTACAATTTCCAACTTTATTGTTCCCAGCAAGCGCTATTTGGACCCGTCTTTCTCTTTGGTTGATCCAAGTTCAAATAGTAGTGGTTCATTTGTATATACAAGTTCGGATACATCTGTCGCAACTGTTAGTGGAAAGGTTGTTACAATTATTAGTGTAGGAACTACAACAATTACTGCGACCCAGCAATCGAGTTACGCAACTGGTTATAACTATACAGAGGGAACTATTACCGCAAACTTGGTAGTTGGTAAGGCAAATCCCGCACTTGGAACACTGTCAATTGGAAATAAGACAATAACAGATGCGCCATTTACAGTTGTAGAACCAACAAAACCTGCGAATAATACTGGCACTTGGAGTTATGCTAGTTTGGATACAACTAAGGCAACTATTGATGGAAATGTAGTTACACTGATTGGCACAGGTCTTGTTCAGATTTCAGCAACTATTTCTGAAGACTCTCTTTATAATGCAAAAACAATTATGTGTCAGTTCTCTGTTGCTGAAGAAGGTATTGCTCCAAGTAATTTCACTTATACACAGACATCAACAGTTGTAAATGTAATTCCATCAACAGTTCAACCTGTTGCCGAAACAGTTACATTATCATCAGCCATATTTACAACAGCAGTTGTAAATCAATTAAATCCAACAACTGGAACTAATGTGGAAAAGGAGGAAAACAGAAAGTTGGTTTCTCAAATCTTGTTATCTAACTTTCCCACAGCAACCAAAGTTGTTGTTCCTAAGAATATTATGTATTTGCCACCAGCAATTAAGCAAACTGGTGTTAATACAATCACAGTATTAAAAACAGATACAACCACAAGCTCATCTCCTCTTGTTCTAAGTACATCAAATGTTACACAAGACACCGTATTTTATTCAGATTTAAATAATGTTGGAAATTCATTGTTGATGAATGGTACTGGCTCATTTTCAGGATATAGTCTTCAAATTACGAAAGACACTGGTATCAACTACAATATTATAAGAACAAATAACGAAAATATTTCTACAACAAGCACCTCTATAACAGGTGATGTTATTTTGTATGCGGGTTTCAAAATTGTTTTAGGCTCGGTAACTGGTCAACTCTTTGATCCAACCCCGGTCATAACTAATTTTTCAGTTGCCACAAAGATATTTGGAAATCCCGCATTTACATTGATAGACCCTTCATCAAATAGTGATGGTGCATTCTCTTATACAAGTTCTAATACATCAGTCGCAACTATTTCTGGAAATGTTGTGACAATTGTCGGCGCTGGAACCACAACAATTACTGCTACACAAGCAAGCGCGTCTTATTACAATTCTGGAACAATTAGTGCTTCTTTCTTGGTAAATAAAGCAACAACAGTTTTATCAAACTTCTCTATTCCAACCAAGAAGTACTCTGATGTTCCTTTTACAATTACACCTCCAACAACAAATAGTAATGGCGCTTTCACTTACACTAGTTCAAATACTGCAGTTGCAACTGTTGCCGGAGACACAATAACAATTATCGGTGTAGGAACTTCAACAATTACTGCTACTCAGGCAACTTCTACCAACTATTTATCGGCAACAACTACCGCAACATTAACAGTTAGTAAAGGAAATCCTGTATTATCAAACTTCTCTATTCCTTCCAAAAATGTTGGAAATCCTCCATTTACTATTACACCGCCAACTAGTAACAGTAGTGGAGCAATTACATATACAAGTTCAAATACTGCTCTGGCAACAATATCTGGAACAACTATAACAATTTTAAATTATGGAACTGTAACAATTACCGCATCTCAGGCAGCAACAACATTATTTAATGCTGGAACTATTACAGCAACACTTGTTATCAATAATTTTCCCCCAACAATTACCAATTTCTCTGTTCCAAGCAAAATATTTGGAGATGTGCCCTTCACTCTTGTAGCCCCTACTTCTAACAGCACTGGCGCATTTACTTATTCAAGTTCAAATATTTCAGTAGCAACTGTTTCAGGAACCACTGTTACGATTGTTGGTGCCGGAACCGCAACTATTACTGCTACACAGGCATCAACTGACAGTTATACTTCTGGAACAATTACAGCACAGCTTGTCGTGAACCAAATAACAACAGCATTAAGCAACTTTTCAGTCCCATCAAAAACATATGAAAATGTGCCATTTTCTCTTATAGCACCTTCAACCAATGGTAATGGAACATTCTCTTACTCAAGTTCTGATACTTCAGTTGCTACAGTTTCTGGTAGCACAGTAACCATTGTTGGAGCTGGAACAGCAACTATTACTGCAACACAAGCAAGCACACAGAACTACACTTCTGCCACAATTAGTGCACCACTTGTAGTAGGTCAAGCAACATTGGTTCTGAGTGGATTTTCTCTTTCTGAGAAATCATATGGTGTTGCGCCGTATACTATAACACCGCCAACTACACCAAGCATTGGTGCATTTACATATACAAGTTCAAATAGCGCAGTTGCCACAATTGAAGGAAATATTATAACAATTGTGGGTGTTGGTAGTTCAACTATTACAGCAACACAAGCAAACTCAGTTAATTATACTTCGGCAACCATTACTACATCTTTGGTTGTAATTAAAGCAAATCCTATCATAAGTGATTTTGTTGTACCAGAGAAGACTGTTGGAAATCCCACTTTCATACTTACAACTCCAACAACAAACAGTGACGGTATTTTTACTTATACTTCTTCAAATCCTTTGATTGCTACTATTAGTGGAAATCGTGTAAGAATTATAGGACCAGGAACCGCAATAATTACTGCTACACAGTCAAGCACAGCGAACTTTAATTCTGGAACAATTACTGCTTCATTCTTAGTAAACTCTGTAAATACACTTCTAAGCATTTACGAGATTCCAGTAAAAACATTTGGTGATATTCCATTCAAAGTTCAATCATCATCCAATAGTAGTGGTGCAATTAGTTATTCAAGTTCTGATACTTCAGTTGCTACAATTGCTGGTGATATTGTTACTATTGTTGGAGCCGGAACCGCAACAATTACCGCATCACAAGAAGCAACTTCCGCATATGTTGCTGTGACCGCATCAACTACACTCCAAGTAAATCAAATAACCACAATGCTTGGAAATTTCTCAGTTCCATTGAAACTTTTTGGAAATGAACCTTTCTCTGTTACTGCTCCTACAACAAACAGCAATGGAACATTTTCTTATTCAAGTTCTGATACTTCAGTTGCTACTGTTTCTGGAAGCACTATTACTATTGTTGGAGCAGGAACCGCAACTATAACTGCGACACAAGCAAGCACGCAAAACTATAGTTCCGCAACAATGAATGCTATGCTCCAAGTAAATCAAGCACCACCTATTCTCTCCAACTTTACTATTCCAGCAAAGATATTTGGAGATGCGCCATTTACACTAGTTGCGCCTACAAGTAATAGCAATGGTCTCATTAGTTATACAAGTTCAAACGCAACAATCGCAAATATTGTTGGAAATCTAGTAACTATTTATGAAACTGGCACAGTCACAATAACGGCAATTCAGGCGAGTACTACGAACTTCCTGTCCGGATTAATTACAGCATCCTTAGTAATTAGCAAAGCCCAAGCAACGCTTGGAACTTTTACTGTTCCTCCCAAAAACTTTGGAAATCCTGCTTTCAAACTTATTCCTCCTTCATCTAATAGTTTAACTCCATTTTCTTATACAAGTTCCAATACAGATGTTGCCACTATTAATAGAGATATAGTAACACTTATTGGTGTTGGAACTACAACTATTACAGCTACGCAACCAACTGGAACAAATTACTTGTCCGCAACCACTAGTGCGGATTTACTTGTAAGTCTTGGAGCACCTACAATTACTGGTTTTAGTGTTCCAACCAAAACAGTTGTGGATGAACCTTTTACATTAGTTGCCCCAACATCGAATAGTGACGGAGCTTTCACATATTCTCTTTCAGACAATGATGAAGCAATATTGAATGGAAATGTTTTAACTATTACTGGAAATGCCGGTAGCACAACGGTAACTGCAACCCAGGCAAGCACCGCAACTTTTGGCTCAGGAACTATTACGGCAACATTCCAAGTAAATAAGCTTACTACAATTATGAGTAACTTCAGTGTTGCTACAAAAACATTTGGAGATGCGCCTTTTACACTGGTCGCCCCTACAACCAATAGCAATGGCACAATCACTTATACAAGTTCAGACACCTCTGTTGCTACTATTGCCGGAAGCACTATAACAATTGTTGGAGCTGGAACCACAACTATTACAGCAACACAATCAACAACATCTACTTATTCATCCGCAACAATTAGTGCACCATTTGTTGTTAATAAACAGACAACTATTTTATCAAACTTTTTGCCTTTAACAAAAATACTTGGTGATAGCGCATTCTCTCTTATCCCACCTACAACAAATAGCAATGGCACCATTACTTATACAAGTTCTGATCCTGCGGTTGCTACTATTGAAGGAAATACTGTAACAATTGTGGGATTAGGCACCACTTCAATTACTGCTGAACAAGCCAGCAACCAAAACTACACATCTAGATTAATTAAAGCCTCTCTTCAAGTAACATTGTTGAATACTGTTTTATCAGACTTCACAATACCTACAAAATATATTAGCGACATATCTTTTGGATTGACACCTCCTACATCTAACCGCAATGATCCTTTTACTTATACAAGTTCAAATACACTTGTTGCCACTATTGCCGGAAATGTAGTTAATATTGTTGGTGTAGGCACAGCTATGATTACAGCATTTCAAGCAAGCACTTTTAATAGCACACCTGCTTCAATTACATCGCCATTGGTAATCACTAAAATTACGCCTGTTTTAACAAACTTCTCTATTCCTCAGAAGAATCTTGGAAATCCATCTTTTAAGATTACACCTCCTACAAGTACTGGTCCTGCCACATTCTCTTACACAAGTTCAAACCCAGAAGTTGCTACTATTTCAAGAGATGTAATAACAATTATTGGTGTTGGAACTACAACAATTACGGCTACCCAAGCAAGTAGTGCTAACTTTATTTCTGCGTCAATTACTTCTGACTTTACAGTTTCTCTTGGAACACCGGTAATTACAGGTTTCACTATTCCCACAAAAATTATTGGAGATGAACCAATTACATTAGTTACTCCGACAAGTACTAGTGATGGTGCTTTCTCTTACACAAGTTCTAATACAGATGTTGCTACAATTGATGGAAATGTTATAACAATTATTGGAGCGGGTACTTCAACTATTACTGCTACACAGGAAAGCACACCATCTTATAATTCTGGAACAATAACCGCAACTCTTACAGTAAACAGAATCCCAACTGTTCTCTCCGAGTTCTCAGTTCCAGCAAAAACATTTGGAGACGCAACTTTCGCATTAAGTAATCCTACTTCAAATAGTAGTGGCTCATTTACTTATACAAGTTCCAACCACGAAGTTGCCACAGTAGATGGAAGTATTATAACAATTGTTGGTGATGGAACAACAAATATTAGTGCGACTCAGACAATGACTTCTACCCACACAACCGCAACAATTGTTGCGCCATTGGTAGTAACTCCAATAACAACAATTATGTCAGACTTTGCGATTGAAGCCCGTGTATTTGGAGAATCTTCTTTTATAATTGACCCACCAACAACAAATAGTAGTGGTATAATTACATATAGTGTTGCTAATCCGGCTGTTGCTACTGTTGCTGGTAATATTATAACAATGGTTGGACTCGGAAATACCACAATTACGGCTACTCAAGCAAGAACAAATGGATATACATCGGCTTCAATTTCAACACTTTTCCAAGTAAAAAAAATCAGAACAGTACTAACCAATTTCTCTATTTCTACAAAAACCATTGAGGACGCTAGTTTTGCGATTGTAATGCCAACAACCAATAGTAGTGAGGGTGCTTTCAGTTATAAGTCGTCAAATCCATTGGTTGCCACAGTTTTGGGAGACATAATCACTATTGTTGGTGTAGGAAATACAACAATTACTGCGTTCCAAGAAAGTACATTTAATAGCACATCGGCAATTATAACAACACAATTTGTTGTAGGAAGAGCGACTCCAATTCTTAGTAATTTTTCTCTACCAGAAAAGCAAATTGGAAACACGTCTTTCAAAATAGTTAAACCAACATCCAATAGTCCTGCTAATTTTACATATAGTAGTTCAAATACTGATGTTGCCACTATTTCAAGAGACACAATAACAATTGTTGGAATAGGCACTTCAATTATTACAGCAACACAAGCAAGTAGTGCTAACTTCATGTCTGGAACAATTACAGCAACATTTGTTGTAAATAAGGGTGTTTCAATAATTACTAACTTTACAATTCCTACAAAAACATTTGGAAATGAATCTTTTACATTGGTTGATCCTTCAAGTAATAGTACTGGGTCTATTACATATTCAAGTTCTAGTCCAGAGGTCGCAACCATTAATGGAAAAATAGTAACGATAGTTGGAGCAGGAACTGCCACAATTACTGCTTCTCAAGAGGAAACACCATTTTATGTATCTGGAACAACTAGTTCACAATTAATTGTAAATAAAGCAAATACTATTCTTAGTGGATTCTCTGTAGCATCAAAGGCTCTTGGAAATGCTCCATTTACAATAGTTCCACCAATAACCAATAGTGATGGTGTTTTTAGTTATACAAGTTCAAAACTAACTGTAGGAACTATTGAAGGCGATGTTTTAACTGTTGTTGGAGGTGGTGTTTCTACAATTACTGCTACTCAAGCTAGTTCGCAGAACTTTTTAGAGGCATCAATTACAGCACAATTCAGTGTAAGTTCATTGACAACAACTCTTTCTAACTTTAATATTCCTACAAAGGCAGTTGGAAATGCGCCATTTGCGCTGGTTCCCCCTACAACCAATGGTGATGGAACTTTCACTTATACAAGTTCAAATACTTCAATTGCAACTATTTCTGAAAATATAGTAACAATTGTTGGCGCAGGAACCACAAATATTATTGCTACACAATCGAGCACTGAAAATTACACATCAGCATCAATTACCGCAATGTTAGTAGTTAATAAAGGTTTACCAATAATAACCAATTTTACAATGCCAATAAAAGAGATTGGAATGATGGATTTCAGAATAATAGATCCAAGTTCAACAAGTGTTGGTGCTTTCACTTATACAAGTTCAAATATTAAAACTGCCACTATTTTTGGAAATATTGTTTCAATTAAAGCAATTGGAAATACAATAATTACGGCTTCTCAAGCAATGACGGCAAATTATATTGCTGGAACTGTTACAGCAAACTTTATTGTAAATCAGGTTTCACCAACAATTACTGGTTTTAGTATTCCAGCAAATAAAAATATTGGCGACACAACTGTAAAAATTGTTGCTCCAAAATCCAATAGTATTAGTAAGTTTGTTTTTACTAGTTCAGATCAGTTAATTGTTAAAATTACCAAGGATGTTTTATCATTTGTTGGAGCAGGAACAGCAACAATTACCGGAATACAACCAGCAACAAAGACTTTTGGTCCGGGAACTGTTTCTGGAACAATTACAGTAAGTCCTAAAACCACAGTTTTAATAAACTTTTCAGTGTTTAAGAAAGTTATTGGAACTGCGCCTTTTGCTATAGTAGCCCCCACAACAAATAGTAATGGTGCCTTTACTTATACAAGTTCTGATCCAACAGTTGCTACAATTGTTGGAAATATGATAACAGTAGTTGGTATTGGTAGCACAACTATTACTGCATTTCAAGCAAGCACCGCAACAATGACATCCGCATCAACTAGCACAATATTTAATGTAGTTTTACCAACACCTCAAGTTGGAGAGCTTATTATTACAAATAAGTCATTAAGCACACCAACATTTACATTGGTAGATCCTACTAAACCGGTTGATAATACTGGAACATGGACATATACAAGTTCTGATACTACAATAGCAACAGTTGATGGAAATGATGTAACACTACTACAGTCCGGAATTGTAACAATTACTGGAATACTTTCCAGTGATTCTGCTTATAATTCAGCTTTTGTTATGACACAGTTTTCAATTTCTCCGGATGGAGTTGTTCCAAGCACTTTTGTATTTTTAAAATCAAATACAGTTGTAACATCAGTGCCAGCAAGTGTTTCTCCAATTTCAAATATGGTTACACTTCCATTAACACTTTCTACACCGGCAAATCTTTTAAGTTTTAACCCCAAACTTGGAACATTAGTTGAAAAGAATAAAAACCGAAACACAATAATAAATACATTGTTCAATATGTTTTCAGCATCTACAATTAGTATTCCATCTAACTTAATATTTTTGCCAGCATCAATTAATATAACAAAAATGAAAACTGTAAAACTTGTTAAACCAGTTGGAACAACAATGAATAGTCCACTTGTTTTAAATACTGTTTCAGCGGATAGTGCGGTTGCTTTTGTATGTTTAATGGTTGATTATGAAAATAGTGTTCAAATAAATGGTAATGGAACAAATGCTGGATATTTTATTAAAATAACAAAAGGATTATATGAGAAATATGCTGTAGTAAGAACTAATAAAATGGGTGTATCTGTAACATCACTTGCTATAGCCGGAGATGTAATTTCATTTGGCGGTATTACTGTGGTAATTACCACTGTATAAATTGAATGCATAAAGAACTTATCTAACAAAAAATATAATAATACGTTTTTTGTTAAATCTTTTTGTATAAAAATTCAATAACATCTTTACTAATTGTTTTGGTATCAATCAATTTATATTTTGTAGGGTCAATTTCTGGAAAAAATGTGTCGCATTCTGATAAGTCGCATTCTGATAAGTCGCATTCTGATAAGTCGCATTCTGATAAGTCGCATTCTGATAAGTCTGATCCAATCATATTCAAATATATATATTCACATTTTGGATGATTAATAGCTTGCTTATAAACATTCTCTCCACCAATAACAAAAATAGTTTCAACATTTGGATTATTTTCAAAAGTTTCAATAGTTTCATCCAGACTTTTATAAAAAAAGTTTTTATTTTCTACACTTTTTGTTGATAAAACCGCATTTAAACGATTTGGCAATGGTTTTCCAATCGATTCGTAAGTGGTCCGGCCCATAATAACCGCATTCACTTTATCTGAAACACTTGTGCGTGTTGTCAATTCTTTAAAAAACTTCATATCTGCCTTACATTTCCACGGTATTTTTCCTTTTGCTCCAATTGCTCGATTTGAACTATGTACGCCAACAACAATAGTAAATGGCATATATTAGAAGTGTTTTGCTTTATTCTTTAAACAGATTTTGTTTCATTTTCTATATTACATAGTTCATAACGCAAAGTATCGCACAATTGGCGAACAATAATATTTCCATTTTTTAATCTAAAAATCATAAGTGGATTGCCATTGTAATCTATTCCAAGATATTGGATTTTTTTGTGGTAAAGAGAATCTCCATTATATTCATTATAATATTGGAGAGGCACCATATTATTTGGTATTGTTGTCATTTTCATTTTGTTGAGTTTTCTATTTTATTTTCAATTTTAATATATATATGCATGAACTTGGCATTTTTATATTTCACAGAGATTTAAGAATTGTCGACAATATTGGTCTCTACGAATCTTCCAAAAAATGCAAGAAACTTATTCCCATTTTTATTTTCACACCTCAACAGATTTCTTCAGAGAACAAATATAGATCTCAAAATGCCATCCAATTTATGATTGAATCTTTGGATGACTTAAACCAAGCAACTGATAATAAACTCCGTTGTTTCTATGGTGATACTACAAATATAGTATCCAATCTTATTCGCGATTTTAAACCCGACTTTATCGGCTTTAATAGAGATTATACACCATTCTCTATGATTAGAGACAAAAAAGTTCATGAACTTTGTGAAAAGAAACATGTAATTTGCGAAACATTTGCCGATTATTACTTATTTGAACCCGGCACACTTACGAAAAAAGGTTTTGGCGAAGAAAATCGCGAAACTCTCAAAGAAGATGTTTATCGCAAGTTTACCCCCTTTTACAATAAAGCTCTTGAAAATAAGCGCCACATTGTAAAATCAGTAGGCACTCCTAAAAACTTAATTAGTGGAAAAGAAATAAGTTCTCCCAGTTATGAAATCAATTTACAAGAGAAATACTTATCATTGGATTTAAATCCAGAAATTGTCAACAATGGTGGTAGAGAAAATGCCAAGAAAATGATTATTCCACCAAATTATGAAAAAACACATAATAATTTGGCAACTCCCACAACACTTCTTTCTCCATATATTAAGTTTGGATGTATATCAGTCAGAGAAGCATATGAAAAGTTTTCAACTCCAATTGTGCGCCAACTATTTTGGAGGGACTTCTACGCACATATTCTCTACGCATTTCCCAAATTAGGACATCCAGTTGTAGAGAAATACGAAAAACTTGCGTGGAATAATAATCAAGCATATTTCAATGCTTGGAAAAATGGAACAACCGGATTTCCAGTTGTTGACGCGTGTATGCGCCAATTGAATATTAGTGGATATATGCACAATCGGGGACGTCTTATTGTTGCGTCATTTTTAGTAAAAACATTGTTAATTGATTGGAGATGGGGAGAGAAGTATTTTGCGCAAAATCTGGTAGATTATGATGTGGCAAGTAATATGCATAATTGGCTTTGGATAGCAGGAGGCGGGGCAGACAGCCAAGAATATTTCCGTATTTTCAATCCGTGGGAGCAATCAAAGAAAAATGATCCAGACTGCGTATATATAAAAAAATGGATTCCAGAGGTTGCTGATGTAGAGAATCGCAAACTTCACAATTGGTTTAAGGATTATGATGAAAAGATTTATCCAAAGCCGATTGTAGATTATAGTATACAAAAGAAAAAAGTATTGGACGCATATAGAGCGGTTGTATAAAGTTATAATCTGATTATATTGTAAATAAATGCGAATAGAAATATTGATTTTTGGAATAACGGCATTTTTAATAGCAAATGTATATACCGATGGAAAATATTGGAAACTTCTTCAAACTAATCAAAAATATTATAAAATGGCTGGAATTGCTTTAGGTGGGTTAATGATGTATGTTTTATTCAAGAAGTTTCCTTCAAAAGCTGGAGATATTATTCGAGGTTCGAATGAATATTTGAAATATTTGCCTGTAGATAGAGATACAATGGGTGTTTTAAATCCGATTTTAGACTTTACAGCAAAACAAAATATGTATAATGATAATGCTGGGGGAATAATGCCAATTTTGCCAATGGGTCAAGACCGTTCTACAACACGTATTATGAACTCGGGACACACGGAAACCGGTCAAGGTGTTCAAAAAACGAAGCGGTCTGTAAGTGAGACAAAAAAGAAGTTTGTGGCAAGTAGACAAAATTGGAAATGTGGCGATTGTGGTGAGCAACTTTCCGCATGGTTTGAAGTAGACCACAAAGTAAGATTGGAATATGGAGGAAGCAATCATGTTGATAATTTAGTTGCTCTCTGTAGAGAATGCCATGGACGCAAAACAACAATGGAAAACCTATAAGTAGGGAAACCTACGGTTTCCCCTACGACCCCTTCCCTTTTTATTATAGAAATATAGGGAAACCTACGGTTAAGGCGGAAGGCGAAGCCCAGCTTAAACGCCTTCATCGTTCTTCCCCTACGACCCCTTCCCTTTTTATTATAGAAATGTAGGGAAACCTACGGTTTAATGACTCCCTCTTATTAACAAAAACCCCTATTTTGGTAATCTCTCCACAACATCTTTTGAAAATGAAAAAATAAACCATAAAATATTTTTGAACTTTTGTAATTTTTATTTGTATAAAGGTTTTATAATTATAGATTCATAGAGAAACCCAAAACTTGTAAAATTGTCTTTTTACAAGTTTATCATGTTTTTATTTATCCGATTTTTGTTTATCCAGTTATTATATTATGGAAGCCGAAAATAACAATTTTTTAAAATATATAAAAACAAATGGAATTGTATTGGCAATCGCAATTTATTTGATTGTTATTGTTTACTATAGCACAAAAGACCCAGATAAGCTTTTTACAAGTACTTATATATATGCTACAATTATAATTATACCAACAATTATTGGAGCATTATATGCTTTAAAAAGTTCAAGCTCTCCTACAACAAGTCAATTTACTATTAGTGACTATATCCGTTATGGTATTGGAATACTCATATTAATGGGACTAATCTATTTTCTGAGCATTATTAACTTTACTGAACAATTAGTGTATTTAGGAACAGGAATTATACAGCTTCTCTTTTTCTCTATGATTATTGTTGCTCTTGCAATTGTTTATAAGTTGGGATACAACTATTTATACAAAATGCAGGGTATTTCCGGTTTTATTGCCAAACTCATTTTTTACATTCCATGTATGCTTTTAGACTTATTGGAGTATATTAAATCTGATTTAAATCAAGCACCCAAAGCGGTCTATGTATTGTTAATAATTGAATTAATTCTTGGCCTTCTCTACATATATGTTCCAAAAATAAGTAATTCTATTTCCAAATCAATTTCTCTTAACGATGGATCTCTTATTGTATCTGATCCAATCCGCATTGATCGTGAAAAACGCCTTTCCAGTTATGTTTCTCTCCAAAAAACCAAAATAAAAGACGTAGATCAAATTATAAATAGCAAATATGCTATTTCAGCATGGGTATACATCATTCCAGTAGAACCGAGCCATTCTCCATATAATAGTGACGCAACAGTATTTGAGTTTACAGACTATCACCCAAAACTCATATTTAATGGAGCAAAGAGCAAGTTTAAGGCATTTTTTAATCAAAGCAAGTTTGAAGAGTTTGATATGCCTCTTCAAAAGTGGAATCATGTATTATTTAATTATACCAAATCAAATGCCGATCTCTTTGTAAATGGTGTTTTAATGGGTTCGGCAGTGAGAGATTCAACAAATGAAGGATTAAGTGTTGATGATATATTTTTAGTTGGACAAGAAGATGGACTTTCTGGGGGTGTTTGTAATATTGTTTATTTTGGAAGACCATTAGCAAAATATGAGATTGAAATGATTTACAATGTCAATAAAGATAGAGAACCGCCGATAGTGTAAAACCTCTTTCTTCTTATTTTCTCTATTAGTATATATTATGTTTTCCGGACAATCTATTGATTCTGCTTTTCCTGTAATTAAAGAAACAATCCCTCAATCAAGTTTAGGATATTATGCCAATAATCGTTATTCTGGATTTCCTCCATTGATGAATGATGGTCGCTCTGTAATTGCTTCCGCCCGCTCTGAAACTTTACTACATAATTCGATAGTAAAACAAAGTGGAGAAACAAATAATGCTAAGTATCGCCAATATATGATTTCAAATGCCAAAAGTATTATGGAAAATGATTTCCGAAATGCCAGCAATGATGTAGGATATTATGAGCATTTTGTTGACCAGATTTCCAAAGACGCAACTGGCTCTCCGTATTTATACAAATCAGTAATGGATGAGAGAAAGCCGATTGGATATTCGGAATCTGATTTGAAGAAAATCTATTTGACAAGAGAGCAATTAGAAGCACGTCGTGTTGCTCCTCATTACACTCTATAAATGAGTATATAAATATAACATTTTTTATATTTATATGGAGAAAATAAGATTTCAATTTTATTTTTCTTTATACAAAGCTTTTTCATAAGCATCTTGTCTTTCACATTCTTTTTCAAATACTAAATTATTTAGTGCATCCCAAACCATATCTTCAATAAAATCTTCGATTTCTTCACATTTATTATTTTTAACAAAATTGTCTATTTTTTTATTATATGTATCAACTAATTTAAGAATATCAATACCCTTAAACGAATTAAGAGCATCATTAACTAATTCTTCTGTAAACTTTGTTTTTATTTGCTGTTTAAGTGAAGTGTATTTTTTTAGATGTTCTTTTGTTTCAATTAATTCATTTTTTGTTTTTTCCAATTCTTCCTTTAGTAATATATTTTCTTTTATAAGTTCCTCGTTATTCATTATAGTAATATAATAAATTGTTTTTTATATACTTTTAACTATGTAAAATAGGCATTTTCATAATGCGGTGCCTGCCTTCGGCGCCTTTGGCGCCTTATAAGGTGAAGCTGACAAGGAGCGTCGCATCTACGATGCTCCGATAGGCTTCACCTTCTCCTTTTCGCCTTCGCCTTATCCGTATTAGGTTTCAATATTGGATTCGGCGCACCTTTGGTGCGCCTTATAAGGTGAAGCTGAAGGCTTTGCCTTCACC
>JACCEB010835906.1_pt1 | contig 22046 bp, 14 predicted proteins | sample 7454761 | NCBI WGS metagenome assembly JACCEB01 (sample SAMN15323454, study PRJNA562643) | freshwater metagenome | isolation source: river surface water | place: USA:Blue River Watershed | collected 2017-08-18 | reverse complement strand
CTCACCGACCTCTACCCGACCCTGTGCGAGCTCGCCGGCCTGCCGGTGCCGCCGCAGTGCGACGGCGACTCACTGGTGCCGCAGCTGCGGGATCCAGCCGCGCCGCGGGCCCGGCCCGCCCTGACCTCGTACGTCTTCCGCGGCGACGCCGGCCCCTCGCACGCCGTGGCCGACGCCCGCTACCGGCTGATCCGTTATGCCGACGGCTTCGAGGAGTTGTACGTTCTGACCGACGATCCCCACGAGTTCACCAACCGCGCGGCCGACCCGGCCTTGGCGCCGGTGAAGGCCGGCCTGGCCGCCTTCCTGCCCGCCCGCGCGGCGGCGAGCGTCGGGGTTCCGGCGCAGTCGGCGCACCAGCTGCGCAAGTCGCCGGGCAAGAAGGCGAAATCCGCCAAGTAGCCGCGCGGCAACGGATCCGCAGGTTTCGCCCGCGGTGGGTGATAGGGATTGCCGTGGGATTGGAAAATAGCCATGGCTTTTCCAAGCCAAACCGGCCGCAGCCGCTCCGGCTGTTCCAGAGCAAAGTCAGTACTACCCCCATGAAAAGTACCCGTTCGTCCCCGCAACTCGGGCACGTCGTCCAGGTGGTGAAGAACCGCCTCCGTGCCCTCACCGGCCGTGGTCTGTCGACCGCGGCCGCCCTCGCCCTCGCCGTGCTGTTCGCCTCCGTGCAGCCCCTCGGCGCCCAGAGCAACACGGCCGGCGCCCTCGTCGGCAAGGCCAAGGCCGGCACCCTCGTGACCGCCGAGCAGGTCGGTACCGGCGCGAAGCGCTCGGTGGCGGCCGAGACGGACGGTTCCTTCCGCATCGGTGCCCTGCCGACCGGCGCCTACAAGGTGACCTACACGGACGCTTCCGGTCGGTCCCGCACGGAGCAGGCCGACGTGAGCCTCGGCGCCAGCACCGAGGTGGGCGGCGACGTGGTGCGGATCGACAAGTACGTGGTCTCGGCCGGGTCCATCAACCCGGTCGACTTCCGCAGCACGGAGGCCGTCACCATCCTCAATGAGAAGCAGATCGCGATCCTCCCGGTAGCGCGCGACCCGCAGGCGATCGCTCTGCTCGCGCCCGGCACCGCGCAGGGCGTGAGCGCCTTCGGCAACCTCGTCTCCTTCGGCGGCGCCTCGGTCGCCGAGAACGCCTACTACGTCAACGGCTTCAACATCTCCAACTTCCGCAACGGCCTCGATCCGGCCTCCGTGCCCTTCGAGCTGTACAACGACTTCGAGATCAAGACCGGCGCCTATTCCGCCGAGTTCGGCCGGTCCACCGGCGGCGTCATCAATACCACCACCAAGAGCGGTTCCAACGAGTACAAGGCTGGCGCCAACTTCTATTATTCGCCGGACGCTGGCCGCTGGAACGCGCCCGACGTCTGGTACGTGAACGACGCGGGTGTGAACACGCCCTACATCTATAACCAGCGCGACTACTCCGACTCCTGGCAGGCCAACGTCTACGCCAGCGGACCCCTCTGGAAGAACCGGATCTTCTTCTACGGCCTCTACCAGATGAGGGATGCGACGCGCGAGGACGTCACCACCGAAGGCAGCCGCTTCTCGCGCTCGTATTCGAACGACCCGTTCTGGGGCGCGAAGATCGACATCATCCCGTTCGACGGCCACCGCCTCGAGTACACCGGTTTCCGCGACGAGCGCCGGAGCACCGGCGAGAGCTTCGACTACAAGATCGCCACCGGCGCCGTGAGCGGCGCGCCCTCCATCTCCTACGCCGACCGCGGCGGCACGACCCACATCGGCCGCTACACGGGCATCTTCTTCGACCGCCTCACGCTCTCCGCGATGTACGGCACCAGCACCCAGAACCGCACGAGCTCGGGCACGGATGACAGCGTGCCGTTCATCTACGACGGCCGCTCCGGCAGCCTCGTGTTCGTCCAGGGTAATCCCAACCTCACGGTCTCCACCGCCAGCGACAAGCGCGAGGCCATGCGCGTCGACGCCGAGTTCCCCTTCACGCTGCTCGGCTCCCACCGCATCCGCGCCGGCGTCGACCGCGAGGACAACCTGTCGCTGGATAACACCCGTTACTCCGGCGACCTCTACTACCGCTACTACGCGATCCCGGCCAGCCGCACGATCAACGGCGCCCCGGTGCCGGCGGGCGCGACCGCGGCCGTGCGCACGCGCATCTACCGCAACGGCGGTTCGTTCCAGGTGAAGTCCAACGCGTGGTATGCCGAGGACAACTGGACCACGCTCGGCAACCGCCTCGTGATGCGCCTCGGCCTCCGCGGAGAGTCGTTCGAGAACCTCGACGCCCAGGGCCAGATGTTCATCAAGGTCACCAACCAGCTCGCGCCGCGCCTCGGTGCCTCCTACGACCTCGGAGGCGACCAGAAGACCAAGCTCTTCGCCAACTGGGGCCGTTATCACCTGCCGGTCGCCTCGAACACCAACGTGCGCCTCGCGGGCGGCGAGTTCTTCACCGAGAAGTACAACGTCCTCACCTCGGTCGACGCCAACGGCAAGAATCCCGTCCTCGGCGCCCAGATCGGCAACACCACCACCTATTCCGACGGCTCCGTGCACGACCGCCGTGAGATCGTCGACATGGACATCCGCCCCATGTACCAGGACGAGATCGCGCTCGGCGTGCAGCGGGCCGTGAGCAAGAATCTCTCCATCGGCGCCCGCTACGTGAACCGCACGCTCGACGGCACCGCGATGGACGACCTCATCGTCGACCACGCCCTCACCGCCTGGGGCAAAGCCAACGGCTTCCCGAAGTTCGACGCCACCGGCGACCACGCCTACGTGCTCGCCAACCCCGGCCAGCCGATCCGCATGTACTGGGACTTCAACGGCAACGGCACGCTCGACTCCAACGAGCAGGCCGTGCTCACGCCGCAGCAGCTGCAGTACCCGTCCGCCGTCCGCAAGTACCATGCCGTCGAGCTCTTCGCCGAGCGGATGTGGGATGGCAAGTGGACCGGCCAGGTGTCCTACACCTGGGCCCACTCCTACGGCAATTACGAGGGCTGGGTGCTCTCCGACAACGGGCAGGCCGATGCCGGCATCACCCAGATGTTCGACTCGCCGCTCCTCACCCGGAACACCTACGGCGACCTGCCGAACGACCGCCGTCACCAGATCAAGGCTTTCGGCGCCTACGCCCTCACCAAGGAACTCACCCTCGGCCTCAACCAGTATGTCTCCTCGGGCCGCCCGAAGAACAAGATCGGCACCGCGATCGACGCGATCGCCGGCAACTACGGCTCCGCCTACCTGCTGGCCCCCCGCGGCTCGCTGGGTAACACCGACTCGATCTGGCGCACCGACGTCGCCCTGACGTTCCGCCCCAAGTGGTGGGCGAAGGCGCGCAGCCTCACTTTCCAACTCGATGTCTTCAACGTGTTCAACCGCCGCGGCGTCACCGAGGTGTTTGAGAACGCGGAGAACGCCGCCGGCGGCGTCGAGCGCAAGTACGGCCTGCCGACTTCGTGGCAGCCGCCCCGCTCCACGCGGCTCGCGGTGGGCATCGACTTCTGATCTGGCCCTCGCCTCTCGTTCCACGACCCCCGCCGCTCGGCGGGGGTTTTCTTTTTTTCCGGGGCCGGGTCCGCGCGTCGCGCCGTCGGGCTCAGCGCGGGAGGGCGAACGCGACGTAGGCGTCGCCGGGACCGCTGGCGCCGCCGACGCGCCCGCCGCCGGTGGCGGTGATCACCACGAACTGGCGGCCGCCGGCCTCGTAGACTGCTGGCGCGGCCGTGCCGGCGAAGGGCAGCTTCGCCCACCACAGCTCGGCGCCGGTGTCGGCGTCGAACGCACGGATCCGCTCGTCCTCGGTGCCGGCCACGAAGACGAGACCGCCGGCGGTGACGGTCGCGCCGCCGAGCGTCTGCGAGCCGGTCTTCGGCACGCCCTGCGCGGTGAGCTTTTCCAGCTCGCCGAGCGGCACGCGCCAGAGCGCGCGGCCGGTGCCGAGGTCGTAGCAGTTGAGCAGGCCCCAGGGGGGCTTGATGCCCGGGTAGCCTTCGTGGTCGGTGAGGAAGCGGAAGCCGTCGAACGTGTGTCGCGCCGGTTCGGCCGTGGCGCCGTCAGACTGGCGGGCGCGGCCGGCCGGGGGCTGGTTACGGCGGAACAGGAAGTCGAGCAGGTCGCGCTTCTCGTCGTCGCCGATCAAGGGGTTGGGCGGCATCGCCCCGCGGCCGTTCTCGATGAGCGCAAGCACGTCGGCGTCCGTCATCCGGTTGCCGAGCGAGTAGAGGGGAGGAGCCAAGCCGAGGCCGCCGCGGTCGGGCCCGTGGCAGGTCGCGCAGTAATGCTGGTAGACCTTTTCTCCCGCGGAGGGCGGCTGGCGTGGATCGCGGGGTCGCTCGTCGGTGCGGATGAGCGTGATCCGCGACACCCAGCGGTTGGAGGTCACGTACAGCCGGCCCGTGGGTACATCGACCGCGCCGCCCGACCACTCGGCGCCGCCGCGCGACCCGATGAAGAGGTTGGGAATCCCCTCGGTGAACGGCTGGAAGAACCCGTACGTCGAGCGGGCCACCACCTGCTTGACGAACTCCCGCGCCTCCGGCGTGCGGTCGGTGATCATGTCGGGATGGAATTCCATCCGCGACACCGGCTCCGGTAGTTCGGGGTCGGGCTGGTAGATCGCGGTCACTTCGCCGGGCAGCGTCGAGGCGGGCGCGCGGCGCAGCCGCCAGGGAAACACCGGGCGGCCGCTCAGGCGGTCGAGCAGCATCAGGTGCCCGCTCTTCGCCATGCCGACGACGGCGTCCACGCTCCGGCCCTCACGGGTGATCGTGACGAGGTTGGGCGGTGCGCACACGTCCAGATCCCAGATGTCGTGCCGCACGTCCTGGAAATGCCAGAGCCGGCGGCCGGTGGTGGCGTCGAGCGCCACGACGCAGTTGGCGAAGAGGTTGTCGCCCAATCGGCCCGTGCCGACGATGTCGGGTCGCGGCGCGCCGAAGGCCACGAACGCGATGCCGCGCTGCTCGTCGATGGAAAGGCCGCTCCAGCCGTTGGCTCCCTGCTGGGGACCGTTCCAGGTCTCGGCGCCGAACTCGCCGTCGCGCGGGACCGAGCGGAAACGCCACAGCAGGCGGCCGTCGCGGACGTCGTAGCCGTACGCGTCGCCGTACAGGCCGCAGATGACGAGGATGTTCCGGTAGATCGCCCCGCTGGCCGTCGCGCTGGTCGGAATCTCGGTTCGGCCGCCTTCGCCGAACCCGGGTGTAGGCTCACCCGTGCGGGGATCGATGGAGTGGATCCACTCGCCCGCGCCGAAGAGGATCCTCGCCGGGGCGGTGCCGTCTCCCGGCCAGTAAACCAGACCACGGCGGGCGGGGGCGTCTTGTTGCCGCGGGCGCGTCACCGCGGGCAGTGTGCGCCGCCAGATTTCCTTTCCCGTCGTGGCGTCGACGGCGACGATCGCGCGGCCGGGGGTCGGGGCGTACATCACGCCGTCGACGATGATCGGCGTGCACTGGATGTTCGCGGCCCCGTCACCGGAGCGATAGGTCCACGCGACGGCGAGTTCGCGCACGTTGGCCTTCGTGATCTGCGTGAGGGCGGAATAGCGGCGGGCGCCGCCGTCGCCTTGCGAGCGCGGCCAGCCACGGAACTGCGCGGGATCGGCGGGCAGCGCCGGCGTGAGTTCCGCGGTGGGCGCCGCGGGGATGACCTGAAACTCCGGGAGGCTCTCCCTTGCGGACGCGTCGGCGGGTGGAGGCACGGCGGCCGTCAACCCGCCGGCCAGCGCGAGCAGGGCGGTGGCTCGCACGGGACGCGACCGGGCGGGGGCGGGGGCTCGGGGCATGGCTTGCGGCTACTCGGCGGTCTTCGGCGGAGTGGGCAGGCCGCGCAGCGCCCGGGGCAGCGGCGCGCCCGTGCCCTGACCGCCGGCCTTCAGGCTCGCGACGTATTCCACGACGTCACGCAACTCGGTCGGGGATAGGATCGTCGTGTAGACGTCGGGCATGCCGGACGGCGCGCCCTCGCGGCGGGTGATGTCGACCTTCCTGACCTCGACGAGCCGGTTCTCGGCGTCGCGCAGGGTGAGGAGGGCGTCGGTTTCCGCGGCGACGATGCCGGCGGCCGACGAACCGTCGCGGCGGGTGACGACGACGGTGTCGTAGCCCGGGGCGATCCGGGCGTTGGGGCGCACGATCGATTCGAGGATATACTCGCGGTCGTGGCGCGCGCCGAATTCGGCGAGGTTGGGGCCGGCGTCGCCTCCGTCACCGCCTGCGCGGTGGCAGCGGATGCAGGCGAGGACGGGCTGGTTCTCGAACGTGCGCCGGCCGCGATCGGCGTTGCCGCCGCTCAGCGAGAGGCGGAAGGGTGCGAGCGGGTCCTTCTCCGTGGCGGCCTTCACGGCGGCTTCGCGTTCGGCGAGGAGACCCTTGATCTCGGCGCTCTGGCGCCGGCCGGCGGCGGTCACGAGCTCGAGCTGGACCTCGGCGGGCACGTTGCCGGCGGCAAGGGCGCGGAGCTGGCCGGCGAGCAGGCGGTCGGCGGCGGGATTGCGCGAGAAGCCGAGCGAGCGCAGGGCGGTCTTCTTCTCGGCGCTGCTGCCGAAGGTCACGAGGTTCTCGAGCACGGGGGCGGCGGCCTCCGGGGAAAGGCGCGTGGCGATCGGCAGGGCGGCGAGGCGGAGCGTCGAGTCGGCCGAGGCGCCGGCGGCCGCGACCGCCTCCTTGAGCCGAGGGTCCTTCACCGCGTCGAGGGCGCCAAGGGCGGCGGCGCGGGCCGCGCCCGGCTGGCGTTCGTCGCGCACCATCGCGACCAGCGCGTCGGCGGCGCCCGCGACGGAGAGGGACTGCATGGCCTCGAGGGCGGCGGCCTGCACGACGGCGGGAGTGCCCGGGGCGAGGAGCGGGCGGGCGGCGCGCTCCACCGCCGCCACCGCCACGGCGCGGTCCCGGGTGGGCGTCGTGGTGGGCCGGAAGATGCCGACCAGCCGGTCGCGCTGCAGCGGCTTCGGCCACTGGGCCAGCTGCGCCAGCGCCTCGGCGCGGGCCCGGGGCGGGGCGTCGGCGCGGATGGCGTAGGCGGCGATGGCCTCGGCGTTCGCGGCGGTGCCGAGGCGGAAGTGCGCGTTGATCGCGCGGAACTGCACCGGTTCGTCGGACGAGCGGCCGAGCATCGCGGCAAGCGCCTCCTGCGCCTCGGGTACGGGCGCGTCGTTGATGGCGATCGCCGCTTCGCGGACGATGGAGGGTTCGGCGTCGCTCAGGAAACGCGCGAGGTCGGGGCTGCGCAGGCGGCGCAGCGCGAGCACGGCGGCGAGGCGAACCGCGGGCGAGGCGTCGGCCGCGGCTGCGGCGAGGGCCGCGCGGTCGCCGGCGCCGGCGAGGCCCATGACGAGCGCATGGCGGAGGACGGCGTCCTCATCCCGGTTGGCGCGCAGCGCCACGAGCAGGGCCGGGGTGTCGGACGCTCGGCCCAACTTGCCGATCACCTGGGCCGCGAAGTAGCGCACGCGCGGAGCCGGGTCGTCGAGGATGCGGGACAGACCCGCGAGGAAGGCCGGGGAAAACCCGCCGCCGCGGACCTGATCGGCGGTGACCCGCAGGGCTTGCGCGCGAACCTCGGGTTCCGGGTCGGCGGCGGCGCGCTCGACGTGGGCGAACGCCGCGGGATGCTTGGTTCCGAGCTGACCGAGCCCCCAGAGCGCGTGCAGCCGGGCGAGGCGGGGAGCTGCCGCGTCGGCGGCCACGGTGGCGAACGTCGCGATGCTGGCGGCGCCGCGGCCGGCGAGTTCGAACTGGGCCTCGAGGCGGACGCGCCAGTCGGCGTGGCCGAGCAGCCGGGCGAGTTCGGCGGGCGCACGCTTCGTCCAGTCTCCTCCGATGAGGGCCTTGGTCTCGGCGACGAGCGGGTCCTTCTCATGCTTCGGGTCGGTGATGGCGTAAATGCGGCCGCGCTTCGACTTCGGCCAGCCGGTGGCCCAGTCCGCGGTGTAGAGACGGCCGTCGGGCCCGAACTTCACGTCGGTGGGCAGGGCGGAGGTGAGGAACGGCTTGGCCTCGCCGATCTCGTACGAGGCGCCCTTGGGCTTGAGGGTGTAGGTGTGGATGCCGCTGCTCGAGGCCGAGCCCTTGAAGTGCGTCATGAAGAAATGACCACGGTAGGACGGGTTGAGGCCCGTGCCCGGGTAGTACTCGATGCCGGAAGGACCGTCCTCGACGTTGCAGATCGGGGGGACGATGTAGGCGGGCTGGCCGGGGTGACGCTGGTGCCACAGCCGCTCCGTGTTCCACGGCCCGGCCTTGCCGAGCGGCGCGAACTGGTAGCCGACGCGCCAGCCGCTGTCGCCGCCCTCGACGACGTGCACGAAGCGCTCCTCGTCGCCGTTGTCGCAGTCGTTGTCGCCGGTGAACAGGTCGCCGACTTCGTTGAAGACGAGCGACTGCGGGTTGCGGAGACCGGTCGCGAAGATCTCGAGGCCGGAGCCGTCGGGGTTGCAGCGGAAGACCGCGCCCTCGTCGGGCACGGCGAGGGTCGTGCCCTCACGGGTCGGCACCGTGGCGCCGCGGTCACCGTTGCTGAAGTAGAGCCGGCCGTCGGGTCCGAAGATGAGGCCGTGCAGGTCATGGCCCGTGAAATTGAAGCGCACGCCGTAGCCGCGGCTGATCTCCGTGCGTTTTTCCGCCCGGTCGGCGCCTTGGAAGCGCCACACGCTCGGGATGTTGGTGAACCAGACTTCGCCGCGGCGCGCGAGGACACCTGAGCCGATCCCGTCGAGCGGGGAATTGAAGCCGTCCGCGTAGATCACGCTCTTGTCGGCCCGGCCGTCGCCATCGGTGTCGGACACCAGCCGCACCACTTCGCCCTCGATCGAAAGCTCCTTCTCCCCGGCGGGCCCGAACGCCTTCTTGATCAGCGCGGCGCGGTCCTCGACGGTGCGGCAGGCGAGTTCCTCCTCGAGCATCCACATGTAGTCGCGGATATCGAGGACGCTGCTGCGGTAGCGGTACGTCTCGGCCACGAACACGCGGCCCTTCTCGTCGAAGGTGAACGCCACGGGATTGGCGAGCATGGGTTCGGCCGCCCAGAGGCGCGCCTCGAGGCCGGCGGGCAGCCGCATGCGCTTCAGGGCCTGCTCGCCCTCGTCGGAGGCGGGGGCGACGTCGGGCGCCGCCTGCCGCGTGCCGGCGTCGCGGATCCGGCCGCGCGTGGCGGAACGGTCCTCGTCGTCGGATTCGGCGGCGCGGACGCCGGCGAAGGCGGGAAGCAGGGCCGCGAGCAACGCGGCGCGGAGGAGGCGGGGAGCGGGCATGGGGGAGGGCGCGGAGCGTACGGCCGCGACGAGGCGAGGCAAGGCGTCGTGCCGCAGGGAGCGGCGTAGATCCGCGGCTGCGGCGGTCCGACCGCGTCAGGGAGACCGCTTGGCCTCTGCGGATCCGCCCTTCGGGCCGGGCGCCTTCCGGGTCGGCGGCGGCGGTTTGACCTGGTCGGCCGGGGCGAAGCAACCGGGCGGCGGGTTCTCCGGCAAGGAGGCCTTCCAATCCAGGGCAAGTCGGCTCAGGCGGGCCACGACGGCCGGATTGCCGGCGGAAACGTCCAGCATCTCTTCCCGGTCGGCCGGCAGGCGGTGGAGGGAGACGCGCTTCGCGTCGTGGGTCAGGAGCAGTTTCCATTCACCCTCGCGCACGGCGAGGCGCGGCCACCAATCGGGTTCTGTCTGGTTGCCACGCCATTCCCAGAACACCGGTCCGGAGCGTGCGGTGGGTTGGCCGAGCAGGGCCGGCAGGAGGTTCTCGCCGTCGCTCCGGGAGCCGGCGGGTGGCGTCAGGCCGGCCGCGGCGCAGAGCGTGGGTAGGAGGTCGACGGCGGTGATGACGGTGGCGTCGTCCCGGAGACCGGCGGGTGCCCGCCCGGGCCAGCGCACGAGGAATGGCACGCGCACGCCGCCCTCGAAAAGGCTGCGCTTGCGGCCCCGGAGGCCTCCGGTTCCGCCCACGCTGTGGTAGGTGTCGTAGCCGGTGACGCCGGAATCCGCTTCAGTGTAGGCTGGTCGCTTCACCTTGCCGGTGTTCTCCGGGCCGTTGTCGCTGGAGAAGATGACGAGGGTGTTCCCGTCGACGCCCGCCTCGCGCAGGGCGCCGAGGATGCGGCCGACGGCGGCGTCGCCGTCAGTGACGACCGCGGCATAGACCCGCCTCTGTTCGTCGAGCTCGCTCCAGAGCGCCATGGCCTCGGGGCTCGGCGAGTGCGGCGTGTGGGTCTCGTGCAGCCAGACGTTGACGAAGAAAGGACGCTCCCGGTTGGCCCTGATGAAGGCGATGGCGTTGGTGGCGGTGTCGCTGGCGTTGGCGGCGGGCCAGCCGGCTCCGCCGTTGAAGACCGCCCATGCATCGAAGCCGTATGCGCCGGGCTGCGGCGCGCCCGGTGTCTGGCGGTTGGTGAGGTGCCACTTGCCGAAATGGCCGGTGCGGTACCCGGCTTGCTGCAGAAGGCGCGGGAGGGTTGGCGCGCGAGGGTCGAGCCAGTCGGGCATGCCGCGTTCGCGGTTCTGGGCCGGATGGGCGAAGTGCTGATGCACGCCCCAGCGCGCCGGGTACTGGCCGGTCATCACGGCGGTGCGGCTGGGCGAGCACACCGGGTTGAGCACATTGAATTGGCCGAAGTCGATGCCCTCACGCGCGAGGCGGTCCAAGTGCGGAGTCTTGAGCCAAGTCGAGCCGTGGCCGGAGAGGTCACCCCAGCCCCAGTCGTCGGCGAGGATGATGACGATGTTGGGCCTTGATGCGTCGGCGGCGCGCAGGAAACCGACGAAGGCGGCCAGCACGAGTGCGGCGGCGGCCGCGCGGCGGAGCGGGTTCGGGCGGGGGAACATGCTCCCAAGGTGGGAGGCGCCGCGACCTCGAGGCGAGCGCGCAGGAGCGCCGCAGTGAGCCCGGAACGACCGCCGGCGGGGCACGCGGTTCGGCCGGTGAGGCCTCCGCGTCAGGTGGGACGCCGGTCCGAGGCTTCCCCACGCGTTCGACGGCAACTGCGCTCTCGGGACTTGATCCGTGCGCTCCGCGACCGCCCTGCCTTCAATTCAGGTCACGGTCCTTCCAGTACTTCGTACCCTGCAGCGTCAGCTGCAGCGCGACGCCATTCTTGGTGAGTTGGTAGACCTCGACGCCCGGCATGACGGTAACGGCGCCGGATACCGCGGTGCCCTTGTCGTCGGACTTCGCGGCGGCGTCGGCCTGGCCACTGAAATCCCAGCCCTTGTCGACAAACTCCCGCAGACGGGCGCGGTCGCTGAACACGAAGACGGCGCGGAAGTCCTTCACGCCAAGCCCGAGGCCGACCCCGGCTGAGCCCATGTTCATGAACGTCTCGGTGTCGCGGAGCGTGCCGCGCTCGACGACGATCCCGGTGCCGCCGGCCACGCTCGCGAAGAAGACGTTCACGCCAACGTTGGAGAAGACAGCGTAGCCGGCGGCTTCGCGGATGCGGGCCTTGGCGCCCGGGTGGGCCTCATAGAGCCGGGCGAGCACCTCGTCGCGCATCTTCCGCACCTCGGCGCGATTCGCCTCAACCTTGTCCTTGGCCGCGACGGTTGCAGGCAGGGCGACGGCAAGGGTGGCGGCGAGCAGACTGGCGAAACGGAGGATTTTCATTGCGGAACGATAACCGGATCCCGTCTGAAGGAAACCCCTCGCTTTCGCATCCGGTCGGGGCCGGCCGCGGTCTCCCGCCGCCTGATCAGCCTTCCTCCCGCAAACCCCGCAGCGTGCGGAAGGCGTCGTAGACCACGTCGCGGATGTCGGCGTAATCCAGCCGCAGGAGATCGCCGGATTCGAAATGGTAGAGGACGCGGTAGTCGCCAACGCGCAGCCGGTGGAATCCCTCGATCTCCCGGCGGAGCGGCTTGATGTCGAGCGACCGGGTGCCGTCCCGGGCGGGCGCCTTCAGGGCGCGCCGCACCCGCGTCTTGCCCTCGGGTGGCAACGCGCGGAGCCAGATCCGGACGGGCTCAGAGGCCGAGATTTTCATCCTCGAGATCGAGGTCCTTGTACGACAAGCGGCCGGCCTTGGCCGCGGCCAGGACCTTCATCGCCTTGGGATTGGCGAGCAGGTCGAGCGTCTCGATCAGCGCCTCGTAGTCCCCGATTGGAAGCAGCACCGCGGTGGGCTGGTCGCGATTCGTGATGAGATAGCTTTGCCCGGAATTGCAGAGCTTGGGCAGCCCCGCCTGCGCGCGGGAGACGGTCAAGGTTCGACCTGAAACGTTCATGTCCCTCTTACGTAGCTTGATCCGATCGGGGATGCGACCTCCGATCGGTCCGCCCTTCAATACGACCAAGTGGTCGTGAGCCGCAGTTCGCGCGGGGCGACCAGGTCGTAGCGCGCGTAGGCCACGCCGCGGCCGCCGGGGACGAGGAATCCGTCGGGCGCGGCGGCGCCGGAGGCGAGGCGCACGGGAATGATGCGCGTGTTGTTAAGGACGTTCGCGACGTTGGCCTGGAAGCGGAGTCGGCCCGGGACGCGCGGGAGCCGGAGAGTGTAGGCGAGCATGAGGTCCGTGGCGGCGATCACACGGCCCGTGATCTCGCGGCCCTGCGAGTCCTCGCCGATCACGTTGGCGCTGCGCCAGCGCCAACCACCGCCGACGGTAAGGCCGCGCAACCGGCCCTCGCGGAAATCGTACGCCGTGAAAAGGCTCACCTTGTGCGGCCGCACGCCCCAGCGGCGCTCCTCCTGCTCCTTGTCGTCGTTCATCCCCGTGATGAGGTTGTAGATCTCCTGGGCGACGGTGATCGCGTTCGCGGTCGTGAGGGCCGAGGGGTTGGCGTCGGGATGCTGGGCGCCGAGCTCGATCCATTTCGAGACCGCGCCGGCGGGATCGAAGGCGGCGCGGTTAATGACCCAGCGGCCCGCGGCATCCTGCGAGACGCCCTGCACGAGGCGTCCGTTCTCGGTGCGGAGCCCGTACCAGGCCGCGATCTCGCCCGCGACGTTGCGGCGGATCGAGTCGGTGTAGGAGTAGTTGGCGACGAGCCGCCAGTTGCGGGTGAGGTTGGCGGTGAGCCGCGCCTCGTAGCCCTCGGCCTCGAAGTCCGACGACGCGGCGGTCGCGGGCGGCGTGTACCGGCGGTAGACGGCCTCCCATTGGCTGGCGGTGTAGGGCCGGCCGGCGCCGACCAGGGTGGAGGCGAACGCGTCCATCACGCGCGTGTTGCGCGCGGCGGCGCCGCCGAAGCCGGTCGTCGTGATCCGGCCCTGCTCGTAGGAGGTGAAGGCGACAACCTTGGCGTTGAGGCGACCGCCGAGGAGGTCGAGACCCACGCCGTAGTCCTCACCGGTGCCCTTCGAGGCGGGCGCGAGGTTACCGTCGGGAAAGGTTTTCCGGGTGAAAGACGGCACGCCCTGGTTCGATGAGCGGTTCGCGATGACTGAAATCTGGTCGGTCACGTGCCACACCGCGCCGAGCGCGCTGGTGCGTCCGGTGGCGCTCGTGAGGGTCGCCTTGGCGCGGTTGCGGTCGACGTAGTTGCCGATGTCGGGATCGTCGAGGAACCCGAGCTCGTAGACATCGACGCGGTCCTGCCGGTAGCCGGCGGTGGTGACGAGGCGGTTGTTGAAGAAGTGGCTCTGCACGACGCCGAGGAGGGAGTCCGACTCCTGCTCGCCCCCGCTGTTGTTCGCGCCCCAGACCTCGTTGGCGAAGACGAGCGGGTAGTCGACCCCGAGGAACCGGACCCGGGAAGGCAGCGTGCGCCAGTCGCCCACGCGGTAGGTCGTGTAGCGGCCTTCGGTGACGTAGTTCCGCACGGTGACGCGGTTGCTGATGTTGTTAGGCGTCGCGTTGAACGGGCGACCGGCGAGGGCCAGCCACGAGTTGGCGCGCACGTCGAACTGCGCGTTGCGCGAGGCCATCGCGGCGAGGCGGTGCCGGCCGAGGATGCGCGAGCGGGTGTCGAGCTGGTACGAGACGGCGAGGCGCGTCTCGCGCACGTCTCCGGTGTGGACGTCGCGGCGCCACGTGCCGTCGAGGTAGAGGCGGCCGGCCCAGGGGTTGGGGGCCCCGCCGACGCCGAGGGTGCGGTTCGCGTCGCCGCGCAGCGTCGGGTCCTCGCCGGTCATGAGGTTCACCCGCGCGTCGGTCTCCTGGTAGTTGTGCGCGAGGTTGACGGCGAGGTTCGGCAGCGGCTGCCAATCGACCGAGAGCGTGTAGTTACGCAGTGTCTGGTCGCGGTACATGCCGGGACCGGCGCCGTTCATGTCGTAGGGCCAGAACGCGGGATCGTGGACCTTCAGGGTGCTGGCAGTGACGCCGGGCGTACCGTCGGGCGCGCGCACGCCGGCGTTGTTGTAGCTGCCCGTGATGAAGGCGCCCGAGAAGTCGAACACGACGCCGTCGTTCTCGATGAAGGTGACGCGGCGGTTGCTGGCGGTGCGGGTGCTGTCGCGGCTCACGACGCCCAGGGCCACCTGGGCCGCGGTCGGCGCGAGGGTGCTGGGGGTGAAGGTGACGGCGTCGACGCCCCGGGCCTTGAGGTTGTCGTACCATGCCAGCACCTGGTCGGACTCCACGGTGTTGCGCATCACGGCGGTGAGGTCGCGGCCGCTCTCGCCCATCGCGGTGAAGGTCAGCGTGCGCGTGGGGCGGAACGTGACGGAGCCGAAGACGCGGCGCTTGTCCTGGAAGTCGAACTGGCGCCAGCCGCCGTTTTCCTGGTGAACGGCCGCGACCGACAGGGCGAGCCGGTCGCGTTGCAGGACCTTGTTCACGTCCACCTCGGTGCGTTGGCGCGACCATGAGCCGAGCCCGTAGCGGACGGAGGCGGTGTCGACGCGCGTCGAAGCGACCTTGGAAGTCTGGTTGAGCATGCCGCCGGGCGCGCCGATGCCGAACAAGATGCTGTTGGGTCCGCGCGTGTCCTCGTAGCGGCCCACCCGGTACGGGTCGGTGGGCGTGATGCTGTTGAAGTAGTCCATGCCGAGGTTGGCGGCGAGGCCTCGGACGAGCACCGGCGGCGTGAGGGCCTGGGCGTTCACGATCGGGTTCTGGCCCGAACCGGCCTGATTCTCGTTGGTGTTCATCTCGGAGTTGACCGAGTACTGCACGAGCTCGCTGAGGCTGGTGATGGCGACGTCGTCGAGGAATTCGCGGGTGAAGACGGAGACGGAGCTGGCGGTGTCGCGGAGCGACGTGTTGAGCCGGCTGCCGGCGAGGGTGTTCTCGGCGAAGTAGCCGGTGTCCTTTTCGGTCGCGACGGTGAACGGGCTCAGCTCGACCACCTCACCCGAAGCGGGCACGGCGGGGGCGGGGCGGACGGCCTCGGCGGCCGCGGCGCCGAGAAGGAGAATGGGCAGGGCGACGACGCGACGGGCGGATCGGACGAGGGTATTCATCGGGGAATGCCCCAGCCGTAAGCCGCACGCGGCGCTTTGCAGCGCAAATCGCCGGCGGCCGCGGCATCTCAGCGCGCTAGCTTCCGGTACTTGATGCGGTGAGGCTGGTCGGCGTCCTTGCCCTTACGGCGGCGGAGGTCCTCGAGGTAGCTGGAGAAGTTGCCGTTGTGCCACGCCACCTGGCTGTCGCCCTCGAAGGCGAGGATGTGCGTGGCGACGCGGTCCAGGAACCAGCGGTCGTGCGAGACGACGACGGCGCAGCCGGCGAACTGCTCCAGCGCCTCCTCGAGCGCGCGGATGGAGTTCACGTCGAGATCGTTGGTCGGCTCATCGAGCAGGATGAGGTTGGCGCCGGCCTTGAGCAGGCGCGCGAGGTGCACGCGGTTGCGCTCGCCGCCGGAGAGGACACCGACCTTCTTCTGCTGGTCGGCGCCGGTGAACCCGAACTGCGCGCAATAGGCGCGGGCATTCACCTCGCGGCCGGCGAGGCGCAGGATCTCCTCCCCGCCGCTGATCGCCTCGAAGATCGTGGCGCCGTCGGGCAGGGAGTCGCGCGACTGGTCGACGTGCGCGATGCTGACGGTGTCGCCGACGCGCAGCGCACCGGAATCGGGGCGCTCCGTCCCGGTGATGAGCCGGAAGAGCGTGGTCTTGCCCGCGCCGTTGGGGCCGACAACGCCCACGATGCCGCCGGGCGGCAGCGCGAAGTTCACGCCCTCAAACAGGAGCCGCTCGCCGTAGGCCTTGGCGAGGCCCTGCGCCTCCACCACGAGCGTGCCGAGCCGCGGGCCCGCCGGGATCAGGATCTCGAACTCCCGCTCCTTCTCGGCGACGCCTTCCTTCAGCATCGCCTCGTAGGCGTTGATACGCGCCTGCGACTTCGCCTGGCGGGCCTTGGCGGACTTGCGGATCCACTCCAGCTCGCGGGCCATCGCCTTCTGGCGGCGGTCCTCGGTGCGTTGCTCGATGGCGAGGCGGCGCTGCTTCTGTTCGAGCCACGAGGAGTAATTGCCCTTCCAGGGGATGCCGTGGCCACGGTCGAGCTCGAGGATCCACTGCGCGACGTTGTCGAGGAAGTAGCGGTCGTGGGTGACCGCGATGATCGTGCCCTCGTAGCGTGCGAGGTGCTGCTCAAGCCACTGCACGCTCTCGGCGTCCAGGTGGTTAGTGGGCTCGTCGAGGAGCAGGATGGAGGGCTTTTTCAGGAGGAGGCGCGCCAGGGCGACCCGGCGGCGCTCACCGCCGGATAGCTTGTCGACCGGCTGGTCGCCCGGCGGGCAGCGCAGCGCGTCCATCGCCATCTCGACCTGCGGGGCGACGTCCCACGCGCCGAGCGCGTCGATCTTCTCCTGCAACTCGCCCTGCCGAGCCATGATGGCGTCCTTGGCGGCGTCGTCGGCAGCCGCGTTGAGCTCGTCCCAAGTGGCGTCGTAGGCGGCGACGAGGTCGGTGAGGTGCCGGACGCCCTCCTCGACGCAGGCGCGCACGGTCGCGCCGGGAGTGAGGTGGGGTTCCTGCTCGAGCAGGCCGACGTCGTAGCCGGGTTCAAAGTGCACCCGCCCTTCGATCTCGGTGTCGCGGCCCGCGAGGATCCGCAGGAGAGAGGACTTGCCGGAGCCGTTCAGCCCGAGGACGCCGATCTTGGCTCCGAGGAAGAACGAGAGCGAGATGTCGCGGAGGATCTCCTTGCGCTCGATCTTCTTCGAGACGCCGAGCATCGAGAAGATGACCTTTGGTGCTTCGTCGGGCCGAGCCATGATGGCGTCACTCAAGCGGAGCCGCGCGGATGTGCAAAGCCGGGAGGAGAAAAAAGGGCGAAACGGGGGAAGACGAAGACGGCGGAGAGCGAGAGACGGGAAAGAGAGGAAGACGGGGGAAAACTGCGTTCCTGTGGTCGCGGCTGCAGCCGCGGAAAAGTCACGGGGCAAGTCGGGCTCCCGCAACCCCCGGCACGTTTCCCGCGGGTCGGGTGGCGAGTTCGAGAGAGGTGAGGCGAGCTAGGGCGTCCGCGCGGTCCGCGCCGCACATCGATTCCGTGGGCCGCAGGCTGTTGCAGAAGGCCGGCCGTTCCGGCCTTCCGAACAGCGCGCAGCGAAGGTCGGGCAGCAGTTGCACGCAGGGGATGCCGGCGGGTTTGCCGTGCGGCATGCCGGGAATCGGGGAAGTGATCGAGGGCGCGATGCAGCACGCGCCGCACGCCGGACGGCAGCCGGGCCCGTCAGCGGGGAGCGGTGCCGGGGCATGGTTCATCATGCCGCGACGCTGATGCTCCGTGCGTTTGCCGCCAAGCCCGGCGGGCCGGAGCCGGCGGGTCAGCCGACCGTGCGCTCAGGTCGGAACCAGGCCCGATCCTCGTCCGCGCAGAGGTAGCCGGGCCAAACCTCTCCCTCGGCGCAGAGTCCCGCGCGGTGCGGCACCCGGTGGAGGGCCCGGAATGCATCCGCGAGCTCCGCGGGGTGTTCGAGCGGGTGGGCCTCGTGGCCGGGTTCCCAGGCGACCCCGGCGCGGCGGAGGCAGGGCGTGAGCCGGCGCTTGAGTTCCGCGACCGCCGCCTCGGGCATCCTGCCGGGCGCAAGGGTGGCGATCAGGTGCGCGTGGCGCGGCAGGAGGACGGCGCAGCGCACGCGCCACCAGTTTTCCAGGGCAAGCAGGTGGAGCGCAGCGTGGAACTCCGAGGAAAGGTGGGCCGACGTGAGCGGACTCCCGCGGCGGCCGGCGCGCAGGGTGATCAGGTGGGCGGCTTCCGCCGGGGGGCGGACGACAGCGAACGGAGGGGCGGAAACGCGGACGGGCAATCGGAGCATCCGCCGACTCCGCGCGCGGGACCGCCAAGCGCCAACCGCGCCTCGTACCCGTTTCGGGGGATGGCCGCGTGGGCCGGCCTCAGCGCAGCCCGCCGGGAGTGACGGACGAGACGACGGGCGCCTTGGCGGCGGCCTTGGGCGCGGGAGCGGGACGGTAGAGGCTGACCAGGCAGCCGCCGGTGGCGGCCATCACGATGCCCGCGTAAAACTGCCAGGGCACCCCGGCGAGGCCGTCCTTGGGCGGGTGCATCCAGGTCGCGACGATGGCGTTCACGATCGGCGCACCGGCGAAGACGATGGACATCACGACCTGCGGGTGGCCCTTGGCGCCGAAGGCCAGGAGGATGCCGAAGGCACCGACGGCACCGAGCGTGCCCGCGATCAAGGAGATCCACACGCCCTTGGCGGGGAAGCTGAAATCGGAGCCGTTGGCCTTGAGCAGCAAGAGCGGCGCGAGGACGGCGAAGATGAAGTAGGCGACCCCGACGAACAGGAATGCCTTATAGCGGCCCAGCACGGGGTCGTTCATCGCCATCTGCCCGCTGTGCAGAAAGACGCCGTAGAGGCCCCAGGAGGCGACGGTGAGGAGGACGTAGATGAGCCATTGCATGGTCGTGGAGGGAGGAGGTTGCGGGAAGGTTCAGGCGGAGGGAAGCGGCACGGCCGGCTCGCGGCCAAGGGCGGCGCGCAGGACATCCGGGACGGGGACCTTGCGGATGCCGTGCGACGCGACGTCGAGCGTCACGTGGATGATCGAGCAGCGACCGGTGGCGATGGGGTCGGCGGGCCCGGAGCCCGGACCGAAGACCCAGAAGCCGTAGGAGAGACTGTGGGTGCGGACCTCGGCGCCCCGCAGGCCGATCCGCAGGACCTCGCCGAAACGGGCCGGCCGCAGGAAGTCGCACGCGACCGCGAGGCGGGGCCAGCCCTGCTGGCGCGCGCCCTCGGCCACGTGGACCGGCAGGCCGAGCGAGCGGAGGAACGCGTGCTCGGCGTTCTCGGCGTAGCGGAGGAAGTTCGCGAAGTGCACGATCCCCGCGAGGTCGGTGTCGGCGAACGCGACCTCCTGCCGGTGGCAGAAATGGAAAAGGGCGGGTACTTCCATGCGACGGACGACGAGGCTCGGGCCGGGGCGGAGCGGTGGCAAGCGTGCCGGCGGCTCAGGCGAGCCGCGCCGGCTCGGCCGCAAGGGCACGCAGGTAGGCGCGGCGGGCGTTGCGGTTGTGCCGGCGCAGGGCCGACTCGAGCGAGGCGGCCGCGCCGCGGCGCACGGCGGCGACGATCGCGCGGTGCTCCCGCTGGGCCTCAGCGAGGCGCGGGCCCGGCACGGCGCGGAAGAAATGTCGCCGGATGCGGTCCCAGTGGTCGAAGGCGAGGCGCAGGCCGTCTCCGACCAGCGGCAGCCGGGCGATGGCGGCGAGACGCAGGTGGAAGGCGGCGTTGGCACGGCTCCACGCGGCGGCATCGCCGCGGCGGGCCGCCCGCTCAAGCTCCGCGAGCCTCTCCTCCAACGCCGCCACGTCGTCGGGCGTGGCGAGCGCGGCCACGCGGGCGGCCGGTGCCGTTTCCAGCCCCTCAAGCAGGGCGAAGACGTCCTCGACCGAGTCGGCGTCGAGCGGGGCCACCTCGGCCCCGCGGTGGGGGCGGATCACGACCAGCCGTTCGCTGGCGAGACGGGCGACCGCCTCGCGTACCGGGATGGCGCTCACGCCGTGACGGCGCGCGAGGGCGTCGAGGTTGACCCACTCGCCCGGCGGCAGCGCGTGGGTGAGGATCGCCCCGCGCAGCCACGCGTGCACCTGCTCGGTCTTCGTCGGCGGGCGGGCGGGGACGGCGGGCAGCGCGGAGGCCATGGGACGCGGCGAGGCTGGAAAGCGTTTGACGGTGAGGCAATCATATATGATATAGGATGCCTTCTCCCGATGTCCGCCGCCCCGCTCCCCGATCTGCGCCGCCTCTGCATCCACACGATCACGACCAAGCCGTGGCCGGTGGAGACGGCCGCCGCGCGGTTCGCCGCGGCCGGGGCGGGCGGGATCACGGTGTGGCGCGACGCCCTCGCGGGGCGCGACATCGCGGCGACGGGCCGGCTTCTGCGGGACCACGGCCTGGCGGTGGTCTCCCTCTGCCGCGGCGGCTTCTTCCCGGGCCGGACGACCGACGAACGGACCCGGGCGGTGGATGACAACCGCCGCGCGGTCGCCGAGGCGCACGCGCTGGGCGCGCCGCAAGTTGTCCTCGTCTGCGGAGCGGTCCCCGGCCAGCCGCTGGAGGAATCGCGCCGCCAGATCCTCGATGGCATCGCGGCCGTGCTGCCCGACTGCAAGGCGGCCGGCGTGCGCCTCGCCATCGAGCCGCTGCATCCGATGTACGCCGACAACCGCTCGGCGGTGAACACGCTCGCGCAGGCCAACGACATGGTGGAGGCGCTGGGTTCCCCCCTCGTGGGAGTCGCGGCCGACGTCTACCACCTCTGGTGGGATCCGGCCCTGGAGTCGGAGATCGCGCGCTGCGGCCGGCTGGGCGCTTTGTTCGCCTTCCATGTCTGCGACTGGCGCACGCCGACGACCGACCTGCTCAACGACCGCGGGCTCATGGGCGAGGGCTGCATCCCGATCCGCCGGATCCGCGGCTGGGTGGAGGCGGCGGGCTTCCGCGGCTTCAACGAAGTCGAGATCTTCTCCAATCGGCTCTGGGCCGGCGACCAGGATGAGTTCCTCGGGCGCATCACCCGCGCGTACCGGGAGCATGTGTGAGGAAGGACTAAGGGACTTCTTGGCGCGCGGGCGTTTTTCGACTTCGGACTCAACCTAACTTCCAACCACTTTCCTTCTCATGAAAACCCACCGGATCGGCATCATCATGAACGGCGTCACGGGACGCATGGGCACCAACCAGCACCTCATCCGCTCGATCAAGGCGATCATCGACCAGGGCGGCGTGAAGCTTTCCGATTCGGAGGTGATCATGCCCGACCCGGTGCTGGTCGGCCGCAGCGAGGAGAAGCTGAAGGCGCTGGCGGCGCGCACGGGCGTGTCGCGGGTCTCGACGAACCTCGACGCGGAGCTGTCGAACCCGGCGAACCAGATCTACTTCGACGCCACGCTCACGGGCCAGCGTCCGGTCGGCGTGCGCAAGGCGATCGCGGCGAAGAAACACATCTACTGCGAGAAGCCGACCGCCACGACCGCGGCCGAGGCCCTCGCCCTGGCGAAGGAAGTCACCGCCGCCGGACTCAAGAACGGCGTCGTGCAGGACAAGCTCTGGCTGCCCGGCCTCGTGAAGCTGAAGTACCTCATCGATACCGGTTTCTTCGGCCGGATCCTCTCCGTGCGCGGCGAGTTCGGCTACTGGGTCTTCACCGGCGAGTTCGAGAAGCTCCAGCGGCCGTCTTGGAACTACCGCAAGGAGGACGACGGCGGCATCATCGTCGACATGCTTTGTCACTGGCAGTACGTGATTCAGAACCTGTTCGGCGATATCCGGAGCCTCACCTGCCTGGGCGCGACGCACATCCCGCGGCGCTGGGATGAGGCCGGCAAGCCGTACGCCTGCACCGCCGACGATTCGGCTTACGCTACCTTCGAACTCGTGAACGGCGTCATCTGCCAGTTCAACTCCTCGTGGGACGTGCGCGTGCGCCGCGACGACCTGCTCACGCTGCAGGTGGACGGCACGCACGGCTCGGCCGTCGCCGGCCTGCGCGACTGCACCGCGCAGTCGCTCGCCGCCACCCCGCGCTGCGTCTGGAACCCCGACATCGACAGCCCGATCAAGTACATGGACGGCTGGACGCGCGTGCCGGACCAGGGCGTTTACGACAACGCCTTCAAGGTCGAGTGGGAGCTCTTCCTGAAGCACGTCGTCACCGGTTCGCCGTTCCCGTGGACGCTCCTCGAGGGCG
>JACCEB011377827.1_pt1 | contig 22081 bp, 12 predicted proteins | sample 7454761 | NCBI WGS metagenome assembly JACCEB01 (sample SAMN15323454, study PRJNA562643) | freshwater metagenome | isolation source: river surface water | place: USA:Blue River Watershed | collected 2017-08-18 | reverse complement strand
TGCAGAAGGTCGTAAACAATTAGAAGCATTGAAGTCACGCTTTGTGGCTGAAAGTGCTAAGAAATTGTCTGCCGCTGTAGCAGGTCAGTTAAAGGGTGAAATGAGCCAGTTGAAAGAAGATATTAAGATTGCTAAAGAAAATAACTTTGGTCGTCGTATATTTGAATCTTTTGCTAGCGAGTTTAGTGTTACTCACTTAAGTGAGAAGCAAGAGACACGCAAGCTAATGCAAGCATTAGCTGAAAAAGAGCAACAACTAGCCGAATCACAAAAAGAAATCGACAATACTAAGAAATTAGTAGAGTCAAAAGAACGTGAAGTACGCATTATCAAAGAATCTAATCAACGTGAAAAGTTGATGGGTGATTTGCTTGGATCTTTAAATGAAGAAAAAGCAAAGACAATGCAAAGCTTACTAGAAAGTGTGCAAACAAGTAAATTGCAAGCTACTTTCGACAAGTATCTACCAGCAGTTTTGAATACTGGCGCTGATAAGAAACCTGTTAAACAGGCTATTACAGAATCACGTATTTCAGAAGTAACTGGTGATAAATCTGCCAAACAAGAAGTTGAAGTCGTAGATAACAATAATGTTATTGACCTCAAGCGTCTGGCAGGGCTTTAATTAAAAAGACATAGATTAGGAGAAATATAAATGTCAAAAGTTCTATTAGAAAGCCGTTGGGACGAGACCAAGGAAGCTCTGTTAGAAGGCTTAAAGGGCACTCGCCGCTCAACTATGGGTGTTATCTTAGAAAATACTAAGAAACAACTACTTGCTGAATCTTCAGCAGGTACAACAACATCTGGTAACATCGCTACATTAAACCGTGTGATTCTTCCAGTTATCCGTCGTGTTATGCCAACAGTTATCGCTAACGAGTTGGTTGGTGTTCAACCAATGACTGGCCCAGTTGGTCAGATCCATACACTACGTGTTCGTTATGCACAAAACTTAGTGGACAACTCTGCTGCCGCAACTAGCGTTACTGCTGGTCAAGAAGCATTGAGCCCATTCACTATTGCTCAAGCATATTCACGTCAGCCATCTAACGATGCAACTGCAACAGGTTACACTGGTAACAACACTGCGGCTCTTGAAGGTAACGGCGGTCGTCAGATCAGCGTTCAAATCTTGCGTCAAGCTGTTGAAGCTAAGTCACGTAAGTTGCAAGCACGTTGGACATTTGAAGCGGCTCAAGACGCTCAAAGCCAACATGGTATCGACGTAGAAGCAGAAATCATGGCAGCTTTGGCTCAAGAGATTACTGCTGAAATTGACCAAGAGATTCTATTGTCTCTACGTACTTTAGCTACAACTGAGTACACATACAACCAAGCTACTGTATCTGGTACAGCTACTTATGTTGGTGACGAACACGCTGCCCTAGCTGTTCTAATCAACCGTGTTGCTAACTTGATTGCACAACGCACACGTCGTGGTGCTGGTAACTGGGCTGTTGTTTCTAGCGCCGCATTGACAGTATTGCAATCTGCAACTACTTCTGCTTTCGCTCGTACAACAGAAGGTACTTTCGAAGCTCCAACTAACACTAAGTTCGTTGGTACATTGAACGGCGCTATGCGTGTGTTCGTTGACTCTTATGCTCCTGATACAACACCTGTATTGGTTGGTTACAAGGGTTCTAGCGAAACTGACGCGGCAGCATTCTATTGCCCATACATTCCATTGATGAGCAGTGGTGTTGTTCTAGATCCATCAACATTCGAACCAGTCGTATCATTTATGACACGTTACGGATACATAGAATTGACCAATACAGCGTCATCATTCGGTAACGCGGCTGATTACGTTGGTGAGATTGCAGTTCAAAATCTTACATTCCAATAAATCGGAATCAAACTTACAACCCTCGGGATGGGAAGTTTACAATCAAGCACTCTTCGGGGTGCTTTTTTGTTGGTTGTGATTTTTTGATAAATAACATAAAGGATATATAATTATGAACTTTAGTGGAATGACAATATCAGGTGGTGTAACAATTGCACCTCCTAGCGGTCTTAACATAGGAGATGCATATGGTGGTGGATATTATGCTGGATTATTAAGTAGCACCGGTGACGGTGTGGCAACACACTATTTGATAGTAGCACCTAAATCTACTGGTGAAACAACTAGGGCAGGTCAAATACCATTTAATTATCTACCTACTGGGCCATTTTCGGATTGGGATGGAGAATCAAATACCAATTTATTGATACCTGGAAATCATCCTGCTGCCGATTTTTGTTTAGATTTAAACACAGGTGGATATACTGATTGGTATTTACCGTCAATTGCCGAATTAAATATTGCTTATTATAATTTGAAACCTGATACTACTTTAAATGTGACAAATAGAGGCTCTAATTTATATTCTGTACCACAACGACCGTCAAACTTTACTACCGGAACACCTGCTCAAACTTCAGCAAGTTTATTTCAAACAGGAGGTTCTGAAGCATTCACTGCTAGTAATTATTGGACTAGTGACTTTGGTACTGGCAATGGAACAGCATACGCATTGGGTTTCGATGCCGGATTTACTGACAACTACAATAGTGAATTTAATACATTTTATGTACGTGCATTTCGTAAAATAGCAATTTAAAATTAGGCTCTTCGGAGCCTTTTTTGTTGGGTATATTTTTGTAGACTATATAATATTATGATTATACTCGCTCCAATCTCAGTCGGTGAACTTATAGACAAGATTACTATCTTGGAACTTAAAATGGAGTTCTTAACTGACTCTAAAAAGTTAGATAATGTTAACATTGAATTAACTCATCTTAATACAATATTAAACACTTTAAACATACCTGATATAATATCCGAACGTGAAACACTAAAGCTTGTCAATAGAAGATTATGGCATATAGAAAATTTCAAGCGTGAATGTGAAAAGAATCAAACGTTTGGAGAAGAATTTGTTGAATCAGCAAGACAAGTATATCTAAAGAATGATTTACGTGCAGAACTTAAACGTAGAATCAATCAGCTAGTAGGTAGCACTATCATTGAAGAAAAAAGTTATTAAAGAGTATAATCAGTATCAGCCGTGATATCCAAAATAGATTTTTTCTTTTCTTTCATTTTCTTTGTATGTAACCTATTGCAATTGGCGCAATAAGTCTTTAAGTTACTTTTATCTTTGTTCTTTTTGTTTCCATCTTTGTAGACTACATCTAGTTGGCACTTATCATCTGGTATAAAACCACATTTCTCACACTTATTCTTTTTATGTAATAAGTATCCAAATCTAGTATTGTATGCGGCTTTAGCACAGCTAGCGCAATACTTGTGCCACTTCTTAAAGCCGTGCTTACTCACCCCGTTGGGTTTTGCTAGTGAAACTTTACAATGCTCACATAAAGGTCTGTGTTGTTGTCTTGTTAACATATATCTATTTATAAAGATATCCAGGGTGCTTTTTTCGTTGGGACAAATGTTAAAAAAATCATAAATACATTATAAGTAAATTGGATTTTCTATGGCATTTGAACCCTTTAACTCGGTAGGTGGATACACAATTGGTATCCCACCAACACCTGTTATTAATGAAAACGGTGTAGCCACTCTCAATGGATTACAAGTAACTGGATTATCTAATTTAGGTTCAGTTGGCAATGTTATAATCTTAGGTGGTGAGAACGGCTACTTTTTACAAACTGATGGTGAAGGTCGTCTTACTTGGGCGCCCGGCGGCAATGGCGGTGGCGGTAATGGAACCCCTGGCGGGTCTAACACACAAGTACAATACAATGACGCCGGTAACTTCGGTGGTGACGCCGGTTTCACTTACAACAGTATAACAAATGTATTATCTGTATCAGGTAATATTGTTGCTAATAACTTTATAGGTTCTGGTAACATTACAATTGATACTATTGTTGCTAATAGTAATGTTACAGCAGATTACTTTATAGGTAATGGTAGTCAGTTAACTGGAATACAAGCCACAACAGCTAACTTTGCAAACTATGCAGGTAATGTTACAGTTGCAAGTCAACCAAACATTACAAGTTTAGGTACATTAACAACATTAAGTGTATCAGGTAATGTAACAGCAAACTATTTCTTAGGTAATGGTGCATTCTTAACTGGCGTCGGTAATGCTAACTATACACCATTAGCTAATTTTGCTAATTATGCAGGTAATGTAACTGTAAGTAGTCAGCCAAACATTACTAGCTTAGGAACATTGACAACAGTTACTGTATCTGGTAATGCAAATATTGGAAATCTTTCAGCTACACAGTTTACTAATAACTTAATACCTAGTGCTAATATCACATATGATATTGGTAATACAACAAGACGATGGAAAGATTTATACCTATCCGGTAACACAATCTATATAGGTAACACTACAATCACTGCTACAAGTGATGGTATATCAATTAATGGTGGAACTGGAAATGTTACTGCCGATAACTTAACTGATGTTCCGGCAGCCAATGTTATTGGTCAAGTTTCAAATGCATTAGTATCAAGTACTGTTTATACAAATGCACAACCTAATATAACAAGTGTCGGCACATTAACAAGTGTATCAATTACCGGTAATGCTAATGTAGGTAATTTATTAGCTACTGCAAATATAGTTGGTTCTAATGTAACAGCTAATCAATACTTAACTGCATTAAATTCTAATTTAACAGGCACCACTAGCTTAGGTGGTGTAGTCACAGTTGGTGCATTAGGTAGCTTAACATCATTAGGTAATATTAATTTTACAAGTGCACCAAATGTAACACTTGGAACAATAGCTAACATTCACATCAGCGGTGGCGTATCAGGCTATTTCTTACGCACTGACGGTGCCGGCAATCTATCATGGGCCGCAGGTGGTGGAGGCGGAGGCAATGGTACGCCGGGCGGTAATACTACTGAAGTTCAGTTTAATGATAATGGAGTATTTGGTGCAAGTGCAAACTTTACATTCAATCCATTCAGTTATGTATTAACAGTTCCTACATTATATTCAAACGCCGTTTCTATTGCTAATACAATAACAGTAAACACTAGTGCAAACATATCAAACACTACATTAAATTACGCTACTGTTATTAACGGTAATTTAAACGCAAGTAATACTGCCAATGTTAATTTAGGTTCAGTTGCTAACTTGCATATCCAAGGTGGAACAAATGGTTATGTTTTGGCTACTGATGGTGCTGGTAATTTAAGTTGGACAGCAGGTGGAGGTGGCGGTGGCAATGGCACACCGGGTGGTTCTAATACACAAATTCAATATAATGATTCAGGAACTTTTGGTGGCAGTGCATACTTAACTTTCAACGAATCAACAAATACTTTTCAAGTTGCAGGCAATTTAATAGCTAACTCTGCTCAACTTGGAGCCGGCATTTATCAATTCTCTACTCAGTATGTATATTTTGCTACAACTAGTTCTACATCAACTGATCAGTTGCTCTGGTCTGTTGAAGCGGCAAATGTTTCAGGTGTAGACTTTCATATTATTTCAACCGATGTTGCTGGCTCTACAAGACAGTCAGCAAAAATATCTACTGTAGTATTAGGTAACTCAGTTGTTTGGAATGAATTTGGTAGTCTACAAATTAACGGAGGAACAGGTTCATTCTCTGTTGTATATGAAGAAGGTAGCATCATCACACCTTCAATAATAAAACTTTTAGTAACGCCAGACTCGGCGAATTCTACTACTTATAAGATGATGATTACGGAGTATGCACCATGACGCATTATAGATTTCAGATAAATATGATTAACAAAGGAAAAGATTATGGCAATTAAACCATTTAACTCGGTAGGCGGTTTCTCAGTTGGTGAGATACCGGCCAACGTTGTCTTAGCAAATGGTGACATAATTACCGGTAATATTCAAGCCAACGCAAACATAGTTGCTAATGGCAATATCAGTGCTACTTACTTCTTGGGTAACGGTAGTCAATTGACAGGTATTGATGCTACTAGTATTCAAAACGGTAATAGTAATGTCAAAGTTTACGCTAATGCTAACGTAGAAATTAGCTCTGCAGGTAATGCAAATGTTGTAACTATTACAGGAACTGGCTTAATTGTTGCAGGAACAGTTAGTGCATCAGGTAACGCAATTGTAGGTAACTTAAGCACAGTTGGTAATGTAAGTTCAGGTAACTTAATAACAACTGGTGTATTAAGCGCAATTGGAAATGCTAACGTAGGAAACATCGGCGCAACAGCAGGTATATTTACATCAGTACAAGGTACATTAACAACAAATGCACAACCAAATATTACTAGTGTTGGTGCTTTAGCAAGCTTATCAGTTATTGGTAATGCTAATATTGGTAATATCGGAACAGGTGGTTTAATAACTGCTGTAGGTAATATTGGTGGTGGAAATATTTCAACTGGTGGCTTACTAACAGTTACTGGTAATGCAAATATTGGTAATATCGGAACTGCTGGCTTAATCACGGCATCAGGAAACATCCAAGGTGCTAACTTAGTAACAGGTGGTGTTCTATCAGTAACTGGTAATGCAAATATTGGTAACATAGGAACAGCAGGAGAAGTTACTGCTACTGGCAATGGTACATTTGGTAACTTAATAACAGGCGGTACAATAAGTGCTACGGGTAATGCAAATGTTGCTAACTTAAATACAACAGGTGTATTTGCAACAACATTGAGTGCAACCGCAAATGCTAATGTAGGAAACTTAGGTACTGCGGGTCTAATAACAGCTACTGGTAATATTGGTGGCGGTAACTTAGTAACAGGCGGTGTAGTAACTGCTACAGGTAACATTACCGGCGCAAACATAATTACTGGTGGTATTGTAAGTGCTACTGGAAACATAAGCGGTGGTAATTTAAGTATCACTGGAACAAGTACATTACCAGATATTGTTGGTGCTAATATCACAACAGCAAGTAATGCTAATCTTAATATTGAACCAAATGGTACAGGCTTAGTTGTTATCGCTAACACAGCAGGTGGTGCAACTGCGATTGCAATGGGTGATCCTACTCAAGGTAATTTAGTAAGTAATGCTGTAACTCTTTCAAATAGTTCATCGGTGTCAAACGCAATTGCTCAATTAAATCTAGTATTAGGAAAACTTGTTCCTGCTAGCCCTCCTAACTTCCCAGCAAGTCAGACAATAAGTATTCAAAGTTTGTCAACATATCGTATGGCAAACTATACACAAACGGATAACACACCTGGTGCTAATAAATCAGTAGCAGGTGGAACAACAGTTACATCAGTTCGTAGAGCAAGCTCATACACAACAGGTAATATTACTGTAGCGGGTCCTGGTGATCAAGGTACTATTACTGCATTCTTAAATGGATCAGACGCAGGTAACAGAACATTAACAAGTAGTTTAGATGGTAACGGCACATATAGTAACTTAGTAATTTACAACAACTATGATTACAATAGTGCTAACGCAAACATTACTGCAGGTTTCTGGAGTGTATTCTCATCAAGAGCCGCAGGTACTGTAACAGAAGGTTGGAACGAAGTTTATATTGCTGACAGTGCGGCAAGTAATAGTAACACAGCAAATTGGTTCTATGATTCAAGCGCACCAGGTACCCCGACATTCAGTTCATTGGGTATTTCAGCTCCTGGATCACCATCATATGTATATTCAAGTACTGTTCCGCACTACGATAACACGAATGTATTCAATGTTACATTTGATGTAAACAAACTTAGTGGTAATATGTACCCAACAAGTGATACATTTGTTACTGGAACAGCAGGTGGCGCATTTGGTGCACCAACAAGTGTCACATATTCTACTGCAGGTATTTCTACTCCATTAGCACAGAATCTATATGTGTCAAGTGGTAATGCTTCAGTAGCAACTACATCAACTATCATTTCAGGATTTGGCGCAAGCTCAACAGGTCCAAGTGTAAGTGTGTTCAACAGTTATAATACTGGAACACAAGCATTCACTACACCTTTAGCAGCCAATGTTTTATATAAAACAGGCACAGTAAGCAGTGCTTCACGAATTGAAGAAGCTAATGTGTATGTTGGTTCTACTATTGGTTCTGGTTCAGGTCTAGCATTTAGAATTGTAAATCCAGGATCAGGTAATACACCTACATTTACAGGTAGCGAAGCGGCATTCAATAGTCAGTCAAGTACTTTACAAACATATGATGCTACTGTAGTTGCTAATATATTAAAACACGACCAAACAAATTATTCAACTGGTTATTTACCAGCTGGACCTGACTTAAGTTCAGGACGCACTGGAACACAATACTTTACCTTTAAGATTGTTAGAACATCTGTATCTAAATTCGATGTTAAGTGGTCAGGTAATATTGCTGGATTATGGGTATCATTACCAGGTAGCACAATTGATTCAACATCAAGTGCTAATGGATGGTTAAGTATGAGTACTGCATATGCAGGTTCAGGTATACCAGGTGTAAATAGTCCTGGTAACGGATCAGATGGTTGTGCATTAGGAGGCGTTGCCCCACTCAACTCTGTACAAACTAATAAGTCAGTAACAGCGACATTTGGTACTGTAAGTAGTTCTAGTACAGCAACAAACGAAATTTACATTAGGATAGCACTAACAAGCGGTCAATCGGTGACTGCACTATCATTACAGACTGCGAGTAACTAATTATGGCCGTATCACAATCACAAATCGTTGACTTATTATATAAAGAAGCGTTCGGGGTAACCAAAACCGACACTGCTACTAATAAAAGTCCAAGTAACGAATCTATCCCTAGTCCCGCACTAAATCGCGGTGACACAGTATGGACACAATCTGACCAGATACCCGGCACTGCGGCAGCAACTGCAGGTATTGTTCAAGCCTATGTAGGTGTCGATGCAGTAGAATGTTCAGCAGATAATACAACTGTGCCAATCGGTGGTATCTATCCGACTTGGTTAACTAACTTAACATATTGGATTCCTACAGAGTTTGGTTCAACATATAATGTTCAAGTCTGGGTTGATAGCCCAGGCGTTGCTGATCCTACAGCTACTGGTACACAAATTTTTGCAGACGGCTCAGGTGGAACAGGACAATACTATTATAACTATCAATCAGGTGTTTTAAACTTTATTGGTGAAACAATACCTGCATCATTGACTTCAGGTAAAGTTCTTTATATTGTTGGTTATAGATACATTGGTTTAGTTGGTGTAACTAACTTACCTGATGATACACAAATTGGTAACTTAAGTTTTACTGGCGCAAATATTTCATCTACTGAAACTAATGCTAACATCAACTTAACACCAAACGGTACAGGTGTACTAACTTCAAGTGCAAATGTATATGCCCCAACTTTCTTTGGTAATCTTCAAGGTAACATCAGTGGTAATATAACTGTTGGTGGTTCTAATACACAAGTGTTGTTTAATGATGGTGGCTTAATTGGTGCTAACGGTAATTTCACATTCAATAAAGCTACAGCATTATTGACAGTTGATGGTGCTCTTAGTGTTACTGGTACAGGTTCATTTGGTGGCAATGTAAACTTAAATAATCAATGGATTAATAATGTTGCTAACCCAAGTGTAGCAACAGATGCCGCAACAAAACAATATGTTGACGATGCAGTTTCTGCTGGATTGACAATACATACTCCAGTACTTGTCGAAAGCCCAGACAGCGCTGGCAGTCTTAATGCAACATATGCTGATGGTGGTACAACACAGATTGTAACAACTATTACCGGTAACAAAACATTGCAATTTGGTACAAGTCCTGCATTAGCAGTTAACGATGTTATCGTATTTGCTAGTACAACAAATGGATTGACTGCAGGCACAGCATATTTTGTTTATTCAACAAACGGTTCAAATCAAGTAACATTGAGTGCAACATATGATGGTGTAGAAATCACATCACTAACTAATGGTACTGGTCTATCAATTAGTTCTCTTGCTAACTCAGGTGTTGGTGCAACACTTACAAGTAACGTTAACGAAGTATTAATCATCGATGGTGTTACAATGACCGGTAGTGAACGTGTATTGATTTATAATCAAACTAACGCTTATGAAAACGGTGTTTATGTTGTTACTGACGCAGGCTCAGGTAGCACACCTTGGATACTAACTCGTTCATCAGATACTGATACATATGGTCCAAAGAATACAGATCAATTGGACATTGGTGATTATTTCTTTGTTCAAGATGGTGATACTGGAGCCGGAGAAAGCTATGTATGTACTGCACCAAATGGTGTAATTATATTTGGTACAACAAATATTACATTCACTCAGTTTAGTGCTAGTCAAGTATATGAAGCAGGTGATGGTTTAACATTAACTAATACTACTTTTAGCGTAAACACTTCTCAACCTAATGTTACAAGTGTAGGCACACTAACTAGTCTATCTGTCTCAGGTAATGCAAATATAGGCAACATTGGAACTGCAGGACTAATCACAGCGACCGGTAACTTAAACGCAGGTAACATTATCACCGGCGGTATCGTTTCTGCAACAGGTAATGGTACATTTGGTAATATTGATACAGCAGGATTAGTAACAGTAACAGGCAATATTACTGGTGGTAACTTAATCACTGGTGGTGTTGTGACTGCAACTGGTAATATTACTGGTGCTAACTTGGTAACCGGCGGGGTATTAACAGTTACAGGCAATGCTAATATTGGCAACATTGGTACAGGTGGATTGATACTAGCAACTGGTAATATTACTGGTGGTAATTTAATCACCGGTGGTGTTGTAACTGCTACGGGTAATATTAGTGGCGCTAACTTAAATGCATCATATGGTGTTGATACTGCTAACTTAACAGTTAGTGCAAATGCAAATATTGGTAATATTGGTACAGGTGGTTTAATCACAGCTACAGGTAACATCGATGGCGGAAACTTAAATACAGGTGGAGTCGTATCTGCTACAGGTAACATCGATGGCGGAAACTTAAATACAGGTGGTTTAATTACAGCTACTGGTAACATTACAGGTGGTAACTTAGTAACAGGTGGTGTGATAAGTGCTACTGGTAATGCAAACGTTGGTAACTTAGGTACAACAGGTGTATTTGCTACAACTTTAAGTTCAACTGGTAATGCTAACATCGGTAATATTGGTACTGCGGGATTAATTACTGCAACTGGTAACATCGGTGGAGGTAACTTAGTAACAGGTGGTGTAGTAACCGCAACGGGTAATATCACTGGTGGCAATTTAACTACTGCAGGTGTCATAAGTGCTACCGGTAATGCAACAGTTGGCAACATCACTACTACTGGTCTAGCGAATGTTGGATCACTCACAGTCACTGGTGTAAGTAACTTAGGTCCAATCAGTAATGTAACAATTACTGGTGGAAGTGCAAATTATTTGCTACAAACTAATGGTTCAGGAGCACTAACTTGGGTAGCCCCTCCTTCAACTAGTAGCATTGTTAATGGTACAAGTAATGTAAGCATTCCGACTGCAGATGGCAACGTCAATACAAGCGTAGATGGCAATGCAAATGTATTCGTGGTTACTGGAACTGGCGCAAATGTTGCAGGAACTTTAAGTTCTTCTGGCAACTTAAATGCAGGTAATATTATTACAGCAGGTATTGTATCTGCTACTGGTAATGGCACGTTTGGTAATATCAGTACAACAGGTTCAGGTGGAAATATATCAGGTGCTAATGTAGTATCTGCTAACACATTTACTGCTACTGCAAATATCACCGGTGGTAACTTAATCACCGGCGGTGTAGTTACTGCAACAGGCAATATCACTGGTGGCAATTTAACTACTGCAGGTGTATTAAGTGTAACTGGTAACGCTAATATTGGTAATATTGGAACTGCTGGTTTAATTACAGCTACTGGTAACATTCAAGGTGCAAATTTAGTAACAGGTGGTGTTCTATCTGTAACTGGTAATGCAAATATTGGTAATATCGGGACAGCAGGCGTTATTACTGCTACCGGTAATATCACTGGTGGAAACATCAATACTGCAAATGCAGTATTAGCTAATACAATAACAGCAAACATTAGCGCAAATATTGGTAATACCCAAGTTGGATGGGGAACAGTTACTACTACTGCTATTACAGCGAATCAAACTATTGTGGAATTTAGCACAACTGGCATCGCCGCAATTGAGTTTTTGGTTAAAGGTGAAGACTCAGCCGGTGATAAGTACAGTGTAGCAACAGTAACAGCAGTAACAGACGGAACAAACGTTGATTTTGCAACATACGCAACAGCATTTTTAACTTCAGGAACAGGAGCATTAGCGGTCAATATATCGGGAGGCAATGTAGCATTGCAAGTCACCCCAGCAAGTAGTAATTCTACAGTTTGGACAACACAATATAGAGTAATGTAATTAAATGGCACTAAGACCCTTAAACTCCGTTGCAGGTATTTCAGTAGGAAATGACCCGCACGTAACGATAATACAAGCAAACGGAGATATCACCACCGCGAATATTACTGCCAATAGTGTAGTAGATTTCACTGCAACCTCTAATGTATCATTGGGGGCAGTATCTAATATACATATAACAGGTGGTAGTAATGGGCAAGTTCTTTCTACTGACGGTTCAGGTACATTATCATTTATAGATGTATCAGGTGGTGGAAATACTGCGGCACCAATGCCCTATATTATACCAGTAGGTGAATCATATACTGTACCTGAAAACTTTCAAGGCTTATTTACAGTACCTATCACAATCGATGGTACATTTGAAGTAGATGGTATATTAGCTGAAGTAGGGACTGCAATCAACTCAGTTAGTGGTCAAATTATATATGATGACAACGGTGAATTAACTGGTAATACAGGGTTTACATTCGATCAAACATCAGGTAACTTAAGTGTACCTGGTAGTGGTTTATTTACTGGTAACTTATTACCATCGGCTAATATCACTTATGATTTAGGTAGTCCAACACAGCGTTGGAAAGATTTATATCTAGCTAATAATACTATCTATATCGGTAATAGTACTATTTCAGGTGCCGGCGGCAACTTAGCTCTTACTAATGCAGGTGGTGGCGAATTTGTTGTTGCAGGTAATTCAACTGTTAGTACTTTAGAAAATGGTAATAGTAATATTTCTATCAATGCTAATGCAAATATTACAGTAAGTATTAATGGTACATCAAATATAGTAGTATTCACTTCTGATTCATTAGATGTTGCTGGAAACGTTGGAACTACCGGTATATTAACTGACAACTATTATTATGCTAATGGTCAGCCATTGGACTTTGGTGGTAACCCAGGTGGTTCAAACACACAAATACAATTTAACAACAACGGTGAGTTTAGTGCTAGTGCCAATCTAACTTTTGATAGTGCAACTAATAACTTAGTAGTGTCAGGTAATGTATCAACTACTAACTTATCTGTTACCGGAAATGGTATCATTACAGGCAATCTACTTGTCAATGGTAACTTAATTTATATTAATGTAGAAGAACTATCAGTACAAGATCCTATCATTACTCTTAATACAGGTGCAAACGGAGTACCCCCTGTAGCAAATACAGGCACAGATGTTGGTACAGCATTATATTATTATGATACTCAAGCACGTACAGCATTTATGGGTTGGGATACAAGTAATGCAGAATTTGCGTTTGGTAGCCAAACAAGTATCTCAAGCGAAGTAGTAACCTTTAATACATTAGGCAATGTCCGTGCTCAGACATTCTTGGGTAATATTGAAGCAACTACTATTAGCGGTAACTTAACTACAGCAAGTCAGTCAAATATTACAACAGTTGGTACATTAACTTCATTAAGTGTGTCAGGTAATATCACCTCAGGTAATATTACTGCAGATAATATTGACGGCGGCAATCTACTTAACGCAAATTATCTAGTGTCAGACAGTGGCTGTGTTACAATTGGTGGCGCAACTATAGCAGTTAGTGGAAACAATGCAGGTATCTTTGCTTCATTAGTTGACGATATTAATTTAGGTCTTGCATCTAATATTGTTATGGGAGGCACTACTAGCAATGTTACTATTCAGGGTAACTTAATTGCTAATAACAATATATCAATTACAGGTAATGTTACAGGTAATTTAATAACAGGTACATTAACAACTGGCGCTCAGCCAAATATTACAAGCACTGGTACATTAGCAAGTCTAAGTGTTACTGGTAATGTAGATTCCGGTAATTTAACGGTTTCAAATACTATTGATGCAGTAAACATCAAAGTAACGGATTTATACAGTAAGCGCCCTGCGATTACAATTACATCAAACACGATGATTGACACATTTCCTACTACTCAATTTAGGTCTGCAAAGTATACTATGCGAGCAGGAGATGGCGCCGATTATCAAGCTCTCGAAGTCCTTTTAGTTCATAATGACATAAATAGTATTATCACTGTTTACGGAAGTTTATCAACATCTGGAAGCGACCTCGTAATATTTTCCACAGACATTAGTTCTGGCAACGTGAACGTTTATGCGACCGCTGTCGGACCTAATACTAATTTAAACTTAATGGGTACTTACGTTCCAGATTGATAAGGATATAAAATAAAATGACTACAAAAAATTTCGTTGTTAAGAATGGTATTACTACAGGTAACATCACACTAGATGCAGCCTCAGGTAATATCACAGGCGTTGGTAACGCAAACTTAGGTAACTTAGCAGTTGCTAACTTCTTTAGTGGTAATGCTAACGCATTATTCAATATTCAAGGAGCAAACGTTGTAGGTACTGTTCCGCTATCAAATAGTGCAACAACCGCAGGTACTGTAACAACAGCCGCACAACCCAACATTACAAGCACAGGTACATTAACAACCTTATCAGTCTCTGGAAATGCAAATATTGGTAATATTGGCACAGGCGGATTAGTCACTGCTACTGGCAATATTACAGGTGGAAACTTAGTTACAGGCGGTGTCATTTCTGCAACTGGTAACGCAAACGTAGGTAATATCGGAACAGCAGGTCTTATCACTGCTACAGGTAATGTCGGTGGTGGAAATATTGTAACAGGTGGTGTAGTAACCGCAACAGGTAATATCACTGGTGGTAATATAACAACAGGCGGATTAGTATCTGCTACTGGTAATATCACTGGTGGTAACTTAGTAACAAGTGGTGTATTAAGTGCTACTGGCAACGCTAATGTTGGTAATATTGGAGCAGCCGCAGGTGTGTTCACTGGTACATTAAGTGCAGGTGGAAATGCTAACGTTGGTAACTTGGGAACAGCTGGTGTATTTGCTACTACAGTAAGTGCTACTGGTAATGCTAACGTTGGTAATATTGGAACTGGTGGTTTGATAACAGCCACAGGCAATATTCAAGGTGGTAATTTAGTAACAGGTGGAGTGATTTCTGCAACAGGTAATGCTACTGCAGGTAACGTAATTACTAGTGGCATATTAAGTGCAACAGGTGGCGCAACGTTCGCCGGTAATGTTGCAATGACAAGCAAAAACATTACTGGTCTTGCGGATCCAGTCGCTGATACTGATGCGGCAACTAAAGGATATGTTGATAGTGTAGCTCAAGGTTTAGATCCAAAGGCATCTGTAGTTTATGCTACAGCAGCCGCATTACCATCGTATACTTATAATAATGGAACAAGTGGTGTAGGAGCCACACTTACTGGTTCTAGTAATGGTGCATTGTCTATTGATGGCAGTGCAGTATCTGCAAATCAACGAGTTTTGATTAAGAATGAGATATCAGCAGACCAACCATATAACGGTATATATGTAGTTACTGACGCAGGTAGCGCAGGCTCAGCCTATGTTCTAACTAGAGCAACTGACTTTGATAGTGCTTCACCTAGCGGGGAGATTCCAGGGGCATTCGTATTCGTTGAAAGCGGATCAACTAATGCTGATACAGGTTGGGTATGTACCACGAACAGTCCAGTAACGGTTGGTACAACAAATATTACATTTGTTCAGTTCAGTGGTGCAGGAACATATCAAGCTGGAACCGGTTTAACATTGACGGGTTCAACATTCAGTGTAAATGTCGCACAACCTACAATTACAAGTGTTGGTACACTAACATCTGTATCGGTCTCTGGCAATGCAAATATTGGTAACATTGGAACAGCAGGCTTAATCACTGCTACTGGCAATATTGGTGCAGGTAATGTTAATACTACAGGTTTAGTAAGCGCCGGAACACTAACTGTTTCCGGTGTAAGTAATTTAGGTGCAGTTGGTAATGTAACGATTACAGGTGGATCAAGCGGTCAAGTATTGCAAACAAATGGTTCAGGTGGTTTATCTTTTACTACTATTAGTACATCTAGTGTTTCAAACGGAACAAGTAATGTAAGTATCCCGACTGCAGATGGTAACGTTAATATCAACTCTGATGGTAATACTACTGCAGTAATTACCGGAACAGGGGCAAACATTGCAGGAACATTGAGTGTTAGTGGTAATGCTAATGTCGGTAATATCGGTGCAACAGGTGTTGTATCTACTACTGTAAGTGCAAGTGGTAATGCTAATGTTGGTAACATTGGAACAGGTGGTTTAATTACTGCTACTGGTAATATCGGTGGTGGAAATATTGTTACAGGTGGTGTAGTTACTGCAACAGGTAATATCACTGGCGGAAATATTGTAACAGGTGGCGCTATAAGTGCTACAGGTAACGCTAACGTAGGTAACTTAGGAACTACTGGAGTATTCGCTACTACAGTAAGTGCAAGTGGTAATATTGATGGTGGAAACTTAGTAACAGGTGGTGTAATCACTGCTACTGGTAACGCTAACGTAGGTAACTTAGGAACTACTGGAGTATTCGCTACTACAGTAAGTGCTACTGCAAACGCCAATATAGGTAACATTGGCACAGGTGGTTTAATTACTGCTACTGGTAATATCGGTGGTGGAAATATTAATACTGGTGGTATCATATCAGCAACCGGCAACGCTAACGTAGGTAACGTTAACACGACGGGTGTATTTGCTACTACACTAAGTGCAACTGGTAATGCTAATATTGGCAATATTGGAACAGCAGTAATAACAGCAACTGGCAACATTACAGGTGCAAACATTATCACTGGTGGTATTGTAAGTGCTACTGGTAATGGTACATTTGGTAATGTTGCAGGTGGTAACTTAGTTAGCGCAACATACTTAGGTGGCACATTAACAACTGGTGCTCAGCCAAATATTACAAGTACAGGTACTCTAACAAGTTTAGCAGTAACGGGTAATGCAACAGTTGGAAATGTATTGTTGAATGGTGGATTACAAAGTAATCGTTCAAATGTATCAGTGACAACAAACACAGTTATTGACCAGTTTGCTCCGGCAACTTATAGAACAGCTAAATATATTATCAGTGCTTCAAGCGCAAATGGCTATCAGTCAGTTGAAGCACTATTAGTACAAGATGGAACAAACAGTTACATAACAATTTACGGTTCAGTTTGTTCTAATGTAACATCAGACATTATTGAAGTTAGTAGTAATATCAATGGTGTATCAGGTAATGTAGCAGTATATGCAACTAGTTCAGGTGGCACTGCAACAGTTAACTTATTAACAACATACTTGAAAACATAATATGAATTAAATTTCATCTTAAAATTTATTATACAGGGAATATGGAACTGTGGCGACTGGATTTACAAAAAATTTCGTAGTTAAGAACGGCATTACGACCGGATCTATTACACTCGATGCGGCATCAGGTAATATTGATGGTGGTAATTTAGCCTTAACCAGCGACTTATCTGTCACAGGTATAAGCAATTTAGGTGCTATTGCTAATGTTATAATCACAGGCGGTAGCAACGGGCAAGCAATCATTACTGACGGTAACGGTAATCTCTCTTTTGCAAATGCATCATCAACTTCAAGTCCTGCACCAATGCCAACATATGTTGCAGTCGGTGATGATTTAACTATCGCAGCCAATTATCAAGGTCTATTTGGTTATCCAATAACAATTGACGGCACAATGACCGTCGATGGTATTCTTATTGATGTAAACGATAACGGTAATGGTGGTGAAGGCGGCGGTACTGCTACTGCACTAAACGCAAATATAGCGAACGTTTCTATTAGTGGTGGATCATCTGGATATTACTTACAGACAAATGGTTCAGGAACATTGACTTGGGCCGCAGGCGGTGGTGGTAATGGCTCACCGGGCGGCTCAACGACACAAGTTCAGTTTAACGATGCTGGATCATTTGCTGGCAATACGGGATTCACATTTAACAAAACAACAGGGGTATTTACTAGCCCTTATCTCGCGGGTAACGGTAACGGATTAGCAAATATTCAGGGAGCAAATGTATCCGGTGAAGTTACATGGGCTGCCGCATCTAATGCAGTTGCAGTAGGTAATGTTATAGGTTTAGGTAATATTGCAACTATTAACAAAGATGGTAATGGAAGTAATGTTTTTTATGGAAATGGCTTTTTTGCTAGTGCATCATTAATATATAGTGATAGTAATACTACAACGCTATTATCATCATTTGGTTCAAATACAATTACTACAACAGGTAATGTAAGTGTAGGTAATATAAGTGCAACAAACTTAGGTAATCTATCAAGTGTAAACAAAGACGGAAACTCAAGCAATATATTATATGGCAATGGTGTATTTGCTAGTGCTCCTATAACATATAGCGATAGTAATGTAGTATCATTATTAGGAAGTTATGGTAGCAATACTATTACTACGACAGGTAATGTAAGTGTAGGTAATATTATCGGTAATGGACAAGCATTAACTGCTATTGCAGGCGCAAATGTTACAGGTGAAGTAAATTATGCGGCTACAGCTAATAGTGTAGCAGGTGCAAATGTTACAGGTGAAGTAAATTATGCGGCTACAGCTAATAGTGTAGCAGGTGCAAATATAAGCGGAGCAGTGTCATATGCAACAACAGCTAATAGTGTAGCAGCCGCAAATGTAAGCGGTCAAGTAGCGAACTCACTAATCGCAGGTACAGTGTACACTGGAGCTCAACCTAATATCACAAGCACAGGAACATTAACTAGCCTATCAGTTACAGGTAATATATCTACCAGTGAAATACTAAGTGCAACAGGGGGTGCAACATTCGCAGGTAATGTTGCAATGACAAATAAGAACATTACTGGTCTTGCAGATCCAGTCAATGCACAAGACGCGGCAACTAAACAATATGTTGATGACGTTGCCCAAGGTCTACATGTACATGATAGTTGCTATGTAGCAACTACTGATACCTTAGCTACAACATCAAGTGGATCAACTACTTATAATAACGGTGCTAGCGGCGTCGGGGCAACCATCACAACAACTGGTACTTATTTATTGATTGACGGTGGTAATGTTCAAACAGCAGGCACACGCATATTAGTTAAAAATGAATCTAATGCGGCATGGAACGGGGTGTACACTTACACTAATACTACTACACTAACCCGTGCTACCGACTTTGATACTTCTGCTGAAGCTATAGGTGGCGATTTCTTATTTATTACATCAGGTAGCACTCAAGCAGATACTGGCTGGGTACAAACTATTGATAATCCAATTATTGGTACAACGGATATATTATTTACTCAGTTCAGTGGTGCAGGAACATATCAAGCAGGCACAGGCCTAACATTAACGGGTTCTTCTTTCAGTGTTAATGCAAGTCAATCACAAATAACAAGTACAGGAACATTAACTAGTTTAAGTGTAAGTGGTAATGCTAATATTGGTAATATTGGAACTACTGGAGTATTTGCGTCCATACTAAGCGCAACAGGTAATGCTAATGTAGGCAATATAGGTGCTACATTATTCGTAGGTACATTGGCTACAGGAGAACAGCCTAATATAACAAGCACAGGAACATTAACTAGTTTAAGTGTAAGTGGTAACGCTAATGTAGGTAACATTGGAACTACTGGAGTATTCGCCTCTACACTAAGTGCTACTGGTAACGCCAATGTAGGCAATATAGGTGCTACATTATTCGTAGGTACATTGGCTACAGGAGCACAACCTAATATTACAAGTACTGGAACATTAACAACATTGTCAATATCTGGAAATGCAAATATTGGCAATATTGGAACAAGTGGATTAATCACCGCTACTGGTAATTTAAATGCAGGTAATATTATAACTGCAGGTGTTGTATCTGCAACAGGGGATATAACTGGTGGCAATTTTATAGGAAACGGTTCTCAATTAACAGGAGTTGCTACTTCTGCTAGAGCGATCGGTTATAGTTTAGTTTTTGGAGGATAATATGGCAGCACCCAATTTAATTAGTGCAACAACAATCAATGGTAAAACATCAGGGTCAAATTTAACATCTACTAGTGCGACAACTGTATTGAACAACGCATCAGCATCAGGTAAATGCTTAAAAGTTAATACTTTGCTAGCGTCTAACTACACTACTAGTGCAGCCAATATTACTGTAAGCTGGAATAATGCGGCAAATATATCTGGAACATCATTCCCACTAGTGGGAAATGTTAGTGTACCTGCAAACAGTACTTTGAATATAATTGATAAAACATCGCAAATATACTTAGAAGAAAATCAAAGTCTTGGCGCAACTGCAGGTACAGCTAATGCAATTATTATCACTTGTAGCTATGAGGATATAAGCTAATGCCAAAATTGTTTCCAGGTGGAGTTGTTTCTGCAACAGCATTAGCACCATCTACCGGTAGTGCCAAAGGTTTTTGGGGACTACAAGATGAAATGCAGGCTCAACAGTCTGGAAACTGGCCAGGATCTAGTAATCAAACATTCACTAATAGAGTAGCATTTACTTATACAGGAGCAGACCAAAGTTGGACAGTTCCTACAGGAATAACTTTATTACGAGTAAAAGCCTGGGGCGCCGGTGGAACCGGGGCAGGTTCTAGTTCATACGGCGCCGGAGGTGCAGGTTCAGGCGCCCGTGCAATAGATTTAGGTATAAGTGTGACGCCCGGTGAATCATTAACAATTCAACTTGGACAATCAGTTGCGTATGTTGGCGTTAATGGAAGTTGTTCAATTCAAAATAGCGCATATGGTGGCGGCGGCAGCGGTAGCGGAGGAGCAGGCGGTAACGGTGATACTGCCGGAACTAATGGTAATTCGGGTGGTTCTGGCGGCGGATCGAGTGCGGTGACTCGTTCAGGTACACTATTGTGTGCCGCCGGCGGCGGTGGCGGTGGCGGCGGCCCAACAGGATTCAGTGGAGGTAACCCATTAAATGGATACCCGGGTAGTAATGCTACAGGTGGCACCGGTGGTGCAAGAACAGGTGCAGGTACATCAGCAAACGGTGCAAATGGTGCAAACTACGGTGGTGGTGGTGGTGGAGGCGGCTCAGGAAGCACACAGGCAGGCAATGGTGCACAAGGTGGTAATTGTGGTAGTAGCTTAGTTCCTAGTAAACCAGCCGGCTACCCCTACAATCAAAATGATTATGCTAGTTCAGGTCAAGCCCCAGGTAATAGTTCTGATAGTGATAGACAGAGTTCAGGAACAGGCGGTGCCGGGGGTACCTCTGGAGGTACCCCGAGCGGCTCAACTGGTGAAAATGGAATGATAGTTATCTATTACTAAAAGGATTATATTATGCCAAAAAGATTTTCAGGTGGTGTCGTATCAGCAACAAAATTGTCTCCTACTATTAATAGTGCTAAAGGCTTTTGGGGTTTAAGAAATCAAATTCAAGCAATAGCAAATAATAGCTGGCCTGGTAGCGGTGCACCGCCCGGTCAAGCACAGGCGGTATATCCTTCAACTGCATCAGGAACTGGTATGGTTAATACCGGTACTGGTACATTTACTTGGACTGCACCTGTCGGTGTAACAAGTGTATGTGTAGTATGCGTTGGCGGAGGTGGAGGTGGAGGCTCATCATTGGACGGCTGCGGTGGCGGCGGCGGGGGTGGGTTAGGTTATGTCAATGATATTACTGTTACTCCGGGACAAACTTACACTGTAGTAGCAGGAGCTCAAGGTCTAGCTGGTAGTGGCGTCGGAGGTGATAGCTATTTCAATACTACTTCAACTGTACGTGGAATGGGCGGCAATGGTGGTGCAAGTGTAGCTTCGGGCGTAGGTGGAACAGGTGGAAGCTATATAGG
>JACCEB010377041.1_pt1 | contig 22087 bp, 26 predicted proteins | sample 7454761 | NCBI WGS metagenome assembly JACCEB01 (sample SAMN15323454, study PRJNA562643) | freshwater metagenome | isolation source: river surface water | place: USA:Blue River Watershed | collected 2017-08-18 | reverse complement strand
GACCTATCCCAACGGCCTCACCCTCATTAAATTTAATTTTGCCAATCTTTACATCATGGTCAGTGCGAATTGAATTTTCCATTTTCATTGCCTCAATCACGACCAGCTCTTGTCCCGCCTTAACATCTTCACCCTCTTTGACTTTAAAGCGCACAATTTTGCCAGTGATTGGAGAAGTTAAATTTAATGGCTTAGGATTTTTGATAATTTTAGGCATGAATTTTGAAAGTTCGGCAATTCTTGGCGAACAAACTGTAACAAAGGCATCAAAACCAGAATATTGTAACAGATAATTTCCTGTATTGTTATTTTCGCGAATTTTTACACCAACATTTCTGTCATTAATTATAGCACGGAAAAGCTTTTCACCGTTATTCCAAGATGTTGAAAGAATTATCTCTCTGCGATCGCATTCAAGCTTAATGTAATCCGAACCTCTTTCCAAAATATTCACCAAATAAGATTTTTCATCAATCATCACGACCCAAATATCAGAAATCTGCTTTTCGCGATTACGCAATTGCCCAGTCATATGACCATTTCTTTCATAATTTTTAAGAAAAATATGCATTGAACTGGCAATTAAAACCTCTTCCGCCTGCGAATCTAATTCGCTTCCAGAAAAACCAGCGGGAAACTCTTCTTTTATGAACGAAGTGGAAAGATTGCCACTAACAAAACGCTCATTTTTCATAATCGTTTCAAGGAAGCTGATATTGTGCGAAACGCCACCAATAGCAAAGCTTTCTAGGGCATGGCGCATGTGCTCAATCGCCTCGTTACGATCTTTTCCGTAAGAACAAAGCTTTGCGATCATCGCATCATAAAACATACTAACCTCTCCACCCTCATAAACACCCGTATCAACCCTAACATTCGGACCCTGATCAGGCTCAATATAAAGATTAATTCGACCAGAAGATGGCAAAAACCCACGAGAAGGATCTTCAGCGTAAATGCGAGACTCCATCGCCCAACCATTCAACTTCACATCTTCCTGCTTGAACGGAAGCTTTTCACCCAAGGCAATTTTAATCATCAACTCAACAACATCTAAGCCGGTTATAAGCTCAGTTACTGGATGCTCAACCTGCAAACGCGTATTCATTTCCAAGAAATAGAAATTTTTATTCTTGTCCATGATATATTCGATTGTGCCAGCCGAAAAATATTTCACCTTGCTAGCCAGAGCTTTTGATTGCTGATACATTTTATTGCGAGTTAACTCATCCATAAAAGGACTTGGCGCCTCTTCAATAACTTTCTGATTATTTCTCTGAATTGAACACTCCCTTTCGCCCAAACAAACCGTATTACCATACTTATCAGCAATTACCTGAATTTCGATATGACGAGGATTCTCAATAAATTTTTCAATGAAAATTCTATCGTCCGAGAAGCTGTTCCTTGCTTCGTTTGAAGCTGACAAAAACGCATCAGCAACATCGTCTTTTTTCCAAACGATTCTCATGCCTTTTCCACCGCCACCAGCAGAAGCTTTAACCATTACCGGAAACCCTATTTTTTCAGCAATTTCTGCAGCTTCGACAGCGTCTTTAACCACGCCCATATGACCGGGAACCGTGCTAACGCCAGCCTCAATTGCCAACTTTTTTGATTCAATTTTATCTCCCATCATCTCAATTGAGTAAGTTGATGGCCCAACAAAAATAACTCCCGCTTTCTCTAAAGCGTTAGCAAAATTACGATTCTCAGAAAGAAATCCGTAGCCGGGATGAACCATGGTTGCGCCAGTTTTTTTCACGGCAGCCAAAATTTTATCCACATTCAAATAACTTTGTGACGACGGAGAATGGCCTATATTAACAGCTTCGTCAGCCATTTGCCCAAAAAGTGAGTTGTTGTCAGCGTCAGAATAAACTGCGACAGTTTTAATTCCTAATTTGCGGCAAGTTTTAATAATGCGGCAAGCAATTTCGCCACGGTTTGCAATCAGTAATTTATGCATTTGATTTGATATTTTGGGGATTTTACTTTGCTTTGAACTTAAGCATCCTTGGGAAAGGGTCGCGGAATCTAAAAACCAAGATCAAAAAATCAAATCAAAAAACCCTCCGAAATGTCTTTTAAAAATCTTATCCACCTCACAAGACTTAATCAGCCAGTTGGCATTATCTTACTATTTTTACCATGCCTTTTTGGGATAATTTTAAGCTTTAAACAAATCGACCACCCAAGCCCACACGAAATATTATTCGACACATTCATTTTTACCTTCGGATCAATTATAATGAGATCGGCGGGATGTATAATAAATGATATATTTGACAAAGATTTTGATAAAAAAATTGAGCGCACAAAAAATCGCCCAATAGCCTCTGGGAAAATTTCCAAACACAAAGCTTTATTGTTTTTAATCAATCTTTTGGCAATCGCCTTCGCTCTTTTATTACAGTTAAAAATCGAGGCAATTTTAAGCGGATTTATCGCACTGGCACTTGTTACAGCTTACCCATTAATGAAACGAATAACCCATTATCCTCAAATTTTTTTAGGACTAACTTTTAATTTCGGCATCATAATGACCAGCCTTCACATTTTGGGAAAAATTGGCTGGGATATCGCAATTTTATACCTTTTTGCAATCATTTGGACATTAATTTACGACACTATTTATGCCTATCAAGACATTGAAGATGATTTAAAAGTTGGGGTAAAATCCAGCGCCATAAAATTCAGTAAGAATCCAAAAAAAATTCTAACCAACTTAAATCTTTTATCATTTGCGCTGCTAATTTTTCTTGGCTGGAAAGAAGAATTTAGTGCCGATTTTTTTATCACTATTTTATTGGCCGACCTTTATTTGAATTTAAAAATTCAAAAATGTGATCTTACTATCCCCACTCAATGTCTCAAAACCTTTAAATCGAATATTGTTTATGGAGCAATAATCGCTTTAGCTTTAATTTTGGCTTAAATGCGCGTAGGAATCCTTGGCGGAAGCTTCAATCCACCTCATCTTGGACATCTTCACATTAGTAACCTAGCCATCAAAAAGCTTTCTTTGAATCAGGTTTGGTGGATTCCAACCGAACGAAATCCATTAAAAAATCCAAAGATTTATGCAAGTTACGAAAATCGTTTGCGCGAATGTCAAAAATTAACCTCCTCAAAATCTCGAATACACATTAAAAAATTTAACGATATCTACACTTATCGCTTACTAAGAAGGCTAAATTCGAGATATAAAACTACAGAATTTTTTTGGATTATGGGAGCTGATAATTTGGAAAAATTTCATCAATGGGAAAATTTTTCTGAAATTACAAAAAAAGTAAGTTTAGCGATTTTTTCACGGGAAACATTTTTAGGTAAAATCAAAAAAACCAAATCATGGAAAACGGTTTCCGCCTCAAAATATCAAATCTTTAGAACTAAAAACATGAATATTTCCTCAACGCAAATTAGAGAAAAAAATGCAAAACTTCATAATTGATAGCCACTGTCACCTTGATCTAATTGAAGATAGCGGCATAAATATTTCTGAGATAATAAAAAACTCGCAAGCCTGTAATGTAAAAATTCTACAAACTATTTGCACCAGGATTTCTGAAATCGAGAAAATTTTAAAATATACAAAAAATTATGATTTCATTTACGCCTCAATTGGAAATCATCCTTGCAACGTAACAGAAGAACCAAAAATAAGAGCGGAAAAAATTATCGAAATTTGCAATTCACACCCAAAAATTATCGGAATCGGAGAAACTGGACTAGATTTTTATCACGACCAATCAACTAAAAAGGAGCAAAAAGAAAGCTTCTTGGAGCACATAAGTGCCTCGCAAACAACAAATTTACCCACCATAATTCACAGCAGAAATGCCGATCTTGTTATGATGGAAATTTTAGAAAGAGAGCAGAAAAATCAAAACTTTCCAGCCCTTTTACACTGTTTTTCTAGCTCAAAAGAATTGGCCTTTAAAGCTTTAGATTTAGGAATTTATATCTCAATTTCCGGCATAGTAACTTTTAAAAATGCCCTAGAATTACAAAAAATAGTTAAGCTAATTCCAACCGAATTTATGTTGGTAGAAACCGACTCTCCTTATCTTTCTCCAGTCCCATATCGCGGAAAACAGAATCAACCAGCTTTCACAAAAAATATTGTTGAATTTATTGCTGAATTAAAGGGCGAAGACATTGAAGAGGTAGCAAAAAAAACCACTGAAAATTTTTTCAGAATTTTTCAACGCGCAAAAAAATTATGAAAAAATCCCCGATGGAAGAGGCTATTAATCAAGCTAAATTAGCCTTTGATAATCAAGAAGTTCCAGTTGGAGCGGTTGTAGTTGAAAATGGAAAAATAATCTCAGCGACCTTCAATCAAAATATAAAATTACACGATCCAACCGCTCATGCCGAAATCTTAGCAATAAGAAATGCGGCAAAATTTAAAAACTCGCCTCGACTCGATAATTGTGACATATATATAACTTTAGAGCCTTGCGCAATGTGCGCCGCAGCCATATCTCTCGCAAGAATTAGAAGGGTCTATTACGCGCTTTCCGATGAAAAATTTGGCGCCATAGAAAATGGGGTTAACTTCTTTTCAAATAAAAATTGTCACCACAAACCCGAAATTTATTCAGGAATTTCAGAGTTAGAGTCAAAAAATTTACTGCAGAATTTCTTTAAAAATAAAAGATGAATTTCATGTGAAACATTTTAATTTAATTTCTTGCAAACCTTCTTTAAAAAATTCAAACATCCAGTTAAAACCAAAATCTTATCAATTTTGAGTCGCCATCAAAATTCTAAACCTCAATAACCATGATAAAAAATCGCAAGCGCGCCAAAATATTTTCAATCGTAAATCAAAAAGGCGGGGTAGGAAAAACAACAACAGCCATAAATCTTGCCGCCAGCTTCGCCTCCCTAAAAAAAAGAGTTCTTTTAATTGATATGGATCCGCAGGGAAACGCTAGCACTGGCTTCGGGATAGAGCTTTCACAAAGGCAAAAAACTATTTATGAAATTTTAATTGGCGAATCGCCCATTCGCGAATCAATGGTTCCAACAAAAATTGCAAACTTAAAACTTATAACCGCAACGGTAGATTTATCGGCATGCGAAATTGAATTAATAAATATCGAAAAAAGAGAATTTTTGCTAAGAAAGTCATTAAAAGAAATCGTTCATGATTTTGATTATATTTTTATTGACTGCCCACCTTCACTTGGAATTTTAACCATAAACGCTTTATCGGCCTCTGACTCTATTTTAATTCCAATGCAGTGTGAGTTTTTCTCGCTCGAGGGATTAAGCCACCTTCTTACAACATTAGATTTAGTGAGAGAAAATTTAAACCATCACTTAACAATTGGCGGAATAATTTTAACAATGCGCGATCGTCGCAACAAGCTTACTGAGCAAGTTGAGGTTGATGTTAGAAACTTTTTACAAGAAAAAGTTTTTAAAAATAGCATTCCAAGAAATGTAAAACTTTCGGAAGCTCCTTCACATGGCCTTCCGGGAATAGTCTACGATCCTCAATGTCCCGGATCAATAGCTTACAACAAATTAGCAAAAGAAATTTTACAAAAAGAAACCATTTAAAATATGAATGAGACAAATAATCAAAAACTTGGTCGAGGCCTTTCAGCTTTATTGGGCGAAAGCAAAATAAAAAATAACCAAATACCAAAAAATGAAAATCATAAAACCGTCGAGCTAATTGATGTTGAAAAAATAGTTGCCGGAATTTACCAGCCTCGAGTTAATTTTGATGAAAATGAGTTACAAGAATTAGCTGAATCAATAAAAGCAAATGGTCTAATTCAACCAATCATCTTGCGAAAAAGTGAAGATGATAAATATGAAATCATTGCCGGCGAAAGAAGATTTCGCGCCACAAAAATAGCCAAGATCAAACAAATTCCTGCAATAGTAAAAAAAATCAATAATCATGAAGCTCTTGAAATGGCGATTATTGAAAATATCCAAAGAAGCGATTTATCGCTTATAGAAGAGGCTTCTGGTTATCAGAAATTAATTTCCGAATTCTCTTATTCGCAAGAACAGATCGCACAACAAGTTGGCAAAAGCCGCAGTCATATTGCAAACTTATTAAGACTATTAAATTTACCAAAATCAGTTCGAGATCTTTTGGATAAAAAATTAATCTCGATGGGACATGCTAGAGCAATAATAAACTCAACAAATCCGGAACATTTATCCCAAAAGATTATTTCCGAGTCACTGACCGTTCGAGACACTGAAGATTTAGTTCGAGACGAAAAAATAGAAAAAGTAAAAAATACCCCAGTTCTGGTGCGAACAGAGTCAAAAATTCGTTTTATCAACAGTTCTCATCTTGCGGAATTGGAAGAACAATTTTCAGAGCTGCTTGCAATGGAAACGAAAATTTCATATAATTCTTTTAAAAATAACGGCAAAATGACGATCAAATTCGATGAATTTGCCAAAATTCAAACTTTGTTAAAAAATCTTAAAAAAGTTTCACATGAAAAAAAATAATAAAAAAACACCGCAAGCAAACAAGCATCTTTTTGAAATAGAAACTTACAAACCAGGAAAAGCTAAAATTGGAAATAAAAAAGCCATAAAACTCTCATCCAATGAAAACGCTCTTGGATCAAGCAAATTGGCAATCAAGGCTTATAACGAACATGCTTCTAACTTAATGATTTACCCAGATGGGTCTTGCGCGGAGCTACGCGAAGCCTTAGCCAAAAAATACAACTTAGATCAAAATAAAATAGTTTGCGGAGCGGGCTCAGACGAAATTATAGCCCTTCTTACTTCGGCTTTCGCGCAACATAATGATGAAATTATTTATAGCGAATATGGCTTTCTGATGTACCCAATTTCTGCGGCAAAAATTGGCGCCAAAGCAATAAAAGTTAAAGAAAAAAATCTAAGAACTGATATTAATGCAGTTATTGCAGCAGTCACAAAAAGAACAAAAATTATATTCATTGCGAATCCAAATAACCCAACCGGATCATATTTAACAAAAGAAGAGATTGATAAGCTAATACAGAATGTCCCCAGCAATATTTTAATTGTTCTTGATCACGCTTATGAAGAATTTGTCGAAACTAACGATTACCCAAACGCAATTGATTTGGTGAATAAAAATGAAAATGTAGTTATGACTCGCACATTTTCAAAAATTCATGGATTAGCCTCATTAAGACTCGGTTGGTCATATTCATCTCTTTATGTAGCAGATATTTTAAATAAAATTCGCGGACCATTCAATGTTAGCGGCCCAGCCCAATTCGCTGCAATTGAGTCACTAAAGGATAATGAATTCTTCAATGACTCAAAATCTCATAACAAAAAATGGTTAAAATTTTTCTTCGACGAAATCAAAAACCTAACCCATATCAAAGCTCATCCATCGGTTGCAAATTTCATCTTACTCGATTTTGGCAACGAATCAAAATGCCAATTGGCTAATATAAAATTTCTGGAACACTCAATTATTCTGCGAGAAATGAACAGCTATTCACTTCCGAACTGTTTACGCTTAAGCATCGGCAAAGATAATGAAAATTTACAAGTTTTAGCAATTTTAAAAGAATTAGAGAATGAATTTTAGCAATTTAAATGAATCTGACTGGCAGAATTTCGCTTATATCGTTCTTTTGCTAATATTTATGGTTCCTAGATTCTTATCGCGCGAAATGCCTTTCGCAAAAACTTTAAAATATATCAGCCTTTGGGGCTTTGCCGCATTGTTTTTTGTGTCTTTACACGCCTATCGTTACCATTTACTCGAATTTAAAGATGAAATTTTTAGCGCAATAAATCCAACAAAGCCAAAAACAAACAAGAGCGGACAAATCATAATAAAAATTGCGGAAGATGGACATTTTTACATTAATACAAAAATTAATGATTTTGACGTCAGGTTTATGATTGATACCGGAGCAAGCGATGTGGTGATCAGCCAAAATGAGGCAAAAAGAATAGGTTTTGATTTTAAGAAATTGAATTTTAACAAAATTTACCAAACAGCCAACGGCAAAACCTATGGCGCCAGCATTATTATAGATGAAATGTGGATAGCGGACAAAAGATTTGAAAAAGTTAATGCCTCAATAAATAAATCTGAAATGGGGCAATCTTTACTTGGGATGAGCTTTTTAAAAAGGTTTAAAAAATATGAATTTTATCGCGAAGAGTTAATTTTAGAGCCCTGATATTCACGCAAAAGACTTATCTTCCTTTGAGAATTTTATTGTTATAAATACAAAGTAGGCTCTCAGCCAATCTAAGAGTGAATTGACGACCTATCGCAGGAACAACAACATAATTATCTCGAATTATGTAAGTTAACTGCTTCTCAGAACCAGCAAAATCAACCGCACTAATGGACGGAATCACAAGATTGTCATTGGCAAATTGGAAATAGGTCTCATTTCCATCATCATAAACCTTTAAAGGAACAATATTGTCAGACTTACCTGCCAAAGAATAATCAAAATTCATCTCATTTCCTTCTGGGTTTCTTGTGATAACACCAGAAATCGGCTCATCAACTCTGGCACCAGGAAATGGTGTTTTAATAATTGATCTTTGAACTTCTGCCTGAGGGGCTGGAACGGCTGGAACTGGAGCCGCAACATTTGGGGTCGCTAATTGCGGAGGAAGTGGAAGAGGTTGGCCAACTTGAGGATAAAAGAATCTAATAGTATAAACCAAATCCTCGTCAGCCTTACCATTGAACTCATCTGATCTAATATCAAAATGATAAGTTCTTCTATTGGTAATAATTGTCATATTTGTATGAGCAGCGATTTCCAGAGGGCGAACAAATAACCTCTTTCCAGCAGGAGTTAATCGCCATGCAAAAGCCTCTCCTATTGAAATCATCTCGATTTCTTCATCTTCAGAAAATTCAATAAAAGACTGGTAGTTATAGTAAAATTTTAACTCGTAAACTTCGTTTGGATTATAAACTAAAGTTCTGATTCTTGAATCAGTGGTAATTGGAACTTGCGCAAAAATAACATTAGGCAAGGCAAAAAGAGAGAAATAGACGAATATAAATATTTGAGTTATGCGTCTAAAATTCATTCGATTAATAATTAAAAACCTCTTCGGCGATATTGATTTTACTAACTTGGAATCCGAGAGGATTAATTAACCTATCCTCCATACTTAAATTATTTTCTGGCGCAAAATAAAAACTCAAATTAATCAGGTAATCTTTGTTAACTGCCACAGAGTCTTGCGATTTTTTTACTTGCTGAACAACTCTGATTTGAGCCGAATTAGCTTCAGTAAAAAGAATTGTTTTAATTCTTACGCCAACAAAAGATTCGGCTCCATATTCTTTCAATCTATTGCGATAATTAACAAAAACCGATTGGGACGAAAAAACCCTAACTTTATCAAGATTTTTTTTATTTTCGACCGAAGGTTCATAACTAAATGCTGACTGAATAAATTCGTTAATAAAATACCTTCTAATTACTTGATCGCCCGTAAAACTTTGTGATGTCATTTGATCAACAACGGTTGCAATTCCGCTTTTTTGCTCAACCTCGATAACGTAGGGCTCCAAAGACTTTGAAGACATAATTGTTTTTACAAAAATAACAGCAACAGCAACAGAAAACATCGAAACCAACGTAAATAACAACAAAACATTACGTTGAATTAATACAATTTGGTAACGATTAGAATACCAACTTTTTATTTTAAGCTTATTTTTTTTACTAACTTTGCTGCTTTCGGACATTCTTTGCGGATAAAGGCTGGGATTGGTTTCTTACGACTTGTGAAAAACATTTTTATGAAAGTAAAGAAGCTTGATTAATAATTCAAGCCGTCTTAATTCGCCGCCGCCTTTGATACAGATTTCATCGCCAAATTTCATGCCAAAAACTCTCTCCTTATTCGAGCAAGAAAAAACTCCTCTTTCTGAAAGATTAGAAAAACTAAACTGGCTCTTAATTTCGCTAATTACCATTTTGGCATTTGTGGGCTTCATAATGCTTTATTCGGCCGGTGGCGGCAACTTTAGACCTTGGCTTATAAAACAGCTGGGATTTTTTTGCGCCTTTTTTCCCTTGATGATCTTTATTGCCATCGCAGACATAAAAACTTGGTTCAAACTTTCTTATCTTTTTTATGGCTCGGCCTTAATTTTGGTAATTATTGTCGACATAATGGGGCATAACGCCATGGGCGCAACCCGCTGGTTTAGAGTTGGACCAATAACAATTCAGCCTTCAGAAATTATGAAATTATGCACCGTTTTTGCGTTGGCGCGCTATTTTTACAACATTGAAGCCGAAGAAATTGGCAAAATAAAATTTCTTATAATTCCGATATTATTAATTGCCGTTCCTGCTTGTTTTATTTTTTACCAACCCGACCTCGGAACAGGCGCAATACTTTGCTTGGTTGGCGCATCAGTCCTTTTTTTGGCTGGCGTTAAAATGTGGAAATTCGTTTCAGTTGGAATTGCAACTTTAGTCTCGATTCCATTCGCTTGGAGCTTTTTACTTTACGACTATCAAAAACAACGAGTCTTAACATTTTTAAACCCAAAAAATGATCCGCTTGGAAGTGGCTACAATATAATTCAATCCAAAATTGCTATTGGGTCTGGCGGTTTTACTGGAAAAGGCTATTTAAATGGCACGCAAGGTCAATTAAACTTTTTGCCAGAAAAGCAAACTGACTTTATTTTTACGATGCTTTCTGAGGAATTGGGTTTTTTAGGAAGCGTTTTTACAATCATAATTTATTCAGCAATTATCGCCATCGGCATTTCAATCGCCACAAAGACCAAGCATCAATATGGCCGACTTTTAGTAATGGGAATAATTAACATATTTTTTGTTCATATGTTCATAAATATGGGAATGGTAATGGGCTTAATTCCCGTCGTTGGCGCCCCTCTTCCTTTTGTTTCTTATGGCGGAACAATTATGGCAACAATGATGATTGGCTTTGGTTTAGTTTTAAATGTTGACCTTCACAAAAATAACGATCTCAAATTAAACTAATTTACACCCAATAAACTCGGGATTCTCTCCAAATATAAATTGCCAAATTAATCAGCTGCAAAAATTTGTGACAAAAACACAAAAAAGGCCGAAGCTACTCGGCCTTTTGCAAACAAACCTCCAATAAATAATGAGATTAAAAAATTATTTAATTTCAAAAATCGCATCAACTTCAACAGAAACTCCAAACGGAAGAGACCCAGATCCAACTGCGGCGCGCGCGTGTTTGCCAGCATCACCCAAAACTTCAACCATCAAATCAGAAGCGCCATTGGCAACAGCAGGATGATCTTTGAAGTTTGCATCGCCGTTAACAAAAATTCCAAGTTTAACGCAACGCACAACGCGCTCTAAATTGCCCTCGCAAGCAACTTTTAACTGCGCCAGAATGTTGATTGCGCACAAGCGTGCGGCTTTTTTGGCGTCGTCGGCAGAAATTTCTGAGCCAACCTTTCCAACAAATTGCAATTTTCCAGCTTCAAGCGGCAACTGGCCTGAAACAAAAACGCAATTCCCCGATTTCACAAATCCAACATAATTCGCCACTGGCGCCGCTGGGGTTGGTAAAACAATTCCAAGTTCCGAAAGTTTTGCTTCAATTTTTGACATTTTTCTCCTGTTTTTAGTTAGTTTTGATACGAAGGTTCTTAATCCTAATTTCCAAAGCTCTTTCAGAAACCTGAAAAATTACCGTCATTTCTTTAGTAGTTTTCTTTTCTTCCTCCAAATAGTATTCGATTGCTTCTTTAGGCATCAAAAGGGCTGCTGCGAAAGCATTTGCCTCAGCTTCATGCTCTGAAGTAATATTGGTATTAAAAAGATCATCTTTATCCGACGTTCTGTAGGCCGGAGTATCATTCACGCCATCTCCAATTTTATCTTTATGAAGCAAGAAATGCCCCAACTCATGAGCCATTGTGAAGCGCTTTCTGTAGTAGTGATCTGCTTCCTGAACTGAGATTTTGTAATCTTCTTCTCCTATTTTTCTAATCTCGCCACTTAATTCAGAAGCTAATTTTGCATTCTTATCAAGCTCAATTCCGTGAAGACGAATCATTCCTTCAATGTTGATTGGAAGGTTGTTTAGAAGGTCTTTTAAATTGTTATTTTTCATATTTACCCAGTTTTATAAATTTTTGTAATCTTCAGCATCTTTTGCATCCTTTCTCGCTTCTTGCTTTGCCTCTTTAACTATCTCCACTTCCTTCAAAATTTTTCTAACTATATCTTCTTTTATCCTTTCAACATTTTCTCTAATCCATGTTTCAGATGCAGTTCGAGCAATATTTTCTGAAGTTTCTTTTATGTGCAAGAAGCCAAATATGGCTCCGAAACCTATTACTATTCCAAGTAAAGCAAGTGTTATGGAGATAAAATCAAGCCTTCCAAGCTGGCTAGAGTAAGATATTGCGTCAATTACATTTAACAAATTTTGAGAATCCTGATTCAGATCTGAAGAAATAGCTTTGATATTTCTCAAGAACTGATTTTTGGAATCAAAATAGTCATAACCCGTTTTAAGAAAAACCCCTAAAAAAACAGTAAAAGCAGCGAAGCAAACTCCTGAGAATGTTGGCCTTGGGAATTCGCGCTCAAAATTAACTTTTATTTTCATAACTCGATTTGTTTTTTGGTGTTAATAACTTTCCAGATTATTTACCTTTAATTCCCAACTTCTCGAAAAGCTTCTGATCTCTTTCCATTTCTGGGTTGGCGGTGGTTAAAAGTTTTTCACCGTAAAAAATTGAATTGGCCCCAGCAAGGAAACACAAGGCTTGGGTTTGTTCGTTCATGTTTTCGCGGCCTGCTGAAAGGCGCACCGCCGATTTTGGCATCATGATTCGAGCAACGGCAATGGTGCGAATAAATTCGAATTGATCGAGGTCTTCAACCTTATCGAGCGGCGTGCCTTTTACTTTAACAAGCATGTTGATTGGAACCGATTGCGGATGATTTGGCAAATTCGCCAAAACAATTAACATTTTGGCGCGATCTTCGCGTTTTTCGCCCATGCCAACAATGCCGCCGGAGCAAACATTTAAACCAGCTTCTCGCACATTTTTTAAAGTATTTAGACGATCTTCAAAATTACGCGTGGTGATAATTTCTGAGTAAAATTCAGGGGAGCTGTCGATATTGTGATTGTAGTAATCCAAGCCGGCTTCTTTGAGTTTTTTGCTTTGCGCTTCGGTTAACATTCCAAGCGTCATGCAGGTTTCGAGGCCGGTTTTTTTGACTTCGTCGACAATCGTGCAAATTTTTTCAACATCGCGATCGTGCAAACTTCTCCAAGCCGCGCCCATGCAAAATCTTGATGCGCCCGCATTTTTAGCCGCTTCAGCCGCTTCTAAAATTTTATCAATTGGCATCAAAGATTCTTTACCCAAGCCAGTATCGTAATGAGCTGACTGCGGACAATATTTGCAGTTTTCTGGACAAGAACCAGTTTTAATGCTGAGTAAAGTGCTAATTTGAACTGCGTTTGGATCATGATTGGCGCGGTGAATTTCGGCGGCCTTGAAAATTAAATCGTTAAAAGGCAGCGCAAAAAGTTGTAAAACTTCTTCAACGCCAAAATCATGACGCAAGGAAATATCATAAGACGAAGATAAAATTTTATCTTGGCCATTTTGGCAAAATTCTTTCATAATTACTTCCAAATGATGTGTGTTTTGAAGAGCTCTCCCATTTGATCGGGAGCGATTAAACGATTAATAGCAGAATTAATTTCTAAAAAATTTTGTGGATTATTTTCAACCAATTTGTGTCTACGATCTTCAATTCCAAGGCTTTGTAAAAAATGCCTCTGCGAAACTAAAGAAGAATTAAGATGGTAACTTTTTGCAATTAAATCCAAAGATTTAAAATTGACATGAGCAGTAATATCGCAATTTGGCGCCTCTTTTAAAACATCAACTTTTTGATGATTTTTTATCGCTTGCAAGCTGTTATAATAAAAATTTTCGAAATAGCCGTAATCAATATTTATAGCCATTCCGCCAACTTTTTTTAAAGCTCGACAAAGCTGATTCATAAAATTTTCCGCATCAGCGCTATGTTCAAAAACCGCACCAATCGGAGCCAAATGATCAATTTTGCTTTCGACGAATTCATGCGTTTTTTTATCAAAATCAGCCAAAGAAAATTTACCACCAACAATCACACGCTCACGCCAACCAATTTCAGTTAAAACAAATTGATCAATGGCAAAACAATCAAACAATTCATTACTAACAAAAAATATTTCACCGCAATTTTGAGCGAAAAATTCAGTAAAATTATCATACCAAGAAACCTTAAAATCGCACAACTTTTCTTGCTGAATTTTTTGCAAAACTGGATTTATTTCAATAATTGAAAAAGCTGCAAACTCAATGAAATCAATAGCCGGCTTTATTTTTTTATCAGCCAATTTTTTAATTAATTGCAAAATATCATAAAATAAAGTTCCCCTTCCAGCACCCATTTCCACCAAGTGAATCGATGATTTTTTAGCGCTAAAAATTTGCACCAAATATGCCGCTATTAATTCACCAAAAACCTGCGAAATTTCTGGAGAAGTAATAAAATCAGCGCTTTTTCCAATTGGATTTTGTGATTTATAATAACCGAAATCCTTATCAAATAAGGATTGGTTCATGAATTGAGAAATTTTCACTTTCTTTTTAAGGGCGCCAATTAAGAAAATTTTTTAAAATTTTTAGACCCGCATCGCCACTTTTTTCAGGATGAAATTGAATACCCACAACATTATCTTTCGCTATTACAGCAGTAAGCCTTGAGCCATAATCAAAATCAGCCAAAACATTATGCTCATTTTGACAAATAAAATGATAAGAATTGGCGAAATAAAAATGCTCTCCGTTTTCAATTCCGGCAAGAATTGGATGTTTTGCTAAAATAGAAATATCATTCCATCCCATATGGGGAATTTTTAAGCCAATTTTATCGGCAATTTTCTCAACCTTGCCATTGATAATTCCAAGGCCAGCATGCTCTCCATTTTCATAACCAACCGAGGACAAAACCTGCATCCCAACACAAATTCCCAGAAACGGTTTTTTTTCTACCAAAACCTGCTTTCTTATCTCGGAAACCAAATTTTCTGCAGATTTTAATCCATTCATGCAATCATTATAAGCCCCAACACCCGGCAAAATAAGATGATTTGCCGATTTGATATCAGCTATTTCTTTTGAAATGATTATTTCGTCACCCAAGCCGCATTCAATCAAGGCATTATAAACCGACTCAACATTGCCGGCGCCATAATCGATAATCACTGTTCTCATATTAAGAATTTAAGATTGATTCATCAAAAGAGCTATTCGCAAGATTTTTACTCAAAACCAACATCGCACTCGCTTGATCGTCAGCAAAAAATAAGCCAGAAAATATATATTTTTTTCTTAAGAGATGGGCGCAAAGCCAAAAATTGGCATTTACAGCAACAATAATGGCAAAGGAAATTTGCAATAAAATTTCATTAGGAAAGCCGGCGATATTGGAATAAAGACCAAAGAAAGCATCAACCACAATCAGCGTTAAAGCCTCTTTCCACATTTTGTGATAAAAAAACCAAAGCGGTCCAAATAAGAAAGCAAAAAAGGAAAAACCTTCCTTGATTAAAATTATCTCGGAGATTTTTCCTTCTTCACTTTTTTTGATTAAAGCGTTGTAAAGCTTCATATTTGTAAATTTATAACCGCCACATTTATGACGGTTATGAATGACTATTTTAAAGAAGCCTTCACTTTCTCAACAATTTTAGCGAAAGTTTCTGGCTCTCTTGTAGCAAGATCGGAAAGCACTTTTCTATCAAGATCAATATGAGCTGCTTTCAAACCGCTGATAAATCTTGAATAAATTAAACCATGCTCGCGAGTTGCGGCATTGATTCGCTGAATCCAAAGAGCGCGGAAGTCTCTTTTTCTGGCTTTACGATCGCGATAAGCATAACGCAAAGCTTTTTCAACTTTTTGAATTGCAATACGGAAACAATTTTTGGCGCGGCCACGATAGCCTTTTGCCATTTTTAAGATTTTTTTGTGTCTAGCTCTTTTGGTGACACCTCTTTTAACGCGACTCATAAGATCTCCTTCATTTAATTATTAGCGATTATAAGGCATTTTATGCTTTAAAACGCTAGCTGCATGACCGTCAGAAAGAACTGCGCCTTTACGCAAATCTCTGATTCTTGTTTGGCTTTTTTTGCCCAAGTTATGTCTCTTTCCAGCTTTTTTATGAACGATCTTACCAGTTCCGGTAACCTTGAATCTCTTCTTGGCACCGCTGTTTGTTTTCATTTTTGGCATGTCATTTTGAATTGATAGTTAATAGGCCCAAAACGCAGGTAGATTGCCTTTGACCTGCGAATTTCGAAGCTCACAAAAGCAAGCTTAAATCAGAAAATCACTCTGAAAAAACGCTAAAATTTAAAATAAAAGCGAATGGTGGGATCGGCAGGGATCGAACCTGCGACCAAGACGTTATGAGCGTCCTGCTCTAACCGCTGAGCTACAATCCCAAAAAGGAAGGCAGAACTGGTGATTTGCCGCAATTTCTAGCAAATTCAAAAAGAAATGGGCGGCGCAAACTAGAAAAGGCGAGCTTTTTTGCAAGTATTTTTACAGGCTTTTAAGAAAATTCTTTTCACAAATATGACGAATATTGCATTTTTCGCATTCAGGATTTCTTGCCTTACAAACATATCTTCCATGCAAAATCATCCAATGATGAGCGTGAATTTGCCATTTTTTTGGAATATTTTTTAACAAAGAAATTTCCGTTTTTTCTGGATTATTTTCACGCACAAAACCAATTCGATTAGCCACGCGAAAAACATGTGTATCCACAGCAATCGTTGGATAGCCAAAGGCACAATTTAGCACTACATTTGCAGTTTTTTGCCCAACTCCGGCAAGAGATTTTAGGCTTTCAAAATCTTGCGGGACTTCTGAATTGTAGCTCTCAATCAAAGTCTGTGAAAGCTTAATAATATTGGCTGCTTTGCCATTATAAAGACCAATTGTATTAATATATTTTTTCAGCGCAGCCTCTCCTAAATTCACCATTTTTTGCGGCGTGTCGGCAATTTTAAAAAGCTCTTTGGTTGCCTTGTTAACACCAATATCAGTGCTTTGCGCCGACAAAACTACAGCAACCAAAAGCGTGTAATTATTACTATAAATTAATTCTGTTTTTGGGTGAGGATTTTTCTCTTGCCAAATTTTAAAAATTTGATCGATTTTTTTGCGCTGCATTTTTTTAGTTTTACAAATAAATTTGCCTTCTTAGGTTGCGCGCCCGCTTGGCTCCACGAGCGGCTTCATCATTACTTTCAAAAGAAATTTTCATGGATTTTCAAGAATTAAAAAAACAAACAAAAGTTCATTTTATTGGGCTTGGCGGAATTGGAATGAGCGCTTTGGCATTCATTTTAAGAAAATTAAATATTGCGGTTCAAGGCTCTGACTTATCCGAAAATTATTTAACCACAAAATTACGAGATGCTGGCGCAACTTACTTCATTGGCCATAATGCCAAAAATATTGACTCAGAAGTTTCTTTGATAGTTCAAACCTCAATAATCAAAAGTGAAAATCCCGAAATTATTGAGGCTCAAAAAAAAGACATTCCAATCATAACTCGCGCTGAACTTTTGGCGATCATAATGCGTGAATATAAAGGCATAACAATTGCTGGAACGCATGGAAAAACCAGCACAACTGGCATCACTTCTCTTGTTCTTGAATTCGGAGATCTTGATCCAACAGTTATAAATGGCGGTGTAATTCATTATTTTGGCAGCAACTCAAAAGTTGGACATGGCTCACATTTAATTGCCGAATCCGACGAATCAGATGGCAGCTTTATCAACTTGCCAACTTTTATCGGAGCCGTAACCAATATTGAAGCAGAACATCTTGAATTTAGTGGATATAACGGCTCATTCGAGAAGCAAAAAGCTTATTTTGAGAAATATGTAGAACAAATTCCTGAAAATGGCCTATGCGCCTTATGTATTGACAGTCCAGAAGTTGAGAAGCTTTACGAAAAACTAAAAGATCATAAAAAAAACTTATTCACTTATTCAGTTAAAAAAAGTGCTGACTTAATGGCAAAAAATATCGCCATGAATGCTGGCGGATTAAGCTTTGACGCCGTTTTTAAAGATGGTCGCGAATTAAAAAATTTAAAAATGCCAATTTATGGCGAGCACAATGTCAGCAACGCTTTGGCTGCAATTGCAATTGGCGACTTCCTTAAAATTTCTGCCGAAAAAATTCGCCAAGGATTATCGGCATTTAATGGCGTAAAACGAAGATTTACCAAAGTTGGCGAATATAACGGCGCAGCAATTATTGATGATTACGGACATCATCCAACTGAAATTTCCACCACACTAAAAGCAGCAAGAAAATTAGCCGGGAAAAACCAAGTAATTTGCGTTTTCCAGCCGCATAAATATTCCCGCGTTAAAAATTTATTCAGCGAATTTTGCAGCTCTTTTTCTGATGCCGATTTTGTAATTGTTTCAGAAATTTATTCAGCCGGACAATCGCCAATAGAAGGAGCTTCGCAAGATGATTTATTGGCCGGAATTGCAAATTTTGGCCATAAGAATGTGATAAAATTAGATAATGAAAAAAATCTGGCCGCAATCATTAAACCGCTAGCAAAATCTGGAGATGTTATATTTTTTGCTGGCGCCGGAAGTATTACTTATTGGGCCGCAAATCTTGAACAGCAATTAAAAAACCTATAATGCATCACGAACTAAACATCAAAAAACTCGCCCACAAAGAGGAAATGCTTAAGGCTTACAAAATCATCAAGCAGCGCTATCCTAACATCGATTTTAATAGCTACGAAAAGCAATTAATTGAAATGATCGAAATGAATGATTTTAAAATTATTGCGGCTTTTTTGGGCGAAGAAATCGTTGGAATTGCTGGTTACTGGGTTTTGCGCATGCTTTATTGCGGCCGCTATATCCAAGTTTCCAGCTTTATAGTTGATGAAGAAAAGCGCGGCTTTGGCATTGGTAAAAAAATTCTCGCTGAAATAGAAAAAATCGGCAAAGAACTAGGTTGCGATAAGGTGGTTCTTGATTCCTACACTGAAAATAAAAAATCTCACTCTCTTTATTTTAAAGAAAATTTTCACATTCGCGGCCTTCATTTCATGAAGGATTTGTAATTGTAAAAAATCTTCTAAAGCGATCAAATAAACCCTTAACTAAACCTAATAAATACATGCGCAATCACCTTAGCACATCTATTGAAAACAACTCACAAATTGTAGATTATTTTCCAAAGCAACTAGAGATGTTTCAAAAATTTAGCACTAAAGAGCAGATTGCAAAAATGCAGCAGAAACATTCCCTTAAAGGCTATAAGTTCATTGATCTTTTTGCAGGAATAGGAGGGATTCGTACAGCTTTTGATAGGTTAAAAGCGACCTGTGTTTTTGCCTCTGAGTGGGATAAATTTAGCCAGATAACTTATGAAAAAAATTTTGGACATAAACCATTTGGAGACATTACAAAAATTGCAGCCGAAGAAATTCCACCTTTTGACATACTTCTGGCTGGATTTCCTTGCCAACCATTCTCCAACGCTGGCCATAAAAAAGGTTTTGAAGACACTCGCGGAACTTTGTTTTTTGATATTTGTCGCATTATCGCATTTCACAAACCACAAGTTCTACTTCTTGAAAATGTAAAAGGATTTAAAAACCACGATAAAGGTAAAACTTTTGCAACAGTTAAAAAAACTTTAGAGAACTTAGGTTATAATATTTATACACAAATATTGAACTCAAAAGATTTTGGCGTTCCTCAAAATAGAGAAAGAATTTACATAGTTGCTTTCAAGAATTTTGTTAGATTCAACTTTCCTTTGCCGCTAGGAAACGGTGTGAATCTTGGCTCAATTATGGAAAGTAAAGTTGATAAAAAATACACAATTTCAGATAAGTTGTGGCAAGGTCATCAACGTCGTAAAGCAGAACATAAAAAGAAAGGTAATGGCTTTGGATATTCAATTTTTAATAAAGACTCCGCTTACACTAGCACCATTTCAGCCAGATATTACAAAGATGGATCAGAAATTCTAATTGAACAAAAAAATAAGAACCCAAGAAAATTAACTCCTAGAGAAGCTGCAAGACTTCAAGGGTTCTCGGATGACTTTATTATTCCCGTCAGTGATGTTCAGGCCTACAAACAATTTGGCAACAGTGTTTCTGTACCAGTGCTAGAAGCGATAGCTTTAGAAATTAGCAAATCCCTATCCAAAAAATTATGAAAATGGAAAAGCTAAAAATCGAAAACGAAAAATTAGATTTAAATCTGAAATTTTATTTTTTTCTTAAATACCTCGTTAAGGCGAAGCTAACAGAAGCGCAATCTTATGCCCTCCTAGAAAAAATATCTTTGAACAACCATCCTTATGAAGAGATAATAAACTTCACCAACAACATTTCTAGAAAAGATAAAAAAGATGCTCTGAGCTTTTTGTTTGAACAGCTGGATCCGGAATCGGAAATTGATTTAGAGATGTTTATTTTTGGCTTAAAACTTTACCTCTGCAAAAACATGCTTTTGCAGGAGGCAAAAATAAGCGATATCGTAAATATTGATAAGTTAAAAAGCTTAAGTCCTTTATCTTTGGGATACGATAAAATCTCTGTTTATAAGCCATATCACATGAGAGTAAATGGAGCTTTATTAGCACTTCTATTTTTCTCAGAACTAGAGAATGGTAAAACCAATTTTATGTCGGAAGGCGCATTTGATTTTTTGAAATCTCTTTCCAAAAGCGCAATTAACTTAAAGAAACATGGCATTGAACCAAATTAAATCTTCATGTTGATGTTTTCTGAAAGCGTAAATCAATCGATTATTTCTAGTTCTGGATCAAATTATGAAGATAGAATTTTGATGGTGTTAAAAAAAATCGGAATCGAGGAACAAACTATTACAAAAAATAGTCATGATAAAAATTACTCAAGCACAGAATTTGATTTTTTGTTTAGAATAGATGGTCGTAGCTATGGTATTGGCGCAAAAAGAACCCTTAGAGAGCGATACAAACAGTTCATTAAGGCAGCAAAAATGAGTAAAATAGATGTAATGATCGAGATAACTCTTGGGTTAGACTTAAATGAAGAAAAAGCTAAAACCATCAACAATAATGGGGTTTATCTTTTTGTTGCTGAAGAAATATATGATTCCAGAGATTACCTACAAAAACTCAAAGGAGTTTATTCCGCAAAAGATCTTAATTTAAAGACTCTAAAATCTCTCAAATAATGACCCAAATCAAAATCGCCAGTTTCAATGTAAACTCTGTTAAGGCGCGCCTACCAAGGGTTTTAGAGTGGTTGAAAAATTCTAATCCTGATGTGGTTTTATTGCAGGAATTAAAATGCGTAGAAAGCGAATTTCCTTTTGAAGCCTTGTTCGACGCCGGTTATAACGCCGCAGTTAGCGGACAAAAAAGTTATAACGGCGTGGCAATTTTATCAAAATTCAAAATTGAAGATGTGATAAAAACCCTGCCAAACGCACCAACTCTTGGCGAGAATCGCAATCTTTTTGGCGACGAAAATCAACAAGCGCGTTATATTGAAGGCGTAATTTCGGTTGGCGGCAAAGCAATTCGCATCGCCTCAATTTATGTACCAAATGGCGGTGGTGATTTAGCGCCAAATGAAAATCTTGAAACCAGTCAAAAATTTCTTTACAAGCTAAAATTTTTCGATGCTTTGAAAGCTCATTTTGCAAGCCTTAAAGACCTTCATGAAATGCAAATTTTTGGCGGCGATTTTAATGTTGCCGTTGAAAATATTGACGTTTTTAACGCAGAATCTCTTGATGGATCGGTTTGCTTTCACCCGCTTGAACGCCAAAAATTTCGCTCAATTCTGAACTTGGGATTAATTGATTCTTATCGCGCAGCGCAAGCGCAACGAAGCCAGAATTCAAATTCATCAGAACTAAATCCGACGCCATTTGAAGAGATGGCTAGGCACGCGAGCAGCGATGAGGGAGTGTATCAAGAAAT
>JACCEB010128681.1_pt1 | contig 22091 bp, 18 predicted proteins | sample 7454761 | NCBI WGS metagenome assembly JACCEB01 (sample SAMN15323454, study PRJNA562643) | freshwater metagenome | isolation source: river surface water | place: USA:Blue River Watershed | collected 2017-08-18 | reverse complement strand
GCTATGCGGCCACGCGCCTCGACGAGGTTGCCGCGCGCGCAGGCGTATCAAAGGGAACGCTGTACCTGTATTTCGAGAACAAGGAAGAGCTGTTCAAGGCGGTCGTGCGCGAGAACATGGTGCCGCAACTGGCCGACGCCGAAGAGTTGATTGCCCGTTTCGAAGGACACAGCAGCGAATTGCTGCGCATCTGCATCCGCAACTGGTGGACGCGGATTGGCGGAACCAAGCTGTCCGGCATCTCGAAGCTGATGATCGCCGAATCAGGCAATTTCCCTGACGTCGCGCGCTTCTATCACGAAGAAGTGGTGTCGCGCGGCGAGGCGCTGATCCGGCGCATCGTCGAGCGCGGCATGGCCCACGACGAATACCGACAGGTCGACACGGTGACCGCGACCCGCGTGATCATCGCACCGGTGCTGATGCTGATGATGTGGCGCCACTCCCTGCATTACTGCCATCTCGAGCCGATCGAAGCGGATGATTTCCTCGACTGCCTGCTCGACCTGCTGCCACGCGGGCTCGAAGCCCCCCCTGCCCAACCCTGACCCGACAAGCCAATGGCCAAACGTACCCGCCAGATCGCCATTGCCGTACTCGCGCTCGCCGCCATCGCCGCGGGCGCGCGCTGGATCCTGAAACCGAAGGCTCCGACCACTTCGCCGTCACCCGCGCCTGCGGCCGCGGCCGCACCAACGGCCGGCCTGGAATTCCTGCCACAGGAAATCGTGGCCGCCGAACCGGTCGAACTGCGCCAGATGCTACAGCTGTCCGGATCACTGCGCGCCGTCGACCTCGCGACCGTGAAGTCGAAGGTTGCCGGCGACGTGCGCGAAGTGCTGGCGCGCGAAGGCGAGGCGGTGCGCGCCGGACAGATTGTCGCGCGCATCGACCCGACGGAATACGAAGCGCGCGTCGCGCAGGCACGCGGCAACCTGAACAATGCGCGCGCGCAGCTCGAGATCGCGAGCAAAGCTCGCGACAACAACCTCGCGCTGGTTGAAAAGGGATTCATCTCGCGCAACGCCTTCGACAACTCCGCACACCAGTACGAAGCCGCCCGCGCCTCGGTGGAAGCCGCGCAGGGCGCGCTCGACATCGTGCTGAAATCGCTGAATGACACGGTGTTGCGCGCCCCCATCTCCGGACTGGTCTCGGTGCGCTACGCGCAGCCGGGCGAAAAACTGCCGGCCGACAGCAAGCTGCTGGACATCGTGAACCTGCAAAAGCTCGAGCTCGAGGCGGCAGTGCCGGCCAGCGACATCGCGCAGGTGGCCATCGGCCAGGCCGTCGAGGTGCACGTGGAAGGCCAGTCCGGCACGTTCGAAGGCAAGGTGGTGCGCATCAACCCGGCGACGCAGTCCGGCTCGCGCGCGGTGCCGGTCTACATCCGGCTGGACAACCCGCAACAGCTGCTGCGAGTCGGCATGTTCGCCGAGGCGCAGCTGGTGCTGGCCAGCCGCGCCGGCGTGCTGGCGCTGCCGCAGACTGCGATCCGCAAGGACGGCGGCGGCAGCTTCGTGTTCACGGTCGACGGCGGCAAGATCGCCCGCCGGCCCGTCACCACCGGCGCCAGCGGCCTCGGCGGCAACGAGCCGCGGATTGAAATCCTGTCCGGCCTGGACGTCGGCGCACAGGTGGTTCGCACCGACATGGGCATCCTGCAGCCGGGCACGCCGGTGCGCATCGCGCCGGCCGGCGGCGTGAAATAAGCGGAGCGACAACCTTATGTGGTTCACGCGCATCAGCATCGGCAACCCCGTCCTCGCCACGATGATGATGCTCGCCTTCGTCGTGCTCGGCCTGTTCTCCTACCACCGGCTGCGCGTCGACCAGTTCCCCGACGTGACCTTCCCCATCGTCGTCGTGCAGACCGACTATCCGGGCGCCGCGCCCGAGACGGTCGAGACGGACATCACGCGCAAGGTCGAAGAAGCGGTCAACACGATCAGCGGCATCAATGCGCTGACCTCGCGTTCGTACGAAGGCCTGTCGGTGGTGATCATCGAGTTCAAGCTGACCGTCGATCCGGCGCAGGCGGCGCAGGACGTGCGCGAGAAGGTGGCGATCGTCAAGGCGGCATTCCGCAAGGAAGTCAAGGAGCCGCGCGTGACGCGCTACGACCCGGCCGACCGGCCGGTCTTCTCGATCGCCGTCACCAATGATCCGGGCAAGGGCAAGTACAGCATGCGCGAGCTGACCACGATCGCCGACGAGCTGGTCAAGAAGCGGCTGGAAAACGTGCGCGGCGTCGGCTCGGTCACGCTGGTCGGCGGCGTGCGCCGCGAGATCCAGGTCTATGTGAAGCCGGCCGAAATGGAAGCGCTGGGCATCGGCATCGACCAGGTGATGGCCGCGGTGCGCAATGAAAACCAGGAACTGCCGGCCGGCTCGGTGCGCACCGCCGCCAACGAGCAGATGGTGCAGATCCAGGGGCGCGTGAAGCGTCCCGAAGACTTCGCGCGCATCGTCGTTGCCCGGCGCGGCGGCCAGTCGGTGCTGCTCGGACAGGTCGCCGACATCGTCGACAGCCAGCAGGAACAGGAAAACCTCGCGCTGTTCAACGGCCGCCGCACGCTCGCGCTCGACATCCTGAAGGCGCAGGGCCAGAACACGATCGAGGTGGTCGACGGCCTGCAGCAGGTCATCCGCGAACTGCAGCCGACGCTCGACGCGCTGCACCCGGGTGTGAAGCTTGAAGTCATCAAGGACGGCTCGCGCCAGATCCGCGTCGGCGTCGACAACGTGCGCCGCACGCTGATCGAGGGCGCGCTGCTGACCGTTCTGATCGTGTTCCTCTTCCTGAATTCGTGGCGCTCGACCGTCATTACCGGCCTGACGCTGCCGGTGTCGCTGATCGGTACCTTCCTGTTCATGGACATGTTCGGTTTCACGATCAACATGCTCACGCTGATGGCAATGTCGCTGTGCGTCGGCCTGCTGATCGACGACGCGATCGTGGTGCGCGAGAACATCGTGCGGCATGCGGGCATGCGCGAGAACGGCCGCCTGAAGGACCCGCGCAGCGCCGCGCTCGAAGGCACGGCCGAGATCGGGCTGGCGGTACTGGCCACCACCTTCTCGATCGTCGCGGTATTCCTGCCAGTGGGCTTCATGGGCGGCATCATCGGCCGCTTCTTCCACCAGTTCGGCATCACGGTGGCCGCGGCGGTGCTGATCTCGATGTTCGTCTCGTTCACGCTGGATCCGATGCTGTCGTCGGTGTGGAACGATCCGGAAGCGCATGGCGAGCATGCACGCCGCGGCTGGTATGCAAACACCATCGGCCGCGTGCTCGCGCGCTTCGAGCGGCTGGTGCAATGGCTGTCGGTGCAATATCAGGCCGCGCTGTCATGGTCGCTGCGGCACCGGATCGCGACGCTGGCACTGGCGGTCGCGACCTTTGTCGCCGGCTTCGCGATTCCTGCCGCCGGCCTGATCGGCACCGAATTCGTGCCACAGGCCGACTATTCGGAAACCGGCGTCGTGTTCAACACGCCGGTCGGCTCGTCGCTCGAATTCACCGAAAGCAAGGCGCGTCAGGTCGAGGCGGCGCTGCGTCTGCTGCCCGAGGTGCGCGACCTCTACACCACCATCAACACCGGCACCGCGCAGGGCAAGAACTATGCGACCGTGTATGCGCGACTGGTGCCGCGCAGCGAGCGCAAGCGCAGCACGCGCGAACTGAACCAGCCGCTGCGCGACAGCCTGGCCGGCATTCCCGGCATCACGGTCACCCACGTCGGTACGCTGGATGGCGTCGGTGGCGACAACAAGCAGATCCGCCTGTCCATCCTCGGCCCGGACCTGAAACAGCTCGGCAAGCTGTCCGCCGAGGCTGCCGCGCGCATCCGCGCGATCCCGGGCGTGGTCGACCTCGAATCCAGCCTGAAACCGAACAAGCCGGCGATCTGGATCGAGCCGCGCCGCGAGCTGGCTGCCGACCTCGGCATCGGCGTCGCGCAGATCGGCAACACGCTGCGGCCGCTGCTGGCCGGCGACGCCACCAGCAGCTGGCGCGCGCCGAACGATGAGAGCTACGACGTCAATGTGCGGCTCGCGCCGACCGACCGCAGCGACATCGCCGACCTGTCGCGGCTGATGCTGGCCAGCACGCAAACCAATGCCGATGGCAGCCCGAAGATGGTGCCGCTGCGGCAGGTGGCCGACATCACGCCGGCCGCCGGCGCCAACCAGATCAACCGGCGCGACCTCAACCGCGAAGTCGAACTGTCGGCCAACGTCGTCGGCCGCTCGGCCGGACAGGTCAGCGCCGAAATCCGCAAGGTGCTGGAATCGATGCATTTCCAGCCCGGCTATCGCTATCAGGTCGGCGGCGCGACCAAGAACATGCAGGAATCATTCGGCTACGCGGTGCAGGCGCTGCTGCTGGCAATCGTCTTCATCTACATGATCCTGGCATCCCAGTTCGCCAGCTTCCTGCAGCCGATCGCGATCATGTCCGCGTTGCCGCTGACGCTGATCGGCGTGTTCCTGTCGCTGCTGATCTTCCGTTCGACGCTGAACCTGTTTTCGATCATCGGTTTCGTGATGCTGATGGGTCTGGTCACGAAGAACGCGATCCTGCTGGTCGACTTTGCCAACCATGCGCGTCGGCAAGGCATGGAGCGCAGCGCGGCGCTGCTGGAAGCGGCGCATGTGCGGCTGCGCCCGATCCTGATGACGACCCTCGCGATGGTGTTCGGCATGGTGCCGCTGGCGCTCGGTCTCGGCGAAGGTTCGGAGCAGCGCGCACCGATGGGACAGGCGGTTATCGGCGGCATCATCACTTCGTCGATCCTGACGCTGGTGGTGGTGCCGGTGATCTACAGCTGGCTCGATGATTTTGCCGGCTGGTCGCGCCGCAAGCTCGGCCTGAACCTGCCCGAAACGGCAGCCGCGGCAGCTGGAAGCGACCAACCCGTTTGATAAAATTTCACCCCTTTTCAGTCCTCATTCCAACGACAAAATGAACCTCGAACAAGCCCGCCACAACATGATCGAGCAGCAGATCCGCACCTGGGACGTGCTGGACAACGACGTGCTGCAGACCCTGGTCGCCGTGCGCCGCGAAGCCTTCGTGCCGGCGGCTTACCAGAGCCTGGCTTTCGTCGATGCCGAGATCCCGCTGCCGTGCGGCCAAAACATGCTGTCGCCGAAGCTCGAGGCGCGCCTGTTGCAGGAAGCGAAGCTGGGGCAGGACGAACTGGTGCTCGAGATCGGCGCCGGGTCCGGCTACATGGCGGCCCTGCTCGCGCGGCACGCACGCCATGTGGTGACGGTCGAGATCGAGCCCGAGCTGAAGGCGCTGGCCGAGAAGAACCTGAAGGCCTATGGCGTGGACAACGTGACGGTCGAGACCGGCGACGGCGCCCGCGGCTGGACCGGCCACGGCAAGCAGTCCGCGCCGTATGACGTGATCGTGCTGTCCGGCTCGCTGCCGGTGCTGCCGGACGCCTTCCTGACGCAGCTGCGCGTCGGCGGCCGCATCCTTGCCGTGCTCGGCGACGCGCCGGCGATGTCGGCCTGCCGGATCACGCGCACCTCGCAGGACGCGTGGGACACGGAAAAGATGTTCGAGACCAGCATCACGCCGCTGCGCAACGCGGGCCGTCCGTCTGCTTTTCGTTTCTGAGGTCGCCATGCAACAGATGACCCCCGCTGAACTGGCCGCCTGGCTGGCCGACCGCGAGCGCCCGCAGCCGGTGCTGCTGGATGTGCGCGAGCCCTGGGAATTCCAGACCTGCCACATCGCCGGATCGCTGCCCATGCCGATGGCCTCGGTGCCGGCGCGGCAGCAAGAGCTGGATCCGGCGCAGCCGGTGGTCTGCATTTGCCACCACGGTGCGCGCAGCATGGCCGTCGCGACCTTCCTCGAGCGCGCAGGCTTTGAACAAGTGATCAACCTGGCCGGCGGCATTCACGGCTGGGCGTTGCAGGTCGACGGCAGCATGCCGACCTATTGAGTCGCGGCCCGGCGGCCTGTCGCCGGGATGACCTGCTGGAGCTGTCGGTATGTATCGATTTCAACAAGGAAAAAAGCATGCGAAAGACTTCCGTTGCAACACTGGTGACCGCGCTGCTGCTGGCCGGTAACGCGTCTGCGCTTGATCTGCTGCAGGCCTACCGGGATGCGCAGGCCTACGACAGCCAGTTCTCCGGCGCGCGGCTGCAGCGCGACGCCACGCGCGAACGCGTGGTGCAGGGCCGCGCCGGCCTGCTGCCGCAGGTGGGGCTGACCGCGGCGGTCAACCGCATCAACGGCGATGCCAGTTTCCAGCAGGGCTCGGTCCCGATCGGCTACACCGCCGACAGCTACCAGCTGCAGCTGAAGCAACCGCTGTACAACCTCGGCAGCCTGACTGCCTATGACCAGAGCAAGCTGCAGGTTACCGCCGGCGACACGCAGTTCGAGCAGGCGCGGGTCGACCTCACGCTGCGCGTCGCGCAGGCGTATTTCGACGTGCTGGCCGCCATCGACACGATAGGCTTCATCCAGGCGCAAAAAACCGCGATCAGCGAGCAGCTGGCGTCGGCCAAGCGCAACTTCCAGGTCGGCACCGCAACTATCACCGACACCCATGAGGCCCAGGCCCGCTTCGACCTCGCGCTGGCGCAGGAGATCGCCGCGCAGAACGACCTTGCGGTGAAACGGCATGCGCTTGCGCAGATCACCGGCAAGGACGCCGGCGAGCCGAACGGATTGCGGGCCGGCGTGAAGATTGGCGCCCCCGAACCGGCGGCCATGGACGACTGGGTGCGGCAGGCAGAATCCGGCAACCTCGGCGTGGTCGCCCAGGGCATCGGCGCGGAGATCGCGAAGCTCGACGTGCAGCGCGCGCGCGCCGGCCATCATCCGACGCTCGACGCCATCGCCAGCCACGGCCGCCAGAAAAGCTTCTTCACCGGCCCGGTCACCACCACGACCACGGCCATCGGCTTGCAGCTGACCGTGCCGATCTTCAGCGGCTTCGCGACCAGCAGCCAGGTGACGCAGGCGCTCGCGCTCGAGGACAAGGCGCGTGCCGACCTCGACACCGCGCGCCGCAACGCCGCGCAGGGGGCACGCAGCGCCTTCCTCGGCGTGCAGAGCGGGCTGTCGCAGGTGCGCGCGCTTGAAGCCGCCGAGGCGTCGAGCAAGCTGGCACTGGACGCCAACAAGCTCGGCTACGGCGTCGGCGTGCGCATCAACATCGATGTGCTGAACGCGCAGCAGCAGCTGTACTCAACCCGTCGCGATCTCGCAAAAGCACGCTACGACACGCTGCTGGCCGGCCTGAAGCTGAAAGCGGCCGCCGGCACGCTGGCCGAGGCGGACCTCGCCGAGCTGAATGCGCTGCTGGACGCACGCTGACAAATATCTGACAGCAGCCCTGCGAAGCGCTGCTTAAGCAATTTAAAAGCAGCAGGTGATGCGCTGGCGCGCCTGCCGCTTTATCGTTCTGTGTTTGTCGGGCGGCACTGGCCGCCTGCTGTTTCCCGGGCCCTGTGCCCTGCCCCGAGCCGCCGGCGCTGTGCCGTCCGCGGTCGACTGATTTTTACTGGTGCGAAGACTCATGAATACATACAAGACTGCACGCAATCTCGTTCTTCCCGGCATCGTGCTGGCGCTGGCCGCCTGCGGCAAGAAGGAAGACCCGGCCAAGGCCGCCGGCGCCGGCGGACCGCCGCCGGCCATGGTATCGGTGATCACGGTGGGCGCCGAGCCGGTGTCCAACATCAGCGAACTGCCGGGCCGGATCGAGGCGGTGCGCACGGCCGAAGTGCGCGCGCGCGTCGGCGGCATCGTGCAGAAGCGCATCTTCACCGAAGGCGGCGAAGTGCGCGCCGGCCAGCCGCTGTACCAGATCGACGCGGCGCCGTTCCAGGCCGCGGCAAACAATGCCGAGGCCGTGCTCGCGCGCGCCGAAGCCAACCTCGGGCTCGCGACCACCAAGGTCAACCGCTACAAGGGACTGGTCGAGACCAACGCGATCAGCAAGCAGGAATTCGACGACCTCGCCAGCGCGCAGAAGCTGGCCGCCGCCGACGTGGCTGCCGCGCGCGCCGCGCTCGACTCGGCGCGCCTGAACCTGTCGTACGCGACGATCACGGCGCCGATCTCGGGCCGCATCGGCCGCACGCTGATTACCGAAGGCGCGCTGGTCACGGCCAACGACCAGAACGCGCTGGCAGTGATCCAGCAGCTCGACCCGATCTACGTGACGCTGACGCAGTCGTCGGTCGAGATGGCACGCCTGCGCGAAGTGATGTCGCAATCCGGCCAGCATGGCGTGAAGGCCAAGCTGACGCTGGTGACCGAAGATGGCCGCGCGTACCCGCACAGCGGGCAGCTGCTGTTCTCCGAAGCCGTGGTCGATCCGCAATCGAGCTCGGTGGTGCTGCGCGCGCAGTTCCCGAACCCGCAGCGCACGCTGCTGCCGGGCATGTATGTGCGCGTGCGCGTCGAGCAGGGCGTGCGCGCCGGCACCATCACCGTGCCGCAGCAGGCCGTGATGCGCACCGTCGACGGTTCCATCGTGATGACGGTCGACGCGCAGGGCAAGGTCGTGCCGCGCCCGGTGAAGACCGACGGCGCCTACGGCCAGAAATGGATCGTCGGCTCGGGCCTGAAGGAAGGCGACACCGTGATCGTCGAAGGGCTGCAGAAAGCCAAGCCGGGCGCGACCGTCAAGCCGCTGCCATGGCAGCCGGCAGGTGCCGCGCCGGCACAGCCGGCCGCCGGCGCGCCGCAGGCCGCACCTCAGGCTGCGCCCGCTGCGCCTGCCGCGCAAGAGAAGAAATAAGGAAGCCCCGCCATGGCAAAGTTTTTCATTGACCGACCCGTGTTCGCATGGGTCATCGCGCTGTTCATCCTGCTCGGCGGGATACTCGCGATCCCGAACCTGCCGATCTCGCAGTATCCGACGATTGCGCCGCCGACCGTGATCGTCAACGCGACCTACCCGGGCGCGTCCGCGCAGACCGTCGACGAGAGCGTGACCAGCCTCATCGAGCAGGAAATGAACGGTGCGGAGAACATGCTCTACATCGAGTCGCAGAGCCAGTCCGACGGCGGCTCGGCGGTGTCGGTGACGTTCAAGACCGGCACCAACCCGGAGCTGGCCGCCGTCGACGTGCAGAACCGCCTCAAGCGGATCGAGGCGCGCCTGCCGCAGGCCGTCGTGCAGCAGGGCGTGACGATCACGCGCGCACGCAGCAACCTGCTGATGTTCGTGAACCTGCGCGCAACGCGGGACGACATCACGCCGGTTGCGCTCGGCGACTACATCGCGCGCAACGTGATCAACGAGATCAAGCGTGTGCCGGGCGTCGGCGTCGCGCAGCTGTTCGGCACCGAGCGCGCGATGCGCGTCTGGGTTGATCCGGACAAGCTGATGGGCTTCAAGCTGACGCCAAACGACGTCGTGAATGCGATCAAGCAGCAGAACGCGCAGTTCTCCGCCGGCATCATGGGCGACCTGCCCGCGCCGGAATACCAGCGCATCGCGACCTCGATCGTCGTCACCGGCCAGCTCGGCACGCCCGAAGAGTTCGGCAACGTCGTGCTGCGCGCGCAGCCGGGCGGCGCGACCGTGCGCATCCGCGACATCGGCCGCGTCGAAGTGGCCGGCCAGTCGTACGGCTTCCAGGCGCGCCTGAACGGCAAGCCAATCGCGGCCGTTGGCGTGCAGCTGACCCCGACCGCCAACGCGCTCGAAACCGCGAAGCTGGTGCGCGCAAAGATGGCCGAACTGGAAAAATTCTTCCCGCCGGGCATCGAGTACGTCATCCCGTATGACACCTCGCTGTTCGTCAAGATCTCGATCGAGGAAGTCGTCAAGACCCTGCTCGAGGCGGTCGTTCTGGTGTTCCTCGTGATGCTGCTGTTCCTGCAGAACCTGCGCTACACGCTGATCCCGGCGATCGTGGTGCCGGTGTCGCTGATGGGCACGTTCGCGACGATGGCCATGTTCGGCTACTCGATCAACGTGCTGACCATGTTCGGCATGGTGCTGGCAATCGGCATCCTGGTGGATGACGCGATCGTGGTGGTCGAGAACGTCGAGCGCATCATGAGCGAGGAACACCTGCCGCCGCGCGAAGCGACGATCAAGGCGATGGGCCAGATCACCGGCGCGATCGTCGGCATCACGCTGGTGCTGATCGCCGTGTTCGTGCCGATGGCCTTCTTCACCGGCTCGGTCGGCGCGATCTACCGGCAGTTCTCGATGTCGATGGTGTCGGCGATGGTGTTCTCCGCGCTGATGGCGCTGACGCTGACGCCGGCGCTGTGCGCGACCATCCTCAAGCCGATCCCGGAAGGTCATCACGAACGCAAGGGCTTCTTCGGCGCATTCAACCGCATGTTCCGCCGCACCTCCGACAGCTACACCGGTTTCGTCGCGCGCATGGTGAAGGCAACCGGTCGTTGGATGGTGATTTACGGCGTGATCATCGCCGCGGTGGCCTGGATGGCATCGCACCTGCCGACGTCCTTCCTGCCGGCCGAAGACCAGGGCTACCTGCTGGCCAACGTGCAGCTGCCGCCGGGTGCCTCCACCTCGCGCACGCTGGGCGTGATGGAGCAGGCCGAGGAATACTTCAAGAAGCAGCCGGGCGTGCAGGCCGTCGTGTCGGTGCTCGGCTACTCGTTCTCCGGCAACGGCCAGAACGGCGGCCTGCTGTTCGTGCCGCTGAAGGACTGGAAGGAACGCACCACGCCGGAAGTGAGCTCGGAAGGCATCGCGCAGAAGGCGCTGTCGCTGATGGCCACGATCCGCGACGCGATCGTGTTCACGGTCAACCCGCCGGCGATCCGCGAACTGGGCAACGCCACCGGCTTCTCGCTGCGCCTGCAGGACCGCGCCAACCTCGGTCATGACGCACTGCTGGCCGCGCGCAACCAGCTGCTGGGCCTGATGTCGAAGAGCGCGGTGATCAAGAGCGCGCGTCCGGAAGGCATGGAAGACTCACCTCAGCTGCGCCTCGACATCGACCGTGACAAGGCCAATGCGCTCGGCCTGTCGCTGGCCGAAATCAATGCAACGCTGTCCGGCACCTTCGGCTCGACCTATGTGAACGACTTCCCGAACCTCGGCCGCCAGCAGCGCGTGATCGTCCAGGCGGTGCCGGAGAAGCGCCTGATGCCGGAAGACCTCGACAAGGTCTTCGTACGCAACGGTCGCGGCGAGATGGTGCCGATGTCGGCATTCGCCAGCAGCCGCTGGGTCAACGGCCCGGTGCAGCTGGTGCGCTTCAACGGCTACCCGGCGATGAAGATCCAGGGCGACGCCGCGCCAGGCAAATCGTCCGGCGACGCGCTGGTCGAGGTCGAGCGCCTGATGGCCGAGCTGCCGCAAGGCATCGGCTACGAATGGGCCGGCCAGTCGCTGGAAGAAAAGGCGGCCGGTTCGACCGCGACGCTGCTGTTCGCGCTGGCGCTGCTGGCGGTCTTCCTGGTGCTGGCCGCACTGTACGAGAGCACGTCGATCCCGGTGTCGGTGCTGCTGGTGGTGCCGCTGGGCGTGCTCGGCGCGGTCGCCTTCACGATGTTCCGCGGCATGCCGAACGACGTGTACTTCAAGGTCGGCCTGATCGCGATCATTGGCCTGTCGGCGAAGAACGCGATCCTGATCGTGGAATTCGCGAAGGACCTGCAGGCCAACGGCATGGACCTGATCAAGGCGACGCTGACCGCGGTGCGGCTGCGCTTCCGCCCGATCATCATGACCTCGCTGGCCTTCATCCTCGGCGTGCTGCCGCTGGTGATCGCCAGCGGCGCGGGCTCGGCGAGCCAGCGCGCGATCGGCACCGGCGTCATGGGCGGCATGATCACTGCCACCGTGCTGGCGGTGTTCTTCGTGCCGGTCTTCTTCGTGGTGGTGCGCCGCATCTTCAAGGGCAGTGAACGCCAGCGCCGGCTGTATGCAGCGCACATGGAAGGCACTGAAGGCAACGAGGCAAACAAATGAAAACCAAGATCCTCTACACATCGATCGCCGCCGCGCTGCTGACGCTGGCCGGCTGCCAGATCGCTCCGGTCCATGACAAGCCGGGTGCGCCGGTACCGGGCAGCTTCCCGTCCGCCGGCGCCAACGCCAAAGCGGCCGCCGAGATCGGCTGGCGCGAGTTCTTCCAGAACGCCGAGCTGCAGGAAGTGATCGCACAGGCGCTGGCGAACAACCGCGACCTGAAGACCGCCGCGCTGCGCATCGAGGAAGCGCGCGCGATCTACAACGTGCAGCGCGCGGACCAGCTGCCGACGGTCAACGCGACCGCCGGCGTGACCAACTCGCAGCAGCTGCTGCGCGGGCAGGCGTTCAAGTCGACGGTCTATCAGGTCGGCCTCGGCCTGACCGCGTTCGAGCTGGATTACCTGGGCCGCGTGAAGAACCTGTCGAACGCCGCGCTCGCGCAATTCTTCGCCACCGAAGAGGCGCGCCGCACGGCGCAGATCGCGCTGGTCGGCGAAGTGGCGAAGGCATGGCTCAGCGAGCGCGCACTGGCCGAACAAGCCGTGATAGCGGATCGCACGCTGAAGGCGCGCGAAGCGTCGTACGGTCTGGTCAAGCAGCGCTTTGACGCAGGCGTGACGAATGCGCTTGAGCTGCGCCAGAGCGAAACGCTGGTGCAGTCCGCACGCGTGGCGGCGCTGGCGTACAAGCGCCAGCATGCGCAGAGCGTGAATGCGCTCGGCCTGCTGGTCGGCAGCAGCGCCCGTCTGCCCGAGCAGAAGGCGACGCTGTCGGCGCAGGCCATCACGGCCGACATCGGCGCCGGACTGCCGTCGGACCTGCTGGTCAACCGTCCGGATATCCGTGCGGCCGAGCAGCGCCTGCGCTCGAACCAGGCCAACATCGCCGCGGCGCGCGCGGCCTTCTTCCCGCGCATTTCGCTGACGGCCGTGGTCGGCCTGGCCAGCCCGCAGCTGTCGGACCTGTTCGACAACCCGACCCGCACCTGGTCCTTCGCGCCGCAACTGACGCTGCCGATCTTTGACGCCGGCCGCAACAGCGCGAACCTTGACCTCGCGAAAGTGCGCACGAACATCGCTGTCGCCGATTACGAGAAGTCGATCCAGGTCGCGTTCCGCGAAGTGGCCGATGCCCTCGACGCGCGCGCGACGCTGGCCGAGGAAGTCAGCGCGCAGGAAAGCGTGCGCAACGCGCAGGCCGCGCGCATGGAGCTGGCGCAGGCCCGCTACAAGAACGGCGTCGCGAACTATCTCGAGGTGCTGGATGCGGAGCGCGAGCTGTACAGCGCCGAGCAGCAGTTGCTGCAGACGCGGCTGCTGAAGCTGACCAATGCGGTCGATCTGTATCGGTCGCTGGGCGGTGGGCTGAAGGAAACCGGCGCGCAGTAAAGGGCGCGCAGGACAAGCAAGGGCCGGTCACCTGACCGGCCTTTGTCATTTTAGGGGCGGGCTTTTCGATAAAGCACGTGAGGCCTCAGCGGACTGGCTGCATCGACAGCAGGGTGATCGAAGAACTCGCCACGAAAGCGCATGCCCGCTTTTTGCATCACCCGCTGCGAGCGCAGGTTGGAAACCGCAGTGAATGCAATGATTTCCGCCAGACCAAGCTCATTGAACCCGAAGCTCATAGCCGCCCGGGCGGCCTCGGTCGCATAGCCCTTCCCCCAGTGCTCACGAACGAGTCTCCAGCCAACCTCGACACACGACGAAAAAGGCAGAGGCGGCTCCGGGACATGCAATCCGACAAAACCGGCAAAATCTGCCACGCCCGCGATCTCCAGCACCCAGAAACCCCAGCCCCGCTCATCAATCTGCCGCATGCAGCGGAGCGCGATTGCGCCACTTTGCGCATGGGACAAGGTGGCCGGGAAAAATTCCATCACCTGCGGGTCCGCGTTCATCGCCGCAAAGGGTTCAAAGTCCTCGCGCCGCCATGGCCTCAGGACGATGCGATCGGTCGTTATTTCCATACAAATAAAGTTTGGGAATGGATATCGAGCCAGAGAGAGTGGCTCGTACAAAGATCGCGCCGAAGGCAATTTATGCCCATGTTTTGGGACTTATTACTTAATTTGTTCCCTCATAAATAAGATTTTAGATAAAATTAAGCACTCTTTTGGAGTGCTGCCATGTACATTCCCATCCGTGAACTGAAATCCAAGCTGTCGAGCGTGCTGGCCCGGGCCCAGCAGGGCGAAATCATCGAAGTGACCTCGCACAACAAACCCGTCGCCCGCATTGTCGGGATTCCTCGGCTGGCAACTTCGTTATTCGGGAACATGCTGCGTGACGGTTCAGTGAGCTGGAGCGGCAACAAGCCCGCCCTGCACAAAGCATTGCCCACCTTGTCAAAGGAAGGCAAATCGGTCAGCAGCATGGTTTTGGAGGATCGCGCTTGATTCTGTTCTGCGATACGTCGGCACTGGTCAAGCTGCATGTGCAAGAAGAGTTCAGCGGGCAGATGCTGAGTTTGGGATCGCGCGCACAAGCCATTGCCGTCAGTCGGATCGCCTGGGCAGAGACAATGGCGGCACTGGCACGTCGCGCACGTGAAGTCCCGGCAGACGCGCCTGTCATCGAATCCTGCAAGAAGGGATTTCAAGAGGCCTGGGCGACTTATGCGATCGTCGAAATCAACCAGCCGCTGGTCGAACTTGCAGGCGATCTAGCCGATGCATTTGCCCTCAGGGCCTATGACAGTGTGCAGTTGGCCTCGGCGAAAAGTCTGAAACAGCATGCGCCGGACGATCTGATTTTTGCCTGCTTCGACCGCCGTTTGCAAAAGGCGGCGACGATGATGGGCATCGAGAGCTACGGCGGGGACTGAGTCGGGCTCTCAGCGGATTGCGGCAGGTAGCGCGCCAGCAGCGCCGTCGTCCTGCCGGTCGCCCCCACCTCGTGCAGCGCGAAACGCAACGCCGCGTCTGACATCGCAAGCAATTGCGCCTGATTAGCCAGCAAGTCGAAGGTGCGCGCGAACAGCTCGCCCGCATCGGCTACGCGCAGCGCTGCGCCGGCGGCCAGTGCGTCTTCGCTCGGCTGCGCGAAATTGAAGGTATGCGGCCCCAGCAGCACTGGTTTGCCGCAAGCGCAGGCTTCGATAAGGTTCTGCCCGCCCAGCGGCAGCAGGCTGCCGCCGATAAAGGCGAAGTCGCACGCGGTGTAGTAGGCAAACATCTCGCCCATCGTGTCGCCGACCAGCAGCTGCGCATCGGCACGCACGCCATCGCCCTTGAGTTGCGACTTGCGCTGCACGCGCAAGCCTTCATCGGCAAACAGTTTCACCACTTCGTCGAAACGCTGCGGATGGCGCGGCACGATCATCAGCAGGAAGTCGGACGGCAGCGTCGCGCGCATGTAAGCGGCCAGCAGCAGCGCCTCTTCCCCTTCGCGCGTGCTCGCGCACAGCAAGACCGGGCGCGTGCCGATCTGCGCGCGCAATGCCTGCCCGGCGCCGCGCATCGCGTCCGGCACCGCCACATCGAATTTCAGGTTGCCGGTGACCTGCACGTCGGGCGCGCCCATCGCACGAAGCCGCTGCGCATCGGCGTCGGTCTGTGCGGCCACCAGCGTGATCTGGCGTGCAGCCGTCCCGAGCAGCCCGCCGAAACGCTGGCCGCGCCGCAATGAGCGCTCCGACAGCCGCGCATTCACCAGCGCAACCGGCACGCCGGCGGCGGCGCACGACGCGATCAGCGCCGGCCAGACCTCGGTCTCCATCAGCAGGCAGAGGCGCGGACGGAAATGGCACAGGAAGCGCGCCGTCATCGACAGCGTGTCATACGGCAGCCACGCCTGGCTCACGCGCGGCTCTTTGCCGAACAGCGCCTTGCCGGTGGCCCGGCCGGTCGCGGTCATGTGGGTGAGCAGCAGCCGGTGATCCGGATAAGCGTCGAGCAGCGCGCGCACCAGCGGCTCGGCCGCGCGCGTCTCGCCGACCGACACCGCATGCAGCCAGATCAGCGGCGTCGCGGGCTCGACGCTGTAGTGCCCGAAGCGCTCGCCGAGATGCGCGCGGTAACCCGGCTCATTGCGCCCGCGCCACCACAGCCGCAGCAGTGCAAAGGGCAGCATGCCCCACCACAGCAGCGAATACAGGCGCAGCGAAAAAGTTGGCATGCAGGTCTCAGTAAGGCAGCGCCGCGTCCGGCTTGACCTGCAGGATAGCGTCACCGACGGCCTTCTGGATACGCGCCAGTGCCGCATCACTTTCGGCCTCGAAGCGCAGCACCAGCACCGGCGTGGTGTTCGACGCACGGCACAGGCCAAAGCCGTCCGGGTACTCGACACGCACGCCGTCGATGGTCAGCACCTGCGACGCGCCCGGCCACCGCGCCTCTTTCTGCAGGCGCGCGACCAGCGCATGGTTCTCGCCTTCGGCCAGACGCACCTGCAGCTCCGGCGTCGACTTCGACTGCGGCAGCGCATTCAGCGTCTGCGTGATGTCGGCCATGCGGCTGGCCAGCTCGAGCAGGCGCGCGCCGGCATACAGGCCGTCATCGAAACCGTACCAGCGATCCTTGAAGAACAGGTGGCCGCTCATCTCGCCGCCGAACGGCGCACCGGTCTCGCGCATCTTCGCCTTCACCAGCGAATGGCCGGTCTGGCACATCAGCGGCTTGCCACCGGCGGCACTGACCACCGGCGCGATGTGGCGCGTGCATTTCACGTCGTACAGGATGGTGCCGCCCGGATGGCGGGTCAGCACGTCCTGCGCGAACAGCATCAGCTGGCGGTCCGGGAAGATCACCTGCCCGTCTTTCGTGACTACGCCGAGACGGTCGCCGTCGCCGTCGAAGGCCAGCCCGATCTCGGCGTCGCCGGAGGCCAGCACGCGGATCAGGTCTTCGAGGTTCTCCAGATGCGCCGGATCGGGGTGGTGGTTGGGGAAGGTGCCGTCGACTTCGCAGAACAGTTCGGTCACCTCGCAACCCAGCCTGCGGTAGAGCTCGCCGGCGACGCTGCCGGCCACGCCGTTGCCGCAGTCGATGGCGATCTTCATCGGGCGCGCGAGCTTCACGTCGGAGAGGATGCGCTCGAGGTAGGCAGCGCGCACGTCATGCTGGCGGTAGCCGCCGCTGCCGCTGCGAAAATCGCCGTCGACGATGCGCCGGTACAGTTTCTGTATTGCTTCACCGTAGATGGCCTCGCCGGCCAGCACCATCTTGAAGCCGTTGTAGTCCGGCGGATTGTGGCTGCCGGTAACCATGATGCCGCTGTGCGCGCCGAGCGCATGCGTCGCGAAATAGAGCATCGGCGTGGCGACCATGCCGACGTCGATCACGTCGACGCCGGCGGCCTGCAGGCCGGCGGCCAGCGCCGTTGTCAGCTCGGGGCCGGACAGGCGGCCGTCGCGGCCGATGACCACGGTCTGCTCGCCCTTCTCCAGCGCGGTCGAGCCGAAAGCGAGGCCGACCTGCCGCGCGATCGCCGCGTCCAGCGTGCTGCCGAGCACGCCGCGTATGTCATAGGCCTTGAAGATGCCGGGTGTCAGGGTTGCGTTTGCCATCGGTTCAAGCTTTCGTCATGGGTTCGCCGCGCCATTGCAGGCACTCGGCCAGCGCGTGATCCCACGCAGGCAAGTCGCCAAAACAGCGGCGGAATTTGTCAGTGTTGAGCATCGAGTTCTGCGGACGCCGCGCCGGCGTCGGATACCCGCTGCTCGCGATCGGCTGCAGCGCCGGGTGCTTCGTCACCGACGGGTGCGCAAAGATCGCCTGCGCGAAGCCATACCAGCTGGTATGGCCGCCCGCGCACAAATGATAGATGCCGGTGTGCGCGGCAAGCTGCGCCGGCTCACTTGCGTCGCGGATGATACCCGCGGTCGCGTCGGCGATGGTGCGACTCCAGGTCGGCGCACCGATCTGATCATCGACGATGGACAGCGCGTCACGGGTTTCGGCCAGCTTCAGCATGGTCAGCAAGAAATTCTTGCCGGTCAGCCCGTACACCCAGCTGCAGCGCAGAATCAGGTGTGTGCCGCCGACTTCCGCAATCGCCTGCTCTCCGGCCAGCTTGCTGCGGCCGTAGGCAGACAGCGGCGCGGGTGCATCGTCTTCCAGCCACGGGCCGTCCTTGCTGCCGTCGAACACATAATCGGTCGAGTAATGGATCAGCGCCGCACCGAGCCGCTCGGTCTCTTCCGCGATCACGCGCGGTGCGTCGGCGTTGATGCGAAAGGCCATCGCTTCGTCGGACTCGGCGGCATCGACTGCAGTGTACGCGGCGGCATTGATCACGATCGATGGCTGCAATTCGCGCAGCGCAGTGCGGATCGCGTCGGCGTTGGCGAGGTCAAGCTGTGCGCGGTCCAGCGCGATCACCTCGCCGAGCCCGTTGAGCGACTGCAGCAGCGCATCGCCGACCTGGCCGTTGCGCCCGGTGACGACGATCCTCATGCGTAGGTCTCGGCCTGTGCCAGCGGCAATCCGGCACTGTCCTTCGCCGACAGCAGCGGCTCGCCGTCGAGCGGCCACGCGATGCCGAGCGCCGGGTCGTTCCACAACAGCGTGCGCTCGTGCTCGGGCGCGTAGTAATCGGTGGCCTTGTAGGCGACGTCAGCGGTGTCACTGGCGACAACGAAGCCGTGCGCGAAGCCCGGCGGCACCCAGACCTGCCGATGGTTATCGGCCGACAGCGTCACGCTGACCGATTGGCCAAAGGTCGGGGAGCTGCGGCGCAGGTCCACGCAGACGTCGACCACTTCGCCGGCCAGCACGCGCACCAGCTTGCCCTGCGGCTGGCGGATCTGGTAGTGCAAACCGCGCAAGACGTTTTTCGCCGAGCGCGAATGATTGTCCTGCACAAAGGCCGTGGCCATACCGGTCAGTTCCTCGAAGCGCCGCTGGTTGTAGCTTTCGAAAAAGAAACCGCGCGCATCGCCGAACACGGTCGGCTCGATGATCATCACGTCGGGAATGGCAGTGCGGAGGACTTTCATGGGTCAGAAAACAGTTTCGTTCAGCAGCCGCAACAGGTATTGGCCATAGGAGTTTTTCTTCATCGGTTCGGCCAGCCGCTCGAGCTGCGCTGCATCGATGTAATGCTTGCGGAATGCCACTTCCTCCGGGCATGCGACCTTCAGCCCCTGCCGCTTTTCCAGCGTGGCAATGAATTGTCCGGCCTCCAGCATCGATTCATGCGTGCCGGTGTCGAGCCAGGCCATGCCGCGGCCCATCACCTCGACCTGCAACTCTCCGCGCTCGAGGTAGATACGGTTCACGTCGGTAATCTCCAGCTCGCCGCGCGCGGACGGACGGATCGACGCGGCGATGTCGCACACCTGCGTGTCGTAAAAGTACAGGCCCGTGACCGCATAGCTGGACTTCGGCTGCGCCGGCTTTTCCTCGATGCTGACTGCGCGCCGCTGCGCATCGAAGCCGACCACGCCGTAACGCTCGGGGTCGGTCACGTGATACGCAAACACGGTCGCGCCCTGCTCGCGGCGATTGGCCGCGTTCAGCTTCGCGTCAAGCTCGTGCCCGTAGTACAGGTTGTCGCCGAGGATCAGCGCCGACGGTCGGTCGCCGACGAACTCACGGCCGATGACGAAGGCCTGTGCGAGGCCGTCCGGCGACGGCTGCACCGCATAGCGGATGTCGATGCCCCACTGACTGCCGTCGCCGAGCAGCTGCTCGAAGCGCGGCGTGTCCTGCGGCGTCGAGATCAGCAGGATCTCGCGTATGCCGGCCAGCATCAGCGTGGTCAGCGGGTAATAGATCATCGGCTTGTCGTACACCGGCAGCAACTGCTTGGATACCGCGGTCGTGACCGGGTACAGCCGGGTGCCGGAACCGCCGGCGAGGATGATGCCGCGACGGTTCATGCATGGCTCCCTGCGCGCTGCGCGTAATTCTGGTTGATCCACTGCTGGTACTCGCCCGACTGCACCTTGCGTACCCACTCCTGATGCCCGAGGTACCACTGCACGGTCTTGCGCATACCCGTCTCGAAGGTCTCGGCCGGTCGCCAGCCGAGCTCGCGCTCGATCTTGCGCGCATCGATCGCATAGCGGCGGTCGTGGCCGGGACGATCGGTAACGAACGCGATCTGCTCGCGATACGAGCGGGCCGCCGGCCGCAGTTCGTCCAGCAATGCGCACAGTGTGTGCACGACGTCGATGTTGGCTTTCTCGTTCCAGCCGCCGATGTTGTAGGTCTCGCCCGGCGTGCCGGCGTCGAGCACGCGGCGCAGCGCCGCGCAGTGGTCGCCGACATACAGCCAGTCGCGCACCTGCCGGCCATCGCCGTAGACCGGCAGCGGCTTGCCGGCGAGCGCGTTGGCGATCATCAGCGGTATCAGCTTTTCCGGGAACTGCAGCGGCCCGTAGTTGTTCGAGCAGTTGCCGGTCAGGACAGGCAGCCCGTAGGTATGGTGCCAGGCACGCACCAGATGGTCGGACGCGGCCTTCGACGCCGAATACGGGCTGTTCGGCGCGAAAGGCGTGCTCTCGGAGAACGGCGGGTCGGACGGCGACAGCGTGCCGTACACCTCGTCGGTCGATACATGCAGGAAGCGGAACGCCGCGCGGCGCGATTCGTCCAGCGTCGCCAGATAGGCGCGCGAGGCTTCCAGCAAGTTGAAGGTGCCGTCGACGTTGGTGCGGATGAAATCGGCCGGGCCGTGGATCGAGCGGTCGACATGGCTCTCGGCCGCGAAGTGGACAATCGCACGCGGCTGGTGCTGCTGCAGCAGCGCCGTCACCAGGGCGCGGTCGCCGATGTCGCCCTGCACGAACACATGGCGCGCATCGCCTTGCAGGGACGCGAAGTTATCCGGATTGCCGGCGTAGGTGAGCTTGTCGAGGTTGACGACTGGCTCGCCGCCAGCAGCCAGCCAGTCCAGCACAAAGTTGGCGCCGATGAAGCCGGCGCCGCCAGTGACGAGAATCATTCGGGGCCTTGCAGGTTCGCTAATCCGTTACACGGAGAAGACCGCATTTTACGCGAGCGACCAGACCGCCCCGCGAACTACAATGGCGGTTGCCCACAATTTTTGCTCTGGAATGGACCTGTTTGCGATCGGCGACCTGCAAGGCTGCGCCGCCCAGCTCGAGCGCCTGCTCGAACGCATTGATGCGACTTCGCCCGGCGCGCAGCTGGTGTTCGTCGGCGACCTCGTCAACCGCGGCCCGGCGTCGCTGCGCACGCTGCGGCTGCTGGCCGGCATGGGCGAGCGCGTGCGCACCGTGCTCGGCAATCACGACCTGCACCTGCTGGCCGCATCGCACGGCGTGCGTGCGCCGTCGCGCAGCGACACGATCGCCGACATTCTCGCTGCGCCGGACCGCGATGCGCTGCTCGACTGGTTGCGCCGCCAGCCGCTGGCGCTGATGGCCGACGGCCATCTGGTCGTGCATGCAGGTGTGCTGCCGCAATGGACGGCGGCGCAGGTGCTGGCGCTGTCGGCCGAAGTCGAGGCGCAGCTGCAGGGAGATAACTGGCCCGACTTTCTTCGTACGATGTACGGCAACGAACCGGCGCGCTGGGACGCGTCGCTTGCCGGCGCAGACCGGCTGCGCTGCATCGTGAATGCGCTGACGCGGCTGCGCTTCTGCAGCGCCGACGGCACGATGGAGTTTGCGACCAAGGAAGGCCCGGGGCTGCCGCCGCCGGGCTTCATGCCGTGGTTCGACGTGCCCGGCCGGCGCACGGCCGGCGTGCCGGTGGTATTCGGGCACTGGTCAACGCTGGGACTGGTGCAGCGGGCAGACCTGATCGGGCTGGACAGCGGTTGCGTGTGGGGCGGGAAGCTGAGTGCGATGCGCCTGCGCGACCGGCATCTGGTGCAGGTGGATTGCCCGCAGCATCAGGCGCCGGGCGGGTGATTTTCAGCGCAGGCGTCGCTTGAACAGGTGAGGCTGCTTCGCAATGAATGTCGCCAGGGGTCGGGTATAACCATGGATCCCGGCGTGCTCAGCGAGCATCGGCCGTAGCGACCGGCTCGGCCGGCAGCAACACCCCCGCAATCGCGTCCCGCGCAGCCACCGCCAGCTCGCGCCGGTGCGCGCCTTCGGTCGACATCTCAGGCAGCCGGATCAGCTCAGCCGTCATCCCGCCGCTCTTCATGATCGCAATGACGCTGTCGACAAAACCCATGTCGCCGATGAAGTCCGCGGACGTGTGCAGCGCGCCGC
>JACCEB010197399.1_pt1 | contig 22132 bp, 18 predicted proteins | sample 7454761 | NCBI WGS metagenome assembly JACCEB01 (sample SAMN15323454, study PRJNA562643) | freshwater metagenome | isolation source: river surface water | place: USA:Blue River Watershed | collected 2017-08-18 | reverse complement strand
TCGCCCTGAAGCAAGACAACAAACATTGATGGAGCTTAAGGAAGAATTTGGCACATCTGAAAATCCTTTAGTTAGAAGAGTTAGAGACTTTTTAATTACTGGTCTTTATGGCCGTATGGCTGGCCAGCTTAGATCTTTACCTAATCCAGAAGCTGCTGTTACACAATATATTCACGTTGACAATGATCCAGAATCAAAAGCAGCTGGTTTTTTAGATTACTTACTTGACTATGCCAAGGATTCTGATGGTAAGGTCCTCAAGGATGAGAAAGGCAAGCCAGTTCCTGCACTTAATGTACAGCAGCCAGCTGAAAAAATTGTTAGTGCACTTGGCGGTGCTATTTTAGGCGGCATTGGACTTTCGCAAAAGGGCCAGTCTATCAAAGAGCAAAAGGGAACCATTGGCTTAGAAACATCACTTAAGGGTGGCAAAGCTGACACAGCTGATGTTACTATCGGAGAAGGCATTGCAACCGAAGCACCTTCAGTTGAAGAGCAAGCAACAGCTACTCCAACAGATTCTTTGAAAAGATTTGTAAATCTTTATGGACAAGCAACTAACCAATTAAGAAGAAGAATTACTAGTTTAGATCCAGTAATGGATGCTAATCAAATTAAAATTTTAAATTTAGAGTTATCTGCTGCTGAAGCAAAGATTCCTGTAATTAAAGCAACAAAAGATTTATTAGAAAAAATTGATGGTTTATTAGCTGCTAAATCTAAACTTTTCGAGCAAAATAAATCTAAGATTTTATCAGAAGAAGAAATTCAAACATATTCTTCAGTAGATGAACAATTAAGATCAGGCCTCGCAAGAGTTTCTGATATGATTTCTCAAATAGCTCCATCTTCTGCAGAAGGCGCTTTAGCAAATGTTCGTGAGAATATTAACGAATTAGCAATGGAATATACCATTCCAGGTTTATCTCCAGAACCTATTCCAGAAATTGCAGAACCTGAAGAAGAAGAAGCTTTAGCTCTTCCAGGCGAAAAGAAGACCAGGAAACCAAGAGTAAAACCAATTCCTGCTGGCATGACTGCAGTTTCACCACAGGCTTATCAAGCATTCATGGATAAGGGATCTGCATATTTGGAAGAAATGATTCCAGATTTATATGCTGGTTTACACTATGCTCCAGGCAGTGAACTTCAAACAATGTATGGTAGAGGTCCACTTAGATCTACAACACAGGCTATTCCATATGCAAGAGGTCTTCAGACCAAAGCTCAGTTAGAAGCTATCCAATCTGGTGATGCTGAAGAAATGCAAGCAGCTGGTGTAGATGTGATTTCTCAATTCAAGAGAGAACTTCTTTCTCTTATGAATGAACAAAACTTAAATTATATTTGGCAACAATCAGGTAGAACTGTACCTGGTGCTGAAGGTTCAAAGAAGAGTTCAAGAAAATTATTTAACCAGAAGCTTGAAGCACTTAGACAAGATCCAAGATTTGCTTCTAATCCAGAAATTTCTGGTCCAGGTGGAATGATAGATCAATATCTCAAGACTCCTGGTGCAGGGCAAGAAACTTTTGATCAATTTGATATGGTTAGAAGAACTGCTGAGTACATGAGAGCATTGCGTGAATCAGGCAAGTCTACATTTGCTGAACTTACCGATGAAGATATCGAACAAGCCGCTGACAATGCTGTTAACAGAGAAGGCTCTCACTACGGCGAGAATCAGGCAATGTGGCTCAAGGGGCACAAGCCATACTTTGGACTTAGCCCAGAAGTAATGAAAGCCATTATGGTCAAAGAACTCATGAAGCTCAGAGCAGATTCTCCAAAAGAGGGCGCAAGATCTATTAAATTTACAGACATTGAAATGCCATCTGCTGACTTACAGCCTAAGAATGTTGGCTACAAGGGTAGACAAAAAGCAACTCCTGAAATTACTACAGATCTAACTGTAACTCCAGATGTAGAAGCGTCAGCGAGAAGATTTAAGAGATTTGCGAGTGCAGAGCCAGCTGAAAATGTTGATTTCATGGCTAATAATGAAGATATACTTGATATCTGGAAGAACAATCCAGGCCTCCGTGGTGAATTATCAGGTTTATTAGTCGATTAAATATAATTTATTTTTATTAACCCCTCTCAATGGAGGGGTTAATTTTTTTGAAAAAGTTAAATGAATTTTTTCAAAAAAATAGGTAAATTGTATAATTTTACATAACCAAATAAGTAGGCTTAAGTTGCCGAAAGATTAGGAGTTTACATAAAATGCCAGATCCAATTGTACCAATCCATAAAATGAATGATCATGATGGCTTATTTAATGTTCAAATTGAAGGTTTGTCTGACATCCAACAGCAGCTTCTTGGTGGTTCCAGAACAGCTGCTAAGAAGACTTATTCTTCTCAAACATTAAATACCCTTGAAAGAATTTACAATTCAAAAGATGAACTTCTTTCAACTGCTCAATCACATTTGAATAGAACTGCTGAAGATGCTGAAATTTTTTCAGTACCAAGTAACATCAATGATTATGAACTTTTAGGCTTGAAAACTGAAGGTTTAATTGTAGGCAGTGGCAGAGCAGTAAAACTTACTGAGGCTGGCAGAGTTGCATTGCGTGATTTTTGGTTGAAGTCTGCTAATCAAGAAAAAGTAAATAGAGAATCTCCAAGATTTGATTACAAAGCTGCTCTTGACAAATATCAGTCTATTAGAGCGGTAGCAGAAAATTCTAATACTGGAAGAGTTGCACAGGCTTCTACAAAAGGGAGATTCAAGAAGTAGTAAATAAAATGAGTTTGCATAGTGAAGCAGAGGCTCTTGCTGAGATAATTTTAGAATTATCAAGGAAATCGCCTAAAAATAAAAAATATTTTATAAAATTGCCCCTTGTTTTCACTGCAAACCGTCATCAAAAATATGGTGATGGTAAAAAGAATTTGATAGCAATTATCAAGTGCTCTGCAGATTATGAAAATATTTCATCTAATTTAAAGTTAAATGAAATAGTAAATAAATTTAACAAGTATGGCGGCAAACCTAAATTAGATTCGTCTGATTTAAGAAAAATACACAACTGGTTGCAATTAATAAATTTTGCATTAAGAGCAGCCGTGATGGTACAAGAAGATAGATCTGGTAAACATACAGATCCGAAAAAATTGGTGGAAGCGGTTTCTGATAAATTATTTAATTCAAAAGAAACCAAAAGGTCTTTTGTAGCGCATCCAGAGGGAAGTAAATATGAATTTAAACCCTTGAAATATGCTGATACAAAAACTATATCGAAGTGGATATTGCAAGAATATTCAAATTATAAGGCTGAAATATTGCCTTTTGGTTACATACCCACAAAAAGAGAGTGGGAATTATATGGACTAAGAGGACAAACTAAAACTGCGTATAGTTCTTTGGTGAACGATATTCAGAATTTAGTAAAAAGAGCTAGAATGTTGGATGAGAATGGCGATCATAAACAAGCTGATTTGATTTATGATAAGTTAGTTTCTATGCAACAAAACTTGGAACAGTTAACAGCAATGTTGACTACGGAATAAAATATGGAAAATGAATTTACAATTAGATTTGTAGCAGACAATGACTATAAAAGATCTAAGGGCTTAATGTTCGCAGAGCCTTTGGAAGAAGAAGAAGTTGTATTTTTTATTTTCCCTCATTCTGATTATTATTCATTTTGGAATAAAAATGTTAGCTTTGATTTGAGTTTAGCATTTTTAGACGAAATGGGCCGTGTGGTTGATTTTGGTGATTTAAAAGCTGAATCTGAAAAACCAGTGGCTTCTTCGCGGCCCTCTCGATTTGTAATCGAGGCTAAAAAAGGAGCCTTTGATAATAAAGGTGTCAAGATTGGAGATATAGTCAAATATCTTGGCGATACATTGGTAGTTATTCCTTTGGGTGATAGAGCCTTTTAAAAGGAAAAACATTATTCAATTTGGAATAAAATTAATTAATCAAGGGATCCTTGAAAGGAATTAGAAAAATGGCTGATCGTATTTTCCCATCTGCTAAGCAAGCTTCGCTTGGCAATGAAAAACAAATTAACACCATCGACTGGGACGTCTTTGCAAAGAACTTTAAGTTTGCTGCAGAAGAAGACGAAGATGAAAAAGAAGTCAATGTCAAAGACATGACTGATAGCGAATTAGAGTCTGCTATTAAAGAGCACATGGAATCTGGCGATGACATGAGAGAATTCTGCGAAGAGTGCCCTGAAGATGCAGATTGCAAGCCACATTGTAAAGAATGGCTTGACAGAAATCCAGAAGAAGACGAAGAAGAAGATGAAGATGAAGATTCTGATGAATCTGATGATGAAACCGAAGCTGGCTACGGCAAGATGGCCAAAGCTGCTAAGAAGCATCCATCTCCATTTATTCAAAAGAAGATTGATGAGCAAAAAGAAAAAGGTCCAGACAAAGACGGTGTCGATACTGAGAACATGCCTGCTGGATTGAAAAAATATCATGAAGACAAGAAGTCATCAAAGCCTGAAGAGTCCAAGGTTGTCCGTGCTAAAGAAGTTATGTGCGAAAAGTGTGCTGGCAAGGGCTGTTCTGCTTGTGGTGATATGAAGAAGAAAGCATCTACCGAAGGTCGTGTAATTGTCTTCAACAACCCTTCTGAAATTAGCGCAGAAGCTCTCATGGCTGCAAAGACTGCTGGCGATGATGTCAAGGTTCGTGCAATTCTTGCAGCTCGTGAAACCCGCAATAAGGTTATCGAAGCTAAGCTCGAATCACTTGCTCAAGATGAAGTAGCAAAGGCCCAGAAGCTTGCACAGCGCAGAGAAGCTCGCGAAGCTATCATTGCACAAGCTGATGCATCAGTTCAGCGCGTTGCTTCCACCGATGCTAAGATTGTTAAGTCCAACAAGCAAGAAGGCTTCAAGACTGTTTCTGCTATGCAGAATGAAGAGAAGATGATTGTTGCTCAGCGCTTACTTGATAATGGGTTCCCTAAGGAATACGTCGAAGCAACATTAGGTCTTACACCTGCAGTTGAAACAGTTGTTACAGCTGAAGAGACACAGATCCGTGAGATCATGGCTTCTTCCCTTAATGATGCTACAAAGAGAACTGCCGTTGCAAGCTTTGTAAAGGTTGCAGAACTTTCACAAGAGCAACTTGACAGATGTATCAGATTCTGGGTTGACGAACTTGGCTACGGCGACGAAGAGTGGGTTAGAGACCTCTTCGCAAAGAAGTAAGAAAATGATAAGTTCTCCGGTATAATAAATACCGGAGAACAATCTTTTATATAAAAAATATGGATAAATCAGATTCCATCAAGAGATTTGATGATCATAATTTAGATCACTATTATAAACATTTACAAAACAATGGCCTGGCACCCAGAAAGCAAGGCTTTGGTGTTCCTCCTACAATTAAGGGGAATAAAAATGTTTTAGGTGAAGAGGCGCGGCGTGAAGGTTTGCCTCACATTGTTTCAGGAATCTCTTTGTCTGACTTACACAATCAGCAAAGTAAAAATAGATCCAAATAGAACGTTAAGGAGGTAAAAACGCCATTGGCGTTTTTGATAAAAATATGGGAAGATTTAAAAGAGTTAGTGAAAACGAAGAAATCCCTCAATCAATTGATCGCGCACTTTTCAAGACAGCCAGTATCCAAGAGGATCCTTATGCCAAGCTTGTTGCCGATGCACAAAATCGCCGTGCTTCGATCAATCGTGAGTCTTTAGGTTACAATGATGAGATTCAGGCTGCTCATGAAAAGGCATGGGAGAGATTAAGCTCTGCATCTAAGTATAATTATAATAATTTTACTGCAGAAGATGATATGTTGAGCAATCTTAATCCTGAAGATATTTCAATGAGCGGTATTAGAAGAGCTGGCTACGATACAGATAATATATCAATGGCTATGCGCCCAAATCCAACAGACATGTTCAATGATCCTATCACTGTCGCCATGAGAGGCGCTTCAATGTGGGGTGATCATGATGAAATTGAAGATATTCTTTTAAACATGGCTGAAGAAGACAATCAGAAATTTGATAGAATTTCTGAAAGAGATAAGAAGGCTGCAAGAGTTGCTAGTTGGGAAAATGAAAAGCTTGAAGAGCTTGGTTCTTTCCGCAATAAAGCATTTGCAACAAACAGAGGCCATTCTATTGTAAGAGCTCATCATGAAGGTGGCGTAGCTGGTAAAAATAATATGTTAGACTATTCTTTCTTAGATGAAAGAGAGCAACAAAGATTAGCTATGGTAGAAAATAAGAGAACCCAGAAACTGGCAATCAAGGAAGTTGGCGAAAAGTCAAGACAAGATGTCCACAGTGAATGGGAAAGAACAGCTCTTGAAAATATCAGAGCTCCAAGAGTCCAGGATTACAAGAGTGACTGGGCTGACGAACTTGACCGCATCATAGGTAAAGGTTAATAATTATGCCCCACAATTCTTATTCTCAAAGCAACATGACATTGACAAACCCTTTGCAAAATAATGGTTTGAATAATATTCAGCTTCAGCCGGGGACAGGAAATGTGGGGCAAACTGGTTCTGTAACCAAAGGCAATTTACTCAAGCTATTAGATGAAATTGCAAGACCAGGTTCTCAAATGGATGAATCATTATTGGCAAGAATTGATAAAGCCATGTCTTCCTCTAGTTTATCTGAATATGTAGAAGACTTAAGGGTATTATATGGAGCCATGCAGAATAATACTGGTGGGGTAGATTCATTTGATCCAGAAACTGGTCAAAAGTACAAAGATGGTCATGAATTAGCCAGAGAACTTGCAGCAAGGGTGCGAAAAGAAATGAATATAAGTGCAAATACAGTTTTTAATTTAACAAAATACGCCCAGCAAAAAGCCCGCGAAGACAGAGGCAAGAAAAAGACCCGTGGTAATCCATTTAGAGTTCTTATGGGTAAAATCGGTAAATTACTTGACCACGGCTTAAGCAAGCGCGATATTGTACGTTATATTGGCAAAGAGAACACTTGGGAAGACGAGACCATTGACAAAGCAGTGGATGTCGTTATGGAATATTCTAAAAAGAAAAGAAAAGATGAAAAGAAATTCCAAGAAGCATCTTCACAAGTCAATATGACAAAATTAGCAGCAATCGATGCTGATAAATCAATTTATGAAGTCGAACCTGATTTCGAAAAAAGATCAACAGGCGAGCTTATGGCTCGTGCCACATGGTTAAAAGATCTTTCCAACTACGGTGAAAAAACACCACAAGGCGATGGTCGCAAGGCTGCCAGCAAAGAAGGCATCAATGCACAATTAAAATTAATTCGTGCTGCCTTGGTTAAGCGCGGTTTTGAGCCTAACGAACTACCTTAAGGATTTTCTAATATGAGCGAAAAGAAGCACAAACACGACCACGACAAAGAGTCATTAGTAAGCGAAGATAATTTGCACAAAATGCTCAAGTCTATTTTGCCATTAATCGAAAAAGCTAAACAAGAAGTAAATGAATTAAAAGAGCATGAAAATGAGCATGACGGTGGCATTCACGACATAATGCTTCAACCTGCCATGATGCCTGTATCTCATTTATCTGAATTAGAAGATTCAGACTTCGAACAGGGCGACATGTTTGATGCATTCAAAAATGATTTAGATGGTTGCGGTGGAGTCGTTAAGATTATTAAAATTAATCCTGATGATGCATTCCAAAGAATTTCTGCATGTGTTGAAAAAATGGACAATATTAAAACTGCTAGACGTTTACTTGAAATCAGAAAAGCTTATCAATATGTAAAATCCTTTGCAATTGAGCAGAATGGTTCTGATCAAGTTAATGCTGTAAAGATTCTTGAAAAATTGCTTAGAGAATCCGAAACATCTTCAGATCGTTATGCGTTTACCAAAGCAAAGAATGCTGTTTTAGCAGGTGAGCCTGAATTAATCGATGCTGCAGCATATAGAATTCAGAATGTCTTTGCAAATAAAGTTCCTCATCCGAATGTAAGAATTGCTTATTTTGAAAATCCAAGAGCACAAGATGGTGAAGATTATCAACTTTGTCCAAAGGCTAGATACCAACTTGGACATGCTGTACCTATGCCAATCAGCTCATGTAGAGATAATTGTATTGACTCCAGAACAACTAAAGATGGACAGGTTTCCTGTGCATACCAAGATTGGTTGAAGCATGCGGCTGACAACCATATTTCTGCTGTTGAGAGATTAGATGAAGTACATCCTCAAGTAAATGCGGAAAGCAAAATGAATCTCGAAGAAGGTGAAAGATTTAGAGAAAATCACTTAGCCATCGACGCTATGAATTTTGAACAGAGAATGGAAGAAAAATTAAGAAATTTGAAGTCCAAGAGCAAAACTAAAATTAAGCTTGATGAAAGCATCGAAGCTAAGTTAGACAATGAAAAAATTTATAATGGCCATCAAGGCGAGGTTGAAAATAGAAGTATGGAAGACAGATTAAGAAAACCAGTTGTCGCATCTAAGTATGAAGGCATCGACCCAGAAGAAGAAGTAAGTTTCGGAGCTCAATTAGAAGCTAAGAGAAAGAAACTTTATGTTGACGAGCAGGTAGAACAGAGATTTGAAGAAGTATCTGAATCAAACCTTGGTCATCATGGCGAGCCTACAATGAGAATTCAAGATGTTAATGTCAAGAAGGCATGGAATCAAACTAAGAATACAAAGCTTGATTATACCAGCACTGATACAGTTAACAACCAACTCGAATCACGCCATGAGGCAGATCTCGAAAATATGGAAACAATTGAAGAACTTCTTGCAGACGCAGAACATTATTATTCTGATGATGAGATGGAAGTATTGGTTTCCACTTTGGAAGAGCTTCTTTCAAAGCAACACAAAGGTTATTAATAATTAATGTGGTATCGTAAGTCGCAAAATTTAGGGGGCTATATGCCCTCTAAAGCCATCGACGACAAGGGGATTAATGGACCTCATGATGAATTTGAGCATTCAGACCCAAATTCTCCCGATGCTGTTGATGACCCATATGTTGTTGGCAGAACAAAAGCTATCGATACCACAGATGAAATTTTAAAAGATCCTAGATACGATGCCTACGGCATGACAATGGAAGAAAAACTTTTAAAATTACATCAAGAACCTATGAATAAAGTTGCATATTCAGACCCAAAATTAATCAAACAAACAAATGAATTGTTACCTTATGAAGGTCTGACAATAGAACAAGCATTGCAAGAAGATCATCAAGAAGATAAAAACATTGTTCAATCTTTATTTGATGCCAATTCTGATGCATATACTGTGTACAAAGGTAACAACAGTGCAACTGTTGCTAAGTCTTATGAAAATCTGCCAGCAATGGTTCCAACAAATAGACCTGCTACTCAATATTCAAGATAATTGATAACAGTTCTTCATTTTTGTATAATAAAAATAAAAATTGAGGGTTTTAGTTGTGCCTACAGGTAAAGAAAATATTCCAAGTTTGGTTACAGTTTTAAGAACAGCAGCGGCAGAAGTTACTGGCCGTGAAGTTTCAGGTATGATACCATCTGATAAACCACAAAGATCTTTACCAGGTGCTAAATCTATGACTTTAATGGATTCAAGAGCAAGAACTGCCATGAATCGATCTGCACAAGTCAATACAACATATACCTCACCTAACTTCTATACTCCATTTACACAGCCACAAGCTTTTCAAGTACCTACAAATAGAAAAGAAGTTTATACTTGGGCTCAATGGATATACGATAATGAGCCAATTGTAGCTGCTGGAATTGACTTTTACTCTGACTTTCCACTTGCTGGCTTCAAAATTGAGTGTGGCTCACCTTATGTAAAAGGCTATTTCGAGAAATTATCTAAAAAATTAAATTTAATTTCATTAATGCCACAAATCGCTCACCATTATTATCTTCATGGTGATGTTATCTTATTTGCAACTATTGATTGTCCAAAATGTAAAGGCTTGGGCGGTAATGGCGAACCATGCGATCACGAAGGTGGAACGATTAGCCATATTGACATCTTAAATCCTGATTACATTGAAATTACTCCTGGTTTTGGCGATATGCCAGCTTCATATTATTACACTCCTGATGAAAATCTTGTAAGAATTGTAAGAGATAGGCAGCCAATAGAGCAATTTAACTCAATTCCTGAAGCATTGAGACCTATTATTCTTCAGGGCCAGCCTCTTAAGCTTGCAAATGAATCCGTATGGCATTTAAAGCACGGATCTTCAGCTTTTGCTCCTTATGGAACTTCAATTCTGAAAAGATTGATGGGAGTTTATGCATATAAGGATAAATTAAGAACTGCACAATGGTTGATTGCTGAAAGACATATTTTACCTATTAAGATGGTAAAAATTGGTAATGATACAAGACCTGCAAGCGAAGAAGATCTCGAAACAATGCAGGAGGAACTTGCTAATGTTGCAATGGATCCACTACTTACTATTGTAACCCACCACGCTGTTGACTTTGATTTTGTTGGAGCTAACAGTAAAATTCTTCCAATTACTAATGAAATGGAGCAAATTGAAACTGAATTTATCAATGCTCTTTCATTAAATAAAGCTATTATTAATGGTGATGGACCATCATATTCAAACGCCCAAGTTGGTTTACTTGCTTTAAATAAGAGATTGGATCAAATTAGAAATCAAGTAGCATACTGGATCGAAGAAAGAATCTTTAAGCAAGTTGCTGAGTGGAATGGATTTACCACAAAGGGTGAGCGTGGTGAAGATACATTTATTTATCCAACCATTAAATGGGATGACACTCAATTAAGAGATAACACAGGTATTATCCAAGTTCTTGCTGATCTATTTAAAAATGGTAAGATTTCTGCTCAAACAATGTATGAATATTTTGATATTGACTTTGATCAAGAAGTTGAAAGACTCAGATTTGAACAAGCTGCAAATGTTGTTTCTATGCCAGGTGTTGTAGGCGGCTTAGGAAGCGTTTCTGGAGCAGGCTATGGCGGTATGATGTCTGCACCACCAGCACCACCCATGGGTGGATTAGGAGCACCTCCAGGATTGGGAGCACCGGCTGGATTAGGTATGCCAGCTGGATTACCAGCTATGGCAAGTGTAGAAAATCCTGCAGAATCTTATAGATTAGCATCTTCTGTAATCAATGAAGTATTCAACGAACAAACAGAATTATACGATGCTAGATCTAATCAAAGAATAGCAAGTACAAAGCTCAAATCACAGGCTCATGTTGATTTCTTAAAAACAGAATTTAGAGTTTCTGGTAGAGGATTACTTGGTCCATTGCCTGAAATGCCAGATGAAATGATTGCACTTGTAGAACCAGGTCCAGGATTCACAAAATTTACTTGGCCAGTCAATGCTGCTGCTGTAAATGAATATAATAATTATGTAAATGAAGAAAAAATTGTCATTGCTAAAAAACAATATCCATCACAATCTATTCAATTATTTACTAGCTGGGAACAAAAATTATATAATTTATTGTTAGCACAAAATATTCCATTTGCTATTTATGCACAGTGGCAAGCTGGGCCAAATCAAAAATATCAATTAGATGCAGCTATGCCTGAAATTAAATTAGGTATTGAAGCTGATTCAAGAAAATTCCACTCAAATCCAGAAGACATTTCAAGAGACCAACGAAGAGATATGGAACTTGCAACTCAAGGCTGGACAATCTTAAGATTTACAGAAGAAGAACTTGAAAGTAAACAACATGAAGTTGTTAAAGTTGTTTTCGATGTAATCAAAAGATTAATTAATATGTAAGGCCTCCAATGTCTATATTTAAAAATTATAGATTAGGAGTGTTTGGTAGAATAGGGGTGAAGGATGAGTCCTTCGCCCCTTCGTCTTGGAAGACATCTCTTTGGGAAAAGTTTAAAAACAATGATGTTTTCAAACCAATTAATATCCATGATGAACAAAATATAAGAGAAGTAAGATTATTTTTTAATAAAAAAGTATTTATTGTTGGTATCAATTTATTTTTATTAACCTTTATATACTCTCTATGCAAAGATATTTATTTTGTTTCAACTTCAAGATACAATTTGAGTACAATTCAAAATAAAAATTTTTATAATACAATACCTCAAGATTTATTATTTTCCTATAAGTGGAAAAAATTTCAATTAGAATCTATAAAAAATAATCCAGATAAAAAAGAAAAGATTCTAGAATTAAAAAATCAAATTGAAAATTCAGAAAGCTGGATTTCTGCAATTTTATCATCTTCAAAACAGAGCTATTTTGATAATAATTATCAGAATCTAAAATCAAATATAATTCCCCTTGGCAATGATCTTTTAGTACTTTTTATGATATCGAAGTATTATTGGAAACGTAAAAAAATATAAACTGTACAATTAAGATAAATTTTGAAAAGTGCAGGTTTTAGGTACTTTATCAATAAAAATATCAAATAGAGTTTATTTTGGATTTTTTCAAAAAAACTAAATCGAAAGCTAAAGAGGAAGCCATATGATCAAGACGGGTGTTTCAGGAGGGATGATAAATTTAAATTCATTTTTAAATAAATCTGACCGTAATGAAATTAAAAATTCCAACCTTCGTATCGCCTCAACACTAAGAGAGGCAGCGAGGGATGGCTTACAGTCACTCTATGCTGATGTCGATGATGTTTTAGAAAAATACGAAGGCACAGATGTTGTCAAGATGATGCACGAATTAAGAGATGAAAAGCTCTTATGGGTTCGTGCAAGAGCAATTGACGCAGATACTGTTAATGCTAATGGTGATTATTTTGCCAAGGCCGAGCTTTTAAAAGAAGTTGATATCATTCAAGCTGACAAAGACGGTAAAAAGGTAAAAACAAAAGCCCCTGCATACAAGACTTTTGAAGGCGTTCCTATTTATGCAAATCACAAAAATGATGATGTGCTAGAAGCAAAGGGTATGGTTGTCCATGCTGAATGGGACGATGACGAGGATTGTGTCTATACTGTATTTTATGTAGACGAATCGGCTTATCCAGATATTGCAAGAGGTATTCGTGTAGGTTACATGCATGATGTATCTATGGGATGCCAGGTTGAATCAGGCGAATGTTCCGAATGTGGCAATATTGCCATTGATACCAAAGACTATTGCGAACATTTGAAAAAATACAAGGGTAAAATCAATCCTAAATCAGGTAAAAAAGTTTATGAAAAGAACATGGGTCTTAAATTCATTGAACTTTCTGTAGTTGGAGATGGTGCATTCCCTACATGTGAAATCGAAGAAATTTATGACAAGGATGATATCTTAAATAAAGCTGTCACCCTTGAGAAGAAAGCAAGCGAATTGCATGCAAATGTAATGCTCGCAGCTTCAAATATACCTACTAATGTTTCTGGCAGACATGAATATGAAGCTTGTTTGAGACAAGCAAGCTATGCTGTTAATTCAGCAGTAAAAATTGCACAAACATTAGTTGGCGGTCCATTATTAGCTGGAGAAGGAGCTGGGCAGAATGCCACAGTTTCAAATATTTTAAAATACTTAGGTATTGACCCAGCTTCGGGCTTGAACATTTTAGATATGTTAAATCTTGCCTTGAACTTCTTAGAAGTCGCAATCATTAATATGTTTGCGCGCAAAGACAATGTTGATTTAACACACGTTTCTAAGATATCTAAATCCATGGCAGATTTACAAGCCACTATGGAAGATTTAATTAATGATGGAGTTGGCTCTGAGGGCCAACAGCAGGCCCCTATTAATCAAGGTCAACCACAAGCTCCTGGCGCAGCACCTGCTGCTCCTCAAACAGCACCACAAAGTTACTCTCCAGCTGGTGGTGCAGGGCAGATGATGACACAAAATCAAAATTTTGTTTTACCAAGAGAGATGCAACAAGCAATTGGTGGTGGGGCTACAGCTTCATCTTCTTCAAGAGCAGTCGTTTGGTCTCACACTGGTGAAGAAGTTATTGCAAGACTTGCAACAGCTTCAACTAAGAACAAAATAGGTCTAGGCAAGGCGCTGGAGAATCTTGCCGAAGCACTTGGTACATCCGCCAAATTCCAAGCAGTTAATGTAAGAGCGGCGGAAAGCAATCAGCCGATTAAAACAAATTCACCTATAAAGGTGTCGGGAGGAAATAAACCAATGAGTATTTGGGAAAAGTTTACCCAACAGCGCCGATTAAAGCAAGCTGCTAAAGCTACTGAAAAATTCGAGCTTGAAGATAAGATGGGTAATAAAATCGTTATTTCGTCTAAGGGCGATATTGAAGCTTATCATAACAATACAAGAATTGCTTGGGAACCAAGCCTTTCTGATTCACAGATTGAATCTATTGCTTCTGGCAATGGTATTGAAGTTACAGCTGAAATTCTTTCTGAATTTAGCCGTGTTGTAAGTGCAGCTAAATCAAGTGGCAAGAGCGTATTGGCAAATTGGAAGCCTACAAATCCTGAAGTTGTTATCAATGAGCAACTTTCAGAAATGCACAAAGGTTCTTATGACATGACTCTCGAAGAGCTTCTTGGAAGCAATATGGCTGAAAGATACAAGAGAGAAGATGTTGCTGGTGAAGAAACAAGAGAAGAAGAGCTCGAAGCTATTGATATGCCGAATAATGCAGAAGATATGGTTACAATGAATGAGCTTTTGTCTGACAGGGCTGGTCTTTATGGTCATAACTTTGTAGATGATAAGGTTAAAGAAGCCCTTCTCGAGGATGCTAGATTTGGTAATCCTGACAAGGTAATCAACGAGCAATTGATGTCTGTTCAAAAAGAATATGCATTAGATACTCCTAATCTTGTTGTAAAAGCTACTCTCGAAGCGCTCGGTAGAGCTGTTGTAGCATCAAAGGTTACACCTGAAGAAGTTGTAAGCTTGTCAACAAAACTTGCTTCACAAAATAATTTTGTAGCTCTTTTGAAGCTTGCTAACTTAGGCTCTGGTGCTAGAGAAGTCATTGCTAGTAGAAGATCTTTCCACAATATCGAAACAACTCTTACACCTACTGCTGCAATCATGAATGAACTTGGTAAGCTTGATGCTAATCCAGGAGATGTTAGAGATCTCATTTTAGCTGCTAGTGGAGATGAAAGAGTTGTTAAAACAGTTACATCTTCTGCACTTGAAATGATGAAGGATGCAAAGCTTGCTCCTACTAATGTAACACGCAAAGCTTCCAGAACTGATATGCTTAAGGCTGCAGTTACATCATATGTTGGTGGTTCAGATGAAATCAACCGTGACCATATGAAGGCTGCACTCATGGCATTTGCTGCTACTACTGAAGATTCTTTAGTTACTCCAAATGAAGTTGTTGCTTCTATTTCTGATATTAATGCAGATGAGCTGACAGCGAGAATCGAATTTGCCAGAACAGAGGAATCTATCAATGATAGACTTACTGCAAGAGCAAGAAAAGAATTTTTCGGTGCTTCAAGATTTGCAGGGACATTTGATGTAGTAGAAAATGCAATTGGCTGGCTTGCTGATTATGCTATCGAATTTGATCATTCTTCTAAGGCTATTGCTGAAGCTGCTTCTCTTGCAGTTAGAAATCCTAGAGTTGCAGAAAACTTAGTTTCACGTTTAGTAAATGCTAACACAAGAACTGCAAAGATTCAGATCACAGACGAGAAAATTATCACTAAGAGAATCAATTGTACTGTTGAAGACCTTGGTGGAATTGATCCAAAGGCTGATGATTTTGATGATCAATTCAGACAAAAAGCTATTGAGCTTCTTACAAACAGTGGCTACACAGTAGATCCTAACACTTTCTCAATGAATGATGTTTCAGTTTCTCCAGATGGTTATATTTCCGCTTCTATCAGCACTAGATTTACTAAATCATTTGTAGCCGATTCAAGCGCTCCATCTGACATGGCTCCAGAACAAGATGGTATGCAAATTCCTGAAGCTCCTGTAGCATCTGAAGAATTAGCTGGTCCTGATGTTATTGCAACAGCTTCTGCTATTGCTTTGAGATCTGCTAAAAGAAAAGAAATCCTTCAGAAGTTTGCTCAAGTATTGCCAGGTATGACACCAGCAGGTATGCCAGGTGCAGCTCCAGCAGCTCCAGATATGATGGGCATGCCAGCAGGCGCTGATCTTACTGGAATTTCTTCACTTACAACTCCTACAGCAGAATTTGCTGAAGAAGCTGACACCGATGAGTTGCCAGAACCAGGCAAGAAATACCCTGTTGGTTCTATTTGCCCAGCATGTGGAAGCAAAGATGTAGATCTTTCAAATGGTAATGGTCACTGTAATTCATGTGGTACTGATCTTGAAGTTAGCTACCATATTGTCATCAAGCCAAGCAGTGATACTGAAGTAGACAAGGGTGACAAGGCAGAAGCGCCTGAAGCTCCTGCAGCTCCAGAACTTTCACCAGACATGGGATTAGGCGCAGCTACTGCTCCTGCTCCTGCGGCACCTGCAGTTCCTGCTGCTCCTGCTGCACCAGCAACTCCTGGACTTGGCGGTGCAGTTGCATCTACACTTCCAATGATGGTAAGAATTTCTTACAAGCAAGATCCTTCAGTCTTCGTTGCTGCTACACAGTCTGATTTCAATGTAGAGTCTGCAACTCAACTCCCTGTTGGTAATATCTGTCCATCATGTGGTAACAGACATGCTAAGAAAGTTCAGAATACTAGATTCTGCGACAACTGTGGCGATGTTTATATCCCAAGAATTCATAAGAATTCCTCAGATCCAAGCAAGGTCACTGTAAGTATCGATAAGGTTGTCTAATTAAAAAAATAGTCGGCTCTGGATAAACCAGAGCCGACTATTAGTTGTATAAGTTTGCTAAATACACAATTTATTCTTCAATTTATAAGAAAGAATAAAAAATTGCAGGAAAATTGGAATATTTTCTAGAAGAAGCATAAAGAAGGGAGCAGACACTATGGCTTTAAATAATGATACCGCCCAGCGTGAAGCTCTTAAACGCGCAATGAGAATTGCAGAAATTCGTGTAGAAGATGCTGAAGATATGAACGCATGCGTCTCTGACCTTGTCAGAAGTGCTGGTTTAGATGAAGACTCTGCTAGAATTGTTGCAGCAGCTTACAGAGAAGCTATGATGCCTGAAGCTCTTGAAGCAGAAGGATTCGATCCAAAAGCGTTTATGAATAGTCACGATGGAAATGAAATGACTGCCGACTTCGCAGACGATATGAGTGCCGACGATAAAGATATGCATGACGAAGATCATGAAGACGACATGGGCATGATGGATGATAGCGAAGCAGACGACAATGTTGCGACTCTCGAAGTGGAAGTACCTGAAAAAGATTTAGGTAAATTCCAGGAAGCTCTCGAAAAAGCTATGGCTGAAGTATTCGGCGATACAGAAGAAGTTGCAGATGACATGGAAGATCATTCTTCCGATATTAAAACAAATGAAGAAGATGAAGACGATATGTCTTCAGTAACTGCAAGTGGAAAGGTGCAAAACATGAATAGAAGTGCTCGCGCAGAACGTGAAGCTATTCTCGCATCTCTTGGCACCCGCACAGCTTCGGATAATTTCGAATACAAAGCGGAGTACACAAATGAGGGCGAGCATGCTACCATGACTATGCAAAATAGTGAAGGTAATAGCCTCCGTGATCAGAATCCAACCTTTAACAACGTACCAGTTCCTACCGTTAATGGTAGACTTGGTTTAGAAAAGGAATTGGATGCTGTTACATTGGATGGCAAGGTAGACGATATGAATGCTTATAAGATCAATTTTGATCCTATGGCTATCCCATCAGGTGAAGGCGACAACCTTCCTGAATTTGGTGAATTTGAAGTTCCTACACAGAATCCAGCTGAAACAGGTAGCAGAAAGAATACTATTACTGCTTCTGATATGACTGATGAAGAAGAAGCTGAAGAAGAACTTTACACCAACTTGGTTCAGGCTGGCGTCTCTGATGATGTTATTTCAAATCTTACTTTTGCAGAAGGCCTCGAGCTTTTCCGCCAGATCACAGCTTCAAAGATCGAAAACTTGGCCAGAATGGCACAAACAATTCAATTCGATGTACAAGCTGAAGAAGATCTCGAAGAAGAAGAAGTAGTCGGCATGACCGATGAAGATAAGAAAGCAGAATGGGCAACATTTAGCGCTAATGCAGTTAAAGAAGCTCAAATCTACCAAGCTCGCTTAAAAACAGCTTACGGTGTCTCCACAAAACTTTGCCTTGCCGGTTTGATTAGTTCAGACGAGGTTGAGGCTAATGTTGACTTGTGGATGAATGACGGCATGTCCGTCAAAGCAATGCTTGCATCTGGTACACAAATGTTAAGAATGTCCCAGACCGCAGAGCAGCGCGTTGCGTCCGCTCATGTTGAGAAGAATCTCCGCACAGCATCCGCGCAGGGCGTAGCAAATATCCCTGGTTATACAGGTTCGACAAGCAATGTGTCTTCTGATCTCCAGCAAGCACTCAAGAGCATTTTTACAATGCCTCGCTTTGAAGATTAATAGTCACGACGTTTAGTTAGGTAATTTTGTTTCATATCCTTTAGGAGGAAATCCAGAAATGGCAATCAAAGAACTTATCAATGTTTTTCCATTCAACTACCCAGTAGCTAAGGCAACCACATTCTATGCAGGTATGGTTTTGGCCAGAGGTACAGATGGTAATGTTGTCGCAGCAAACCGTGCAACTGTTGCACACCAGTCTGCTGGCGCAGTTGTCGGTCTCGCAGCAGACGACAAGGCTTCAACAGGTGTTACATTCATCCAGGCAGACCCAGTTGGTTCTTCTTATGTAGACTCAAGTGGTGTTCTTCAGGCAGCTAACAACGGTTGGTTTGTTGGCGCAAAGCGTGGTCTCGCAGACAACGCTGCATTCGATGAAACCGTTACAGGTGTAACCGATCTCACAAGTGGTTCAACTGGCTACCAGGGTCCACGCAGAGGCGTTGGCGTTTATCAAGCTCCAGGCCAGTTTGTAACTGACCAGTTTGTAAACTTCCAAACCAACGACTCCAGCTCAACAGCAACAGCAGACACTGCCTACACAGCATGGGCAGTCAATGACCTCTTAACCTATGCAACTGGTGCTTCCAATGCAGGTAAGCTTGTCAAGGTCGGTTCAGGTGGCAACTACGGTATTGTTGTTGCAAAGGTTGATAGATACGATTCAGCAGCGGGCCTTCTGTACATCACCCTTCTTTAATTAGTAGGGTGGTTGACATAACCGCAAATTACATATCTTAAGGAGATATTAAAAAAATGAGTATTGTTAAGAACGCAAGAAGCGTAAACGAGCAGAAGGAAGCTGTTATCGCCGCAGCACTCGAGACAGCCGAAGGACGTGTTGCTCTCGCACAGGCTATGGTTGAGCCAATCAAGACTTCCCTTATGTACCAGGCTATTGGCCGCAAACTTTTGATGGTAGACGAGCTCCCACAAGGCGCTCTTCCACGCTACGAGAGAGATATCGCAGTTAAGTCTGCTGTTATCCCTAAGCGTGGTTCCGTTCCAACACACGTTGTTGAAGCAGAAGAACTTCTCGTTCCAGTTATCGAGATCGCTTCCAACCCAACAATCAAGTTGAACGAAATCCGCCAAAGAAGATACTACATCGTTGACCGCGCACAGGTCCGTGCTAAGGACTCCCTTCAGCGCCAAGAGGATACTGAAGTATTCTCCGTAATCAACGCTGCAGTTCCAGCTGATCACAGCATCTCCGTAACTGGTACTCTTCAACCAGACAATATCAACCTTGCGTTGACATTGATCGAAGAGCACGAACTTATCGGTGCTAAGATCGTTATGCATCCACAAAGATACAAGGATGTTCGTGTATGGGGCAAGGACTTCTTCGATGAAGCAACCCAACGTGATATCCTCATGACAGGTCTTTATGGCCACCTTTACAGCGCTGACATCCATGTTTCAACCATGGTTCCAAAGAACGCTGTATACGTCATGGCTCCTGCACAGTTCGTTGGTGCTATGCCTGTTCGCCAGGACATCACCGTTCTCCCTGCAGACGATCCAAAGAGACTCCGCCTCGGCTGGGTTATCTTCGAAGAGCTCGGCTTCGCTGTAATCAATGATTACGCAATCAGCCGCATCACAGTTAGCTAATTTTAATTTAGCTTAAATTAAAAATACCTCTTTTCTTCGGAAAAGAGGTATTTTTTTATATCATTTTATAATTGAGAATATATGAATAATAATATAATTTTATTAGTTGGCCATACAAGAAATTTGGATCTTTGTGCTGATTCAATAATAAAAAATTTATGTATTCCTAATAATGCCAAAGTTATAGGATTTACTTATGATCATATAGGATTTTGGCCAACTGATGATTACTCTAAAAATATAAATATTAAATCTCTTTGGGAAGACTCTTTTAAAGATTATTTGTTAAATTTATATATAAAAAAATATTCGCCTGAAGAAATACATCAAGATGAACAATTATCTAATTTATTAAAAAATAGTAATGAAAATGCTCCAACAAATCATAATATTTCCATGTGGAGAACTAGATCTCAAGCGCTATCAATAGTGCCTAAAAATACAAAATTAATTTTATCTAGACCAGATTTGCAATGGTTAGAGGAAATGAAAATCCCAGATTCAGGATTAGATGTTATTGGCCAAAGTGGAATATTTGATGATAATTATTTTGCTGGATCCTTAGAAGATATGTTAATATTAAAAAATATTTATTTCCAATATCATAACATTTGTAAAAAATATAATATTTCTGCTGATACCCATACGGTATTGGAACATTATTTAACAAATGAATGTAATAATTTAAATTTATTAAATCCAAATTATTCAAGATTTTTAATATTAAATTCTGCTGGTGGTAAATATAGAACAAATTGATTAATGTATAAATTTAATTATCAAATTACCTTGAGATTAGAAAATGCTTGATCAAAATAAATTATATGAATCACTCCTGTCTTGGATAGACAATAATCAGCCCAAAGTAGCCATTGCTCAAAAAATGGCTAATGAAATTAATAATTTACATTTAATTAACTCCTACCGCAAACTTCCTTTTGAAATTGTCCCAGTTGATAACGAAGCAGAAGAATTTAAGTTAACGGTATTCCTAGATCATCCTAAGCTTGGCTCTTGGGATTTAGCAATTTTAGATGATGGTATTTCAATTACAAATTTAGACAAACCTGAAGAAGTACATGATCTAAAAACTTATGAAAATATTTTTGATTTTATTAATGAATTCGATGATGAAAATGCTAAAATTTATCATGATTTTCAACTTGCAGTTGAATCAAGAAATTATACTATAGTAAATAAATTACTGTCATCTGAACTTAAGAAATATCATGAAGCTATTGACCATGAACTTAAATCAATCAAAAAGATCTTAACTTCTACAGAAAACTCTGGCTTGACCAATCCATCTGATGGTTCAGTGTCTTATCTTAATAGAGTTATGGGCCGATGGGACTTAGCGCTTCTTTGGACTCCTTGTCCTTTTGTAGTTGTTTCTGATCCAGAAATCACTGCTTCTTTGCAAGATAGAATTTATGATTTTAAAATTTTAGAACAAGAATCTTGCCAAGTTATTAATAATATGCAAAAGCTTTGTGTAATGTCTGATATGGATGTTGAAATTCGTACCGATAGCAAGGATACAGAAATGGATGCATCTGGCTGGGTTACCTTGGACGAATTGGGAATTCCTAAAATTGGTCCTCTTATTCATGCGGTTAAAGTAGTTGCATATTCTAAATTCGAAGGAAATCTCCGCAAGGAGCAGCCTAGCAGCAGATTGATCTTATAAATGAAAATTGCTCTTTGTGGTTATTATGCCAAAAATAATTTTGGCGATGATATGATGGCCGATTGCTTATCAGAAGTATTATCTTCTTCAGATATTGCATCTAATTTTTTGCCTGATATTACTTTTAAAAATATTGTTGATAATAAAAATAAAACTAATAAAAAATTATTAAATGTATTTTTAAACACACCATATTCAGACCATTTACAATAAGTACTATGTATATGTGATTTAGAAATATTATAAATCTCACCTAATCTATCCCATGTTAAGTTTGTTTCTAATTTATCAATAAATACCTTAATAAATAATTTATACTTTATTTTATTTTTACATCCTCTAGTGTCAAGGTTTTTTTTTATATTTTCTTATTTCTTTTAAAAGTAATCTTGATACTTCTTTAATTAATTCTACTTTTTT
>JACCEB010603912.1_pt1 | contig 22180 bp, 28 predicted proteins | sample 7454761 | NCBI WGS metagenome assembly JACCEB01 (sample SAMN15323454, study PRJNA562643) | freshwater metagenome | isolation source: river surface water | place: USA:Blue River Watershed | collected 2017-08-18 | reverse complement strand
TTAAGTTCCTCATCCAAACAAGCAATAAGTTTTACGATGTGGCAGTATTGTTTATAATGTTCCGACTTATTGAATTCGTCTTCAGCATCTTCTATTGTAAGGTAAATGTGCTGATTGGTCTTGTGTAAATCAGCATAGACCTTACCATCCTGCCTCTTCAACATAATCACATAGAATTCAGTCATTCTTTCACCTCAAATCTACCAGGATAGAGTTCGTGAATGCCACCACTACCATACTTGATTTGACATTCAAGTTGGATAATGTAAATATAAACTGGATAGGGAACTTGGAAGTGTTCCAGTTCTTTGTCCATATTATAGCAGGAAATATAACCACTCATTCTTTCCACCCATCAAAGTATTCAGTAAAGAAATGAAAACTCAAACCAACCTTACCAACTTGAAAATCTACTCCAAAAAGAGAAGAAGAAGTAAGAAATGAGAGCATGACGTGAAATCCACCATTGCTATGGACTAAACTACTGGGATTTTCATAATTCATCCAAAGTAATGAACGATTGTTGATGATACCAAACTGCCAAGTGCGGTCAGTTTCACCATTATCCCAAACTTTTAGGTTGTACTGATAGGGTTTCATTCTACACCTTCCCAGTCAATCTCAACGGTTTCAAACTGCTCTACATTAGTGTAAGGCATAGGATTTGCAGGTCCTCCCATCTCATTATGGATTATATCAAACAATTGATTAATCACTAAACTCTCAAAGTCTTCTTGGTCTGGATAATACTCCCAGTCCTCAAACATTTCAGTTGTGGGAGCAAGTGTGAGAGTTCGGGTGTAAGTTACTGTGACTGCTTTGAGTTGGATTTTCATCGGTTTGTTGTGTATGGAGTCATTATAGACCAAAAAAGGGTCTCCGTGAAGACCCCTTGTGCCAGTTCTTTAAGTGTCTACCTGAAAAAACTCAGCAGGTGGGTTGTGAATAAACATAGACTTTTTCATCTTTCCAATCTTTGTCTTCTCTGTAAATCCTTCTGGAATAGGTCCATCCCACCCATTCTTCCTTGCTTGTCCTACGGATGGAAACAATTCCATTTCTACTGCCAGATGTGCTAATGTCCAATGTGGTTGTATTTCAATATGGTCGTTTGGGTCAAATCCCCACCAGTCAAACTCTGGCAAATCAAAGACTCCTGGTTTTACAAAGTTGAATTCAAATTGCATCTCCCTCCTGTTTTTCTATATCAAAGATTTCATTTAGAAACTCCAAACCATACTTACCTACAACCCAAGCATTTTTATCTTCAAAGAACCTATCACCTATGGTTCTCATATTATAGCATTCTTTGTCTTTATCAAAGAAAGCGATCACATAACAATTCTCTTGTCCTGAACCATTAGATTGATACCACTTGACGAGTTCATACTTGTTGTTACATTTGCTCCAACGGAACTCTATGTTACGAAATCTCATTTTCCAAGTCCTACTGGTGGTTTAATGTCGTTGAGTTCATCATACAGCATCTTTGCGAACCCGTAGTGAGGTCTTATGCCAGTTTCAATACTAGTTGATGTGGCAACCGTCCACATAATATCCAGTTCCCTTTTATCAGGTAGAGGTTTCATCTTCTTTATTCCAACTATTCCAAGTAAATCCAAGCAACTCAAAAGAAAATCCAAACTTATAACACCAGAAGAGAATATCAATCAAACGATTGTTTCCAAATACGATTTGCAGATAAGGAAATGATGGATATTCATTCCAAGAAACTTCTACCTGAATAAAAGACCTCTCTTTACCTTTGAGTAGAGTGAAGATATAATCAGTTCCGTAATCCTCTTTAGTATAAAAATCAAGGAGTTTCATTTTTAATTTCCTCTGCGAGTTGGAGAAGGTCTTGTTTATCTAATACAATCAGGTCGTTTTGTGCTGTATAAGACCTTACATAGTCAGCAGCAAGAGAAAGAATAGCAGCAACTAACTTCTCTTCTGTATCAGCACCATTATTTCGTGCTTCCCAGATAGCATTCATAAATGCTTGCGAACGTTCAGTCATTCTTCAAAATCAAAATAAAGGTCAATCACATTCATAATCTCATTATTGATAGTTTCAATCACCCAATCTTCATTAGGTTGTTCTGTGTGTTTATATGCTCTACGGTATCCTACACGGACACCTTCATCAATACACAGTTCAAGAATAGGACGGATTTTAGGTTTCATTTTAAGTGCTTATAAAGTTCAGTAAAGTTTGCCTTTCCGTGAATTAGAATACCACCAATTACCATTATATCAAGTAGGAAGAGTGCTACAAGAAGCAGCACCACATACAAAGCATCTCTTTCAGTTGGTTTCACTGAGCTCCTTAATACCTTTCACCAAGTATCCATAGTCACGAACCTCCGTCACAGACTTTGTGCGGTCACAGACATTACACTTTGCTACCCAACTTGAAGAAACTCCATCGTGATATTCGCCATACTTCTTTCCACAATCACTACAGACCACATTTGCCTTCTCAAGTTTCTTCAGTAGAGCACCCTTATTCAGCATTTCCATCGCATCCATTTCCTCATCAGTATATTGAGGATTATCAGGTTGTTCGTAACGTGAGAGTCGTGCTTTCAGGTCAGCAATCTTCTCCTGCGTTTCCTTATAAAGTTCCCAATACTTGTCCACCCACTCATTCTTATCTTCTGCAAGTTTCAGGTCATACTCTTCGGCAACCTTACGCATATCCTCTTGACTACGCATATCGTTGAATGCAAGAGCACAAGCACCTTTCATAATACCAACATCATTATGTCCCATCACCAGTGCTACATTCGCAAAGAAACGGAATAGTTGAATGCTGTTAATGTCTTGAGTAGGAATCTCAAAGGTATAATGCTCCTCTGGAAGAGTTTCATTATCATAGATTCCACCAGTATAAGTCCATTCAGTATCAAAATGAACTTTGAGAGTTGCTTTGTAGGTCATTGCTTTGGATTTGTATGTACCTACTATAAAACCCCCTTAACGAAAAGTCAAGAGGGTGTGTGACGGTTTATTTTTCGGTCTCTTTTTCAGTATTTTTATTATTACCAAGAAAAATTTCTAAAAATCGTTCAGATCCAAGATAATGATACAATCCAGCAACTTCATATTCAATATTAATATTATTTTTAATAACTAATAACAACAAATAATTTAAAACTGTTGATTCTATTTTTTGACCACACTCTTTTACAGACCAATAAGGTATTTGTTCTCCAGATTCTTCATCTTCATGCAAACGCTCTGTGACTATAACCTTTGACTTTTCGGGTTTTAACCACTCAGGAAATACAAGAGGATTTGTCAACCACTCACATTTATATGAAGAACACATTTCTGGTCTATGTTCATAAATTTTGCAGCACCCATCGCACTTATTACTATCAACAAAATGGCAAGGATAATTTGGAGACATTTCATAATCGTAAATTTTTCCAGTTAACCATCCTTTACAACATTCTGAGCAACTTCCACACTCTCTTTTGTAGTCAATAGTTTCTAAAAAATATGTCATAGTTATAATTTTAAAGTATGAATAGTGTAAATATTTTCAAAAGATAAGAATTAACAAATATATCACATATTGTCTTCTCTTCTACCTACAATATATCCTAAGAGCAGACCACACATAAATGCAACGAACAGATAAAGTTCGTGCGATGCAAAATTAATGAGTTCTTGTTCCATTCAGTTTATATTCCAACTCATTCACTTTACTAAACTCTTGATAGGCTCTCTCTGACCTATCGGAAAGAATATCAAGAATGTCTTCGTAAATTACTGAAGTATCTACATAATCATCAAAGTACTTATCCAATGCTTCTTTGAGATAACGTTTTCTACTCCACTCTGGAGAGTATGGTTTATAGTCCATGATGAAAGATGTATATGTACGAATTATAGGAGACTCACCATTCCCTGTCAACTCTAGCACTCCAACAAGGAACTCTCACTCTTTCTCTCCAGTGCCTAACATATCCAGGTCTCCAGTGATTTCCTGGAATATATTGCTCGCGATAAACAAACTTGGTACATATTCCGTTTCCATTAAATGGTTCCCAGAACTCATTCCAAGTGATAGCTTTTACTGGAATTGGTAGAAGTAATAGTCCTAAAAAAATATATTTCTTCATTCGCCAAGAGTATGAATGACTGGTTTTTCATGAGCCAAGATACGATAAAGTTCTTTATCTTGTGCCGCAGATACGGGGATAAACTCCGTATTTGGGTCAAACTCATCATCACGAATTGCTTGATTGATGACAATGGAACCATCTTCGCCTGAATATGAGCGATGATAAGTCATTTTAGGAATCACCAATGCACCAGAAGAACGATTGAGATGGACGATATGATAAGGATAGCGCCATTCGGGATTTACCAACTCAAACGTTCTCATACCAGATAGAACACGATTATGGTCTATCTGATGATAATGAATATAAAATTGTTTTGCTCCTACAACATCATCAGGAGGAGAAATAGCAGGACCCGTATGACATACAAGGTCCTGTGCGTTTGAGTTCTCTACTGAAATATCATAGAAGACAACTGCTTCCGTCTCACGGAATACTCTATGCTTCTTAAACTGCACTTCACTCATCAGTCTCTTGTCCTCCAGTCGTTATCGTCTTCATCACGTTTAAAGAAATCGTGCAGTTCGTCAATGCTATCAAATCCTCTTTTACCAAATCTTTCATGACCTAATCCACCAATGTCTAGTGCATTTAGAAATCCATCCATACTATCTTCAGTCATATCTGGATTTTCTGCACGACGCCTTGCTTGTCTCAAAAGAGTAGCAGCGGAACGATTTGCTTTTGCAAGTTTTTCCGCCCAAATCATATCTTCCAATTTTACTTCTTCATGATTTGCAATTCTGTTGCAAATAAACTCAAGACGAAGACGATATTGTGTAGAGAGCATTTGTATCAATCAGATATAGTGTATTTAGAACTTAAAGTCTTCTTCATAATAGGCAGAAACCACTTTATCGTCCCATGCCGTTGGTAGTTTTTGCTCTCGTGCTCGAATATGATTTAATCCAGAAACAGGAAGACCCTCCAAGTCTTCTTCATGTAGAAGTCCATCCAACTGACGGATTTCACTGAAAGTATGCGGAAAACGGAGTGCAAGTCGGTGCATTCCTTTAGTGTTGCGAAAAGTGCGAGACATAGTTTTGTCCTCAATCACATTACTATTTTATACCTGTTTTTGTTTTTCTGCAAGTTCTCTTTGCAATTCTTCAGCAAGTTTCATTGCTCGTCTCCACATCAAATACCTTACAATTGGATTTGCTGGATTATGAGCCACCCACCACTTAACTTTTTCGTATTGTACTCTTGCAAGTTGTGTAAGCATATAGAATGCCCTCGCTACTGATTGGTCTGTAACTACCAGATAAGCAACACAAAAGAATATAATTAAGTAAATGTAATTTGCACTCATTTTCTCAAGTTTTTCAGATATTCTAATACAGTCTCGCGAACTGACATGAGCTCATTGTAACACTTTTGATTATGAGCGCACTGACGAAGTTCGGAATCAGGTTTATGTACGGACTCAATAAAAAGGTCAAGTCCCCGATTCCATTTGACTTCTTGGGATTCACCATCAGGGACTGGATTTTGATCGATCATTTGATTTGATAATTAGAGGACAAGTAGGAATAGATTGTCGGATTGTTTGAATAATTTCTATTCTTTGTTGTGACGTAAGTCCAACAACTTTCGTGATGCGATTGACAATAGAAATTGCATCAGAGCAATTGATAATGGTTGTAGCAAGTAGAACAACCATGGTGTTTCCCTATTCTATTACTATTTAATCAACCAACAACACGCCAACAAACAGTAGCATTTCCTTTACTTGCAGACTCAATGTGAGCGAATGCTGCATAAGAAAGGTCCAAATCCGCATGAGAATATGGACCTCTATCATTTACACGAACGATAACTTGCTTACCGTTTCGTTGATTTGTCACCCGTATTTTTGCACCCATAGGTAGATAAGGGTGAGCTGCAGTCCAACGATAAGCATCAAACCGCTCACCATTTGCCGTAGTTTGTCCATGAAATCCGTCACCAACTCCATAGTATGTAGAAATTCCACAAGTAAGAGCAGCAATCAAACCAATCATTTAGAAATCTCCCAGTGTTCGTTACCCTCCTTCTGAATCCAGAAACAGTATTGGCGATTCAGAGAAACAAGAAAGAACTTATCGGTCGTTTCTTGTTCGATTTCACAAGAATGTAAAGAAGACATGACATTCACAAAGCGATTCTTTGCTTTTGAACTCTTCGGAGTTACGCTTACGAATCGTTTCTTCATTTTTGGAGTTTTAATAGAGTTCATAGTTTTTTCAACCTCCACAAAGGTCATTGTACAGAGTTTTCATAGACGTGTCAAGTACCCTTGGTATAGTTCTTGTTCCATTAAGTGTGCTTCTTGTTCCCAGGGTTGATTTTCATAATCCAATTGAGAACAGTCAATGCCTTTCCAGCAACGAATACCTCTTTTATCACGCAAATCACCACGAATGTGCTGTAGAATATGATAAAGCTCATGAAGTAGTGTCAGAGTGTAATCTTCTTTATTAAGACGATTATGAATTTCAATTAGAAACTTTCTAGGTCTCCAATTACAATCAGTCACAGTACACCACCCATAAACACCTTCTCTCAGAAGACCTCTGTGAAGCACCTCAATCTCAATATTGTACCTTTTGAGGTACTGAGTACAGAACCACTCCACAATGCTGCTACAGCGTCTCCTAGGGCACTTAGAACCGCTTGTATAGAGTGACAGCATTAGAAGACGAAGTTTAGGATTGCTTCAGAAACTTTTGTTCCCCAGTGAATAACCCACACAAAACTTCCAACAAAAATCAAACGGTCAAGATTGGAAAACCTCATAGGTCTCGTTCGGTATGTACCTACTATAAAACCCCACAGGGTCGCTGCAGGGTCATAGTGTGCCAGTTCTTAAAGTGTCTACTCGAAGAAATATTTCACAATATTTGTAACTTCAACATCAACAGACCTCATTTTATCTAAAATTTTAGGATCAATTAAATCTGGATGAATCCACCAATCTTCAAATGTATATTCGTCATTAGGTGCAACATCTTTTACTGCAAGTTCATAACCAAGAGATTTTAAATATCTTCTTGATTTAGATCTATAACTTGAAGTTGCATCTGCAGAAAAGTCATGCTCATATGTAATCACTGCAAATTTATATTTTTCAAATGGGATTGATGTTAGAATTTCGAAAGTAGTACTTGCTGGTTCACAATCAACTTGCAAATAGTCAATAATAGTTCCTTGTCCAAATTCATCAAGTAATTTTTCATAATCAATTTTCGTTGCATCTTTACAGAGAATAGTGTTCTTTCTCTGTTCTTCAAACATTTTACACAAATCTTCACGAATTTCAATTGAAATACCTTTCCAATCATACATTGTTTCGAGAAGAGCTGAATTGTTTTGATAAAATGGTTCTTGCGCTCCTATTTCCAAATAAGTTCCATTCTTTTTACCATTGAGGATTGCTAAGACAAACATATCTTGATATGCTTGAGAATAATTTTTTTCAATTTCTTCAGAACCAGGAAATTTAAATTTTAATCTATCATATTTACTTTTATTATATTTGATTTCTTCTTCTGGAATATGACCACTACCCAACTTCATCAAGTTTTCTTGTACAGATTGAAAATGTAAAGGATCTAATTCATAATTATCTTTAATTTCTCTAAAAAGTTTTCTAGTTTCTTCTCCTTTACCCCACCAATAACCAGAAATAGCTTTTTCGTATAAAAGTCCATATTTTCCAGGATATTCTGTATTTGAATTAAGTGGTTTGCAATCAAAATCACATATTTTTAGTGCAATAGAGGCATACTTGTACGAATCGCACCATTGCTGCCTTCTTTCATGAAATCTTGAGAGTAGAAAATATGCTTCTGGTCTTTTAGGAAGAACACAAATAGCTTGCTGAAGTATTGAAATTGCTGTTCCGTCACGAGTTCCCTGTCTATCATAACAATGATGACACTTTAAAAGTGCTTCATAAGTAAAATCATCATCTGTTGATCTTTCGGCACATCTTAAAAAATAAGACAGTGCTGGTGCAGTGTGACCATTTTCTTCATACCACAACCCAAGATTAAAATTTGCTTCTGGATTTTCGGTATCCATAGAAAAATCATATAACAATTTTTCTAATTGGTTTTTTGTATCTTTACTTCCTTTTTTTACAATCAATTTTTTGAATGAGCTTCCTTTTTGTGTATTCATTAGATTATTATTTTCTGTAAAATTTACAATTGTTACCTCTTCAGGTAACAGATATTTTTTAACCCTCGGCAGATCAAAAATAATTTTGGGCAGATTTTCTGTCGAATATGGTTTTACAACATAATTTATATCTCCAGAAGGACACATATTTTCATTATTCATATCATAATTTAAGAAAAAATCTTCCCATTTTTCCTTTTCTTTAAAGTAATTTTTATATAACAAATTTTCAAGATCAGAATTATAATGACATATGTTTTGAGATTTTATTAATCTCTTTTCATTTCCTCCCATCCAGGTAAAATGCCATCCAAGATCTCGCATTTTTTCTCCTGGAATGTAATTTCCATTTTCCAATCTTCCTTCAGTGAATGGCCAAACTATTTCATATGGATTAAAAGTGTCAGATCTTATAAAGGTAAGATTTACTTTTTGCATTTGTTCTTTTAAACATGCAAATAAAGATCGTGACCAATCTCTAGGGTTACCAGTATCTTTATGATATGCTCTCAAATTTGCTCTACCTTCGAGATATGTTAAATCATATTTGAAAATATATTTACTACTATCACTTGTCCTTGCAAGATTTGCCAACATTGGAATATAATCAGGATTAATTATCTCATCACAATCACTTACAATAAAAACTGTCTCATCATCAAAATTATTTGTCAAAAGGCACTTTGCAATTGCATCTCTTTGAGTTCTTTCTCTAGATGCATGAGTTAAACTAGGATCATATATTGCTTCATAACCAAGTGCTGGTTCAAGATTTTCCTCAGATAAATCAACTTCAATAACTTCAATGATATCTTCAGGTAAACCAAGTTTTTTTATTGTATTTTTACATGTATAATCTTTAGGTGCCCCACTATGAGTATAATTTCCATCAACAATGACAAATTTATCAACATGATCTTTTAATAAATTAACTCTCAGTTCTAGAAGTTCTTCCTCATTAAAATAAGTAAAACAATCAACTATATTATGTTTTAGATTGTTTTGCTTCTTATCACTATTTTCTTCAGTTTCCATAATTACAAAAGATTTTTTTGAAATTTCATTTCCCATTAATTCATCAATTGTTTTATTTTTGCCATTGTCTCTCCACCAATTAGACACATATTCTGAAGAATAGACATGATTTGGTTTTTGACCATTTTCTAATTCTGGATCGTTTACATCTGTAGTTGGAATATCTATATTTTCGACAAACAATGGAAAAGTATATACTTTTCCGTTATTGGTAAATAAAATATTTTCTCCGATTGGCATTACATCAACATCTTTTATTTCAAGTTTAAATGTATCTTCAATACAATAACTATCAATTATTTTTTTAGCATAATCTCTATTCATAATATAAGCAGTTTCTGACCAATCATCCCATTTTCTATCTCTAAAATAAACTCCATCAAAATCACTACGAATAGTAGTTAACTGTACGCATTCGCAATCATCGGGAAGTTTTTCAATAAATTCTTCCCACTTAAAATTCCAATGTTCAACTGTGTTTAAACTTAGATCATCCTCACAGAAAAATGCATAATCAGACTCATTAGATTCATACCAAGTTTTAATAGCCTTCAAATGTGATGTGACACATCCGCGAGTTGGTCCAGTTAATTGATAAACATATTTTCCTACTATATTTTCTTCAGAATCTGAATATTTTTTTGATTTTATTGCTTTGGGTTCAATCCCATACTTTTTAAATTGATTTTCAATTTTTTCTTGCCTATCTAAACAATCCTCAAGAGTTACGTAGTAAACAGGAGGAAAATTTTCTAAATTATTCATTTCAGTAGCAATGTAATTTTGTTCATTAACTTTTTTTATAGACCACTTTGTTTTTTGTGGAATAAAATAAGTTTCTGGATTAGAAAAACTATCTCTATTTCTATTTACGTGATATTGAGTTATCCCATATTCCAATTGATACTTTAATTGGTCTCCAGAATAATATTGTGAAAGATTACTCTTCATATGTTCAATCATATAATCTTCAGAATGAGATGCTTTAAAATTTTCAATTCTTTTAGAGTCTGGGTGAGGAATATGGAATAGATTATGATCATAATTCATTTTTATATGATTTAATCCCATCATTTCCATTCTTATTTGAAGTTCTTGATCTTCAAATCCATAAAACTCACCTAAATCTTCATTGTATCCTCCACACTTAAAAAAGTTTTCTTTGGTTGTGTAGAGCATTCCAAATAAAGATTTATAATATTCACTATAAGAATTGCAGTAATCAACAATATCATCAAATTTCATATGAGTGAGATCTAATTTTGTTGCACCGTCATCGCTAACATATTCTGGACTTTTATAACTTGATTTGCCAGAGGCAAAAGTATTTTCATCTATTTTATAGTTCTCAAAAAAATTCCAATATGGATTAATAACGTGGTCCACGTCAAATTTTAAAATATATTCGCCAGTAGCAATATTTGCAGCAAGATTCAATGGTTGTGGTTGATTAAAGTATTTTTTATTTGGTACTCTAATAACTTTTACTCTAGAATCTATTTTGGTCAAATATGACAAGGATTCGTCGGAACTCCAATCAACAATAATAACTTCTTTTACTTCATCAAATAATAACCAAGATTGTAGCGATATTGATAAAGGTTTATTGCGATTTTTACATGCACAAATTATTGATACATTCATATTCATAAATTAATTACTACTTAGATTGAATAAAAATATTTTCTCCATTATCTGACCAAAAGACCTCATAATTTAGTATTTCAATAAGATTATATAGATCTCTTTCAGAATAACCAAATTGATTTAAATTTGATTCGCAACATTCTAAAAGAATTTTTGGTTTATATTTTTTAATAGTTTCTATACCACCTTTTAAAATATCATATTCTGACCCCTCAGTATCAATTTTAATTAAATCTATTTTTTTATTCAAAAATAAATTATCTAAAGTGTTTGTTTTTAAATTATGTTTGTAAGAATCTTTTTCAGAAAATCTAATTACATTTTTTCCAAGAGTATTGAGACCTCTATGATCTAAACAAATATTTAAAACATCTTCTTTAACCGAATTACTTAATGCCTGTTGGTATAAAAATACATTTTGAACATTGTTTAATTTTAATTGTCCAATAAGTAAAGAATAATTCCAAGGATCAGGTTCAAAAGAATGCCATTTTGTAGTTGGATATTCTTTTGCTGCAATGGAAAATATACCTGTCTGAGCTCCAATATCTAAAATTGTAAAATTATCTTGAATTTGGTTGACGAATTTTTGTATTACATCAAGCTCCCAGACAAATCCACTAGTTGTCCAAGAAGAATTTTGATATACTACATCCGATGACACTAAAACTTCAGTTTCATTTACATAAGGGTATTTACAAATCATTATAAACCATTAAACATATCTTATTTATTTTTTAAATGCTATAGTCAACTTTTATCCAATGAGTTGGAAATAAATCTCTTAAATCGATCATTTGTTTGAAATCTGGATGTAAATTATTCATATGAGATTCTCCAAACCAAGGATTTGGGTAGCAAATCAGGGAACTATTTGCCAACCAAGCTCCCCACCACCCAAAAGAACTATTTCCAATGATATGTTTATCGCACATTGTCATCAAACACAGATCATACAAATTAGAATTATTTGAAACTAAATTTTCATCTTTATTATAATTAACCTCATCATAAGTTTTGGAAATTAAAATATTATCTGGCAAAAATATTTTTTGATTTCTGCACCATTCATAATCATCAGAAAAAACAATTGCATAATCATAGTCTCCAACAATATCAATACACTTTTTAAAGTATTCTTCATTTGGCATTGGGAACTCATGAGATCTTCCAATATTATCTCCTCTTCTAACATGAATTGATAATACTTTTTTTCCAACAAACCTCTCCATAAATTTTGAGCACTTATCTTGAATTGGATCTAAAAACTCAAAGTTTTTTCTTACCAAATCTTTACAATGTTCAAAGTATTTTTCACTTTGAAAATACCCATGATAATCTAAATTATCTTTTGCATTAATAAAAAGTTCTTCATCAAAATGAAATTGCTTTTCTTTTACACAAAAGTCTGAGTGAATGTTTAAATAATCATTATAAAATGCATTTTTTCTGTTAAATGAAACTAATTTAAATGCTTCAAATAGTTGATGTTGTCTCCAAGCATTTTTAAAATCGCTTGGAGGTATTGAAATTTCATATCCATATTTTGCATGAAGACCTAAAAGAAATGCGTATTGAAACATTTGATTTCCAAGTCTTCCAAATTGTCCAAGATAATTGAATGATATTGACATTACTGTAATCTCAATTTATTTGTATTAAAAGAATAGTTTTTATCTAATTTAAGAGTGTTTGGATATGTGGAGTGCCAAAAATTATCTCTTACCAATGTTACATTGTAATTTAATAGATGAGCAATCCAACTAAATGAACTATTAGCCATAATTAAAAGATCAGCATGTGACATATGGTAAATATCACTTATTGGATTATCATTTAAATGTAAATCAATTTCAAAATTTTCGCTTTGGTAATTTAAAAATTCATCAAAGTCTTTCTTTTCACCTTGAGAATGAATGTGTAATTTTGTTTTTTCATTCTGACATACTTTTTTTACCTGTTTTATTAATTTAATATAATTTGTATTATTTTTATTATAAAGTTCTCTAAAGTCTTGGAGAGAATTATCTTCCGGATTTATGTTTCTTATATGAAATGATATATTCAAAAAGTTTTGTGAAAAATAGCATTGATTAAAAATAAAATCATTTTTAATATGTTTTAAATAATTTTCTCTATATATTTCTTCAATAATTGATTGACCATATTCTAAAACAGATTTTGGGTCTAAGTAAATTAAATAATCTTCTGAGTTTTCTTTATTTTTTTCTATAAATGATAAAAAATCTTCAATTGATGAAAACGATATTTGATTTTTTATATTCTTTTTTGATGAAAAATTAAAAAAATTTGTGAATAAATTCGACCATTCATCTTGATTATAATTCGTATATGAAAAATGACCTATGTTTTTAAATCCCGAATTGTAAAATTGAATATTAAATTTTTTGCAGATAGCATAAAGAAGTAATTGATATTGAGATACTGCACCAATACCTTCTTCCTTACCTGAATTTATATATCCCTCTCCACCTTTTCCATCAGAATTGGTTTGTGCATATAAAGTCATTACGCCCCATTAAAAGTTTTTAAATTGTCAAAAATACTGAAAGATATTTTTGGATTAATACATAATGCACCCAAAAACATGTTACTTGCTCCAGAAATAATATGAGATGTTTGACTTGCCATATAGACATCAATTAAACAATTCTCAACTTCTTTTGAATACTCATTATCACTCATACATTCACCTCTCCCACCTTTCCAATCAATATTTCCAGTTATTCTTTCTCTATCTGGGTAAATACATTTATCACCAAATGTTTGAGTAAAAATATCAAAAATTTCTTGAACCTGCGTTAATAATAATATATTGTCACAATAATCCAATTTTTTACTAATAGTTTTTAATATATCATCGGATAATATATTAGATCCCGGATAATGTGCTGAGCACCTTATCATTGCTGTTATGACTTTTTTTCCTTCCAGTATTTTTGATTCTTTTTCTATTTTTGATTTAATTGTTTGAGATAAATTGAATTTTTTCAAATAAAAATTATATCTTTCTCTTATCAACTGGAGAACTTTCAAATCAAAATATTGTGAAATATCACATCCTCCACCATTATACTTTAAAATAAAATTTGGATATTGTTTGATAATATCCAAACAATTATTTGGATAACATTCCACATACTCTTTAAAGTCAAGGTAGGTATTGTCATGTTCATAATTAAAAAATTCATTGATAATATTATTTCTATTCAGCAAATCACTCCAAACCTGATTTTTTTTCACTCTTCCATATTCATAAAAACTATTTCCATTAAAATCTGTTTTATTTGCCCAATGAAAATATAAAGATATTTGATTTTCTGGAATATCTGCTATAGACATCCAAGCAAGATATTTTAGGATAGTACTAAAAGTTCCTGCAGCACTACCTATAATTAAATTCATATTACTCAAAAATATATTTTTCTACAAAATCTTGAGAAACTCTAAGTAAATATGCACCATTATCTTGAAAACCAAAGGTAATTAAATAATCTTCTCCATGTTCACACATACCGACAGCAAATTCAATTTCACCATTTAAGAAGGAAAACTGTTTAGACACCTTAGCAATATTCCAATTTTCATCCCAAACTATAAACCGATGTTTATAAGTTCCATCTTTTCTTCCTTGCTCACTTTGAAAAAGATATGTTTCATGATTTAAACAAAATCTATATCTATCATTCAAACGAAGAACTTGAGATCCTCCACGAAGATCAATACAACCAAGATCTCTCCAGTTTGTAAGAATAGCTTGGGTTGTTTTTCCAGTTTCAATATCATATTTAACTACTTCAGTACCATTTGTCCATTTTACAAAATGAAATGGCATATCTAAAATTGGCATCCAATTTTTTTCACAATAAGAATTATCATCGCCTGGAGCTGGAATACGATATTGCTTTAATTCTTTTACGCCGTTTTCTGTGATTTCGATTTCAGAGAGCTCCATACGACCAGTGCCAATTTCGTCAAGATCTCTTCTGACACCACAAATATAAAGCTTTCCATCCCAGCGAACAATTCGTGCATCCTCAAGTCCAACAAATTCCCAAAGTTCTTTATCTGGAAAATCCGAAGTATCAATTCGATTATATTTTTTAATTCTCATATTTTCATCCATTTCACACATATAATTCCAAGTGCGAAGACGCCAATCGTTTTCTGGATGAATATAAACTAAAGGACCCCAGTGGTGTTCGAATTTTTTCTTTTCTGAATGATATAGAGTGTAATTAATATTCCTTAAGTTTACAAGAATTTTACCATTATCATTGTAAACTGAAGGATTTGTAAGTGCAGGTCCTTTTAATTCTGTTGATGGAATAATAAGTGGATGAATACTTCCACCATTTTCTAATGCAAGTTTAACGAAGTTCATAAAACCATTATGATTGTTTTAAATATTTATTTAAGCAATTTGAGAGACTATAAGGTTAATGTCAGTAACCCTTAATGGTTCATCATTTGCAAGATTCATTGCATGAATTTCAATATAATCTCCAGAATTTAATTCAATAATATCACTTAAAGTGACGTGGTTTATATCATTAGTTGCAGCATGTTGGAAGGTTGATGCTGTCCTAATCCCAACAGTACTATCATAGAATCCAAATTTAGCATTGTAAATATTTGCTCCAGACTCAAATGCAATTGTTGCTTGAATAGTATATTTTCTATCAATCGCAGCATTGCAAGTTAAACGATTATCTGTTGCGGTGAATTTTGAATTTGTAACTCCTACAGTTGTTGTAATTCCCGCAATCTTAGTCCAAGTATTTGCTGCTGGAAAATAAGTCAGGTCAGTACTATCTTTCATGTAAAGTTGACCGACAACAAATGTATTTTGTATTCCTCTATTTCCTTCATAAAAACTATCATTTAGATTTACATCCGTATGAGTACTAACCCCAAGTTTTGTTCCGGGTCCAGAGAAATTGCAGGTTTGAATAATAAAACTTTCGGGATTATATACACCACCAGCAGTTTGGAATGCAACTCCATCCTGAACTGTTATTCCAGTATAACCTGCTGGAACTACAAAAGATGAAACACTGATACGAATTCTTCTTCTACAAATAAATGTACTTGGGAAATTAAGAATTGATTTTGTGCCACCAAGTCCAAAGTTACCCGTAAATAAGCACTGATTAAATCCTACAGTTCCAGTGACTCCATCAAAACTTAAATCTTGTGCGTTTAGAAATGCACTATCAAGCATAATGAAGTTATCATAACTTGAAATGATTCCTACTTTAGCACAGTTATTAAAGTTTACACCAAACCAATCAAGAGCCTGTGTACCATACCCTGTTGCATCAAGATTAATTGCATAAGGTGCTTCTAATGTGATATTACGAATCGGAAGAGAATAATGACTACTTAAAAGTGCATCTGTAGTACTGATGCCAGTGGATTTAATGCGGCAGTTCTCTGATGAACCACCAAGAATTGTAGTGTTTTGTCCTGCAACTAAACGGTCGCCTTGTAAATCTACAACAGTAGTAAAGAAGTAAGTATAGTTGTCCTTAAGATTGATAACACCATTTACCGCTGGAGGTAAATCATTCTTACTTCCAACAAAGATAAAGTTTACAACGTCGTCAAGGAACTTAAATTGAGTTTCACCACCGCCACCAATCGTTGCCATCTGTTGTTGGATACGATTAATGAAGAGTTGATAGTGGTCGTTAAGTTGTTGAAAGGTTACGAACTTCTGGTCTAATGGAGTAAGTGGGTCACTATTCTTTACGTTTGGCGGCTCGTTAAGTAGTCCTTCAGTGAGTTGTTTCTGAGGTTGTGGAATTGGAGTATTCTTTAGTTGCTGACGAAGTTCATAAACTTCATCGTGTTGATTCACAACTAAACTTTGTAAAAACTCAATATTTTCTGTTAGTTCTTTTGTTTGTTCTTTTAATTTATCTACTTCTGTTTTTTTCTGCTCTGCTTCATACTCCTCAAAGGTTCTTTTCTTACCTGAAGAACGCTTGGGAGTTTCTGGTTTCTTAGGACCAATATGATGTAAAATTTTAGAATATTTATTCATTCTTTTGAGTTTTTGAGTATTTATTCGTCAAAGACACAAGAGGTCTCTGTTGTTGAAGATGTTTCTGATATTATCAATCCTAAAAAAGTAATTACTTTTTCAGTTGCGTTGAGATTAGAACCTAAAGTAATATCAAAGGTTCCTGCACCATTATCTCTAAGTTTAATATCAAATGCCATTATACAGCAACTCCCTCTTCAGAACGACCTAATAAAAGACCAGACTCTCTTGCTTCTACAAATACGTTTTCAGTATTATCATACCAAGTAAAAGAATAAGAACCATTACCTGTTCTTGTAGTTGATAAAACTTTTTCTCCACTTCCATCTCTATGAAGATTAAGAGTTACTGTTCCTCCAGAAGAACCAGAAACTGTTCCAGAAACGGTATAGGTAATTGTGTGATAAGTTAATACTTGAGAAAGACCTATCCACCCTGAGTTACCAGTGCTAGCGGGTAATGGAAGGTTTACTCTCCATCTTCTTGCTGTTTCCAAATCAATTCTATCAGAATCTGGGTCATTCGGCCATCTCTTAAATAAGAATTTGGATTGAGACCAAGAATAAAAGACTCCAATTTCTGCGTCAGTTTGCATAATGTCGCCATAAATTCTTTCCCAAGAAATTCCACCTTCTCCAGCAAGTTTTTCAACTCCAATGGCAATTCCAGAAACAAGATAGTTGGCATTAACACTGGTAAAAAGTGGTATTAGTCTCGTTCCAATCGCAGTAATATAATAGTTTGCTTCTGGAATGGTAATAGAAGTTGCTGCGATTGTAAAGTTGGAAGCAGCAGCAGTAGTTCCTCTTTGCTGAAGTCCCCAGAAAACAGTATGATTGTGTGCTCCACTTCCAGAACTATGCTTATCACTGGTATAGTTAATTAACCAAAATCCTGAAGTATTCCACCCAAAGTCTGCAGTATCAGTTCTATAAGAATCAAAGTTTAGAGAATTTCTGCCACGAGTAAGAGTAAATGCGGAATCGTTACGAATCATTGCACCATTTGTTCCACAAAGAATTGATGCAGTATCAGTATATGCAACAAATGCACCAGTTCCAATTCTCATATTCAGTCCACCAACTGCAGCTTCTTGAGACCAAAAAGGAAAAAATGCAATTTTATTTGTTGTAATAGTTCCCGGTTCTTGGATAAAGAAATCTCTAGTTGCTCTTTGATAATCTGATGAAGTTGTTCCTCCATAAGGAGCGTCAACGTCCAAAGGAAGCATCACAGAATTCATAATAGAAGTACTTGTTGTTTCATTATATTCATAGGTAATCACCGCATAACATTGTGGGTGGTTACATCGTGCAACGGTAGTAGATAATTGAAAGTTCTGTGTTGCGTTTGTTGCAGTAAATCCAGCAGCAGTTAGATTCCAAACATACCGATACCAACGGTCAGAAGCAAGAGCACCCTCATAGTTTCCAGTTGTGACGTTTGATGCGCCAAGTCTTATTGTCATCGTATGGTCTGTAGTTGCAGCATTACGATGTTCGTTTCCTTGAACCACAATATACATATTGCGATAGACCTTACTTGCTTCTGGAAGATAGGTATCTAATGCAGGAAAAGTATCATATGTAACTGCTGCAGTTGTTATATTAGATACTGGAGCATCCAATGGTATCATCACAGATTTTACCTGTGTGGTACTTGTATCATCATATTCATAAGTGATTTCTAATGTAACACTTGCATTTGCAACGTTATTATTCAAAGCGTGATTTTCTGTAATTTGAAAATCAGCAGTCATACTGGTTCCGGTCCAGTTTGTAGTAAAATGTGCGGTAAAATCTGCAGTTATATGCAAAGACCAATTTTCACCACTACTTGTAATAACGTTAGCATTTGTTATAGTAGTATATGCAGCTGCTCCAAGTCTAAATCCCAGTGCAGTATCTACGTTATTTCCGGTAGCAGTTGCAAGGTCGTCAAAAGATACGTGAGCGACAACCGACCTAAAGGTTTTTGTACCAGTCTCTGGCAAATATATTGTAATTTGAGTAAGGTTTGTTGTAGCACCCTCAGTAAGAGTATTGAGTGTTGGAAATGCGTAATGAACTGTCTTAAGTCTAGTTGCCATATTATGCCTGCTGTATTACTACGATTAAAACTGCTTTTGTGATTGTGGTTGCAGACTCAACCTCAAATCCAAATACATCATTTGCAGCAACATTAGTAGTCCAACCAGTAAGAGTTGTGCTGGTTGCTCTCTGCGCTGCGGTAAGTGTTGGTTTTGCTGCTGCAGTGATACTATTTGCGTTTGTTGGTATTGCAGCATTTGCTTTCCAAACATCAAACGTTGCAGACCCAGAAACATCAGCGATAATTTTCCATTCATTAATAGTTCCTGCATAAGGAACCTCAACATATCCCTTAGTTCCTGTAGTTATTACTGAACCACCTCCATCAATAGAAACTCCAACAGTTCTCTTAACTGTTCCAACTGGTCCAGTAACTCCTTGTACTCCCTGAAGTCCGTTTCTGACACCAATAACGCTTCTGAGTTCATTGTTAGCTGGCAATGCTCCAGAAGTATATGATACTGGTATGGTTAACCAAGTTCCATTATTTGTAATTGTACCAGTAACTGTAAGAGAAACAGTAAACCCTGTTGCCCCAATAGGTAAATATATTCTTGCACTATCAGTTCCACCACTGTCATCAAGTGTTAATAATGCACCGGATCTATCAACAGAATTTGTATCAAGATCACTAATATACATTTCAGTGATGGACCCTGTAGTTGCTGAATTAAATCTAAAAAATCCAGTTCCAGGATCGGATGCGGTTAAAGTAGTTGAAAAGGTATAGGGGAATCCACCACTTGCTCCCAAAGTGCCTTGAATTCCTTGCAATCCAAAAGTGCCTTGAGTACCTTGAGTTCCTTGAGAAGTTCCTGCACGACCTTGAACTCCTTGAAATCCTAGACCCTGAACTCCTTGAAGACCTTGGATTTGATTGGGTAAAAGTTTCCACCCTTTACCATTATATTCCCAAGTTTTATTATCAATTGAAGTTCTTATGCCTACTGTTGGACTTGTTGGAAAATCTAAAGCCATTCCTATTCCTTATTATAAATTTATTTTAACACACACCATATTTAGAACGGATTTGATTAGATTGTTCTTCCATACTCTCAAATCCTTTCACAGTCATCCAAGTTACCATAGAATATCTGTTTCCTTTCGTAACTGGTTCAACACCGTGTCTATAATATCTAGTAGATGGAAAACAAACTAACAGTCCCGGTTCTGGACGAATACGAATCTTCAGGTCTGGAAATACAAAATCTCCACCCTCAAATCCATCATTTAAATATAAGACCATAGATAAGTCACGGTCTACGGTCTTTCTCCAAAGTTTTGTTTGGTCGGGTGCAGTCCAAATACCTTCACCATCAATATGAGGTTGGTAATGACCTCCAACACCATAACAAAGAAGTTGTGGAACCTCAGAACTATCAACCTCAAACTGATAAAAAGGATTAATAACTTGCTTTACAATATGATGCATTAATTCATTAACCTGAGGAAATACAGGTTCAATTGGAGCAATCTGAGTATCTCTTGTCTTTTTATCAGTAACCCATTCTGTAGACCTTGTTTGATTAGATTTATCAGGATCAAAAACAGAAAGGTCTTCTGTCTTTGAATTCTTCATATGATTCACCAAAGAATCAATTCCTTCCTGATTAATAATATTTGGAGCAATCAAAATCTTAGATAATAAGTTCATTTGGATGATGTAGTTGTGAGTATTTATCCTACTGGTGTATTGGAAGTTGCTGCTGCATATCCTTTTGCTGCAGTTAATGGTCCTTTTATTTGTGTTAATGAATCATTTGAAAAATCTATGCGCTCAACTTCGGATGTTTCTGCGGGAATTCTGCCACCACAGAACCATCCATAATTGAAATTTCCCATAGCAGATAAGTAACGTTTTGAAGTGATTAATCCTGATCTAATAGATGCTGATATAGAATCATTCGAAAAATCTATACGATCTATTCTTGAATAGAATAATGTTGCATTAGTTCCACCACCAAACCAACCATAATTTGAATTACCTACTGCACCAGTTGCATATCTTGCTAAACTTAGTGGACCTCTTATTACTTCGCTGGAAGAATCATTTGAAAAATTGATACGAAAAACAGTTGAAAATACTGTTGCACCACTAAATCCACCACCAAACCAACCATAATCAGAATTGGAAATTGCTCTTACTGCCGATACAGTTGATGCTAATGGAGTTCTTGAAGAAACTGTGTCATTATAATAATTTAAACGATCTACCGTATTTAAAGGTCCACCACCACCAGCAAACCATCCATAATTAGAATTTCCAGTATCGCCCATATTTCTTTTTGCTGTTGGTAAAGGAGATCTTGCACTTGCTGTTACGGAATCATTTAAAAAATCTATACGATCTATATTTGAAACTGATACCGGTCCGGGAGTTGCTCCACCAACAAACCATCCATAATAAGCATTACTTGTAGCAGATAAAACATATCTTGCAGCAGTTAAAGATCCTCTTGCTGTTGCTGTTGAAGAATCATTTGAAAAATCTATACGTTCTACTGCCACTAATGATCCGGGTAATCCACCACCACCACCAAACCAACCAAAGTTTCCACCTTTAAGTTGTAAAATACTTGATGATTTTGATATTCCTGAGGTTGCTGATAAATATTTTGTTGCAGTTAATAGACCTCTTGGTGATGCTGTTGATAAATCATTAGAGAAATCTATACGATCTACTGACGAAACTACTGCTGGTGTTGGATTGATTCCACCACCAAACCAACCATAGTTAGAGTTCCCTGTTGCTGCTAAACCATATTTTGCGAAACTTAATGGTCCCCTTATGGAAATTAATGATAAATCATTAGAAAAATCGATACGGTCTACTGTTGATAATGCTCCTGGAAACCCACCACCCCACCAACCATAATTAGAGTTTCCTGTTGCTGCTAAATAAAATTTTATTGCACTTAATGAACCTCTAACTGATGCCGTAGAAGAATCATTAGAAAAATCGATACGGTCTACTGTTGATAGTGGTCCTGGAGTACCTCCACCAAACCAACCGTAGTTTGAGTTCCCTGTTGCTGCTG
>JACCEB010098441.1_pt1 | contig 22202 bp, 13 predicted proteins | sample 7454761 | NCBI WGS metagenome assembly JACCEB01 (sample SAMN15323454, study PRJNA562643) | freshwater metagenome | isolation source: river surface water | place: USA:Blue River Watershed | collected 2017-08-18 | reverse complement strand
CCAGAAGCAGTACCAGAAGCAGTACCAGAAGCAGTACCAGAAGCAGTACCAGCAGAACAAGCAGAAGCAGTACCAGCAGAACAAGCAGAAGCAACACCAGCAGCAGACCAACAAGCAGCACACCAACAAGCAGCAGACCAACAACCACCAAAACAACAACCACCACAACCACCAGCAGAACAAGCAGAAGCAGTAGCATTGCAAAATTTAAAACTTAAAATATTATCTATAAACTTATCGGATGGAAATCAACCAAATATAGAAAAAATTATAGAACAAAGTTTGTTGAAATTCCCTGATATTATTTGTTTTCAAGGATGTAAAAATGAATATAACGATGATATTAAACAAAAATTAAATCAATATGAAAATATATATTATACACCTCATAATAGTTCAAATAGAGGTAATATTGATGAAACTGAATTTATAAGTGTTTTTAAAAAGAACTCGACTAATTTTAAATATAATAATGTTGAAAACACTTTTAATAATACATGTAATAAAAAGAGGGATTATCCTATTTTAGAATTTGAATATAATAATCATAAATTCAAAATTGCTGTATGTGATTTATGTGGAGATGATAAAGATGATATATTTAACTATTATCAAGAAAAAAAAATTGATATTTTAATAGGTGATTTTAATAGTGATTATATAGCAGAAGAAAATATTTTTAATATGTCACAAGCTTATCAAGATGAGTTTTTCAAGAATATTAAAACTATTTTAAAAAATATTGTTCATGATAAACAAGAATTTTTAAGAGAATATCAACAAAAAAATACAACAAAAAACAATACATCAAAAGATTTTATATTTATCAATAAAAATTACACAGCAACAGATTTTGGTATTATTGATTTTATAACAATGAATTTATCTGACCATAATGGTATTTATGCAGAAATCGAAATTGAAGAAGCACCACCACCTCCACCACCAAGAGGAGGAGGTATTAATGTGAAGATAAGTTTGGAGGATGTGTATAAGTTTTATTATAATTGTATTAGTTATGATGTTGATATTTTTGTTAGGATTATTAGACCTTTGCAGGAAAATGATATGATTTATATGTTATTTTTCATGATTAATTTTTATAATAAAAATGATGTTATTGAGGAATTAAAGGTAATTATAAATGAGGATAATTATAAGGATATTAGTTATATAACAACAGTTATAAAGGATATTTATAAGAATGCATCTAAGATATTTAAGAAATATTATTTAATTTTTATGGAAAATGATAATATAATTACTAATTTTTATGATGAAAATGAAAATCAAATAGAACTGTATTTATATGTGAATTATATTTATTCGTTTTATTTGTATCTTAAAAAAGCAAATGTGAATATCAATTTAAATTTAACATTGAAAATGGATGATATTAACATTAGCATAAATAAAACAAATGAACAAATTTTGAATGAAATAAGAAGTATAATAATTGAAAAAAGATTTTTGAATATTTTTGATATGAGTGAATATAAACATAAAAATAAACATAAGAATTCAAATGTAAAAGATAATTACTTATTAAAATTCATTTATAATAAAATCAAACAAAACAAACAAATAAAACTTACAAATATAAATGAATTAAATGCGTTTATAGTTTTGTTCCTTTTAAGTAATAATTATGAAGAATTTAAATTTAATTTAAATGAGGAACAAATAATAATCCCGCATATAAACAATGACTTTTATGAATTTGATTTACACAAGGATGTTTATGTAAGTTTAGAAACCGATTTAGAAAAGGAGTTATATAAAACACAAGTATTAAAAATGATAATGATAGAATATAATTACATTAATTTTAATTTGCTTAAATTAAATGATAAATATCGTTATTATTTTAATCGGGAAATCATTGGTTTTATTATGACCCCAGAAGAAATACAAAAAGAAATACAAGAAAAACCAAATATTACTTATAATGACCAGATGATAATAAGAAATGATAATAAGAATATTAATCCAGAATTATTGAAAACTAATGAAAATAAGGATTTCTATTTTTATGTCAATTATGTTATTTACTTATGTTCTTATCCAAATGTTAATTTTTATAATTTCATTACTCTTATTTATTTATATACATATCTAAATACAAAAATAAATACTTATGAGAATATGGATGAGAAGTATAAGAACTTTTTTAACGAATTTGATTTTATTTCAATGGTAAAAGAAACCTTAATCGCAATGAAATCAAAATTGGTTTTTGAAAAACGAGGTTTAAATGTCATCTTAAAGTTCAATAATAACCCTTATGTAAATAAAATCAAAAAAGAAATAAAATTAGACATTGATTTCATCAATAAACTCATGTTTTCTTCATCTTCCTATATCCCCTTCTCTTCTTATCCTGACTATAAGGAACATTTATATAAGTCATGTATGTTTTTATTAACGGTACTAATGGAAAAGGATACTAATGCCAAAATAATAAAATTATATCCATTTTTCATATCATCAGTTATAAATGAAAATAAAAAAGTTCTTGAAATAAAAACATTAAAATATTTGAATTATTTAAAAATGAAAACGAAAGTAAAAGGAGGAACGAAAGGAGGAACGAAAGGAGGAACGAAAGGAGGAAATGATGAACCAGATGTTATTGAAATTTTAAAATTATTGACAGAAATTTATAACAAGTTAGACAAATTTAAAGTAGATGAAATAGATAAAGATTTATATGAATTTAAAGATAAAAATAATGAAAAAGATAAAAAAATAGATATTCTTAAAGAAGAAGATTATTTAGAACAAATTTTACCTGAACAACCTAAAATAGAAGATGATAATATTAATGTAGAAACTAAAAAAGATAGAATTAAGAAATATATAAATGAGCTTATTAAATTTAAATCAAAAATTAATGATAAGTCATATAGTATTAAAAATGAATTAAAAAAATTAGGCAGAATTAGCAGCAATGAAGAAATAAAAGATAAAAAAGAAGAAGAAATAAATGAATTAATAAAAAAATTAAGTGAAAAAATGGAAGAAATAGATAATACCAGTAATAATCCTATCATTAAAAAAATAATTAAAAGATTTTTAAAATCTAAAACAGAAATAAGCACAAATGAAACAATTATAGACAAAATACAAAATCAAGTGAATAATTATAAAAATGGTAGAAAAGCTAATATTGAAAAATTAGAAAAACTTGAAAAGAAATACGAAAACATTGAAAAAAATATTGATGAACTCAAAACAACTAATACTAATTTCTTAAATCAAAATATTAAAAAAGATGGAAAAGAAAAAGGAGGAGGAACGATAGAAGGAACGGGAGAAGAAGAGGAACTTCAAAAGGTACCTGAATATAAACAAAAAGGAGGGGATGATAAGGATGATGAAAATTTAAAACAACTTAAAAATGAAATAAGTGATGTAATTAAGAATTTAAATAAATATAAGGCAAATAAAGAAATAACGGATAATGTTGAAAATAACATTGAAGTAGGAGAGAAATTCATAGATAAGACAACGGGTATGAATTTATTTGAGAAATTATTGAACCAATATGACGCCGATTTGAAAGAAACAATACCAGAGATTGCAACTGGAAAATTTTATGATAACGTCGTTTTAAATGATTTAGACCCTGAAATAGAACTTCAAATAACATTAACAGATAAAATCATATTTATTGTTCTTATTTTAATAGTAAGATATGGTGCCTTATATATAACTAATAACCTTATTGATTATGATAGCATAACAGGAATTAAAAGGTCAATTACTTATTATACGATTGCATACATATCTATAATAGTAATCCTAATAATAATCATCAATATTGATGTGTTTAGATTACGAATGATTTTTAATTACTTAAATATGCATATAAATTCCATTAATATTTACAGTCATATCATACTTGCAATGATAATAGGATATTTAGTATATTTGTTAATTATAAACATAAATATAGAACGAGAACCTACTAAGTTATCGAAACATGAAAAAATAAAACTTAAAAACAAATTAAACATCTTGACATTAATAATAATAGTTTTCTTGGCATTATTAGTTCTTATCATTTAAGATTGTATTTAAAGAAAACTGAAATCTGGTATTTGCAGTTAAAAATTTTGGCATATTTAAAATCCTCTAATTTTAAATCTTTTTTATTTATAATAATCCTATTATTATTATCATTTTTATTAATAACATTAGAAGAAATCACCTTTGTTTCACTTATTATTCTAATGTCGTCATTTATATCAAAGTTATTAAAAAGTTCCTTATTTATATTCAAAGAAAAAGCATCTTCTAATTCTAAAACATCTATTATTTCATAATAATATTCATTTATATTTATCCTATTTCCACAAAAATCCGATAAACTTATAATCCATTGATTATTAATACCAATATCCATATAATTATAATTATCTATTACTGGTCTAAATGTTGTTTCATTTTCACGAATAAACGAATATTCAATTTTCTTTATATCATCTTTAATAATTAAAGTTATATAAGGACTTCTTTTTATTTGCAAGAAGGAATTTGAAACACAAATACAACATGGATAAATATTATTATTTTTATTATTGATATCTCTATTATTTGTTATATGTATCTCATTTCTATTTACATGAACAACAAATGTTTTATAAACATCATTCTTATTATCATTCATCCTTATGATACTTATATTACCTGTTCCCATTGGAACCCCTGAGGGAAGCCCAGAAGGAACCCCTGCTGGAACCCCTGAGGGAACCGTTATAGGAATAGAAGAAGGAGGATTAGGTTCTTTTAGTTTTCTTTCTGTTTCTTCTTTTAGAGTAGAACGTATAAGTTCAATTTCTTTAAGTTTCATTTCAATATTGAATTTATCATCTTGTTTATTTTCAATTTCATTTTTGATATGAATTAATATTTGTTTATTTATGTTATTATCAGGTACTTTTGTATTATGGTTATTATAAATAAAATCATAAATATTATTGAATTTTTGTAAAGGATATTCATTAATATCATATTTATCCTTTAACATTTTAAGAGTGACTACATATAACTGTTTTTTATCCATTATCGATTATAATTAAATCATTAGTGATTTTTTTAAGTGATTAAAATTTGGACGAAAGAATTTATTTCTTAATTTCTTCATCGTTTCATCATTATAATCCTTATATTTAATTACTTCTGAAAATACGGTATCCTTATCCTTTTTTAACATAATTAACCATCTTGTTTGAAATGTTATTGAAAAGACCCCGCATTCAGTATTACTATACTGATGTTTAATATTATTGACAAATACTTTAAATTCCTTTTTAAACAATTCTTCAACTTGTTTTTTTATATCAGTAAAAACAGGTATTAAATATTTGGGTATTCTTCCTGTTGTACTATCATAATAATATCCTCCAAATGCTTTTAAAGTTGGGTCTAATACAAAAAAACTTGAAGTCCAATGGGTTCCTGGTTCATTTGCCTTTGATAAATTCGTTATAAATCCAAGGAATTTTATTTTATCGTTTTCAATGAGTTCTTTAATATCTATTTTACATTTGGATGAAATAACACATTCGTTATTTTTATTACGCGTAGCAAAATCTATTGGAAAAACCCCCAAGAATTTATATTCATATTCAGGTATTATCTCATATTGATGCAATACCTTTTCTATATCAAAATTAGATAACCACTCAGTTGGATTTTTAACCCATTCAATTGGTTGCGATGGTCTTAAATCCTTTTCTTCTATTACTCTCATTTGATTATAAATACGACTATTAGAATTCTTATTTGCCTCTTGTTTGATAATAGAAGTCCATGCCCAAAAATCATTTGATTTTAATTTATATTTCTTTTTCATAAATTCTTCTATTGTTTTATACATGATATTAATATCATCTTTATTATCATCATTTATTATAATCTTATTTGAAGGATTTAATTCATTCCATGCATTTATAATGGTATTTAAAGACGTTTTACTATAACAAAATTTTTGATTTTTATGCGTAGAAGAAGGACTACAATATTCCATTTTTCTATAATTATTTATGATAATTAATTTTGTATTGATTTTTAGAAAAATAAATAAAAAAATGATTAGTTATTTACATCCGATAATTAACAAAGATGACAACTGATATGTCTTCTGTGGAGATTGACTTTAAGTCTGCGATGATTGAGAAAATTTCTCAACTGTTGGAGGAAAACAAGGATATCACCAAAAAAGAGTTTCTTTCATCCGTGGGTTCGTTTTATACTGAACTAATGGGTGGCAAGAAGAAGCCGTCTTCCAGAAAGAAGGCGGTTAAGGAAGATGCGAAGGAAGAAGGAAGCGGCGACGACGAACAAGAAGGAGAGGAACAGAAACCCAAAAAGGGAAGAAAGAAGGCTCCTGTCAAGAAAGTCGATGGCGAGAAGAAACCTTTGAACGCTTATCAGTTGTTCGTGAAGGAACAAATGCCTATTCTTACCGAAAGGGAGAAAAACAAGGGCGAGGATGAAGAGAAGTTGAGTAGGAAAGAACTCATGACGGAAATCTCGCGTTTGTGGAAGGAACATAAGGAGGAGAAGAAGGAAGAAGAAAAAGCTGAGGAACCCGACGCAGATGCTGAAAATGCTGATGCGGAAGTTGAGGAACCTAAGGAAGAGAAACCGAAGAAGAGTAAGAAGACTTCTAAGAAGGATGAGGATGCCGCCCCCAAGAAAAGGGGAAGGAAACCTGCATCTAAGAAGTCTGAGGATGATGAGGCAGAGGTTGAAGACCCTAAGGATGACCAGAAGGAAGACCCGACTGAGGAGGAGACTTAGATATTAGTAGTGAGAGAATTATTATTAATAAAAACTTAAAAGCTAAAAACTTTTTTGTTTTTTAATTTAAACATTAAATTTTATTATATGTTTAATAATAAAAAATGCATGATACGGGTTTATTAGCAGGAAAATTATTTGCTGAGAAATATGGAGGTCAAAATAAAACAGTTGTTGATATTGGTGGTAAAAATGTAAATGGGTCTTTAAGAAGTTTTTTTGAAAATTTAAATATGAAGTATATTTGTGTAGATATAGAACCTGATTATTCAGTTGATATTGTAATTAAACCTACCGATAAATTACCATTTGAAAATAATTCTATTGATTTAGTAGTATCTACATCATGTTTTGAACATGACCCATGTTTCTGGATTACTTTTAAGGAACTAACAAGAATAATTAAAAAAGATGGTTTTATTTATGTGAATGCTCCTTCAAATGGAGTTTATCATACTTATCCTGGTGATAATTGGAGATTTTATTCTGATGCAGCACAAGCATTGGCATATTGGAGTGGTTATAAATATGGAAATGAAGATATATATCCAGTAAAAGTTATTGAAACTTTTCATATATTACCATTAAATGATATTTGGGTAGATTTCGTAGGAATATGGCAAAGAGTAGAAGAAGATAAAAAAGAAACTGAAATAGTAGTTAAAGAAACAGTTTATAATAATATCGGTATTTTACAAAAAGCTTTAAATGATAATAATTGTAGAACTTCAATTAAATTTATAGGTACTCAAAAATAAATTAATTTAAATATATTTGCATTGATTATTATAAAAATAAATAAAAAATAATTAGTTATTTACATCTGATGGTTACAAAAATATGACAACTGATATGTCTTCTATGGAGATTGACTTTAAGTCTGCGATGATTGAGAAAATTTCTCAACTGTTGGAGGAAAACAAGGATATCACCAAAAAAGAGTTTCTTTCATTTGTGGGTTCGTTTTATACTGAACTAATGGGTGGCAAGAAGAACAAACCGTCTTCCAGAAAGAAGGCGGTTAAGGAAGATGCGAAGGAAGAAGGAGAGGAACAGAAACCCAAAAAGGGAAGAAAGAAGGCTCCTGTCAATAAGGTCGACGGCGAGAAGAAACCTTTGAACGCTTATCAGTTGTTTGTCAAGGAACAAATGCCTATTCTTACCGAAAGGGAGAAAAACAAGGGCGAGGATGAAGAGAAGTTGAGTAGGAAAGAACTCATGACGGAAATCTCGCGTTTGTGGAAGGAACATAAGGAGGAAATGAAGACTTCTAAGAAGGATGAGGATGCCGCCCCCAAGAAAAGGGGAAGGAAACCTATATCTAAGAAGTTTTTTTGAAATTTTAAATGGCAAAGAGTAGAAGAAGATAAAAAAAGAAACAGTTTATAATAATATCGGTATTTTACAAAAAGCTTTAAATGATAATAATTGTAGTTACTCAAAAATAAATTATTTTTTTGTTTTTTCAATCAAAGAAATAAGGAAACCTTTAATACGAATAAAGTAATAATAGTAATAACTAAAATTCTTAATCATATAAGTATCGATGCACGCATATCCTTGTTTCTTATAATAATTACGAACACCTGTACCTGCAATAATAGCCATTCTTCTAAATCCGTTTTCAATTGCTATTTTCTCAGCAGTTTTAATTAGGTTTTTTCCATATCCCTTATGTTGAAGAGAATGGATGTTATTATGGATACCTACTTTTGAAATAGTAGAATAAACATGTAATTCTCTTATTAATCCGCAACCATTTAAGATGGGCAATTGTTGGTTAGGGGAAGATACAAGACGTAACCGAAGAAATCCAATTAAGAATTTTTCAGTTTCATAGGAAATGAAATATTCATAACCGCCACTGGCTTCATATCGAATTACTTTTAATTTTATTTCTGAATCAGGTTGATTATCTTTAATTTCGCGACAACGAATACAATTACAAGTCCAGTTATTTTTAATCATATCTTCTTTTAATAATTGACGCATGTTTGTGAGTTGCTGAGAATAACCACCGAGGATATAATGACCAGAGATATCACGGATAATACGATTAATACGAAAGTATTTTTTTATTTTTATTTTAAATTCCTTAATGATTTCAAATAAATATTTATCATCATAAGGAACATAAATACCACTTTCAAATAATTCTTTTATTTTTGTAAAAGGAACTATTGCACATGGATAAATCTTTAACTGGTCTAATTGCAATTCAGGATTTTCAAGAATTTCATTTAACATCCTTTTATCCATTTCAGGAGAACTTCCATATAAATTCAACATTAAATGACCATCAATTTTATAACAATTATCTTTAAGTAGTTTAATTGCTTTTATGGTTTTTTCTACTGTTTCACCGCGATTATTCATTCTTAGAATTTCGTTGTTGGTATGTTGAATTCCCAATTGAACTCGTGTGCAATTAAAACGCCTTAAACGTTTAATTTCAGCAATAGAAATTGAATCGCTTCTCATTTCAAGTGTTAGACCAATGATATGAATTTTAGCAGTTTCATTTATCTGAATTTCTTCTTCTAATGTTTTTATGGGACGTTTATTTTCATTTTCAAAATAAACATTCGCAGAATAATAAAGATGAGTTATAAATTCTTCTTGATATTCACGTGGATATTCACTCCATGTTCCACCTAATACCAGAAGTTCAATTTTATCTACATCATGACCCATTTTTATAAGACTTGAAATACGAGAATTCATTTGTAAAATCGGGTCAAAGTTGTTTTGATTTGCTCTTAAAACAGCAGGTTCCGTATATAAGTAACTCTTCGGTTGTTGCGTCCAGTTGTTATCAGCGGATGGTTTTTCATCTGGACAAAACGAACATTTGTGAAGACAACTAAACGTTCCTTTCACGCGTTCGCCTTTTTCATTTGTATATTCAGGGGTTCCACTTGTAAGAACAGTAATACTAATGATACCAGATTGAGACTTTTGTTTTTTTTTAATTAACTTTTGTTTTAAATTAGGGTCTTTTAATTCAAGCTGATTATAAACATTAATCAAATCACTTTTACTGCAATTAATCTTATAAGTGGTTTTCATCTTATTGATGAAATCAAGGGCATTAAAACCTTCATTCTTATTTTCATTCAGAAATTCCTTTTTAATTAAAATTAAATCTTCGATATCTGTCACATTCATACTCATTTTTAATGACCTTTAAAAACAATTGAAATTATCATTTTTTATTTAAGGAGAAATTAAAATGGAAGAAATTAAAATGGAAGAAGAAACAGAAATTAAAAATCTTATTGATATAGCTATTTCCAGTAATACTGATTATGATATTGCAAAATCAATATATGCGATTTTCTTATATAAATATAAAAATAATAATGATATGGATGAAAAACAAAAATGGATTAAATTAAGATATGATTTAAGTGAAGAAATCTTTAAGAAATTTACTGATAGGGCAATTTATTATAGTAATCTCATGATTACAACAAATGATAATGGACTAAAACAGGTTTATTATAGTAAATCTGATAAAGCTATTAAGATTGCATTGAAATTAAAACAAACGGGATTTAAAAATCGTATGATAAGAGAATGTAAATATTTAGATGTATAAAAACATTACCTTACCATTTTATAAGTGATTATTTTTATACATATAAAGAAATACTTAAAAATAAAAATTGATTAATATTTAAATATATAATTTAAATATAATATGTCAGCAAAAAATGATTTACAAGATTTTATTAATAAGTATAAATCAGAAAAAGGCAAACCATACACGAATACAAGTATAGGAGTACCTAAGGTAGCTATTAATGTTCCTGCTGAGTATTATGATAAATTCCTTAATTTATATGCATTAGCGATTACGAGCGGTATTAATCTCTATTTGACTGAAAAACCCCTCGAATTAAGTGCTATTCGCGTAGATTTAGATTTTCGTTTTAGTGCAGATAAGGATATGAAAGGAGACCCAATTATTATTCGTAAATATAAAGATACCGATATTCATAAGATAATTGATTGTTATTTTAGAATTATTAATACTTATCTGGATGTTGATGATAATTCTAATATTGCTTATGTTATGGAAAAAGAACATCCAATTTTATTTAGAAATAAAATCAAAGATGGAATACATATAATTTTTCCCCATATTATTGTTAATAATAATATTCAACATTACATTCGCAAGAATATTTTAGATAATTCACAAGAGTTATTTAATATTCCTGATATGTGCTGTCTTCACGAAGAAATAGTTGATAAAGCAATTATCAGTGCAAATTGTTGGCAGATGTATAAAAGCAAGAAACCTGATTGCGAACCTTATATCGTAAGCAAGATTTATAATTTTAAGGATGGCAAAACAAGTTTAGTTGATTATACGATTACTGCGAAAGATGAAATTGATTACATTAAACTATTTTCAATGCGAAAGAAGGATGTTAATCATACGAAAATAAGAGAAGACAAAGAAAATGAGATTAGTGAATATATAAAACATATCTTACCTTCTTTGGATAAAAAACAAAAAGAAAAATTAGATAATAATATCCTTTCAAATAAGATTATTAATATCACTAAGAATTTTATTGGCGATGATGAATATACCTTAGCAAAAGAACTCGTTATGGAATGTTTATCACATACACGTGCTGACCGTTATGATGATTGGATACATCTCGGATGGGCTCTTCGTAATATCGATTATCGTCTTTTAAATACCTGGGTTGAATTTTCAAGAATTAGCAGCAGTTATGTTGAAGGTGAATGTCAGAATTTATGGGATAAGATGAAAAAAGAACATTTAAGTATGGGAACGTTGAGATGGTGGGCAAAACAAGATAACATCGCCAAATATAACGAAATCATTAACAATTCAATTATTCCTCTTATTGATGTTGCCATTAGTTCTGATGGTGCCCATTATGATATCGCAAAAGTAGTTCAAGCGATTTTCAAAGGTGAATATAAGGCAATTAATAAGGATACGTGGTATAAATATGACAAGGATAAGCATAAATGGGTTAAGACAAGAGAAGGTTTGAAATTAAGACGCGAATTAAGTGAAGAAATTTTCAAGAAATTTCACGATAGAGCCTGTTATTATACAAATCTTATGCTTACGACAACCGATAACGGACAAAAAGAGATTTATAATAAGAAATCTGACCAGGCTATTAAGATTTCATTGAAATTAAAACAAGCGGGATTTAAGGAAAGTGTAATGAAGGAATGCAAATGTTTATTTATAGATGAAAAATTTGAGGAATTATTGGATAATAAGCCTCATTTATTAGGATTTGAAAATGGCGTTTATGACCTGAAATTGCATATATTCAGAGAAGGAATGCCAGATGATTACATTTCCTTATCTACAAATAAACAATACATTCCTTATAACATTGGTTATTCAGAAATAGAAGAAATTAACGATTTCTTTTCAAAGTTATTTACAAATGAAAATCTTCGTAATTATGTTCTCGACATCCTCGCATGTGCTATTGATGGAAGCATAGCGCAAGAAAGGTTTTACATCTTTACAGGTCAGGGCAGTAATGGTAAAAGTCGTCTCTTAGATTTGGTTCAAAAATCCATAGGTGATTATTATGCAACTCTTCCTATTGCGTTACTAACACAAAAACGAGTTGCATCTAATTCAGCCCAAGGAGAAGTAGAAAGAACCAAAGGAAGAAGATTTGCGATTTTACAGGAACCCAGTGAAAATGATAAGATTAATATTGGTTATATGAAAGAATTATCAGGCAATGATAGAATTTTAACAAGAGGTTTATATAAAGACCCTTATGAATTTAAACCTCAATTTAAGATGATACTTGCATGTAATGAACTTCCTGAGGTTCCCAGTGATGATGGTGGAACATGGCGTAGAATTCGTGTAATTGAGTTTTCATCCAAGTTCTGCGAAAATCCAAATCCTGAAAATAAAAACGAATTTCCTATGGACTTACAACTATCTGAGAAATTAGAAAGATATTCAGATTATTTCATTACGATGTTAATTGAAAGACACAAAACTATTAATCCTACTAAAATTGTTGAACCAAGAGAAGTCATTAATGCTACACAAAAATACAAAAGTAATAATGATGTTATTGGTCAGTATATTAGTGAGAATATTATTACAGATGAAAGCAGTAGAGAGAAAGTTGGTATTATGGAAGTATTTAATGACTTTAAGCAATGGGGAACTCGTCTCGGTAATCATAAGAAATTACCAGATAGAAATCAATTAAGGGCTTATATGGAGAAATTATATGGGATTTATGATACTAAAAATGGCTGGAAAGGATTTCGTTTCAAGAACGACGATTAATAATAACAAAAAAGATTTTAAATTATTTTTTTTATTTGAATTCGGTATTCATTGTAATCATCGTTGTTTTCATATTCATCATCGTAATAACAAATGCGATTATAATAAATGTGATAAGTGCTTTTGTTCATATCAGATGTAAGGATAAGAAATAACTTTGATTTATCAAATGAAACCAAATTTAAATCTAAGGATTTGATAATAATTTCAAATAATTCTACGGTAGCATCTTTTTTATTTATGTTAATGAAATAATCATATGATTTCAAGCTTTCTTCATCAGTCTCGTTTATTTCTTCAATGGTATCAATAATACCATTAATGATATCTTCAACAGTCATATTCATGTCTTTATTGGTAGCAAAAACATAAACACATATAAATATTCATTTTTTCTCAAAAAATAAAAAAATGATATATAAAAAGAAAGATAAGTATAAAGAAATAAATATGGAAATAGATAAATTAGATTATGTTATTCAACATTTAAAAGAAATGTTATTGTCACGAGGAGATAATATTGATGAATTTGAAGAACATGAAGTAGAAGTAAAAAGAGAAGATTTTTATAATGATAATACCTTAATTGACTTTCATACGAGTGATACTGCAATTATTTTTGCATTAACCAAACAACTGCGTTCAAATATCATAGATGCACTTAAAAAAAATAAAAATAACATGGATAGTTTTGTAAAAGAATTTAATGGAAAAACAAATATCATTATTATTTTTAATAATGATGTCTTAACAACCCCTTCAATTACTCAATTATCAATAATTGATAAGATTTTACAAAAGAAAAATGGAATGCTTCAATATTTCCATTTTAACGAGTTATTGTTTAATCCAACTAAACACGAATTAGTACCTCCTCATAGGAAACTAACACAAGAAGAAGGAAAAGAAATCATGGAAAAGTATAATATTAAAAGTAAAACTCAAATTCCATGGATTTTACATACGGATGTTATTGCGAAATGGATTGGATTAAAACAAGGCGAACTGGTAGAAATCATAAGATATAACGAAAATAGTGGCAAATCTTATTATTATAGATGTTGTGTTTAATTTTTTTTATTATTATATATAGATATATAAATGAATATAGATAATAAATACAAAAATAAAATTCCAACAGTAGAAGCTTATTTAGATAAAAATTTCACTGGTTTTATTCCTATCACAAGTAACGTAAATCAATATTATTATTCATTAAAAAACGATGATAACAATAATAATTATATCATTAGAATTCAAGAAGATGAAATCATATCCAGATATAAGATAATCACATGTGCTGCTGGTGGTCATGGTGGGTTGTTATATGGATGTGGTGGAAATGGTGGAAGACATATTTATATCGATAATACCACTAATCAAAAAAATATTAAAAGTGGTTCTTATCTAATTAAAGTTGGAAAAGCTGTGAATTTATTTAACGAGACTGCAATTATCAACAAAATAAATGATATTATTAATGATGGAACAGGATGTATTTATCTTAATATCTATCATCATAACATAAATGGAAATTTTTTTGTTCCTAATTTAAGAAATGATTTAATAAGAAATTATCGTAAAATAGAATGGTTAAATAGTGATGTTTCTTCTTATACTTATAATAATACTGAATTAATAAACATCAAAAATAATAATATTGCAACTATAAGTTCAAGAGTAAGTAATATAGCAAATTTAACGTTTGAAGTAATTTTCATTCTTAAAAGTGGAAAAACATTTGTATTACCTGATTTTTCTTCCTTATCCAGTTCATTTTCAAGACGAGTATTTTCAGTAAAAGAAAGAAATACGGATGTTACTAATGAAATAACAAGTTTAAGTTATACAGCAGAAACAGGTTTTGATGAATTAATAACAATTCTTTTTTATAAAAACAATTCCGTTAATGATTTTACTTCCCCTGTTTCTTTTTCAAAAATCATTGATTTTTCTATTATTGATAATACTAATTTTTATATCTATAATTATAAAACAGGCATTAATAATATTAAAAATTTAATTCAAATTTATAATAGTTATAATACTAATACAATAACAAATACTGTAATTAAATATAATCAAAATCCAAGTGCATCCTTTGAAGAAATTGACAAAAGTCCATTTGTAATTACTATGACAGGCGGAAATAATGGTATTATGGATGAAATGCAATTTACAAATGCAGTTATGCTTAGACAATTTTATTTAGATAGAGATATGATTATTGGAGGTTATGGTGGTCAAGATACTAATCACCGTCTCAATTCTGTTTTTTCGTTCCTGGGAGGTAATCCAGGTACAACCTCATTTTTTCGAAATTTTAGTGTTCTTGAAACTAATACTGATAGGATGATTATATTTCCTTATTCATCTGGTATTGGGAGTTCTTTGCAACGTAATTTTAAGAGATGGATTGGAAGCCGCGGTGAATATATAAATAATCTTTATATAAATTTCAATTTAATTAATAATGAGAATATAACTAATAATAACGTTAGTAATGGTGGAAATTCTGGATATTGGCAGTTTATAAGACAAGGGGAATATGCAAATCAGGGCGCAAACGGTTATAATAACTTCAATGAGGTCGTTGGATATGGAACAGGTGGATATGGAGCGTCGTTTTTATTATCAGGAAATGGAAAATCTTTGTTTAATTCTACTCCTGGTAAAAATGGTGTTTTTATTTTAAGTTTCTATAATGAGAAATCTGCTTTAATAGTCAATTATAACATGATAATAATACAACAAATGTATAAGATTTTCATAATCTCAAATTCTAAATTGGATTATTTACTTGATATTAATATGAGTGATAATAGTCAAAATAACATAAGAAAACTCATTAAAAATAGTTTTATAACAGACCAATTTAATTTAGAATTAGATTTAAATAACCTTACTTTAACTACTTTAAATGAAAAAATAAATAAACAAGATTTAAATAAGATTATAGGAATTATTTATATCATACAACGAGTATTTTTCGTTTTATTGAAAAAAATAAAAAATACTGAAAATACAAATAACTTTAATAACATTAATGTCATTTTTGTTGAAAATGAAAATCAAGAGAATGTCGTAAAATCCAATAACCTCTTAGAGATTTATATTTCTACTCAAATAAAAGAATATTTCCTCAGCAAGAATTACTATGATACTAATAATAACAATTATAAATCCTTAGCTGGTTTTAGAGATATCAGTTATATTAATATCAGTAAAGATGTTAATTATGATATGAATACCAGTGATATTAGTTTTATTCAACATTCTTTAAGTAGCATTTTTGAAATAGAACAAAAGGATTATTTAATTAAATTTTCATCATTAGAAGCCATCTTTAATATCATTCAATTCAATTTAATTTTATATGCAATTTTTTATAATTCTCATGTTACGAATGTTGATTATACCAAACGAGAAGATATTAACGTAACTTATAATAACCTTTATTTATTCACAGAACACATCAAGAAATTAAATACAGATAACGAAAATGAATTAACGATGAAATTAGATAAAAATAATATCATTAAAAATCAAAATGAATTTAAAACCTATTTTTATAATGGTTTAAATAATTATGATGTCGTAAAACAAGAAAATCAAAATAAAATAAATAACCTAAATGCATATAAAGATTATTATTCAAATAAAATAACTATTTATAAGAATTCTACTATTTTACTTATCATTGTTTATATCATTTTGATTGTTTTATTCTTTTGGTTTGTTTATATGATGTCTTATTTTGATGAATATGATACCATTCCTTATGCATTTATCATTCTTCTTATAGTAATATCTATAATAATAATCCTCAATTATAATTATTATTATTACTATACCGAAAAATTCTCAATGACTGTTAAAAAAGGTTCAGAACTTGTTACTGGTAATAATTATAATTATAACAAAGAAAATTTCATATTACATGAAATAACCAGTAATATTCAACCAACAGAAATACGCATCAAGAATTACATGAATGACGTAAGTATCATGTTAGTAGGAAGTGGAACCAATGAAAAACGAGGAAATATCCATATTTACGATAATAATTTCATAAATGAAACAATGAATATCAATAATAACTATGAAATTAGTTTTACTCAGCTAACAGATACCTCAAATATAAGAATTAATAATACCAGTATGGTTACTTATAATAATACCAGTGTAATTCCCAATCAAACAAATGTTTATTTTAATAATCGTTTAATTATTCCCAATTATAATGATACTAATGCGAATATCATTAATAACCCTCTCATAACTGCCACTGACAATAACATAACAACAAGTTTAAGTAATATTAATAACGCTTTTAGTAGTACCCAAAGAAATGAGATTTATAATAGTTATGGTAATATAATTCAAAACGGAAGTGCAATTACTAATAACGCTGCTTGTATAATTGTTTATAAAAATCTCTTAACGGATGGGAATATATATGACCTGCAATATTTCATAAATAAATACAACAATAACATCAGTAAGTTGCTTATCGATAAATTCAATAAAATTTACATATTAGATAATCAATATATATATGATAATGCTAAGAACTCGTTTCAAAATGCATTATTATTAGAAAAAGAAGCAAATACTTATTATAAAACAAAACAAGTAAGTATGAGAGAAGGTTCAGGTAATTCTCTTTCAGATGTTTATATTCGTTATGAAATAACGAAAACGATTTCTTATTTATTTGTGGCAATGATTGTCTTTTATTTATTATACTCCTTAAATCCCCAATATAGAAGATTAATAATAACAGGTTTTGTATTAGTTTTCTTATTTATAATTGTAGTTTTATTTTACAAAATTCATATTTATAATACGAGAAGAGATTATTATAAATACTATTGGGGAAATTCACTTTAAAATTCAAATATTTACTTTATTTTTATATATTAGATTAAATAAATGACATCCGTTGTTTCGACTGAACCTAATTTAAACAAGTTTATTTATTCAATTGATAATAATAACTTTGATTATGAGGAACCTATTTATTCAACTGATAAGTATTCTTATTTTATTTTGACAAATACAAATAAAATTCCTTATTATTTTGATGTAAATATGAATAATTATACAACGGAAATGAATGTTTTTATGGTAGGTGGTGGCGAATGTAATGGAGGTAAAGGTGGTAATGTTATTTACTCGAAGTTATTTATAGAACCCATAGATAAGATAAAATTAGAAATAGGCAAAGGAGGTTATATAAGTAACGTCATTGAAGAAGAAATAAAAGGAGGTTTAAAAGCAAAGGTATATGAATATGACAGTCGTTTATTATCATCCAAGAGTATATTTTCTAATGAAAACAAATTTTTGTTAAATATGCGCGAAGAAGATTTAAAATCAAAACAAATAAATTTAATTTCAACAAAGATAATAAAAGATAATACTGATTTAACTTCTCTTATTCAAGAGAATAAAAACAAGGATTGTATTTATGAAATCGAAGGTTTTATTATAAGCGAAGAATTGACAAAAATAAGCATAAATATAAATACCGAAAATGAAGGAATTGTTTTCATTTGGGAAGATACGGGAATAATAACAAATAAAAACCTGAATTTATATGAAACTTTCCATAAAAATAATTACTTAAAAATAGACAAAAAAAATAATACTTTTACAAAAGTTATTGATAAGAATAAGAAATATTATTTAAAAATAATTTTATTTAATTTTCCTACTGATGTTACTATCAGTAATCCCATTAGCAATTATAATTATAATAATTATGAAATTAAAATAGTTCCCCCTACTTCTACTATGATTACAAATATAATCAATGGAAATGTTATGTTTAGTGCAATAGGGGGTCAATCAAAAACAAAAGAAGGTATTAAATTACCACCTGAATTCAATGATTTAATTAAAAGAAACATTTATAATTTTAATTTTGGTTCTTCTTCTTCTTCTGCTTCTTCTGGTAATATTCCTATTAAAAATACTGGTAGTGGTGGTATAAATGAACCTTTTATAAGTAATATCACAAATAAGAAAATAGATTTGAAACAATTATCTGGTGCAGATGGAATAATAATAATAAAGGTATTTAGAAAAACAAAACAAATAATGATACAAACATTTGAGAACCAGGATAAAACAATTGTAGATAAATATAATCGGAATATTCGTACCATTTATAAAACGAATGTCATTGATTTGAAGGATAGCAATACCATTGTAAATGTGATTTCTCCTATTGATAACAGAAATGTTTATAAAAAGATACTACAAACCTTAGGTCTTTTTTATACTCAATTGTTTATAATTATGCCTATTTATGTATCAAAATTAAAAGATTTTGAAAGGAGAAAACCAAATATAAAAATAAAAATAAGTGTTGTAAATGAAATCATAGAAGATAAAGGAAAACAAATATTGGTCAATTATAATGAGAATATAAATGAATTCACCTTTAATATTACTGATTTTAATTTCTTCACAAAAGAAGTTATGAATAATACCAGTCCTATTTATAATTACGAATATAACGGGAATAATGACTATAATTCCTTTCTTGGTATTTCAAATACGAATATGAATGCAAATGATTATTATAAGAAATTTATTTTAAATGAAATCAATAATCTAATAAATCCAAAGAATAGTATTTTATTTATTGAAAATGTAAATTATAATTTCTTTAATTATCTCATTGCAAGTATCAATTACACCTATTTTTATGAAATCTTATATGATTATATTACAAATCCTTTTAATAATAAAAATGCAGTTGTTGATAGAATTCAAACGGGTATCAAATTAATAAAAGAACTTAATAGCATTAGTTTAGATGATATACAAATAGAAAACCGTGATATTAAACAACTAAAAAGAACCAAATATTTGCAAGAACAAAAAGATTTGAATAATAAACATCTTGAATATATAAAAAAACTTACTGATTCAACAAATAAACTTAATTTTATTAAAAATAATGGCAATTATACTGAAATTAATTATACTTATAATTATGTTTATTATTTCCTTTTCATTATTATTTCTGTCATTTTTATTGTCTTTTATAATAACTTTGAAAATAGCCTAAAACCATTTGTTTTAATTATCCTACTTATCTTAATTACCGTTATCGTCATTTTTATTATTATAAAAGCATATAAAGACATTGATTTTTATGAAGGATTTACGGATTTTAGAATGACTGATACAGGCAATAGAAAAGCTCCTTATTTTTATTTATCCAATGACCAAAGCAAACATGTTTATTTAAGTTTGACTAAGAATATTATTATAAATGTTCTTTTATATGGAAATCCATATAAGGAAACAAAAGAAAGTACAATTACTTATTATCAGCCAAATATTAATCTTTATAAGAACTTATATTTGAGTAAGAATTATAAATATAAGATTTATAACGATAAAATCACAAAAATAGACGTGAATGACCCTAATGAAACCGAATTAGATTTCTTAAAATTACCAGAAGACAGAAGTAGTCCCATTGAAACAACTTTTCCTCAATTCAGGGTTTTTAATTGTTTATATAATCAGCATCATATTTGTAGTAAAAATCCAGAATCAGAAAGACAATTAAAGAACAAGACAAATATATATGACTTAAATGAAAGAATTGTGAATGAAAGAAAAGGAATAACAAATGATATTCAAAGTCTTAATGGTATTGAAATTCAAAAAGAGGATTATTATTTTAATATAAAAGAATTTTATAAGTATTCTGTTGATTATATTAATGCGAATGTCTTAAATAAGCCTTTTGTATGTGTGACTGTTATTTCAAATACCATAGATACGGTACAAAACATTGAAGATGTGATACATCAATATAAAACAGAAATAGAAATACTTGAAACAAATATTCGTGTTTATTTGTTGAACAAAAATAGCAAACATATGATTTCTTATAATAAGGAATTTATAGATGAAAGAAATAATATTTATGCAAGAAAAATCGAATTGAATACAAATAAGTTTAATGTTTATTTCCAAGCGATAAATATAAGAAATCTTGAAATTTTATATGACTTTTATATTCATTTATGTATGTTTTTATTTCTGGCATTGATTTTCATTTGTTTATTATTGATACATTACTTACCTGATTATAAAATCCTTGTTATAATTATGACTTTTCTAATTGGATTAATGATATTTATAATAATCTTATATAACTTACTAAGAAGACAACGAATATATACGAATAAATATTACTTTAAGAAACCTGATACATACGTTTAGTTTTCTCTAAGGGGCTTTTTTATTATGTTTTATAAATAAAAGAAGACTTAGATATACGTCAGAAAATTCTTTTATTTCTTTTTTATTTAACTTGTCTTTTTTCATTAGTTCTTTTGCTTTTTTAATTAAATCCGCATCTGGTTTTAAGTCATTTAATTTAATCATAGCCAATATAGTTTTCATAGTATTTTTTAAGATGGATAAACAATTCTTATATAAACAATTATGATATTCAACTATTTTCTTATTGCTATTAATTTCTTTTATTAATTTTTCACGTTTAGCATCGTCTTTTTCTTCCTTCATAGTTTCTTTTAATTTTCTTAATTTCGTATCCTTTTCAGCAGCTTTATATGACTTTTCACAATTTTCCATCGCACAATTTATTAATCTCATTGCATAACCAAACATATCCATTGCTAATTGCTTATTCTTATCCATGATTGATAATTATCCTATTTTTATTATAAGATTATAAAAATAAATACAAATGAAGACTTATTACAGAAATGAGATGTAAAAAGAAATGAAGAATATTATTGTAATCAGGATATATAAATTCAAAGATATAAACAACGGGTATTGATAAGGGAATTATTACTATTATTGGATTAGGAAATAAACGCGGGTTCTTACTTGTTATGAAATAGAACCAACTTGATTGTGCTATTATCTTATCAATTATTTTTATGATATCATTATTATAATCTTTTGAATGTCTTATAATACTAAACACGAGTATTAAGAGAGAAATATGATGAAATCTCATGTTTCTAACATAAAAAGAATGTAAAACAACTGTTAT
>JACCEB011279289.1_pt1 | contig 22247 bp, 15 predicted proteins | sample 7454761 | NCBI WGS metagenome assembly JACCEB01 (sample SAMN15323454, study PRJNA562643) | freshwater metagenome | isolation source: river surface water | place: USA:Blue River Watershed | collected 2017-08-18 | reverse complement strand
TTGTTCGAGGCGCACAGCGCTATGAGCCTGGGGTTTTGAATACGGCGGGGATGTATGGGATGGCCGCCTCGCTGGGCCTTTTGGCTCGCACGGGTAGTGACTCGGTGGAGAACGCCATCCTTGAAATCTCGGATGCACTTGGGGATGGCATAACGCGGCTAGGATTTGAACTGATTCTTGAGCGTTCGAACAAACGCAGGAGCGGCATCGTTTCGTTCCGTCATCGGACGAAGGATGTTGGTGAACTGTTCCAGTTTCTCACAGAGCGGAGGGTGACGGGATCGTTGCGGGCGGACGGTCTCGGTGGACGTTGGATTCGTCTGAGTCCGCATTTTTATAATACGGTGGGGGAGGTTGAGGCGGTTCTTGATTGGGTTCGTGAATGGGCGTCGCGGTGAAGAGTTTGGAGATGATGGAGTGGGCTCCTGGAGACCGAGTGATTGCGGATTCAGATTCGCGGAGGGCGCGCGCGTTTTTACGGTCAAGCGAGCAGGTGCGGGCTCGTTTCCTGAGGTGTCGAAGTGCTTGGGAGCCGCACTTGGGAAAGGCTCAGCGCGCGATTGAGCGAGGTATACAGCGGTGCTCTGGCCGTCGCACGGCACTCATTTTGGGTGGGGGGATGCTTCACGATGTGCCGCTCGACACGCTGGCCAGATGTTTTGAGCGGGTTGTCATTCTGGACGTGGTACACCTTTGGCGCAGCGTTCTGGCGGCGAAGAGGTATCCGAATGTGACGCAAGCCTGCGTAGACCTCTCGGGATTTATCCCTGCGGAAGAAAGTGGAGGCCCTTCGGTTGGGATGCCGAGTGGGTTGCTGACCTTTGGGAGAGCGGATTTGGTGGTTTCCCTCAACTTGATGTCACAACTCGCAGTAGTCCCGCGGCTTGAGGCCGGCTGCGAGGGGCACTCGGAAGCACTAGATATTTTGAGCCGCCGGATGGTGTTGAATCATTTGTCGGCGTTGAATCGCGTAGGCGGCGAGGTGACGCTTGTCACAGACATCGAGCGGTGGGAGATTTTTCCGGACGGTAGGAAGCGTTCTGTGGGGGACATTCTTTTCGGGGTGAACCCTGGTCCGTTTGAAGAGGAGTGGCTGTGGAATATCGCGCCGATTCCCGAGGCGGCGCCAGACTATCATGTAGCCCATCGAGTTGGGGTTCGACACTGGACCGCCACTGGAGGGGAACGATTTTGAGGCGCTGGGTGAAATCCCTTTGTGAATGCTCGATTTTTCAACGAACGCATCGACCCGCAGTCTGTGGGTGGTTAGTTTGGGCGGCTTATGGATAAAAAAGGGATTTTCGCCATCGTTTGCGCCATCGGGGTGCTGATTTGGTGGCAGATGGATTATTCGAAAAAGATGGAGGCATACCGAGCGGCCAAGGCTGCTGCGCCTCAGGTTGAGGTGAAAGTCGCCAAAACCGGTGAGGCATCGACGACGGATAAAACACCCGAGCCCTCAGCGGATCAGTCAGCGCGGCAACCGTCGGAGACTGCGTCGATCGAAGAAAAAACGTTGGTTTTGAAAGGGACCGAGGCGGAGTGGCTCTTTTCCTCCAAAGGCGGTGGGATTCGCAAGATTACGTTGGCGGGGCACAGCATGGAGCCCAAGGGCGCTGAACCCGTTGTGATGAACCGATTTGGGAACTCGTTAATCGGTGCGACGGGAGAATCGTTTGACGGCAGTGGGAGGGACCACTTTGAGATGGTAGCTCGTCCTGATGATGGGGTGGTGGAGTTCCGGCGTTCGATGCCTCAGGGGGGGAAGTTGATCAAAGTGTTCCGCACCGCATTCGATGGGCGTCACGATTATGTGGTTCGGTTGGAAATCGGGATTGATAACGATTCTGGGAAGGACATCGCCTATCCGGCGGTGACCGTCCGCCTTGGTGGAGAGGCTTCGATTCACGGCACTGACCAACCTTTATTCACGGGGTTCGGTCACTTGAAAGACAAGTCTATCGGCGTGAAGGACGTGAACTGGTTCGTGAGTTCGGGGTTCCTCGGCTTCGGAAAGGAAGAGCGAACGGTGTACCGAGAAGTTGGCAAGGTCGGATGGGGGGCGGTGTACAACCAATACTTCACCACGACTGGAACGGTATCGGGAGGGGACGCGTCGGAGTTTGTGGCGATGCGTCATCCGGTGCCTGAGGAGGCGTGGAAGTCGGTTGCGGGGACAGGAAGTTTACCGAATGCGGTGGAGGGGGCCGTGGTTCTTGATGTTGGGACGGTCACTGCTGGTCAGAAATGGCAACGGACCATCGATTTGTATTCTGGTCCGAAGGAGCATGAGCGCTTGAAGATGCTTGGGCGCGAGCAAGAGGAGGTGATGCAGTTTGGGTGGTTTGGCGCGGTCAGTCGGATGCTGTTGTGGTCAATGAACCGGTTGCATGATTTGCTGGGCAGTTACCCGCTTGCGATTGTCGTTCTTACGATTCTGATTAAGTCAGCTCTCTGGCCGGTTCAGAACCGGGCGACTGCGTCGATGAAACGCATGCAAGAAATCCAGCCAAAGGTCACTGCGTTGCGGGAAAAGTACGGTGACAATCCCCAGCGGATGAATCAGGAAATGTTGGGCCTCTATAAAAAGCACGGGGTAAATCCATTTTCGGGGTGTTTGCCCATGTTGATTCAGATTCCCATTTTTCTCGGCTTCTACGGAATGCTTGGTAAGGCCGTGGAGCTTCGGAATGTGGGCTTCCTTTGGGTGCTGGATCTTTCTCAACCGGACACTGTGGCGACGGTTTTTGGAATCGCGGTGAACGTTTTGCCGATTCTGATGGCGGTCACCATGTTTTGGCAGATGGCGATTTCTCCGAAGTCGGGTGACCCGATGCAGCAGAAGATCTTCATGTTCATGCCGCTCATGTTCATCTACTTCTGCTACAGTTTTGCTTCTGCGCTTTCGTTGTACTGGACGGTACAGAACCTGTTCTCCATCGTGCAACTGTACGCGTCTCGTCGGAATGCGTCGTCCGGAGATGCGGTGGTGTTGTCAGAGACCAAGAAAAAGTAACATTGAGTTATGGGAGTCGAAGCCAAGGAAATGCTGGAAACCCTTTTGGGGCACTTGGGTTTTGTGGCTCAAGTGGAGGAGACGGTTGATGAACATGGAGTTCACCTCCAAATCTATTGCCCTGAAAAAGACCGATTAATCGGAGAGGACGGCATCACAATAGATGACCTGCAGCTCCTGTTGAACAGGATGGTCTTGGCTGCGAATCAGGATGCGCCCCGCGTTCATGTCGATGTGGAGCACTATCGAACCATGCGGGATGATGCGTTAGTCCGTCGGGTTCGGGAGGTGGCTGAGCAAGTTCGGCATAGCGGTGTGCCGCTTCAGTTAGACCCGATGAACTCATATGACCGGCGTGTCGTTCACAACGCATTTAAAGACGATCCGCAGATTGCCACCTTTAGCCCAGAGGAGGGGGGGCGAATGAAACGGATTACTCTTTCTCCTAGGAAGTAGTCCTCGACTGGGCTCTCAGATCTCTTTCCCGCAAGACCGTTATTTTATGCAAGTTGCCTCCGCATCGCTTTCCGACAAGACGCTTTCCATTATCATGGGTGGGGGGGCCGGTTCGCGGCTTTTCCCGCTGACCAAGGAGCGTTCGAAACCGGCGGTGCCACTGGCTGGAAAGTACCGCTTGGTGGACATCCCGGTGAGTAACTGCATCAACTCGGGATTACGGCAGATTTTTGTTTTGACGCAGTTCAACAGCGTTTCGCTTCACCGACACATCCAAAGTTCGTATAAGTTTGATCATTTCTCGCAAAGTTTTGTGGAGATTCTGGCCGCTCAGCAGACGCCGGATGGGACGCGGTGGTACCAAGGGACTGCGGATGCTGTTCGACAAAATCTGAGAGATTTTTTGAATCGGCCGTACGAGTACTTTTTGATTTTGTCGGGTGATCAGCTGTATCGGATGGATTTCCGTGAGCTTCTCGAAAGTCATGTGGCTTCTGGGGCGGACGTTACGATGGCAACGCTTCCAGTGAATCGGAAAGATGCGACCTCCTTCGGGATTATGCGGACCGACGAAGCGAGGTGGATTTCTGAGTTCGTGGAAAAACCGAAGGAGGACTCGATTCTTGATCGGTTGCGGATTCCCACGGGGCTCCTAGCGGAGATGGGGCGCGGGGCGTCGGAGGATTTGTATCAGGCGTCGATGGGAATTTACGTTTTCAATCGGCGCACCTTGATTGAGGCGTTGGATAACCAGCATGTGGACTTTGGGAAGAACGTAATCCCAGAGATTATTCACTCGAGAAAGGTTTCTGCGTATATTTTCCAAGGGTACTGGGAGGACATCGGAACGATTCGCTCGTTCTTTGAGGCAAACTTGGCACTGACGGATATTGTCCCTCCGTTCAACTTCTTTGATTCTCAGGCGCCGATTTTCACTAACGCGAGATTTTTGCCGGCATCGAAGGTTAATGGGGCCCGAGTTCAGCGTGCGGTGTTGTCGGACGGTTGCGTCGTGACGGATGCCACCATTGAGCGGTCCGTCATTGGTATTCGGAGTGTGATTGAAGCGGGTAGCACTTTGAGGAACTGCGTGATGATGGGGGCTGATTATTTTGATTCTCCGTCTGCTCGGGGGGACGGGGAACCGCCGCTGGGGGTCGGGCGCGGTTGCGAGATCGAGGATGCCATTATCGACAAGAACGCGCGGATTGGGAATCAGGTGAAGATTAGCCCGCGAGGGAAGCCAGAAAATCACGATGGGGATGGGTTCTTCATTCGTGACGGAATCATTGTGATTCCTAAGGGTGCCGTCATCCCCGATGGCACCGTGATTTGATTGGGTTGTTGAACCAACGGGGAGTGGAGGAATAGTTATGAGAACAGTGGCGATTGTGGGCCGCCCCAACGTGGGGAAATCGGCTCTATTTAACCGGTTAGCTGAAAGGAAGATATCAATTGTTCACGATCGTCCGGGAGTGACTAGAGACCGTATCGTGGCGGAGTGTTCTCTCGGGCGTGACCCGTTCCAAATCATTGACACGGGGGGGATTGGCGCTGGAGCGGATGCTGAGTTTGCAGACCAAGTCGAGGCAGAGGTTATGATTGCCGTAGAGGCGAGTGATTTGATTTTGTTCGTGGTGGATGCGCACGATGGATTAACTCCTGTCGATGCGGAAATTGGCCGGATGCTTCGACGATCGTCGAAACCGGTCATCTTGGTGGTGAACAAAGTGGATCACCAAAAGCATAGCCAAGGGGTGACCGAGTTTATGTCGCTGGGTTACAACCCCGTCATGCCGGTCAGTGCGGAGCACGCAATCGGATTCGACGACCTTGTTCATCGGACCGAGTCCTTATTGCCGGCGGACGAGATTTCGGAGACCCGAGGCGGACAAGTTCCTCTCAAGATTGCGATTGTCGGAAGACCAAATGTTGGGAAGTCGTCGCTGACAAATGCGATTTTGGAGGATGATCGCACGCTGGTATCGGCGGTGTCAGGCACCACTCGTGACGCTGTGGATATCCCGTATCAACGTGGAAATCAGAACTATATCCTGATTGATACCGCCGGGATTCGCCAGCGCACCAAACGTTCGGATTCGATTGAGGTTTTTTCGGTGATGCGATCGGAGTCGAGTATTCGCCGCGCGGATATTTGTTGCTTGGTGATTGACGCTGCGCAGGGTGTGACGTCTCAGGACAAGCGGATTGCGGGTATGGTGCGCGAGGCGGGCAAGCCTTGCGTCATTGCGCTGAATAAATCTGACTTGGTAAGGGAGCAGTGCCGAGACAAGGAGTCGCTCACGGAGTTTTTGGAGAACATCAAGGCTGAATTGTTTTTCATCGAGTATGCTCCGGTTTCATTGATGTCCGCCAAGACAGGCGACTCGCTAGATCGTCTCTTCAAGCGAATCGAGAATGTTCGTGAAGCTTCTCGGAAGCGGTTGGGAACGGGTGTGCTGAATCGATTGTTGAGCAGCGCCATGACCAACCACCCTCCAGGCGCGAAATCAGGTCGCCGATTCAAGCTGCTGTATGCGACCCAACCGAATCCGCGGGATAACGTTGCGGTTCCGGTTCCGGAGGTTGTTCTTTTTTGCAATGACGACGCGCTGTTGGATGACAGTTATCAGCGATTTTTGGAGGGACGAATTCGCGATCAGGTTTCGTGGACGGGGTTGCCGATTCACTTTCACCTCAGGGCGAGAACCCCAAGTACGAACGTGAGGAAACGAGGACGAGACTAGCGGCAGACGCGTTTCGTCCAGAGTTAAGGAAAACTAGTTCCCTTGGCTCGGGCCAGAGGGTTGGGATGGCTCGAGCAGTAACAAACAGATTCGTTTGATTGCGGATTCAGCGGAACTGCTTGCAGGATAAAGTTTCTGCGCTTTCAGATACCAAGCGATTGCGGAACTCCGGTCTCCAGTGGTCTCGCGCTCTTGAGCGCGTTTGATTGAGTTCACAAAGTCTGGCGCACGAACGGTGAAGCCAGCGAGAGCCTGACTAAACTTGACGTCACTTCCGTATTTGTCACGGACTGCGTCCAGCGTTTCCCACGCGGCGGCCGGGTTATTTAGGCGGTCCATCTCTTCCGCCCGCAGTAACGCCGTTTCCATGATGCGAAACTCATCGAGTATTTTCTTTAGCGACTCAGCGAGTGCAGGGGAGGTTGCTGTCGCTGCGATAAACTTCCCACTTTCGTCAGCAATCCTCCGGAAGTTTTTCTGCGCTATCAGTTGTTCCAACTCCTTGGTGGCCGTTATTTGCGCGTCTCCAGCAGTAAAAAGTTTAGTGGACGCCTCTTCGAGGTCCGGGTTTCGGGGCCACGCTTTTGCGGCGTCCGTCAACGCGGCTTCTGCCGCTTTCTGGTCTCCGCTGGCGGCAGCATTTCTCGCCTTGGCGAGAAGCATGCGAGCTTCGCCCTTTCCCGCTGCAATGGCGGTTGCTGGTTTTGATGCATCGAAATCTTTTGCTGCGTCCTGCAACTCTTTGATGAGCGAATCTGCGGCGGTGAAGTCACGCGAATCTAGGGCAGAAAGGAGTTTTCTCGACGCGGTGGTGTAGGACAAAACTTTGCGACGATTTTCCTTCGAGACGAGTTGAACTGCAGGCATGTGTTCGCCGACAAGGAATGTTTCGAAGAGACGTTTCGATGCGGAGTCAAGTTGCCCTTCCTTAACTTGGTCCGTGAACGAGACGATGCCCTGATTGATATCTCGAATGGCCTCATTTGCGAGTGTGTCGAGTGTGGCGATAGAGGGAGGAAGTCCACTGCCTTTGCTGAATAAATCTTTGGCGCTATCGCTCATTTGGAGTTTCGACTCACCGTCAGAGAAGATGGCGCGATAAAAACGCGTGCAAATGAGCACGTGTAGAAACTTTCGTTGGAGAAATAACTGAACGGCAAGTGTTTGAAACTCAACTTTCGCTTGGAGTTCGCTCAGTTCAATCTTTGCTCGCGTCGCAACTTTTGTGGCCTTGTTCTCCAAGACGTTTTCCATGAAGTACGCCTGCTGCGAAGGTGTCGTCGTGGCTCGGTCCGCCGCTTGTTCTGGAGCGGAACTTCCGGCTTTTGGTGCGGAACGGAGATCATTGGATTGTCCGCTTTTCTCAAGGTTCCAGTGGTTGAGTCGGCGCTCTCGCTCGATTGTGTCCAGAGCTACATGGAGCCGTGACTGCTCTCGGCGCGCTTGCCATACGGAGAAGACCTGTGATGCGATCGTATCGCAAACACGTCCGTCTGTCGGGTAAAGTGCCGCGCGGGCGAGCATTTGAAACGCGGTATCGATATTTTTGTTGCTGAGATTTCTTGGTTCGAGAGACGACAGGACGGCCGACAAGGTTTTCAGCAACTCGCGATCTTGGGCTGCGTCGTTGGGCGGCGTGTTGAGGTACTTCTCGAACCGAGAGTTAAAAATCCGTTGATCGGTGACGGACCAGCTTTGGCCGTTGAATCGGAAAAGTTCGCTGGAGGGGTCTAAAATGGGGAGTGCGTTGGAGACGCCTCCTCCCGGTTGTTGGGTGGCTTGTTGGGTGCCTGCATTGAGTCCCGAAGGTGGCGGAATTGGCGTCGCAGTGTCTGGGGCTTGAGCGCTTGCCAGTCGACAAATCGCGCAGACTGCCACGGCAGTGACCCGGAAGGGAGTTCGGGGGAGTCTGAGCATAGGAAGAGAATCTAGAACTTTTTGGCAGAGTCCACGGTGGGCACACCGCGTTGATCGATTGTGACGGCAAAACGGTAACGCTGGCCGCGCTCAACATTGAGCGCTTCAAGGCGTTTTGGGATGAGCAGAGGAAGCGGATTTCCTGCGACGTCCACCGCAATGATGCGGCCTGATTCAGGAACGTATTCGAGTGTTTTTACAACGGACCCCTCCACGGTGTACCGGTTCCCCCGCAAACTTTGCGCGTTCGTGAGGAAATCGTTAACCGGAAATCCGCCGCTGGAGGACGAAGAATCCGTGTCGGACCGGTGACCTCGCGAGGAGAAGAGAAACGATGCTCCGGCGACGAGTACAGCTCCCGCGAGGATGAGAACCGGCAGGTTGGACGAGCTCTTTTGGGATCCGCGTCTCATGGCGTTTCAACGTATGCGTCCCCAGTGCGGGCCAAAGGGCCAAAAAACAACGAGTCCGGCGCCTACGAGATTTTGCTGGGGCACGGTTCCCCAGTCACGTGAGTCTGAACTGAAGTAAGAGTTATCCCCTAGAGCAAAATATTTACCGTCTGCCAGTTCGATAGATTGTCGGTCATCTCCGAGAAATGCGAACCGCATGTCGCGGGGCCCGTGGGAGTAGCCACGGTAGCCGTCGTTCGGGGCATCGAAGGTTCCGGATGCGACCCTCTGGAAAGCGGGTTCCTGAGCCTCGTTCCCGTTCACAAACAGCTTGGGTGGCTCAATCCTTAGGGTGTCTCCTGGAACTCCTGCGAGACGCTTGATGTAAAACTGGCTTGGACCACCCGGATTCATCATGTTAGCGCCGGTTCGAATACCCCGAGTCGTAAAGACAAACACCTCGCCACGAGTCGGTTTTCTGAAGTGATACGCCATCATATTCACGATGACATGGTCTCCGGAGCTGACGTAGCCGCGCAGCAAGGGTTCGCCTGCTTTGAATCGACTTTTCTTTTTGAGAAAATGTTCCGCGATGGTGCGTTCCGGCGCGGACACCGCATAGGAGTTGCGATCGGTCTGAATCACAGTTTCGCTGAAAAAGAGCCACTTCTTCCTCTCGCTGGTGGAGAGGACGGATTCATCGTCCTTTGCGGTGATATCGAACCATGAGCGGCCCAGTACTGCGCGATCCCAAAGTCGTTGAAGCAGTTGAGGTGGAGGCGCATCTTGAGGGTGTCCCACGATTCCATTGAGGGTGGGTTGCATGGAACCCGTCGGGATGGTGAATGGCTGCAGGAAGTAAGCGCGAATCCCGAGCACAATCGCGAGAGTGCCAACGATAACCTCCGCGTTTTCAGCCCAGCTATTTTTGAACAGAGGCGGACCGAGTTTTTCACAAGCGGCGTCAAGCCCCTTGGCGGCATCCATGACTGCGGATTCATTGCGCCCTTTGATTGCCGTTTTCAAACGCGTGATTTCCGTTTCCACGGAAACCGCAACCTCCTGCGATACAATATCCCTACGGTAATCCAACATCAGCCGAGCCATGCGTTCGAAGCCCTTGGCCCGCTTGATGAAACTGGGGGTGAAAAGCGGCATGCGAGGTATGTACACGCTGGGGGTTTCCAGCGCAACGAGAGTGGCGAGGTACCGATGAAAACCACGGGAAATCGCTTGCATGCGGGGTGCGCCGCGCCGATAGTTTGCGACCTTCCCGCGCGGTTAGCTCAGCGGTAGAGCACCACCTTGACACGGTGGGGGTCACAGGTTCGAACCCTGTATCGCGCACCACCTTTTTTTCTGGTCCCATGTTTGCCATGAGGGTCTACGACATCCGACACCTCGTTTTCCATGATTCTCAGGAGATACCTGCAACCGCCATTCGACGAGGGCGGAGTAAACCTTGGTTTGAATGAAGCATTCTGCTGCTAGCGCTGTTCTCAGTTGGAAAGATCTCTCAGTGTCTTATGGGTCCCATGCCGTTTTAGATGGCTGTACGGGAGTGCTAGGCGAGGGGGAAAGGGTTGGATTACTCGGACGAAACGGTGCGGGCAAAAGCACGCTCTTGAAAGTTGCCGCTGGATTGATGGACCCCGACAAAGGCGAAATTGCCTTGCGTAGGGGGCACTCGATTGGGTTTCTCACGCAGGAGTGTCGATTTGATCTCGGAAACACGGTTCGTGATGTTGTGATGTCCGGTGCATCTCGGATTTTGGACGCCTTGGCGCGGTATCAGTCGTTGCCAGCTGAAAGTGATGAGTCGGTCGACTGGCTCTCTCGCCTTGAGCGATGGGGAGCGTGGACTCTCGAATCGCGGGTTAAGTCTCTGATGACATCGCTGAGCGTACCGGACGCGGAAAAAGCGATGGACAACCTAAGTGGAGGCGAGGTGAGGCGAGTGTTTCTTTGCCGAGCTTTGGTGGGGCAGCCAGATTTGCTGATTTTGGATGAGCCGACTAATCACCTTGATGCAGAGTCTATTGAGTGGCTGGAGCAGTATCTTTCATCGTATCCAGGCGCGTGTTTGTTTGTAACGCACGACCGGCATTTTCTGGATCGCGTTGCCACGCGCATTCTGGAGTTGGGGGGCGGCGCAATGCACAGTCACACAGGGAACTACAGCGATTATTTGCTCGCAAAGTCGGCCCGTGATGCGGCGGAGGAGGCGTTGGAGGAGCGGCGGCGAAAGTTGTTAAAGCGAGAGCTTTCTTGGATGCGTAGCTCCCCAGGGGCGAGGCGGACCAAATCCATTGAACGGATTCGTCGGTTCGAGGAAATGAGCAGTGAGGAGGAGTTGGAGCGGGAGAGTGATGTCGAGATTGTGATTCCTGATTCACCGGGTCTTGGAAACAAGGTGATTCATCTGAAGGGGGTTTCGCACGCCTTTGACGATAGACTTTTATTTGCTCCGTTTGATTTCGATGTCGTTGCGGGAATGAAGCTTGGGATTGTAGGGCGCAACGGATGTGGCAAGACAACGTTGATTCGGATTCTGACGGGAGCAATGCGGCCCGGAACGGGGAGCGTGGAAGTGGGTGCCCGCGTGATGTTGAACTTGGTCGATCAAAATCGGGAGCAGATTTCCGACGAACGCACTGTGGTTGAGGAGGTGGGTGAGGGGCGCGATTTTGTTTCACTGGGAGGGCAGCAGATTTCGATTCGTAGTTATTTAAGAAGGTTCTTGTTCGACGAAGATCGGATGAACCAGAAGATCGAAAATCTGAGCGGGGGCGAGCGGAGCAGGGTATTGCTGGCGAAGATGATGCGTCGCGGGGGAAATGTCTTGGTTCTCGATGAACCGACAAATGACCTAGACCTGTCCACCTTGCGGGTCTTAGAGGAATCGCTGGCACGTTTCGATGGCACTGTCATCACTGTGAGCCACGACCGTTATTTTTTAGATCGTGTCTGCACTCACATTCTTTCAATCGACCCCTACGGAAACGTGCATTGCGACGTCGGGAACTATTCGGAGTACAAGGAACGACATCGTTCACGGTTTGAAGTGGTTGATCCGGTAATCTCTAAGCCTGTTCGCGAGGCGAGGCGCGTCGAGCAAGCGCCGAAGCTAACGTGGAAAGAGGAGCGTGAGTTAGAGGCGATGGAGGGAAATATTTTGGACGCTGAACTCGCGGTGGAAACGTTGGAAGGCTTGATATGCGACCCAATTTTTCTTGTCGAGAGGAGGAGTGAAATCGCCTCGACCAATGCCCGACTGGAGCAAGTGCGGGCTTATGTTCAATCGCTATATACCCGATGGGAGGCGTTGGAGGAGAAACGGCGATTGCATTTGGAATCCAAGGAGGCCCGTCAGGGATGAACAGGGTTGATGTCGAATCGACTGCGGGTGCGTGCTCGACCGCAGTCTCGCGGCAGAGCGATGGTCCCGTGGGGGTTTTTGACTCTGGAATTGGTGGCTTAACCGTGGCTGCTGCGCTCAGGGAAGTGCTTCCTAATGAGAGTATAATATACATCGGTGACACGGCCAGGGTTCCTTACGGTGGCAAAAGCGCCGAAACGATTGAGCGCTACGCGGTTGAAATCGGGGGAATGCTGCTCGCGGAGGGGGCGAAGGCGATTGTGGTCGCGTGCAATACCGCATCAGCGCTGGCGCTTTCTCGGCTTCGTGAGGTGTTTGCGGTGCCAGTGATTGGCGTGATCGAACCAGGTGCTCGCGCCGCGGTCGATGCCTCGCACAACGGTAAGGTCGGGGTTATCGGAACCCGTGCCACCATTCGAAGCGGTGCTTACGAGCGACACATTCACGCGATTAATCCACGGTTCAGTGTTCATGTGCGGGAGTGTCCTCTTTTAGTGCCGCTCATCGAGGAAGGCTGGTTGAACGATGAAGTCACTGAGACGGTGATTCGACGCTACCTCGCAGACCTGCTTGATCAGGGAGTGGACACGATTGTTCTGGGATGTACGCACTATCCTTTGTTGAAGGGGGCACTTGCGCGGTTTGTCGGACCGGATGTGCAACTCGTGGATTCGGCGAGGAACTGCGCGGAGGAAGTTCGCAAAGTTCTGATGGAAAATAAACTCGTCGCCTCAGGTCGTTCTGGATCTCTGGCGGTGTCCTTCACGGACCCTTCCGGTCCATTTTTACGGGTCGCGGCCGACGCCCTCGGGCTCTCAATCCCATCGACTGGCCTGATGCGTCTTCAACAGGTCCGACCGATCTAGCTGCGTCGGTCCGTCTCAGAGAGCGTTTACTTCTTTTTCGCTTTCAAGGGAAGAATGGCTTCCACTGTGGGCTTGCTTGCTGGGTCAAACCGAACCGCGTCATTGAGATGGGGGCGGGCACCCTCCGTATCAACACAGAATGCATGGTAGCATCCGAGAATCAGGAGACGCATTCCGCGCTCCTTGCCAGTCTTGGCGTTGTTGAGTTTAGAAACCGCCGCCTTGGTTAGAGACTCTGGCTGGAGCTGGCTCCACGGCAGCGTGATATCGCCGAGCGGGGTGTTGAAGAGAACTTGGTTCACATTCGCCTTCGCTGGTGCCCCTTTCACGGGCGCTCCGGTTCTAAGCAAGATGCCCGGAACGTTCGGGCTTGAATTGATATCAGAAATCAAAACATCTTTGAATTTCAGTGCCTCGCCTGCGGCGATTTTCATGCCGGCATAGCAGGTCTTGCCGTACTCCGTCCGAAACTCGGGTTGCTCGTCTATGATTTTCTTAACTCCCTCAACATCAAACTCCATCATCTTTGGTCGGACGGATTGGATGAGATCTTGGATTTTGTCCATGTCAGCCGCCTCCGCGAGCGTTTTGCCGCTCGGGTGCAATGGTTCCACAGGTGGTGGCGGTTTGTTTGCCTCAATGGCGGCAGCTTTTGTGGTCCTGAGGTCTGCGAGCAAAGCATCTTTTTCTGTCCGAAGAAACTTGATGGTTTGGAGGTCTTTTTCAGCAGCATCCAGCTTTTCCACCTGTTTGCTGTCGGCTTTCACCGCCTTAATTGCGATGTCAGATTTTAACAGTTTTTGGAGGTCTGAGCGAAACGTCTGATACACGGGGGCAAGCTCGGCAATCCACGCAGGGATTCCTGGAGTCTTGGTAGGGTCTAGCCTCGCGAGCACCCTCTCTGCTTCTGTAAAGTCCGCCTTTGGAAGATGATAAAACGCCAGAATGGGGACGATAAATGCAGAGTCATTGGGCGATATCTCTATGGATGCGGCCTTCACGGGTTGCCGGCGTATCGCGGATTCGATGCTTTTTCTCACATCCACGATGGATGGGCTGGCGGCGGCTCCAGCGGCAGTCTGAGTCCAGTCAGCCAGCGATTTTAGGACTTTAATGGCGGAATCACTGTCTTGAGCAAAACTAAGCAGAAGAGCCTGTTTCAGTGAGAATCTGAGCTTCGCTCCCGCTGGAAGTTTGGCGTCAGCCAAAATCGGGTTCAGAGATTCTGCTGCCTCGGCAAATTTTCCGTCGAGGGCTAGCTGCGTGGATGGATCTTTGCCGGCGTAAGTTCCTTGTCCTTTCCCTTGGGGACCTTTGGTCAATCGCTTGAGTGTATCGTCGACAAGCGCTTTGCCTTTTGGGTGCAGAAATAGAAAGGCAGCGGAGCTCACAATCCCGAGTGCAGCGATGGTTGAGAACCATGGGAATCGTTTCCGGCGACGGATTTCGGCTGCGACATTCGAGGGAAGCGTTGGCGTAGAAGGCGACATGCCTGGATTGGGACGCACTCCAGTAGTGACCATTGCGAGGGCCGCACGAAGGTCAACAAGCAACTCGTTGTAGGTTTGGTGGCGTTTTGCGGAGGAGAACTCCAACATCTTATTGAGCAGTTCCACCGACGCAGGGTGGGCCTCTCGCTTAACTTTTCGGAGATCGACCTTTGCTTTTTTTGCTTGGAGAAGCTCGGGAATACTGGCCGTTTCTTGGGGATGCGGCGGCTGGCCTGTCAGCGCATGGAACAGCGTTGCTCCGAGGGAGTACATGTCCGAACGATAATCTTCGAATCGTTTTTCGAGTTTTTCCGGCGCAACGTAAAACGGGGTCGCCCAGAGCTCGCCTTGTTGATTGCGCGCTTGATCCGCGGGGACTGCGAGACCGAAGTCCACGATTTTTGCGACGTTTTCGGCGCTGAATAAGATATTTCCCGGTTTAACATCGCGATGAACGAGACCGACCCGGTGCGCGGCGTCTAGACCTTCGGCAATGTGGATTCCGATGGCGAGAACCTGGGCCTCGGGCATTGGCCCCACGGTGGACATGAGATCGTCAAGCGAGCCTCGGTCTACGAGTTCCATCGCGATGTAAAACATCCCGTGTTGCACGCCGGTGGAGAAGACGCGCACCACGTTTTGATGGTTAATCCGCGCCGTCTGTGTGGCTTCACGTTCAAAGTTGCTCACGATTTCCACGTTGGAGCTGAGCTCTTTCTGTAAGACCTTGAGGGCAACGATTCGATTAAGCGCCCGGTCTCTCGCTCGATAGACGTATCCCATTCCGCCTTTTCCGAGAACTTTCTCGAGCTCAAAGCCCCCGAAGCTCCGGAGAATCGAGTGGGTTTGCTGACAATGCGGACAGGTCACATCGGTCAGCGGTATTAGATTGCTGACGTCGAGAGGCTGTCGGCACGAGGCGCAGTGATCGATGACTCTAGAATCGGGAGTGAAGGACATTTGAGAGTTTCGAGACTTTGGCAGACGCAGCGACGGCTCGAAAGGCATTTCCATGAGGCTCCGAATGTCTTGGAAAACTTAAGCTCGATTGATTATTCGTGGGGGATGGGCGTTTTGAAGGGAGTTCTCGGTTGGATTCTTGGTGACGATCCTGGGCGGGTGGAGTTGGAGGCTTTGCCGGACGAGCCCGTTGGCGCGCAGAGCGATGTTCCTATTTTTTTAAGTGCCAGCGATTTGCGCTTGGCTGTTCCTGCTGAGTATTTGCGGGCTGATGCTCCTTTTAGCTCAGAGGACGTGAAGGTTAAGTCCTCGGAGTTCCTTGATTTTAGCCCGAGCGGCCCGTTGCGAATCCCAGCGTTCAAACTGGCGTTGTGGTGCCCTGCCTTCGTTTCGATTCCCGGGGGCATGAAAGGGGAAGAGATTATTGAGTTTCCTGAGTCTGTGGTCTTGCGGTCTGTCGCTTTACGAGACCCCGCAGGAGGTGAGGTTGATGTGAATGTGGTGGCGGGAGATTTGACTAAGGCGTCATCCTTCGTGCCGTTAAATAAGGGAACGCCGGGCACGGGCGACGCTTTGAGCGATGAGCACGGAGACCCTTTTGCGGACACGGATGACGTGCAGGTTGTTTTGAGCAAGGAGGAGCTTGAGGAAACGCGCCGAGCGCTGAGGGAGACGATCTTGGATATGCAATCTGATGGCGATCGGGCCTCTTTTAGCGAGGTGCTAGCCCGGGAATCGGGTCAGGACTCAAAGGAAGAAAAGCCCGCAGCGCCGATTTCGCAGGAGGTGCCAGTGAGGAAAGAATCCCTCAACCAGGCTCCGGTTCGACGGGGTGCTGCTGGAGATGTTGCCAAGCCGAGGCCCCAGATGAGTAACGTTCACCGAATTATGCGAGCATACCTTCAGGAGGGGAGTGACTCCTCTGCGAGGGATTTGGCAGTTAAGACCGAGGGAAGGGCCGTCGCTGCTCCAGAGACAGTTCCAGCAGCCGGTTCTGGCACTAAATCGGCGTCACCTTCGGCTGATTCAGTGGAGCAGATTGTTCAGGCAGAGGCGGCAATGAGGCAGAAGAACTCGGAGTTACTTCTGCCAATCCCAGAAAAAGTCTCGCAGACATTTAAACGACTGGAGCGAGCCTTGTCGGGGTATCCAACGGTCACCGGGGTATCGGCTCGAACTCCGGAGGGAGATTTTTCTTCTGGTGACACTAGCGGTTATGTCAGCGCGGGAGAGGCGGCAGAGGAGATTCGACGGGCCTTTTCGCTGACCGGTTCGATGAGTGTCCGCGGAGAAGCGGTGACGTGCCTCACCGTATTCAATGAAACAGACGCGGTCACAGTGCTTTGTTCCCGCAGTGCACAGATTGCGATTATGCACGGGACCGAGGGGCTCCCTCTGTCTGCTCGTAAGGCTGCATCGCGTTGGCTCGCGGACCTTTAGCGCTAAAGCATATCCCGCCAAGAACCTGGTGGCCGGAGGGAACAGCTTCCCGTTAGCCTTTCATCCGGTGCTGGTGCCGTAAAAAAGAAATCCCCCTCACGAGACAAATCTCAAGAGGGGGTAAAACGGTAACAGCCACTACGCAAGCGCCGCAGCGAGAGGGGAGTCAACGTCCAAGAATCCCTGCAACTGGCGTATCCGAGTAGGATGACGCATCTTGCGCAGCGCTTTGGCTTCGATTTGTCGAATGCGCTCCCGGGTCACTTTGAACTCCCTTCCTACCTCTTCCAAGGTGCGGCTGAACCCATCTTTCAGCCCAAAGCGTTGCTCGAGAACGTGTCGCTCACGGTCAGTGAGGGTATCCAGCACGTCCTTAATTTTCTCTTTCAAAATCGCGATAGCTGCCATGTCGCTCGGAACCTCAGCTGTCGTATCTTGAATGAAGTCACCGAAACTCGTGTCGTCGCTGTCACCCACTGGGCTTTGCAGTGAGATGGGTTGTTGCGCCATCTTCAGCACTGCTCGAACGCGATCCACCTGCATGTGGATTTCTTCGGCAACCTCCTCGGGAGTTGGTTCACGCCCAAAATCCTGCACGAGCTGCTTCTGCACACGCATCAGTTTGTTGATCGTTTCAATCATGTGGACAGGGATGCGGATGGTCCGCGCCTGATCTGCAATCGAGCGTGTGATGGCCTGACGAATCCACCAAGTGGCATAGGTCGAAAACTTATAGCCCCGACGGTACTCAAACTTTTCGACCGCTTTCATGAGGCCCATATTGCCTTCTTGGATTAGGTCCAAAAACGACAGGCCTCGGTTCGTGTATTTTTTTGCGATAGAAATCACGAGGCGCAAGTTGGCTTCCACCATCTCCGCCTTGGCTTTCAGTGCCTTGCGCGTCCAATCTTTGAGCTCTCGGAAATCCTTCGCGAACTCTTCCTCGCTCATCCAGTTGGAAAGCTGCAGTTTCTTCAGCATTTCCTTGGCGTCCACCTTCGTCGCAGGAACGCGAATGGGCGAGACTCCTGGGAGGGAGGGGTGAGCGACAGGGAGATGACTAATCCGCGTGTGACCTGAGGCGGAGACATCGCGCGCCGCCTGCGTGATTGAGTTGAGGCTTTCAGCAAGATCAACCAACTCTTCCGTGACTTTCTGTTTGAAGAAAAACTTCGGGTAGAGCTTCTGGATTTCACCGTGGATTTTGGTGAAATCCTTGTACGTCTTGGAATCTTTTCCCTTCGCGCCGGCAGCAACGTAGGCTTTGTAGAGCTTGTTCGCGTCAGCCAGAGCGGTTTCAAGAGAGACGATTAGTTTGGGCAATCCCTTGAGGTACTGATCACGTCCCGCAATCTTTTTGTCCTGAATCACACGGTCGAATCGCTCATTGCTGAGAATGCCCTTCCGAAGATCGCTGTCTTCGGGAAGCAGCTTCCTCGCAATGTCCAGATGCGCGGCGGCAACAAATCCGTAACGATTGACGTAACGTTGAACATTGAGTTCAGCATCCTCGATACGTTTTGAGATTTCGACTTCCTGCTCGCGCGAGAGCAGGGGTACTTGTCCCATCTGCTTGAGGTACATCCGGACCGGGTCGTCCAAAATATCGGCCCTCTGGTCAGTCTTGTCCTCTTCCTCCGCCTCCTCTGAGTCCTTAGGGCGCCCTCCTTTCGAGTCAACGTCGGAGGCCTCGATGACCTCGATGTTCATGTCTCTCAGGACGATTAAGATGCGCTCAAACTCATTGGGATCGACGGCTGCGTCGGGTAGAGAGTCGTTGATATCGTCAAAGGTGAGGTAACCCTGCTCCTTGGAGAGTCGGATCAGTTCCTTGAACTTTTCTTTCTCTGTGAACTCAATCTGAATCCCCCCGCTGCGACCTTCATCCTCGTCTGCCCCGTTGGACGTGCCGCTCCCAGTGGGAGGTGCAGGTTTTTTCGGCGCACTGCCTTGCTTGGGGGTGGGGGATGTGTTTTCCGCGGTTACTGCTGCTTTGGTACCGAGGAGTGAGGGCTTCTTGGAGATGTCCCCTTTGGGATCCTTCGCCGCAAGCGGAGCAGGATGACACTTAGAGGCGACCTTCGGAGCGACTTCAGGAGCGATTTTCGGAGCGGTTTTCAGAGCGATTTTCGGAGTGTTTTGGGTTGTGGCAACCGGCTTTTTTGTCGGTTTGACCGCGGATTTCGGGGCGGATTTTTGGGCCGAATCCGCTGGCGCCTTTTTCGCGGACACGGCGTTGGCCCCGCTCTTTTTAGTTACGGCAATCGAAGGTTTAGCGGGAGAGTTCGGCTTCTTTTTGGTTGCTGGTTCACTCTTCTTTGGTTTCTCACTCTTTTTCAGCGGCGATGCTTTTGCCATACCTTATTTCTATCTCCAATAATATTAGTAAAATGTAAATCAGTTGTTAATGGCCTGGACCATCATCCTTCTGATTAAGGGATTTGCCTCAGTCTGGTCTGCAAGTCAACGATCTGCCCGTGTATTCCAAGGGCTTCTTCGTGAGAAAGGTTGGGGGACCTTTGGCGATTGGAAAGTTGCCTAATCCGCGCTCTGAGGCGACGCTTTTGCAGCTCGTTCCAACACGCTTGCGCGAGATTCACCGGATCCGCAGGCAACGGGTCATTTTGGACCTGTGACAATGCGGACTCGGATTCACTCGAGACCTTCGTGAGAAGCGCCATAGGGGAAGCAGTTTCCCCGCCACCAGCACAGGAATCGAGCAACTCAATTAGGGGAAATCCCGAGGGATCGCTCTCAAGCAGTTCCCTCCAAGGAAGCTCCAAAACTGACAACCGAGCATCGTGATCGTTCAATACGCAACTCGCGAGGAGCCGGAGCGTGGGGTCCGCAAGGAATCCGGCTACGTCAGTGCTGGACGAAATTTCCGCCGGCGCTTCATCGGGCGCCTTTGGAGGCAGTTCCCGCGGCGGTTCGCGGCGGGATGATTGTTTCCTGGAACCGGCAGAGGTTTCTTCCCGAAGGTTTTGTTCCTCCAGTTCGAGCTGTGTCGCCGCTTTTTTTAAGTAGGCGTCGCGTTGAAACGGATCCGAGACCCATCCGAGCCAAGTGGAAACTTTGCGGGCGATTGCAGCTTTGCCCCGAGCACTCTGAAACTCGGGACTCTCCCTCAGCGTTTTGTACTGTTGGTCGAAAAAATCCGGCGCCGTTTTAACGATGTTGAGAAACACTTCGGGACCGTCTCGCCGAATCATCGAGTCAGGGTCATCGCCTCGAGGCATGACCGCGAGCCTCACCCCGAGGCCCTGCGCGAGAAGTTCAGGCAGGGATCGCTCTGCAGCTTTTTGACCCGCTTCGTCCGAATCAAAACACAAAATCACTTCGTCAACGTACCGTTTGAGAAGCGAGGCCTGACGGGCAGTAAACGCGGTGCCTTGAGGCGCTGTAACATTGCGGACACCTGATTCGAAGGCCGTGATCAAGTCAATTTGCCCCTCGCAAATAATCGCTGACTTGGCGTTGATGAGATCTCGTTTGGACATGTGGATTCCGAACAAGACGGCTCCTTTTGTGAAAACTGGGGTTTCTGGGCTATTGACGTATTTAGCGGCCTGAGGATTCGCATCAAGAGTCCTGCCTGAAAACGCGATTACTTCGCCTGTGTCATTGCAAATCGGAAACATCACTCGATTCCGGAATCGGTCGTAGAGGTTCTGAGCGCCCTCGTCTTTCGATGAGGTCAAGCCAGCTTCGTGAATCTCGTTGGGAGTAAAGCCTTTTGAAATCAGGTGGTTGAGGCAGAAATCCCATCCCTCAGGGGCGAACCCGATACCCCAGCGCCGAGCAATATCAGCGCTGATTCCACGCCCTTTCAGGTATTCTCGTGCGGCAGCGGCTACTGGCGATTTGAATAAATGTTTTTGAAAGAACGCACTGGCAGCTGCGTTGACCGCAAGAATCCGCTGGCGCGCTTGCCGATTGACGGCGTCTTGACCTGCTGACTCACTCTCTTCAACGCGAATCCCGCCTCGTTCTGCTAGTCGTCTGACTGCGCTCGGAAAATCGAGGTGCTCGTATTCCATGAGGAACCTGAAGACGCCGCCTCCGACGCCACATCCAAAACATTTGAAGATTTGTCTGGAGGGATTAACCGAGAATGAAGGAGTTTTCTCGTTATGGAATGGGCATCTGGCCTTAAAGACTGCTCCCGCCCGTTTAAGGGGAAAATAAGATGAAATGACATCAACAATGTCCACTGAGGATGCAACTCTTTCGATGGTATCCTGAGAGAACATGGCGGTGCTTCGTAACCTTACGGCGTCCCGCTCCAGTTACAAACTGGACTTGCGTCCAAAGTGGTCAGTGACTGTTGCGCGTGCTCTATGTCCAGTGCGATTTGATCTCGTAGCGCGTCGAGAGAGGCAAAGCGCCGCTCCTCGCGGATTCGATGAACGGGGACGAAATGCAGAGTTTGCCCGTAGAGATTCTCCGAAAAATTAAAAAGATGTGCCTCGAGAAGGGGTCTAGTCTCCTCAGCGGTGAGTGATGGGCGTGTTCCGAGGTTGCAAACGGACCACAGAGGTGGTTTTCCCTCGATCCGCGTCCAACCTGCATAAACGCCATTCGGAGGCAGGCATTCCTGCTCTGGTTGTAGGTTGGCGGTGGGAACCCCCCACTGGCGGGCTAGCTGTTGACCGGTGACAACGGTCCCTGAAAGCTCCAGCGCGCGACCGAGCAGGGGAGGGATTTCACGGAATGCGGCATCCCTGACCAACTCCCGAATCCAAGAGCTACTGATGACTTTTCCCTGATGCATCACAGGTGGCACTCCGATTACGACGGACCCCTCTGTGGAAGAAAGACTGGCCAGATGAGCCAGATTGCCACTCCGGCCCACTCCAAAACGCCAGTTTTGGCCGGCAAAAATACCGAGAATCCTCCCAGGAACCGCCCCCTTCAGGATTGACCAAAAGGCTTCGGGCGATTGTTTGGCAAGATCCTCGGTGAAGGGGAGAACAATAACCTCGTCGCAACCGGCGTCGCGGAGCAATCCAACACGCGATTTAAGAGGCTGCAGCAGTGCTTGAGCGGACTCCGGACGGATAACCCGACTCGGGTGCGGATCAAAAGTTAGGGAGAGGACTCGTCCGCTGGGAATTCCTGCAATGAAGCGACGCGCTGCATGGATAATCGCCGAATGTCCACGATGGACTCCATCGAACACCCCGAGGCACAGGGCGGTAGGGTGGATTGCGGGACTGCCTGCAAGCATAGGAGCAGAAAGTTCATGCGCCGCGCATCCGTGAAATCGTCGCTAAATCAAGGATTTGCGCGCGAGCTTCTCCGGTTGTCATTTCCTCAAAACGATTCAGATGCGTTGAGTCAGCGACCGTGAAACGTCCGGATTTTGTTCTCCTTAAGGACGTCAGATGGGCTCCGCATCCGAGGTGTTCTCCGATGTCGTGGGCATAGGTGCGCACGTAAAATCCTTTGCTGCAAACCACGCGAAATTCAATGTCTGGAGGCTGGGACGAAATAATCTCGTGCGCGAAAACATGAACAAAGCGCGGTTCCCTCTCTACCGTTTTTCCCTGTCGCGCCAGTTTGTACAGAGGCACCCCGTCCT
>JACCEB010677277.1_pt1 | contig 22299 bp, 16 predicted proteins | sample 7454761 | NCBI WGS metagenome assembly JACCEB01 (sample SAMN15323454, study PRJNA562643) | freshwater metagenome | isolation source: river surface water | place: USA:Blue River Watershed | collected 2017-08-18 | reverse complement strand
TTCCTTGCGATTTCATCCAACTTGGAAGGTGAACCCGACGAAATGGGCGATATTTGTATTTTATGAATTTCATCTGTCGCCCCTGCCGCCCCATTCTGTTTCTTTTGATTGCAATATGTGTATTCACGAACGCGCATGCACAACAATATGAACCGGGCATGCGTGGCGATGGGCCCGGTAGCTCCGGAAAGGGCGATGTGGGTGCTAATGGCATGGGAAGGCCTGGACAAGGCGGTCCGAGGGCCGGATTTAGGGCGATAGGTTTTGGCTCTTGTATGTCGTTGAACTGGGAGGGACAAGAAAAGCCTTTGGCGGGAGCCGTCATTTCACTATGGCTGCCAAACGATACGGCTTTGATTGGTTCAAAGCTCAATATTTTGCCCAATGGAAGTGTTGCGAGTGAGTCATTGAAGAACTTTCGCTTTATGACCAAAAGGATGAAGGAGGGCGACAAATACTACCCCAATGGCGGCATGACCGAATCGGATTCTCAAGGCAACTACAGTGTTCGATTTTCGGTGAGACAGTTCTTGAACCCAAAATCACCGCCTGATTTCGAAGCGATAAGCAGAGATATCGCCAACCCCAAAAGCAAAGCATTTACCTTTTTGGTGGTGGCCATTCACCCCGATGGAACCAAGGCACAGCAATGGATCAATCTACATGAAATGGGTATGAAACCATTGGCCCAATACCAAGAGGAAAATGCGTTTTCAATTCCAAAAATGTGGTTGGTGAATGAAGTTTTACCCATGGAGGGTGCACTCATCAAGGTACAAGCCGTCACCATCAAGGGCGATACCACAGAAATGAACGCGTCGAGCTTCAAGGTGAATCCAGATGCTTCGGCAGAAGACTTGGTGAGCAAAATGCCGGGTGTGACATCGTCGAACGGTCAAATTCAAGCCCAAGGGGAGCAAGTGAAAAAAGTGTTGGTGGATGGAAAACCCTTTTTCGGCGAGGACCCCAATGCGGCATTGAAAAATTTGCCCGCTGAGGTGGTGGGAAAAATCCAGATTTACGATGCCAAATCTGAGCAGAGTTTGTTTTCAGGTATCGATGATGGAAATACCACCAAAACCATGAACATCGTAACGAAGTCCCAGTTCAGAAATGGATTGTTCGGACGCATGTTCTCAGGAGTTGGAACGGCCATTGAGGGCACAGGAGACCCAATCAAAAACAAGGCGGGGATCACAGTAAACTCATTCAAGGGGAACCGTCGACTCACATTTTTAAGCCAAATGAACAACATCAACGAGCAAAACTTCTCGTTTGAAGATATTGTCGGAAGTATGGGCGGCGGCGGTGGACGAGGTGGCATGGGTGGCGGAGGTCGTGGCATGGGGATGATGGGTGGCATGGGCGGTGCAGGAACCTTCTTTACAGGTACCCAAAACGGCATCACCACCACAAGGGCGATTGGCTTGAATTACAGCAATCAGTGGGGGAAAAAGACCGAATTCAGTGGTAGTTATTTCTACAACAGTACCGACAACGACAACCGCACTGTAACCAATCGTTTTTACGTGGGTGGCGACCCCAAAATGGGTGGGTTTAACTATATCGAAACCAATCCCAATGCCACAGAAAACAGAAGTCATCGAATCAATGGTCGATTGAATTTGAAACTGGATTCTGCCAACACTTTGCTGATAGAACCCCGCGTTTCACTTCAGCAAAACAATAGCAACAGTCCCATCGATGCTGTAACCATCAACAGCCTTTTCAACCCCGTTTCCAGTCTACTCAACAACACGCAAACCAACACCAATGGCTATCGCGCATCGAGCAGCTTTTTGTATCGCCACGCATTTGAGAAAAAAGGCAGGACCTTCTCCATGGAACTGAATCCGGGGCTGAACGGACAGTCGGGTCTCACCAATTTGAATTTCAAGAACATGGTGGTGGCTGATACCAACGGCCTTATCGTCACGAACAGCCGAGACCAGCGCACAGATTTATTGAAACAAACCAGAACCTTCAGCGGAAACATCACGTATACCGAGGCATTGGATTCCAATCATTTTTTGGCAGCCAGTATATCAACCAATATCAACCAAAACAACAATGATCGTTTGGCCTATCTAAAAGATGCAGCGTCATTGGGATACACCTTGTTGGACACGTTTTTCTCCAGTCAGTTTATCAACGGGTATTCTCAACAAAAAGGCGGTGTGAGCTACCGATACCAAACCTACAAATGGAATATTACCTCAGGGGTTGATGCACAGCTGGCCCAATTGGATGGGTCGCAAAGTATGCCACGCAACAGTGAACTTGATCGAAGTTTCGCATCGCTCCTACCCTATGTACAAGCCCGTTACAACTTGGGGATGAAGCGCAATTTGCGGTTGAATTACAACACTTCGAACAACGCGCCATCGATTGACCAATTGCAACCGGTGATCAACAACAACAATACGATGCAACTGAGTTCGGGCAATCCAAACTTGGTGCAAGATTATCAGCATAGCTTGTTTTTACGGTATTTTTCCGTGGTTCCTGAATCAGGTAAGAACGTTTTCTGGATGATCAACGCCCAACAGAGCAACAATTACATTAGCAGCAAATCTGTGCTCGGAGGTCGGGAAGCCGGTTGGATTCGCTTAGATTCGGCCTTTTATGGCGGTGGATCAGGTGGTATGGACATGGCACGTGTGACCCAGAACGACAGTATACGGTTAACGCCTGGTGCGCAAATGACGGTGCCCATCAACTTGAATGGATACTATTCCTTGCGATTGTTTGGTTCATGGGGTAAAACCATCAAAAAGTTGAACGTAAATACGAATGCGGGGGTTTCCACCAATAACATTCCCAGCATGATTCAAGTGGGCAATGGCAAACCGATGATAAACAATGCCAAGAACCCATCGGTGAATTTGGGCTTGGTTGTGGGCAGTAATATTTCGGAGCGATTGGATTTTAGTATTTCGGGCAATGGCAGTTACAGCAAAGTCATCAATACCCTTCAAAAGGCAAACGACCAAACCTATTTGAGTTACTCTGGTAAATTGGTCATGAATTGGATGCCCACAGCCCACTGGGTCATTAATTCAGACATTACCTATCAAGCCTTTGAGGGATTGTCGGCCGATTTCAACCAGTCGTACTATTTATGGAATGCCGGACTCGGCTACAAGTTTGGAAAGAACAAAGCCGCTGAATTGCGACTCACGGCTTACGACATCTTGAACCAAAACCGCAGTATTCAGCGAAATGTAACGCAGACATACTATGAAGATGTAAAAACCACCGTTTTAACGCGTTATGTGATGATGACCTTCAGTTATAAATTGCGCAAATTCAATGGCAAGGGTACCGATGGGAAAGACATGAAAATGATGTTTCCGGGTGGTATGCCTCCTCCGGGAATGCCAGGACACGGAATGCCGGGGATGGGCGGTCCGGGAAGATAAATTGGTATCTTTGGATTGATGAGCGAGGCAAACGCATCCCACAACCCAGAAAACACAGACGGAGTGACCCTCAAGCACGACCAAATCCGTCCGCAACAACACAAGATTTCCTTGGATTTATTGCGGGCTTTGGCGATTTTGTTGGTGTTGGGCCGACACAGTTTTGCCAACGGATTGTGGCATTGGATTGGTTGGAGCGGTGTAGACTTGTTTTTTGTATTATCAGGTTTTCTGGTCTCAGGATTGATTTTTCAGGAGATAAAAACCCAAGGTGATGTGCGTTTGGGTCGGTTTCTTGTCCGAAGGGCATTGAAAATCTACCCCAGTTTTTATGTGTTTTTGTTGGTGAGTGTGTTGGCCGCGTGGATGACTGACCGAAATTATGAAACATCGCAGCTTCTCAGTGAGATTTTCTATTTGCAGAGCTATTTCAACGGACTTTGGATGCATACATGGTCTTTGGCGGTGGAAGAGCACTTCTATTTGGTTTTCGCGTTGGTGGTGGCCTTTTGGCAACGGCAGGGCCTTCCAATTCATGTGGGGGTTACCTTGAAATGGCTCATTGGCATTCTATTGTTTTGGATGGCGATACGGTGGGGATATTGTTGGTCGCACCGATTTGAACCCTCTTTTGATTTTACGGCTACCCATTTACGTGCCGATGGCATTTGGCTTGGGGTGATTTTGTCGTTCAGTTACCATTTTGGTTCTTTACAACAATGGATAGATCTTCGGAAGGGTGCATTTTTGCTGTCAATCGTGATTGCCGTGGCGATGCTATTGCTATTTCCAGCCGGTTCCTTTGTGATGAATACTATGGGGATATTGGTGGTTGCTTTTGGGTATGGTGGACTGTTGTGCTTGGGTTTGGGAATGGAAAATCGATTGGGGACAATCATGAGAGATGGATGCTGGGGTGCCCAGGTTTTGCGGATATTGGCGAGCTTTGGTCGACACTCCTACTCCATTTATCTTTGGCATTTGCTGGTCGATAATTTGTTAATGAAAGCGGGAATGTATGCGACACTGGGATGGGAATACGGCGGAACGGCGGCAGGATTAATCACCATTGTATTTGCCATACTTTTGGGAATCTCCATGGGTACATTGATTGAATTACCTGTGCTTCGATGGCGAAACAGGGTAATTACCTAGGCGACCACACAACCCATCTCCGCGCTCAAATCCCTCGGGGCGATTTTTCTCGCGATTCAATTTTTCCTTACAGGACCAAATTTGCGTATACAAACCAGGCCACACACCCCAATATCGCACCCGAAATCACATCATAGACAAAATGTTGTTTGGTAAACAATGTGCTGAGGGAAATCAACACGGGAAAACTCCAGACCCAATACCCTAGCATGGGAAGACGGTGAAGTAAATGAAATGAAATCAACACAGCAACACTGACATGCATGGATGGGAAGCAATTGCTATTCTTATCCATGTGATGGATGTATTTCAAAAATCGAACACTTAACGTTTGCGGGAGATGACTTAGATTTCTCCAAGATATGGGCGTAACAACAGGGTAAAAAACAAAAAACACCATATGCATGGTCATCAGAAAAAAGAAATTGATTGTTACGTAATTGAATTCGCGAAAATCTTGAAAAGTAAACACCGTGAGTACAATGACCGGATAGTATAATCCTGAGTAAATCCAAATCCAACCGGGTTTCAAGGATATCCAACGATCGATTTTGGTATTGAATTCTCGTGGCTCTCTTCGGTGATTTCGTTGACACCAAAAGTAGAATTGGTAAAACCCGATGATCAAAACGATTGTATTGATTAACAAAATGATATCATCGGTTATTGTCATGGCCTGATTTTCTGAAAGTCATTGAATTTCAATCTTACGCAAATAAACCCATATTGAATTGTTGGGATTTAGTATAAATCCGTAATATTCTCAATTCATTTTACGGAAATTCCGTAATCTCATTCAAACCAAATCCATTATTTTCGGGGCGAATGAAAGCGCCTTTCACGCATGGAAAACACCTGAATCATTTAGCCACCGCTTTATCATTGACGTATTTATTGGCTGCTGTAAGTTTCAAGTTTCCCCTTGTATTCACCACTGACATACTCCGATTTATTTACGGTCGCTACGATGTTTCATTGTTAATGAATGTTTGGTTGTGTATCTCCGCATTAGTGTTGGTATGGGCAACTGTAAAATCGAAGCAGACGCCACAATTATGGATCAATGGGTTGATTTTATTGTTGGGTGTAGGTGTTTTTCAACTACAAAACAGCCCTTTAAAGCTAGGGTCTGGAATCATCACAATTGGTCTTGATTGGCTCGTCATTGATTTTGTCATCACGGCTGCCATATTCACGCCTTTAGAGATTTTGTTTCCAAAGGAGCAACCCACATCCGTTATCCAAGCAGATTGGAAATTGAATCTTACCTACTTCATGATTTTCGACTTGAACATCAAATTCATTTTATTTGCCATAAAATTCCCAGCCAACTATTTCTTTTCCGGTCTTACATGGGATTGGTTGCACGATAAAATCAATGTACTCCCCTTTCCTGTGGCTTTATTGGTGGCATTGATCATTGCCGATTTGGCGCAATATTTAAGACACTTTTTGGCGCACAAAATTCCATTTTTATGGAGGTTTCATGCGGTACACCATTCTTCACAAACGATGAATTGGCTGGCTGGTTCAAGGTCACATTTGATTGATTTGTTGCTAGACAGATCATTCATTTTTATACCCATCTATGTGTTGGGCTTCAACGAATCTGTGCTGGTTGCTTACACCACCATTGTGGCTCTTCAATCGGTTTGGGCACATACAAATTCCCACATTGATTTGGGATGGTTAAAATATGTCATCGTGACACCGCAATACCATCATTGGCATCACGCCAAAGATGTTTCCGCCCATGATAAAAACTTTGCAGTACATTTTCCTTTCATCGACATGATTTTTGGCACTTACCATTCGTTGACCCACGGATGGCCAAATGAAACAGGAATTCAGGAAGCGGATTTTCCCAAATCAAATTACATAAAACAGTTTTTATATCCGTTCAAACGCAACACTTCTTGATCCCAACCATTTTTTGCGCGCCCACCTACATAGCAAGCCGTCATTTCAACAAAAAAAAACAGCCAGATTTTATCTGGCTGTTTTTCTTGTGATCCCGCTGGGACTCGAACCCAGGACCCATACATTAAAAGTGTATTGCTCTACCAACTGAGCTACGGAATCATTTCCTTTTCTCTTTCGCTAAAAGGAGGTGCAAAAATACGCCTCTAAGCGGAAAAATCAAATGTTTTCGGAAATTTCTTTTCGATACGTATGGTGAATTTTGGTCTTCTTCGCACCCAAACTTTCTAACATACTGATCATCTTTGGATTAAAATCGCCAATCCATGCCAATTCCATGCTATCAACAATTTTATCATCTTTTATTCCCTGATAGCACTTCATGATCAAACCCGTTTCAATGCCCAAGTTCTGATAATCCGGCACAACGCCGAACACAATTCCTTTGGCCTTGGTAATCGTACTGCGATACATCAAGAACTGCAATTGCTGCCAGAGACCCATTTTGCCTTTGAAACGCTTGAAAACCTGATTGATTTCCAAAATGGCGATGAAAAATCCAATTGGACGGTCACGGTCGTAAGCAAATACCGCGAACTCCTTGGGCATTGCAGGTTTTATTTCCTTCAAACGCTTGTTCAGTACCTCCGGTGTTAAGGGTTCAAAATCATCGTGAAACGCCCATGCTTCATTGTAAATTTGTACGAAATCAGCAGCGAACTGACTGAGTTTGCTGTAGTCGAGGTAGACAAAGCGGTAATTTCCTTTCGACATCACCCGATCCGATATTTTACTGAATCGCTCGTAATTAAAGGTGGCATTGGTAATGTCGTATGTACTTTGTTCTATTTCTATTGCATATCCCCGCGCTTCAATCCATGCACGATAATATGGCGGATTGTAACTCTCTCGGTAGGACACTGGGTTGGATGCCGAAATCAATAAACCCCAAAAGCTATCACGATCGCCAAAATTAATCGGCGCGTCTATGCTGACACACTGCTCCTCTCCCAACCAACTTTCTGCTAAATCCCATAATTTCATCGCCAATTCACGATCTTCAATGCACTCAAAAAACCCAATACCGCCACGCTTACCCGATTTGGGCTTTTGGGTATAAAACGCTGCAATGCGTGCAATAGGCATTCGATTGCCATCGACCACTACCCACCTGCGCGCGGCGCCAGTCAAAAATGACTTGTTTTTGGTTGGATCAAATATCCCTTCAACGTCATTAATTAATGGATATATGAAATTTGGGTCATTGGCATACACAGTGTCCATCACCCGGTGAAACAATGCTCTGTCCTCCGCTGTCAGCACCTCCCTCACTGTGTAGGATTCCCAATGTATGGTCTGCTCGGTCATGGCTTTGTCGTTTTCCTTTCCAAAGATATGTTTTCGTCCCCTTTTTGGTATGGCGTATACGTAATAATGAACTGAAACATTTCATCGGATGCCCGCATGCTTGCACCTCCATAGTCCCAGCGCTCTGCCACTCTTTTGGGTGGATGATTGGGATTGTAGGGATTCTTGGCCGTGTTGTCAAATTCCGCAATCGCCACAATTTCCGAACCCGCGGGAATCCTCACCATCGTTTTGAATGTGTAGAAATACTGCCAATTGAAATTCCATCGCTTAATACGAATCAACGGAATGGTATCTCCGTTGGGCTTGATTGCAAATGCCCAAAACGACTTACCCAATTGATGCAAATGGGGATTGATGGTCAACACGGAAATATCCGCATCGATGGTATATCGCGTACTGTGTTTGGTTATTTTGTTCGCCGGCACAACCAAAGGCGGAACGATTTTACTGACCCCATTGGTACCCAACATCAATTCTCCTGTGGCGCGCTTGGGAGCCGTTTCTGTGAAAAAGACATTTAAAACTGCCTTGTCTACCGTATTGGTATCGGATGGACCGTAGTGCACATCATTCATGACTGCCGCAAAATCTCGGGTAACCTCATACCCACCGATGCCAGCAGGATATTCAACACCCTCGACACCCGGCAAGTAATTGAATGCAGAATGAATTCTATTGGGCAGCGGACCGCTCACATTGATCAATTTCATTTTCTCGAATGAATTTGAATTCATCGCGTTGGTCGTTTCCATTTTCCTCACCGTTCCTGGTGTTTCCGTGTTCGACCCTTCCGCATACAAGAGCAAATGTCCGTTCGCATGATGAATCAAACCCATAGACGACGGCACCAACTCAAGTGCGGATACAAACCGTTTGCGATCCAACTTCACATGGGCTTTGCTAATGAAAAAGCGATCAAGATCCCCTTCATGCAGAGCGACAGTATCGAAAGGAATGATCAAATCAGGTTTCCGAATACTGCTGCGGTAAGATTCAGGCGCTTTGTAGCTATACCCCACCGACCCCTCAACGGCACCTTGTTCAACCCAACGTTGAATGGTGGCGATTTGTTCTTCTGTTAGAACTTTTTCCCCCACAAAATGCGTGTAATTGGGATCGGCTGGCCATGGTGGCATGTAACGATTGAGTGTAACTTTTGCGATGGTTTTGGCACGTTTCTTCACCGCAGAAAACTGCTCCAACGAAAAAGGCGCTGCGCCATTTTCTCTGTGACATGGCAAGCAATTTTTAGCCAAAATAGGCGCTATATGCTCAGCAAATGTTGGATTGGATGGCACATTTTTCTCTTCGGATACCTTACCGCAACCAATCATCGAAGTAATTAGTATTAAAATAATGATATTAAATATTTTAAATCTCATTGAGTTTTTCTAATTTAAGGCCAAATCTCCCACAAAACAGCCCACAGCTTGATTGCTGTGAACTTTTACACATCCGGTCGAGATCAATTGCTCCAAAGCGTCTTTAAGGTAGTGATGTTCCGCTTTGATTTTCACCGTACCCAATGCAACGGCACGATCATCAATTTTGCCAGCGTATAATATTTTCCTTTCCAAACAATTCACCAATACCACTTGGGGATAAACCTGAATGTTATATCTTTTACAAATAACCAATGATGGGTCGCTGAATCCTGTTTTCTCCATTCCGGATATGGGCTTGGTCCCAACCCCAGGATCCAACAAACAAAAGGTGACCTTTTTGCCAAATTCACTGTATAAAGACTTGATTGTATTGATGTAGTTTTTGGCTACAGGACATTCATTGGAGTATGAAATCAAGCACAAATACTTTCCACCTTCGAATTTTGATCTAAATTCATCGACAATCAACGATGAATCATTATTACTCAATTTACAAGATGCCGAATCAAGATTGGCAGCGGCATTTTGATGGCAAGACATCGAGTGTAACGACAACAACATGATGCACAAACCAAGAATCGCTGGCGCTTTCATGCATCGACCGTGGGTGGAATTGTGGGTATGTGATTGCCAAATCATGTGATTAAACGCGTGTTCTGGCGTATTCCCACAGCAACATGCCGCAGGAAACCGCAATATTAAACGAATGTTTGGTGCCCAATTGGGGTATTTCAATGACGCCATCACAGGCATTGATTACATCGGCATCCACACCATCAATTTCATTCCCAAAGACGAATGCCACTGGCTGATGATCGAATTGCATATTTTGCAACATCACGGCGGTGTTGGTTTGTTCGATAGCAAACACTTTAAAACCCCTATCTTTCAAATCATCTATTACATCCATCGTTGATTTGCTATAGATCCAATTGACAGAATTTTCTGCACCGATGGCGGTTTTGGTGATATCGCGGTGTGGCGGTGTTGCAGTGATGCCACAGAGGTACAAGGAATCACAGAGAAACGCATCACACGTCCGCATTACTGAGCCCACATTGTTCATGCTTCGAACGTTGTCGAGCACTACAGCAAAAGGCCATTTCTCCGCGGCTTTGAAGTCGTTTATGCTCAATCGCTGGAGTTCAGCGCCCACCAATTTTTTCACAAACACAAAGATACTTAAAATCAATGGGGAAAAAGGGCGTGTAAATGTGGAAATCGGGGTGGTAATTGGCTGTAATTTTGGGGTTTATGGCAGGGGCAAGTACAGACAAAGAAACACCGCTCATGAAGCAATATCACAGCATCAAGGCGCAATATCCGGGCGCTATTTTGCTGTTTAGGGTGGGTGATTTTTACGAAACTTTTAGCGAGGATGCGCGCATCGCCTCTAAGGTCTTGGGCATTGTGCTCACCAAACGCTCCAATGGTGCGGCCTCGGACCAAGATTTGGCTGGATTCCCCCATCATTCGCTCGACAACTACCTGCCTCGCCTGGTCAAGGCCGGTTATCGCGTGGCCATATGTGACCAACTGGAAGATCCTAAAAAAACCAAAACCATCGTAAAACGCGGGGTTACAGAGTTGGTAACGCCTGGGGTCAGCTACAACGACAAAGTCCTTGAGACCAAACAAAGCAATTACTTGGCATCGGTTTACGAGCAGAACATGCAATGGGCCGTGGCATTTTTGGATATTTCAACCGGTGAATTCCATGTATCGGAGGGTTCTATTGTCTCCATCAAAAAACTCTTAGACGCCTACAAACCTTCGGAATGGTTGATGCCGAAACAACAGCAATCTTTGGTTCACGAGTTGCTGGGCACCCCTACTTCATTCCAAACCTTGGAGTCTTGGGTTTACGAGCCAAGCACAGCCCAAGAATCGCTTTGCAGGCAGTTCAAAACCCAAAACCTCAAGGGATATGGCATTGCCGAGATGCCTTTGGCCATTGCCGCAGCGGCCGCTACCCTTCAATACCTAAATATCACCCACCACACCCACATCGCCCACATTAACAGCATCGCACGCATTGATGAACACGATTCGGTATGGATTGATGGCTTTACCGCGCGCAATTTGGAACTTGTACGTCCGATCTACCAGGGTGGCACAGCATTGATTGATGTGATTGACAAAACATGTACCGCCATGGGTGCGCGTTTGCTGAGACAATGGTTGGTTTTTCCATTGATTCGTCGCAATGATATCGAAGCGCGGCATAACCAAGTGGAAGTGTTCATCAACAACGCCTCAGAAACATCGTCGTTCCGCGATACAATGAAACAAATTGGGGACTTACAGCGACTTGTATCCAAGGTTGCCCTGAGAAAAATCGGTCCAAGAGAATGTCTCATGTTGGGTTATGGTTTGGAAAATCTACAAGAGAGCAAGGCATTGTTTGAAAATAGCAAAGACCCTTTGCTGCAGGCATTGGCACACAAAATCGACTCCCTACCCCAACTACAGCAGTTGATCATGGACCGCATTCTCGCCGATGCGCCCGCAGTGGCAGCCAAAGGCGGCATCTTCAAATCCCATGTCCATCCGGAACTAGAGGAATTGCGTGGCCTCACAACTTCTGGCAAAGACAAACTCATTGAAATTCAGCAACAAGAAATTGAACGTTCAGGGATTACTTCGTTAAAAATTGGCTTCAACAACGTTTTTGGGTATTATTTGGAGGTCACCAACTCTCACAAAGACAAAGCCCCATCTGATTGGATTCGCAAACAAACACTCACCAATGCGGAGCGATACATCACCCCGGAACTCAAGGTGTATGAAGAGAAAATCCTGAATGCCGAAGACCGCATTTTGGCATTAGAAGCCCAATTGTGGGAGCAACTGCTGGATTCGATGGCTGAACATGTGCCTGCGCTGCAACTGCAAGCCAACCTTTTGGCAGAATTGGATGTATTGGCTGGATTTGCGCAATTGGCAATGGACAACCACTATTGCAAGCCACAGATGAACGACGGCCACAGTTTGTTGTTGAAAGACTGTCGGCACCCCGTCATTGAATATCAATTGCCCCCCGGAGAATCATACATCCCAAACACCATATCGCTGAACAAGGACGAGCAGCGCATCATTATCCTTACGGGGCCAAATATGAGCGGTAAGAGCGCCATATTGCGTCAGACAGCCTTGGCAGTCATCCTCGCCCAAATTGGCTGTTATGCGCCTTGTAGTGCCGCCGAAATTGGCGTGGTTGATAAAATCTACACCCGTGTGGGCGCATCAGACAACATTTCGGTGGGGGAAAGTACATTCATGGTAGAAATGACGGAGACTGCCAGCATTTTGAACAACTTGAGTGATCGCAGTTTGGTTTTGTTGGATGAAATCGGACGGGGAACTTCTACATACGACGGCGTTTCGTTGGCATGGAGCATTGCTGAGTACATACACTCACATCCATCCCAACCAAAAACGCTCTTTGCAACCCACTATCACGAATTGAATGAGTTAGAATCCAAGTGTCCGGGCATTCGCAATTACCACATCTCCATCAAAGAGCAAGGCAGCCAGATCATCTTTTTGCGCAAACTTACGGCCGGTGGCAGCGAGCACAGCTTTGGTATTCATGTAGCGCAATTGGCGGGTATTCCCAATGCGGTATTGTTGCGCGCAACCGAGATATTGAATCGCCTCGAGGAAGATCGTACGAACCTATCGCCCCAAAAAACCTTGAAAAAAACGGATTCCAAGCCAGTCTACCAAATGAATATGTTTCAAACAGAAGACCCCAAAATGATTCAAGTGAAGAAATTATGCGGCGGAATCGACATTAACACACTCACTCCCATAGAGGCATTGCTAAAGTTACAAGCCATTCAAGGCATTTTGAACAACCAACTTTAGTGCGGTTGGTGATTGTACTTAGAAACTGTAATTACAACCCAAAGCGGGCAAAATGGGCAATTGATCCACGCGCTTGCGGGTAATACGGTCGAAATAGAAGATGTTGTTGCGGTTGTAGACGTTTGTCAAACTAAACATCAAGTTAAACTCGCGGTGTTTCTCCATCACCCATTTTTTGCGTGCTGAAAAATCCAAGCGGTGATAGTAAGGCAATCGCCCTTGGTTAATGTTCGCGTAAACCACGCCCAACTGTCCGTTCGTTGTGGTATAATCCGTGCTCAACCCTTGCTGAAAATTGAACTTTTCGTAATAACCTTGGGTTTGTGTGAACGGGAATCCGGAACCAAAGTTCCAACGCAACGATAATTCCACAGGGTTTTTCTTGCCCATTTCATAGTTGACCAGGAAGTTGGCATTGTGTCTGCGATCGAAATTGGGTTGATAACGCACATTGCCATCGAAGCGATTCACCCAAGTGAGTGAATAAACCGTCCATATGTACCAACGCTTGTCGGTGAATTTGTAACTAATGTCGCCACCGTAGGCATTGCCCTCTTCCACAATGAAGTTCTGACGCAGGCGCTGGGGCTTATCGAGGTTAAATTCATCGTCTTCAAAGAGTTTGTCGCGGTTGATGTTGGTGATTTGATCAAAGAGTTTCACAAACGATTCCACGTTGATGGTGTGTTTTTTGTTGATGCGGTAATCAAACCCCGCCACTGCGTGGCGGGCCTTCTGCAAGGCATGGGTAACGGGTTTTCCGTTGAAAGAATCGGGCAAATTGTCGGGGCCCGACAAAAAACCATAAAACAAGTTCACCACATCGCGATCGCTCATGGCCGACAAGAAATTTTGGGAATATGCGCCCACCGCAAATTTGATTCCGATGGATTTCCACGGCATGTAGCGCAACTGAAAGCGTGGCTCAAAACTGCTGTTTCCCAACGAAGCATAGTATTGGGCGCGCATCCCCAAATTTGAAATCAACTTCTTCCGCACCACGCGATAGTTAACGAACGAGTTGATCTCTGTGGTACTTTCCAATTGTGAGATCCTACGATTGTTTGAGTTATACAATTCGAAATTGGTTTGAAACCCATTGACCTCCAAGCCCCATTTCAAATCGTCTTTCCGAAAATTGTACCCAAAATTCATCCCTAAGTTGAAGCCACCAATGGAACTGCTCCGGGGCCTCGCATCCTGCTCCTTTTGTTGAATGCGGTATTCGCTCCACAAAAAATAACCATCTACACGGGTCTTGGCTTGCTCTGGCACCACCAAAAACTTCCCTCCCAAGCCGGTCGACGACCAATTGTAACTTGTAGAACCCGGGAATGCTACGTTATCGCTAAAATGAAACCCGTACAACTTAGAATAGCCTCCATTGCTACTGTTGAAACTCGCTTTGATGAACAAGTCCCCAAAATTGTAGGGCAGTTTATCGGGATTGGCGTAGTTGTATAGCAATTTTGATGATTCGCGCAAGAAAGAGTTTTTGTATGACACCGCGATGGAACTGTTCCCTTTTCCCTGTTGGTACTTCTTAATGGGGGTTTCCAACAGCAACTTCGAGGTAAAAGTGGTCAGTCCCACTTTCGCTGTCGCGCGATTTCGATTCGCATCCCGGGTTTTCAAATCCACAACCGCTGAAACACGGCCGCCATACTCTGCACCAAAACCCGCGCTGTAGACATCCGCCGTTTGAATCAAATCGGTCTCAAAAACAGAAAACAACCCAATGGAGTGAAAGGGATTGTAAATGGTCAATCCATCCAACATCACCTTGTTCATCACGGGCGATCCACCACGGATGTATAATTGTCCGCCTTGGTCACCGCTAAAAACCACCCCGGGCAACACCTGCAAATACTGTAAAATATCGGGTTCCGCACCTACTGCCGGCATCTTGGCGATGGTTTTGGCATCCACCGTAGTAACCGATACTTGGGCCTCTTTGGCTTTTGATTTTACGGAAATATTCACCTCTCCAATGGAAGCGATGCGGTTGATGTAAAAGTCTTTTTTGGTATTGGCACCCAGCTTCACAACCACTTTTTCAATGAGCGTATCAAAACCTGCCATAGAAACACGCACGTAATAGTTTCCTGGTGTTAAACCCGTAAGCGCAAAATAACCATCGTTATCGGTCAAAACGGCCCTAACATCTGTGCTTCCTTGGGTGGATTTACTTACCCCCTCGCCCACACAAAAAACGCCCGCACCCACCATTCTGTCGCCATTACCCCCATCGTAAATAAAACCACGGATATCACTTTTTCCATTTTGCCCCATCAAAAGCATTGGAACAATCGCAAACACAAACAGGATAATACGCCTCATGATTCCCGCGAAAATACGGCTTATTTTCATTGGCTTCATTTTTTTCATCAATAAGCAACGGCTGAGAACTATTTTTGCAATTCGCATGGTTTATCGTTTTAAAATTTGGTTCGAAGACATGGATGACGTGGTGCGTTGGATTGAGATAAAGCCTTCCCACACCTTCATGGATTTCAACAACATCATCCAAGAGGCCATTGGCTTCGACAACAAGGAATTGGCCAGCTTTTTCGTGAGTGACGATCGTTGGCGCAAGATTTCTGAAGTGAAAAAAGCCAAACCCAGTGGAGATTCAGACCTCACCGGCAATGCCAGTGCCCCATTGATGCAGGACACCAAAATTCGCAGCTGTGTGAACGACCCCCATCAGCGGTTTATCTATATTTTCGATTACTCCGTTCAGTGGACGCTGCTTTGCGAACTCATCAGCATTGAAGAGAGCAGCGAAAAGCAAACCTATCCAAGAATTTATCGCACTGAGGGAAAGGCACCCAGACAGCACAACGAAGGCAAGTTCAAGATGCTCGATGACAATGAGTTCGACACCCTTGCCGAGAAAATCTTGGCGGCAAAAGGCATCAAGAGTTTGTTGGTAGAACACGAAGAAGAATTGTTGGCGGAAGACGACGATGACTTGGATGATGACCTGGACGAAGAGGAAGAAGAAGACAACGACGAATTTGGTTTCGGCGCATTGGGCGAAGGCATCGATGCCGATGATTTAAAATAACCCGTTTGAAAACGCAACCCACTTTGTTTGTTGTGGGCGGTCCCACTGCCTCAGGAAAAACAGCCGCTGCCATAGAAGTGGCCCGCTTACTGAGGACAGAAATCGTGAATGTTGACTCACGGCAAGTGTACGAAGAACTCAACATCGCGGTTGCCAAACCCAGTGAATTAGAATTGTCAACCGTCAAGCACCACGGCATAGGTCACGTTCCCATAAAATACCATTACAACGCAGGCACCCATGCCGAGATTTTCCGGGGCATTACACAAGAATTACTCGAAAACAAAGGATACGCGGTGCTTTGCGGTGGCACAGGACTCTACATCGAGGCCATTTTATATGGCATGGACGATCTGCCGGAAGCAGACCCCGATTTGCGCAGCGAAATTTTGGACCAATACGTGGCCAATGGCATTGAACCCCTTCTGTCGATGTTGTTGCAATTGGATCCCGAGGCCGGCAAATTTGTTCGATTAGACAATCCCCAAAGGGTCATGCGCGCCCTGGAGTTGTGCATTCAGTTGAGAAAACCACTTTCAGAAATTTACGGGCAAGAAAAAGTACAGCACTTCCCGGGTGTCAATATTCAATTTGTGGGCTTGGAACACCCTCGAGAACAATTGTACGAACGCATCAATCAGCGCGTGGATGCCATGGTTGCTATGGGATTAATCGATGAAGCCCGCTTGCTACATCCACAAAAGCAACTGAAAGCCCTTCAAACGGTGGGTTATACTGAGTTGTTTGCATTTTTTGAGGGACAGTCCACAGAGAAAGAGGCCATCGAGAAAATAAAACAGCATACGCGGAATTACGCGAAACGACAGATCACCTACTTCAACAACCGCTTTTCAACAGAATGGATTCGGCCTGCAGATTGGGTTGATTTCATTCGTAAATTTGCCTCATCATCATGACACAAGATATCATCATCAGTTTGGTCGCCTTAACAGTTTTGGAAATTGTATTGGGAATTGACAACATCATTTTCATTTCTATTCTTGCCAACAAAGCACCGGGTGGCAAACAAAAGCAAGCGCGCAGATATGGGCTTTTATTGGGAATGGTGGTAAGGGTCATCATGTTGATGGGCATCAATTGGGTTCAACGCCAGGAGGCAGACTTATTCCATGTCATGAACCAGGGCATTTCGGGCAAGGACATCCTCGTGATTGTGGGAGGTTTGTTTTTGTTATACCAAAGTGTTCGAGAAATACACCTAAAAATGAAAGGTCATGAAGAGGAAATCAAGGAGCGTACAGATGCCAAAGGTTGGACCGGCATTTTGCTACAAATGGCTTTGATTAACGTGGTGTTCAGTTTGGATTCCGTCATCACCGCTGTGGGAATGGCCAACGAAGTCTGGGTGATGATTGTGGCGGTTGTAATTTCGATGTTGGTGATGTTGTGGGCGAGCGAACCCATTGCCAATTTCGTTAATGACAACCCCAGCATCAAAATATTGGCATTGTCTTTCTTGGTATTGATTGGCGTAAGTCTTTTGGGGGAAGGACTTGGTCAACACATCGACAAAGGATACATCTATTTCGCGATGGCCTTCTCATTTACCATCGAATTGATCAACTTGCGCTTAGACAAACAGCGAAAGCACTAATCCTCAAAAAGATACATCGGATCAATATCGGCTCCGGGCGCTACATCAATCACCGTTCTGAGCAAACCTGTCCCCATTTCATAAACCCAACCGTGTACATGGGGTCGTTGGTGGTTTTTCCACGCTTTCTGTACGATACTTGTTTTTACGACGTTCCCCACTTGCTCGATGAGATTCATTTCAACCATTTTATTGAGTTTGGCGTCATCTCCGACTTCAGCATCCACTTCGTCTTTGTGTAAGCGATATACATCTTTGAGGTTTCTCAACCACTTGTTCAAGAGTCCATAGCTGGTATTGGTCAATGCGGCCTTTACGCCACCGCAACCTGTATGTCCGCAAACAATGATGTGTTTCACCTCCAAGTACTCAACGGCGTATTGCAAAACACTCAATAGATTCAAATCGGTATGAACCACCATGTTGGCGATGTTTCGGTGCACGAATAATTCTCCAGGTTCGGCACCAATAATTTCATTGGCAGGCACCCTTGAATCGGAACAACCAATCCACAAATAATCCGGACGTTGGTCTTTTGCCAAGTTCTCAAAATAGGTAGGATCGTCAGACAACTTCTCTGCCGCCCATGCCCTGTTACTCAAAAACAATTTGATTTGATCTTCCATGATTATTTGATTTTACTGATGAAGTTACAATGTAAATCGCCCAACAATTTGGATTTTTGGGCATCATTTAGAAACTCGTAAGACATAAGAATATTGCGTTCTAACGCCTTGATTTGGAAATCATCAATGATATCCAAAATGTCCACATCCATGAATGTACAATGCGTCAAATCCATGACCAGTTGTGAATTATGGGGGACTTTATCTAACAGTTCTTTCAACAGAGACTTATTCAAAAAAGTCACTTGCTGTTGAAAGCGCAGCATGTAATTGTTATCGATTTCCACCAAATTGATCGAGCGATGAAAATTGGAGCGAATGATAAAGTAAAATGCCACTGCCATACCAATGAGAATTCCGATGAGCAAATCCGAGAACAAAATTGATACAACGGTAATGATGAAAGGCAAAAATGACATCTTTCCCTTTTTCCACTCTGATTTGATCAAACTGGGCTTGGCCAATTTGTATCCCACATAAATCAAGACAGCCGCCAAGGCTGCATTCGGAATCAAGTTCAACGCATTGGGGAACATTAGCACCGCAATGGTCAACCAAACACCATGTAAAATGGCACTCCACTTACTCACTCCTCCAGCGTTTACATTGGCAGAACTGCGCACAATCACCGCGGTTACCGGTATTCCACCCAACAAACCTGAAACCGTATTCCCCACCCCTTGGGCCAGCAACTCTCTGTTAGGCGGTGTAATGCGCTTATGCGGGTCAATTTTATCTGAAGCCTCAATGCTCAGCAGGGATTCAATGGATGCAATCAACATAATTTTGATGGCAATGACCCACACAACCAAATTTCCCAATGCACCAAAGTTTGGGAAATGAAACAGACCCTGGCCATCCGCGCTGCCGAAAAAATTGGGAACGCTCACCATGTGTGAATGATCCACTATGGCCATGGATGGGTTGTTTTGAAGGGCCCAAGCATTGATACCCACACCCAACAATACCACCAACAGGGGTGCTGGAATCAACTGAAGCCACTGTATCTTCTTCACAGCGGCACTTTCCCAAAAGAATTGTATCCCGAGCCCCAATCCACCGATGATCAATGCCAAGGGTGTAAGGTGGTTAAATGCAACCATGATTTCAGAAAATGTGGTTTGTCCATCGTGTTGAATGAAGCCTTCGTCACCGAAGTCGTCTGCATCCCACCCCACAAGGTGTGGAACTTGCTTCAAAATCAACATCAAACCGATGGCCGCCAACATGCCCTTGATGACCGATGCCGGAATAAAATCGGCTAGTTTACCCACTTTTAAAACCCCCAAAATCATTTGGAGAATACCAGCAATCACAACGGCAGCGGCGAAGGATTGTAGAGCATGGGTGGCTATTTCTGCATTGTGTCCGCCCGACAAATCACGCAAAGAAGATTCAACCAAGGTAATTAAACCGGCTGCCGGTCCGCTCACAGAAACATGAGAACCACTCAACAATCCAATCACCACACCGCCAACGATTCCTGCGATCAATCCATTGATTACGGGAACACCACTGGCGTGAGCAATACCCAAACAAAGAGGCAAGGCAACCAGGAAAACTACGATTGAAGCGGATATGTCTTTGGCGTTGAATTTCATCCCCGTGAAATTATGGATAATTCCCATCTAATCATGGGCAAAATCCATAATTCACGCAAAAAAGACGACAATCATCAATGGAAAAAACCCATAACTACGGCTCGATCAAGAAGAAAGCATCATTCTCAGCATATCCCATACTCGTGGCCAATTCCTCTATCCAGGCTTGTCCATAGACAAAATAATACTGGACCCAAAAAAGTTGTCGTTCCTGCGGATTGCTAACAGAAAAATTCCTCTCCAAAATCTGTGCAATTGAGCCCCAATTGTCCGCTGAAAATTTTGATTCTACGAATGCATCGGTTGCCGATTCTCCCAATTTTTGGTTCCATTTCACAAATGCATCCATATGCTTCTTGGCCTCGCCCAGCAATGGCGATTTCCAACCATACAAGGTTTTCAATTGGTTCTCCAATTGCCTTTTCGTTTCATCAATGGCAGACAAAAGTTCATTTTCGCCCAATTCTTTCGCCACGATGTTTTGCTTCAATGTTTCGATCTCTTCGAAGCAAGCAATTCGCGAAATCTGCAATTTATCGAGCTTTTTTCTTTGCGATGGCGTTACGACAACCCCCCCTTTTCTATAGAGCAGCTGCGGTGCAACCAAACCCGCCTGTGAGAAAGCGTTTGGGGTTTGAAGCCAATACAAATATTCTGAAGGACCTCCCACATACGCCACACAGGGCAAAATGGTTTGCTGATACAAGGGGCGCAACAACACATTTGGCGACAGGTGGCAGATATCGTCCGAACCCAATATTTGATTTATTTCATCTTGGGACCATTGGAATGATCCATCAATCGTATGATATCCATCCGGAGTCCGTTCAATTCTCACCCTGCGTTGCCCATCCATCCAAAACAACAAGCTCTTTCCCACATGTGCCGGAGGAATTTGTCCGGCATCTTTCAATGCTGTCGTAGACGATTGAAAAGCCTCCAACATCGCATCCCCTTGTAAGGCTTTTTCAAACAACGGTTTTGCCAAAAGTTTCAGTCGCACATCCCGGGGATCCAGCACGAGTAGCCCAAATTTTCCGAACAAATCCGAAATCCACTGCATGGTGGTTGAGGCGAGCGTTGCACCCTCTTTCAAGTATAGATTTCTCACCGCTTGGATACGCAACTTCACGGCCTCACCCCCGCCCAGTTGGGTTTCTAACCAGTCGAACAGACCCGCCAAATCCGACGTAGGCATATCGCCGACGGCCGTTGACCAAGGTTTGTCCCAGGTATATTTTTCTTGGTTCAGATTGAAATATGCAATTTCATTTACATCGTGGTCCTCTGTGGCCATCCAGAACACCGGCACAAAATGCTGATTGGGGTATTGTGACTTCAGGTGGTTACAATAGTTGATGGCCGACACGATCTTATACAACACGTAGGCCGGTCCCAATCCAATGTGGATCTGTTGTCCGGTTACAACAGTGAAGGTATTCGGATCGCCCAACAAGTTGATGTTTTGTTGCTGCACATCGGACAATGCACCACACATTTGATCAGAGAAAACCGATTGCAACACGCTTCGCTGCGCCAAAGAATGCTTTGCGGCGATGGCTTCTAAAATGGGCGTTACGTTGGCAGAAAGACCTTCAGCTGGGTACAAACCCGACGGCTTATTTCCCCATGCACTTTGGCGAAGGAAATCGGAAAGGGCTTTGGGAGGATATGGCGTGTTCTGGATGTTCACGATGTTACAACTTCACCCATCAAATCGTAGGTGCTTGCATCGGTAATCTTCACCTGGGCAAAATCACCCATGCGGACATAATTGTCTTTGGCGGACACACGGACTTCGTTGTCTACTTCCGGACTATCAAATTCTGTTCTTCCCACAAACTCATCTCCTTCCAAGCGATCAAACAACACTTTCAGGGTTTGTCCTTTCAACTGCTGATTGAATGCCTCAGAGATTCCCATTTGGGCTTCCATGATGGCATCAGAACGGCGCTGCTTTTCTTCCTGGGCAATGTCATCTGCCAAAGTATGTGCGTGGGTATTTTCTTCGTGCGAATAGGTAAATACACCCAAGCGTTCAAATTTGATGTCATTGATGGCATCGAGCAAGTCTTTCACATCGGCTTCGGTTTCACCGGGATGTCCAACCAACAACGTCGTTCTCAACGCTATACCTGGCACCCGATCGCGGATGGCATTCAAAACTTCATAGGTTCTGCGTTTGGTGATGCCACGGCGCATGGCTTTTAGCATCGGATCAGAAATGTGCTGTATGGGGATATCCAAATAGTTACATATGTTGC
>JACCEB011364672.1_pt1 | contig 22315 bp, 19 predicted proteins | sample 7454761 | NCBI WGS metagenome assembly JACCEB01 (sample SAMN15323454, study PRJNA562643) | freshwater metagenome | isolation source: river surface water | place: USA:Blue River Watershed | collected 2017-08-18 | reverse complement strand
GTGCGAGGAGGGGGACTCGAACCCCCACACCATTTCTGGCGTCAGGACCTAAACCTGGTGCGTCTACCAATTTCGCCATCCTCGCTATATCTCAAGCGCTGCAGACACTACCCAGCCAAGAATTCACATAAAAGGTAGATTCTACAATGCCTTACAGAGTAGAGCTACGGCGTGCACGGCAATTCCCTCGCCTCGGCCTAGATGACCTAGGGATTCGTTGGTTTTGGCTTTGAGGTTGATATGGCTTGGGGTGACATGTAGGTCACTCGCAATATGACGAATCATCTCCGGTAAATGACTGGCGAGCTTCGGCTTTTGGCAGATCACAGTAGCGTCCACATTACCCACCTGGTAGCCCGCAGCCTGAACCTTTTGTAAGGCGGCGCGTAGCAACACCCTGCTATCCATATCCTTAAAGCGCTCATCATCGTCCGGGAACATTTGTCCAATATCGTTTAGTCCCGCGGCACCTAATAATGCATCGGTGATGGCATGTAAAAGCGCATCGGCATCCGAGTGGCCTAACAAACCTTTCTCATAGGGAATGTGCACCCCTCCCAGTATTAATCGACGCCCTGGCACTAAGGCATGAATGTCGTAACCTTGGCCGATCCGAAACGGAATACTGTGCGGTGTTTGTGTCATGGGTCTATTCTAGTGTGGTGTTCGTAGAACCAGCTCCATCAACTCCCAATCGGCTGGATGCGTTACCTTGAAATTGCGTGTTGCACCCTCTACCAAGAGTGGTTGTCCGCCGGCTCTCTCAATCGCACTAGCCTCATCGGTGATGTTGGCTCCTGCTGCAATGGCTTCATGCAAGGCATCGTGTAATACCTTGAGTGGGAACATCTGGGGTGTTTGCGCCTGCCATAAGCGTGAACGATCAATCGTACCCTTGGCACGCATCGCGTCCTCGGTGGTCTCTTTCATGGTATCGGCTACAGGGATTGCTAATAAGCCGCCATCAAGATCCCGTTTGGAATCCGCCTGGGCTTTGACCAGCGTAATCAGTCGCTCAATCAAGGCCGGTGTAATACCAGGACGTGCGGCATCATGAACCAAGATCCAGTCCTGTGCATGCACTCCGGCTTTTTGCATTGCGGCCAAGGTATTTAATACGGTCTGTTGGCGTGTAGGGCCACCGGTCTGCAAGAACTCAAAGCGCTTCACGGGTTTTGGGTAGCATGCTTTAAGGTCAACGCTCAGTTGATCAGAGCCAGGACTCATCCCAATCCAGACCGAATCGATCTCAGGGCACTCAAAGAAGGCATCTAAGACATAGAGCAGCATGGGCTTTCCTGCCAGATGCCTAAATTGCTTAGGCTGGTCTCCGCCCAAGCGAGCCCCCATTCCAGCAGAGGGTAATAAGGCATGACAGCGTCTTTGGGGATTGCTCATGTGCGTTTCATCTTCAAATACATACCTGATTCTATAATGGTCCTAGATGTCGGATGCTGTCAATCCAGCGGCAGCGCCAAGGCCTGCTGCTTTACTAACACCCCCTATCCCGGTGCTTCGGGCTGGGCAGCGCTTTACCTTCAAACAGCTCGTAGGCTCCTCTGATGCAGCCCTGATTGCTCAAACCGCCTCAGCGCATCGCAATCATTACAGCCAAATGGTGGTTCTCTGTGCGAGTGCACTCGATGCCCAGCGGCTTTTGGAAGAGATCCCCACTTTTGCTCCGCAAGTTCGTATCCGTTTACTACCCGATTGGGAGATCCTGCCTTACGATCACTTCTCACCCCATCAAGATTTAATTTCAGAACGCCTAGCTACCCTCTATGAGATGCAAAACGGGAGTTGCGATCTCATATTGTTACCCGTGACCACGGCCTTACAACGCTTAGCACCCCCTGCTTTTTTATCTGCCCACACATTTTTCTTTAAACAGGGTGAACACCTCAATGAAGAGGCATTACGTTTGCAATTACAGCAAGCAGGATACGACCCAGTGAGCGCGGTCATGCGCCCCGGTGAATACAGTATCCGTGGTGGCTTGATTGATTTATTTCCGATGGGATCGTCTTTGCCCTATCGCTTGGATTTATTTGGTGATGAAATCGAGCAGATCCGTGCCTTTGACCCCGATACACAACGCAGTCTTTATCCGGTCAAAGAGATTCGTTTGCTGCCTGGTCATGAGTTTCCCTTCGATGAAGGATCGCGAACCGCATTTCGGGGACGCTGGCGTGAGCATTTTGAGGGTGATCCGACTCGTTGCTCGATTTATAAAGATGTGAGCTCGGGCATTCCGACCGCAGGTATTGAGTCTTATTTGCCCCTCTTCTTTGATGAGACCGCCACAATCTTTGACTACTTCATGCGTAGCGAGAGTGCTGCCAGTGATTCAGTATGTTTGGTCTATGTGGGTGATATTGAGTCTAGCATTACACAGTTTTGGAAAGATACGGAGCAACGCTATGCCTTTCTGAAGCACGACCCTGAGCGTCCGGTCATGAATCCCAGCGATTTATTTCTGGGGCTAGATCAATTTTTTATCCATGCCAAGAGCCATCCGCGCATTGTCTTACAAGTAGGTCTCGAGGACGGTGCCAAGAAAGATCTTGATGAGAGCCTCATCTTCTCTTCTCTACCTGACGTCTCTGTTCATCGTCGTGATGCAGACCCCCTCAAGCTAATTCGGCAGTTGCTATCGCAAAATATTTGGCGTGTGATTATTTGTGCCGAAAGTGCTGGCCGCGGTGAGTCCATTCGGCAGCTCATGGAAGAAAGTAATTTAGGCGAGAGTTCTGATAGTGCCTCCCTCTTTCCATTGCATCCTTCATCCGCTGATAGTGTTGCAGAGTTTTTAAAAGGATCTGAGCGTTTCTCTCTTTGTATCTCACCACTCTTTAATGGTTTTACTTGGCATGCCCATGGCGTTCTCATCATTACAGAATCCGAGCTCTTTACCCAAACCGCACGGCAGCGTCGGGGCAAAGAAACCAGTAACACCGACCCCGATATGCTCTTTAAAGATCTGTCAGAACTTAAGGTCGGCGATCCGGTAGTGCATGTAGAACATGGCATTGGTCGTTACCAAGGGTTGGTGTTGCTCAATATGGCTACTTCTAAAGAGGCTCCGGCCTTTGAGGAGTTCTTACATCTCGTCTATGCCCAAGGTGCAACCTTGTATGTGCCCGTGCAGCAACTGCATCAAGTTACTCGCTATGCAGGCGCTGATCCAGACTCAGCACCGCTGCATCAACTGGGTTCGGGGCAATGGGATAAGGCAAAGCGCAAGGCTGCCCAACAAATACGTGATACCGCTGCTGAGTTACTTAATCTCTATGCAGCGCGCGCTGTTCGCAAAGGTCATGCCTTTGAGTTCTCGGCGCATGATTACGCCGCCTTTGCAGAGAGCTTTGGGTTTGAAGAAACGCCAGACCAAGCCAATGCGATTGCTGCCGTCATTGGTGATATGACCAGTGGCAATCCCATGGATCGATTGGTGTGCGGTGATGTCGGTTTTGGGAAGACCGAGGTAGCTCTCAGAGCCAGCTTTGTAGCAGTGATGGGTGGGAAGCAAGTGGCCATCTTAGCGCCTACCACCCTACTCGCCGAGCAACACGCTGCCACCTGGAAAGACCGCTTTGCGGCTTGGCCCGTGCGGATTGTGGAACTCTCACGCTTTAAGACCACCAAAGAGATTAATGCAGCACTGGCTTCAATCGCCTCTGGAGAGGCCGACATTGTGATTGGTACACATAAGCTTTTATCGAAAGAAACAAAGTTTGAGCGCTTGGGTTTGGTAATCGTTGATGAAGAGCATCGCTTTGGGGTGCGTCAGAAAGATGCCCTCAAGGCCATGCGTGCTGAGGTCGATATCTTGACCCTAACCGCTACACCAATCCCGAGAACATTGGGGATGGCACTCGAGGGCTTGCGTGAGTTCTCGGTGATTGCGACTGCGCCTCAGAAACGATTAGCGATTAAGACCTTTGTGCGGCGTGAAGGCGATGGCGTGATCCGTGAGGCGGTCCTGCGAGAGATCAAACGGGGTGGTCAGGTGTACTTCTTACACAATGAGGTCGAGACCATCCAGAATCGCAAGCAGGCTTTACAAACTTTACTACCCGAGGCGCGCATTGCAGTAGCGCATGGGCAAATGAATGAGCGTGAACTGGAATCGGTCATGCGTGATTTTGTGACCCAGCGCAGTAATTTATTGTTGTGCACCACCATTATTGAAACTGGTATCGATGTACCGACTGCCAACACCATCATCATGCATCGCGCTGACAAGTTTGGTTTAGCGCAGTTACATCAATTGCGCGGTCGTGTTGGTCGCTCGCATCATCAAGCCTATGCCTACCTCTTGGTACCCGATCCTGAGGCGCTCAGCAAGCAAGCGCACTTACGTTTGGATGCGATTCAGGCAATGGAAGAATTGGGCTCTGGTTTTTATCTGGCCATGCATGATCTCGAGATCCGAGGAGCCGGTGAGGTCTTGGGCGATAAGCAATCGGGTGATATTCATGAAATTGGCTTTCAGTTGTATACCGAGATGCTTAACCGTGCTGTTAAATCACTACGCAGTGGTAAAGAGCCCGACCTCCTGTCTCCGATGCAAGCAACAACCGATGTGAGCTTAGGTGCTCCCGCCTTATTACCCGCCGATTACTGTCCGGATGTTCACGAACGTCTCTCGCTTTATAAGCGCTTCGCTAGTTGCGAAGACTTTACAGACTTAAGTTTCTTGCGAGAGGAGTTAATTGATCGCTTTGGTAACTTACCCGATGCGGCTAAAGCCTTTTATGAAACCCACCGCTTGCGTTTAGAGATGAGTTTATTGGGTATCAAGAAAATTGATGCGAGTACTTCAGCCATTCAGCTGCAGTTTATACCTCAACCACCACTCGATCCGGTCAAGATTATTCGGATTGTGCAATCCAATCCTGCCATTCATCTAAACGGTCAAGATCGGATTAAGTACCTGCCTCCCAAGGACGCTTCTTTTGAGAAACTAGAGCAGCGCATTGAAGGTATCCGGCAGCTCATGAAATTACTCAGTAGCGCTTTGGTCGCTAGTGCTCAAGCCTTGCCTACACCGGCACTTTCTGCATAATGCAATCATGGCAAAGTCTTCCCCCCATCCTTTTCCAGTACTCCAAGTTTTAGCCCCAGGGCTTCTTTCGTCAGAGGTCTTGATCGGTCTTGAGAAAGCCTTGGTGAAGTTAGAAATTTCTTACACAAAAGTAGAGCAGCGTTTTTTACTTGGTAGAGAGCTTGAGTTATTTGAGCGTAATGGCCTGCGGCAGTTTTGTGCAGAGCGTTCTCATGACCTCGCAATCTTGCCAGCCCAGTTCTCGGCCGATGCTTTACAGGTATTGGCAATGGATATGGACTCTACCCTGATTAATATCGAGTGCATTGATGAGATCGCTGACTTTGCAGGTAAGAAAGCTGCGGTTGCTGAGATTACGGCTGCCACCATGCGTGGGGAGATTGTTAATTTCTCTGAGAGTCTCTCTAAACGCGTTGCCCTCCTAGCAGGTGTTCCCCAGACCGCCCTGCATTCGGTCTATGAGCAACGTTTGCAACTCAACCCCGGTGCTGAGTTATTGATTGCGGGGGCACATGAACGTCATATGCACACCCTGTTAGTATCTGGCGGATTTACCTTCTTTACGGGTCGTATGCAAGAACGCTTACATCTGAGCGAGACCCATTCGAACGAACTCGAGATCGTCGATGGAGTGCTCACCGGTCGAGTCTTGGGTGAGATTGTGGATGGAACGGCCAAGAATCACTACGTTATCTCTGCTTGCACTACCCTCGGTCTCACCAAAAAGAATGCACTGGTGATGGGCGATGGCGCCAATGATTTGCTGATGATGGCTAATGCTGGCTTAAGTGTTGCTTACCGTGCAAAGCAAGTGGTCAAAGAAAAAGCCGACATTGCACTTGACTTTGTCGGCTTAGATGCAGTCTTGCAACTGCTATAGCAAATTAGATTCTTGTGGTTTGATCTTCTTTTAGATCCTTTCAAAGATCGCAGCAATCCCCTGTCCGCCACCAATACACATGGTGACCAGACAATACTTACCGTTTGTGCGATGCAACTCATGAATCGCTTTGGTGGCAATCGCTGCGCCAGTGCAACCTACGGGGTGACCAAGCGCTACTGCACCACCGTTCACATTGGTCTTAGCAGGATCTAATCCCAGACCCTTTGTAACGGCAATTGCTTGAGCAGCAAACGCTTCATTGGACTCGATCACATCCATCTTGTCGAGTGTTAAACCAGCGCGTTGCAATGCAATCTTGGTTGCCGGGATGGGACCTTCACCCATGATGTGATTAGGTACGCCAGCTACCGCATACGAGACCAAGCGTGCAATCGGTTTTTGACCAGCCTTTGCAGCCACATCAGCAGCTGCTAGCACCATAAATGCTGCACCATCGTTCACACCCGATGCATTACCAGCCGTTACGGTACCTCCCTCTTTCTTAAACGCTGGCTTCATCTTTGCCAGGGTCTCCATGGTGGTATCGGGCTTGCAATGCTCATCCGTATCAAATACCACATCACCTTTGCGGGTCTTGATGGTAATTGGCACGATCTGTGATTTAAAACGACCTTCTTTAATAGCAAGCGCAGCACGACGATGTGACTCGACTGCAAACGCATCTTGCTCTTCACGCGTAATCTTCCACTTTTCTGCTAAGTTCTCTGCGGTGATACCCATATGGCCCACCCCAAATGGGTCTGTGAGAACCGAGACCATCAGATCGATCATCTTGGTATCGCCCATCCGCGCACCATTACGCATTGCGGTTGCACCATACATAGCGCGAGACATCACTTCAACACCACCACCAACACCATAGTCATAGTCATTGAGCATGATGCCTTGGGCAGTGGTCACAATAGCTTGCAAACCAGAGCTGCATAGACGATTAACTGCCATCGCAACCGAGTCCATCGGCAGTCCTGCTTGGATAGAGGCTACTCGGGCAACATAAGCATAGCGGTTATCGGTAGGCATCGTATTACCAACCGTTACATAGTTAATCTTGGCAGGGTCTGCACCAGATCGGGCGACCGCTTCTTTCATGACCGTACCAGCAAGTTCGCAGGGCTCAACACTGCTTAAGCTGCCACCGTATCCACCAATCGCAGAACGGGCCGCACTTAACACTACAACGTCTCTACTCATTATCATTCCTCTCATTTACATTAGCCGTTGACCAGTCATATTAGCTTAATAGCTAGTTTTCTAACATTATCTACACTTCCACAATCAGATCGTGTCCTTGCGTTTGGATTACGGTCGCTTTAATAAAGTCTCCTACCCGATAACGCTTAGAGGGCTTACTGGGGGGTAGTATACGTACTAATCCGTCGATCTCAGGGGCATCTCCGGCGCTACGGCCAATACCGCCTTGATCGTCCAGACGGTCCACCAAGACCCGAATCCGTTGGTCTACTAAGCGCTTAATCCGCTTGGTCGAGACCGTCTCGGCTACCTCCATAAAGCGGGCTTGGCGTTCTTCCCGTATTGCTTGCGGAACCGGATGATCGAGCTCATTGGCAGCAGCCCCCTCAACTGGCGAGTAGGCAAAGCAGCCTGCTCGATCAATGTTCGCCTCCTGCATAAAGTCTAGGAGGTACTGAAACTCCTCTTCGGTCTCGCCAGGAAAGCCAGCAATAAATGTACTGCGGATCACGAGGTCTGGACATACGGCGCGCCACTGCTCAATACGGTCTAGGTTCTTCTCGCCACTCGCAGGACGCTTCATGCGTTTGAGTACGTCAGGATGTGCATGTTGCATGGGAATATCGAGATAGGGCAATAAGCCATAACCATGCTCTTTAAACTCCGCCATGATCGGCACAATCTGATCGACGTGTGGATAGGGATATACATAATGCAGGCGTACCCAGGCTTGATGCTCTTTAGCCAATTGATTAAGGGCTAGAGCTAGATCGTACAAGCGGGTCTTCACGGGTTTGCCATCCCAGAAACCAGTTCGATACTGAATATCAACTCCGTAAGCGCTGGTGTCTTGCGAGACCACGAGTAACTCTTTTACGCCTGACTCAAACAGTTGCTTAGCTTCTTTAAGAACATCACCAATCGGTCGTGATACTAGATCGCCGCGCATACTGGGAATAATGCAGAAGCTGCACCGATGATTACAACCTTCTGAGATTTTGAGATAGGCGTAATGCTTGGGAGTAAGTTTGACTCCAGCAGGTGGTACTAGATCAAGAAATGGATCATGCGGCTTTGGTAAATGCGCATGGACTGCTTGTAATACCTCTGCAGTGGCATGGGGTCCGGTCACAGCTAAGACTTTAGGATGGATATTTTTAACAAGATCGCTCCCATCGGGATTTTTTTTGGCCCCCAGGCATCCGGTCACAATTACCTTACCGTTTTCAGCTAATGCCTCACCAATGGCTGAGAGGCTCTCTTCCACAGCAGAGTCGATAAAGCCGCAGGTGTTCACAATCACGAGGTCTGCACCAGCGTATTCTTTGGCGGTCTCATAACCCTCGGCGCTGAGTTGGGTCAAGATCAACTCAGAATCCACTAAGGCTTTTGGGCAACCTAATGACACAAATCCAACTTTTGCAACCACGCCAAATGCCCTATCTATTTATGAAAAAGAAATAATACCCATGCGCAGGTGCGCTGGGTTTTGTTCTAAGAATCCTTGTCGGAGTTCTGTGTTTTTGAATTAAACGGAAATCCAGTAAATAAAGTGTTTGATCCTTGCATTTGCTCTTGCATTTTTAGAAAGAGATCTTTGCTCTGATCCATATAGCTCGACATCAAATTTTGCATAAAGGGGTTTTGCAAGTTCATCATTTGGGTCCAGGCTTCGGTACCACCACCGCTCATCGTTTTACTTTGATCGTTTAATTTCTGGTGCATATCCATAAAGGATTGCATCGTACGCTCAAGATGATTACCCATCAGACCTTGCATCGAGTGGCCATAAAAACGAATCACTTGCTGCAACATCTGGGTCGAGAACACTGGCACCCCACAGGCCTCTTCTTCCAAAATGATTTGCAAGAGGATGCTGTGGGTTAGGTCTTCATCGGTTTTAGCATCGACTACCTTGAAGGCCTCCGCCGCCATGACCAACTCTTTAATATCAGACAAGGTGACATAGGCACTCGTCTGGGTGTCATAAAGACGCCGGTTCGGATACTTCTTAATTAACCGTTCTTCGCCAGCCTTCTTGGTACGTGATGACATGGTTTCCCTTGCTATATGGTGCAATGCAGAATTTACCCTAGTTTAGCCTGTATGGATACCACCATTGAGGGAGAAGTCCGCGCCGGTAGAGAATGCGCCATCATCCGAGGCAATCCAGGCACAGATTGAGGCAATCTCATCTGGGGTTCCAAGACGCTTGACTGGAATGGTGCCAATGATCTTCTCCAGCACATCTTCCCGAATCGCTTTGACCATATCGGTTGCAATATAGCCTGGGGAGACTGTATTAACGGTTACACCTTTGCTAGCTACCTCTTGCGCTAGGGCCATCGTGAACCCATGCAAACCCGCCTTCGCAGTGGAATAGTTGGTTTGTCCAAACTGGCCTTTTTGACCATTCACGGAGGAGATATTAATGATGCGGCCCCAGCCGTTATCGATCATGCCGTCGATCACCTGTTTGGTGACGTTAAAGAGGGAGTTCAGATTGGTATCAATCACCGCCTTCCAATCCTCGGGGGTCATCTTACGGAATACGCTGTCACGGGTAATGCCGGCATTGTTGACCAGTACATCAACACGGCCCACTTCAGCCTTGACCTTTTCAAAGGCGGCTTTGGTGCTCTCCCAATCGGATACATTACCTTCCGATGCAATGAACTCATAACCGAGTGCCTTTTGTTCGCCGATCCAGCGATCCTTGCGCGGTGAGTTTGGACCGCAACCTGCGATCACCTTAAATCCACCCTTTGATAAACGCTGACAGATTGAGGTTCCGATACCACCCATACCGCCAGTCACATATGCAATTCGTTGAGCCATGATTTACTCCTTGTTATTGGTGTGATCGATCAACCACTTAAACCTTTTGCGCCTTCTCTTTAACGTAGGTGCCAGGCGCGGCAACTAATTTTTTATACTTCCCACCACCGTATTGGCTGGGGGCGACTACTTTCTTACCACCGTACTCGGCCAACCACTCGGTGTAATCGGGCCACCAACTTCCTGCAACCTCCTTGGCACCTTTTAACCATTGCTCTGGTTTTTTGGGTAACTGAGAATTGGTCCAGTAATGACGCTTCTTTTTATGGGGCGGATTAATCACACCAGCGATATGACCAGAAGCGCCCATCACAAAACGAATAGGCCCTTTCAGAATTTGCGTGCTTTGATAAGCAGAGTGCCAAGGTACGATGTGATCCTCGCGCGATGCAAATACATATGCTGGGCAGTTAATCTTAGTAAGGTCAACCGACTCACCACAGACCTTCAGTACCCCAGGCTTAGCTAGATCATTTTGCAAGTAGGTGTGACGCAAATACCAACAATACATCGGGCCTGGTAAGTTCGTGGAATCACCGTTCCAGTAGAGTAGATCAAATGGTGGTGGTGAGTTACCCTTCAAATAGTTGTCCACTACGTAGTTCCAGACCAGTTCATTGGGCCGCAAGAAAGAAAAGGTATTACCCAACTCCAACCCAGAGAGAAGTCCGTAGCGCCCCTCTGCTCCACCAATAGTTTTCTCACGCAGCTTAACCAAAGACTCATCGATGAAAACGTCGAGGATCCCTGTATCAGTGAAGTCTAGTAAGGTGGTGAGTAAGGTGAGACTAGCGATCGCTTCTTGCTTGCGTGCCGCTAAGACCGCTAGCGAGGAGCTGACTAAGGTACCGCCAACACAAAATCCCAAGATATTGATCTTGTCTTGCTGACTAATTTCTTGGGTCACCCGAATCGCTTCTAAGACCCCCTGACCAACGTAATCATCCCAAGTGATTTGATTCATGCTGGCGTCGGCATTTTTCCAGGAGACCAAGAACACCGTATGCCCTTGGCTCACCATATAGCGCACCACCGAGTTATCGGGTTGTAGATCCAGAATGTAATATTTATTAATACACGGCGGCACCATTAAAAATGGGCGCTCATAGACCTGATCGGTCAACGGTTTGTATTGAATGAGCTCAAAGAGTTTGTTCCGATACACCACAGCACCTTCGGTTTGTGCCAAGTTCTGACCAACCTCAAAGCCACTCTCATCGGTCTGACTAACCTTACCTTTACCCAAATCGCCTAATAAATTAACGATTCCCTTTTGCAGAGACTGCCCCTGCGTTTGCAAGATGGTCTCTAAGGCCTCAGGATTGGTGGCAAAGAAATTGGCAGGCGATAAGGCATCAATCATTTGCTGGGTCGCAAACTCAATCCGCTGTAGAGTCTTGGGGTCCGTTTCTACTGCATTCACGAGTTCATTGAGATAACGTGAGTTGAGTAAATAGGTGGAGACCAATGCTTTACTCCACGGGTTTTGCCAAGCCTGCCCTTGAAAGCGCCGATCTTTAATCTCGAGGGCATCAGGATCCTTGCCTAACTTACCCAAATCCTCAAGGTATTTTTTTTGGATCTCTGAAAGTTTTACAGGTGGAATCATCGCCATGTATTGCGGTGCTAGTGTTGGTGAATTTCCCAAGTTCATAATCGGTGCAATCTTTAAGCAATATGTAAAACCAAAAAGTACAGCCCTATTCTCAGACGATTATTGCTCTAGGGTTATAAGCACTAACCCTAGCCCTAATGAGGTTTTGAGGGCGATCCATTCCTCAGGACCCTTGATTCTAAGGCTTTGGGTTAAACCAGATCAGGCTGGCAAAGCGCCCGGTGGGGTTTTGACGACGGTAGGAGTAAAAACGCTCAGGCTCACTGTAGGTACAAAGATCCCCACCAAATACCTGCTTCACACCCATTGCGTGTAGACGTTCTGTTGCAATTCTAGGTAAATCGGCCATATAACGCTGGGCATTTATACTTTTCTCAAAACAAGAATCACTGAGCGTATGTCCTCTGTGCTCAGCTGCCCTTAAGAAGGCATCCCGTACTTCACTTCCCACCTCATAGTGTTTTACAGAAATACTCGGTCCGATCAAAGCAATGAGTCGATCTGCCAGTTCGGACTGCTCTTGTAAAAATAGGGCCACGGTGTTCTCAAGCACCCCCTCACACAATCCACGCCAGCCTGCATGTGCTGCGGCGATCGCTGTACCTGATTGGTTAGTAAACAAGACCGACATACAGTCTGCCGCCAAGATACTTAATACTGTTTGGGGTGTTTGGGTGAACGAGGCATCTGCCTCGACCACATTCTCATGAATACCTGGATTGCTTCCCTGCACCTTGACTACTCGGGTGCCGTGTACTTGCTTAATCCAATAAGGGCCTTGAGGGAGCAAGGCATCTAAGACCCTACGGTTTTGCAGAACTGCTTCGAGCTCGTCACCAGCGTAAGCACCCAGATTGAAACCATCAAAGGGGGCTTTGCTAAAGCCGCCGTGACGAGTGGTCGTGAACGCATGAACATGACTGGGTGCTGGCCATTGAGCCCGAATCACTGTGAGCGCGCTCATCTAATTAGCCTCAGATAATGCACTGGATGCTGCAGTGGGCAAGACCGCTTCATTTAATTGCACTGCGCTATTTAATGCCAAGAGATCCGCAGGCACTGGGGCAAACCAGCTCATGGGCTTTTGGGTCTTAGGGTGGATGAACTGCAGTGCAAAGGCATGCAAAGCTTGTCGATGCAAGTTCAGTTCCTTGGCCGCTGCAGGTATCTTTTTGCGATACACCGGATCGCCCAAGAGGGGGTATCCCAATGACTCAAGATGAACACGAATTTGATGGGTGCGACCAGTTTCTAGGCGGCACTCTAATAAAGAGACCTTGGCAGTCCCCATCGATCCAAGTGCTAAGCGTTTGTAATGGGTCACCGCCGCTTTTGCGCCTTGCTGGCTTGCGCTCACCACGGCCATCTTTAAACGATCACGCTGGTCACGGCCCACGGCGGCATCAATCGTGCCACGCAATGGAGTATCGCCCCAAACCCACGCCAAGTAGCGCCGTTCCACTAAATGGTCCTGTAATAAATGCACTAGGGCTGTTTGTGCAATCGCAGTACGTGCCACCACAAATAATCCCGAGGTATCTTTATCGAGTCGGTGCACAATGCCTGCGCGCGGTAGATGTTGTAACTCCGGGTAATGAAAGAGTAAGCCGTTCAGAACGGTGCCGCTCCAGTTACCAGCAGCTGGGTGCATCACCATTCCAGCTACTTTATGAAAGACCAGGATCGTGTCATCTGCGTAGATGCAATCAAGTGGGATGTTCTCTGGCAAAAAGGCATGTTGCTCCGGCATCTCTTGGGGAAAGACCCGAATTTGCTCACCGCCACGCAGGATTTGGCGAGCCTTGACCACTTTGCCGTCTACTAAAACTGCTCCCTGGGTCGCCCAAGCTTGTAAACGATTACGAGAATAGTCACTCAAAAAATGAGCCAATGCCTTATCCAATCGCTCACCGGCCATATGGTCTGGAATCTCTAGAGCAATGAAATCCTCATCATCGATATAATCAGAGGGATTCGGATTAGGAGTTTGCGGCAATGCCACGCTTGAAGGACCTTATTGTGTTGAACTTACCCACCGTGGGGCGCCATCTTGCTAGTGTAAGGCTTGTCCAGCTTACCCTCCTGATTTGTGCTGGCGCGCTCTTGAGTGCTTGTGCAAATACCAATACCGATGAAACTGTAGGCTGGTCTGAGGCCAAACTCTTTACCGAAGCTAAAGAGAAGATGGCAGGGAGCGATTTTGATAAATGCGGCAAGTATTTTGAGAAACTCGAGGCTCGGTTCCCCTTTGGTCCGTACTCGCAACAAGCACAAATTAACTCGGCCTACTGTTTCTGGAAAGCGCAGGAGCCTGCTCAAGCCCTCGTGCAAATTGATCGCTTCATTAAATTACACCAAGGTAACCCTAATCTTGATTACGCCTATTACCTAAAGGGCTTAATTACCTTTAATGATGATCTGGGTTTTATGGGCAAGCTCACCGGGCAGGATCTGAGCGAGCGCGATCCCAAAGCAGCCAAAGAAGCCTTTGAGGCCTTCAAGGTCGTGGCCGAGCGATTCCCTAATAGTAAGTATGCTCTGGATGCGATTGATCGCATGCGCTATATCGTCAACTCACTCGCTGAGGCCGATGTCATTGTGGCGCGTTATTACTTTCAACGCGGGGCTTACTTAGCCTCTGCCAATCGCGCTCAGTTGGTTATCCGTGATTACGATCGCGCACCTGCTGTTGAAGAAGCGCTCTACATATTGGTGCAGTCCTATCAAGCCCTTGGAATGAATGACCTTAGCTCCGACGCAATGCGTGTCTTTAAGCTGAACTTCCCTGATAGTCAGATCTTTAAAACCGGCGTTCGGGTTCAGAAAGAACGCAGGTGGTGGCAGTTCTGGGTGACTAAATAATCTCGACGGGTACTCGAGGTGCGATCGCACATACGAGCTCATACCCAATCGTTTGTGCTTGATTAGCGACATCGTCTACCGGTAGATTTTTACCCCACAACTCCACCGAAGTGCCAAGCGTTGCCCACGGTGCATGACTCAAATCAATCGTGAGCATGTCCATCGATACCTGCCCGGCTATGGGGCAGATAATCCCTGAGGTTTTATCAGTGGGTCCGCTGACCCAAACAGGAGTGCCGTCTACGGCATGTCGTGGATAGCCATCTGCATAGCCACACGCAATCACCCCAATGCGCATTGCCTGTTTGGCTACATAACGCGCTCCATAGCCCACTGCATCCCCCGCTTGGAGCTCTTGTACAGCAATAATTTTGCTAGAGAGGCTCATTACGGTTTTAAGATGAGCGTGCTCAATGTCTTTATAAGCGCCAGTGGGTGAGATGCCATGCAACATGATCCCGGGTCTTACCCAATCGCCTAGGGCATTTCGATGCCAAAGTACGGCGGCAGAGTTTGCTAAGGAGGTCTCGCCCTGAAGGCCATCAATCGTTTTGCTAAAGCATTCCATTTGTGCACCAACAGAAGGCTCACGATCGACCCGATCCGCATTGGCAAAATGGGTCATATGATGAACGTGGTGACCTTGCGCATGCAAACGGTGGTAGGCAAGGCGGTAGGCGTCGGGGGTGAACCCTAAACGGTTCATTCCAGAGTTGAGTTTTAGAAACACGGTGATGGGATGGCTTTGCTTCTCTAGCCAACTAACTTGCTCGGCACAATGGACCACTAGATCACACCGGAGCTCAATGACCGAGCTGAGGTCATCCTCATTAAATAAGCCCTCTAGAAGCAAAATGCGCTTATCCCAGCCTTGGGCTCTTAGCCAACGGGCATCATCGAGATCGAGGAGTGCAAAGCCATCGGTTTGGCCTAGGCCAGCCAAGGCAGCTTTCAGGCTATGCCCATAAGCACGGGCTTTAACCACAGACCATATCCGAGAATTACCTATTAACTCACGGACCCTTGCCAAGTTGTGGCTTAATGCACCTGTATCAATCGATGCGAGAATCGGGCGCTCCAGAAAACTCCCCTTTCATGCTCTAATCTAGTAAATGAAGCAATTGTACGAATGAAACCTGGTTTTTACACTATTATGGCGGCGCAATTTTTTTCGTCGCTCGCAGATAATGCCCTCCTAATCGCGGCGATTGCCCTATTGGCTCAGCTTGCTGCTCCTGCGTGGATGACCCCACTCCTTAAGCTGTTCTTTGTTTTATCGTATGTTCTCTTAGCTGCATTTGTGGCTGCCTTCGCAGACTCTCGACCCAAGGGTCAAGTCATGTTCATCACCAACACCATCAAAATTGTGGGTTGTGCTGCTATGTTATTTGGGGCGCATCCCTTAGCTTCCTACGCCATCGTTGGTTTAGGGGCTGCCGCTTACTCACCGGCCAAGTATGGAATTTTGACCGAACTCCTGCCCCCCGAGAAATTGGTCGCAGCAAATGGTTGGATTGAAGGATTAACCGTAGGGTCGATTATTGCGGGCACAGTTTTGGGTGGGGTATTAATTAGTACTGCCGTCTCTAATAGCTTAATGAGCTTTGACTTACCAGCAATCACCACTGGGGTGGATAGCCCTGCCGAGTCAGCCATCTCAATCATCATGTTCATTTATCTGATTGCGGCACTCTTTAATTTACGAATTCCCGATACAGGCGCTCGCTATCCAGAACAAAAGATTAATCCGGTTCAGCTCACAAAGGATTTTTTTGTGGGTTTTCATGTCCTTTGGCGTGATCGCTTAGGTCAGATCTCATTAGCAGTAACCACCCTGTTTTGGGGTGCCGGCGCAACCCTGCAGTTCATTGTGCTTAAGTGGGCAGAGACCGCTCTCAACATGAACCTCTCCCAAGGCGCCATCCTTCAAGCAGTTTCGGCTATTGGTGTTGCAGGGGGTGCGGTTTGGGCTGCCTCGCGGATTCCATTGAAGTCCGCCCTGAAAGTTTTACCCTATGGGGTGGTCATGGGTTTATTGGTTTGTGTCATGGCTATCTACCATATTGAATATCTCCCCTCCTTTGCCTTGTTCACGGTCGGCGGCTTTGTAGTTAACTTTAATCTCTTGCCAGCCTATGTATTGCTAATTACTGTGGGTTGGCTGGCGGGTTATTTTGTGGTGCCCATGAATGCCCTCTTACAGCATCGTGGTCACGTTTTATTGTCAGCAGGTCACTCCATTGCGGTCCAGAACTTTAATGAGAACCTCTCGGTTCTCATGATGTTAATGCTCTATGCCTTATTAATTTGGCTTGATGTGCCCGTACCGATTGTGATTACAGGCTTTGGCATTACGGTTGCGGTCACCATGTGGTTGGTAATCAAGAAACATCAGGCCAATCAAGCTGAGTATGACTCACTCCACTTAATTGGTGAGTCTAAGCACTAGGTTTAGAGAGACTGCAGTACGGAGCGCGCTAAGAGTAGGTCCTGCCAGGCAAGTGCCTTATCAGCTGGCTTCTGTAGCAGATGGGCTAGATCAAAGCTTGCCACCAGAGGTATATCCAGTCCACCGAGTTCTAGAACAACATCCCGTAGGTTCTCTAAGAGTTCATGCTCGCCACTTAAAGATTGCGCCGCCTGTTGACCAAACGCAAATGCAATACAAGGTAGGCTGGTATCTGGCGCTTTAGTATTGTTAGGTTCACGCCACTCCCACTCACTTTGTAATAGGCCAAGAGCACGAACGATGTTCTTAAACAATACTTCTGCATCGCCAGAAGGCGCTTTGCCATAAAACAGCCAATACACTTTGGGTACCAAGTTTGTCTTGGTTTGGGCTGGAGTTTCTGGGGCCGAAGCTTGCTCTTCCTTAGTAAAGCCAGGACCTGTCTCGCGTAAGGACCATTCGCTAATGCCCATTTCTTTTAAATAGATTGAGGCTTGTTCAGTGCTCATACAGATTGGCGTGTTGCTTCAGTGTTTTAGTCATTACCAGCGCATCCTCACGCTGACCCGTGGAGGATTCTAAGGGATAGTAGGCTTTGCGAGTTGCGAGTTCGGTAAAGCCCATCTTGGTATAGAGAGCCTTTGCAGCAAAATTACTGGGGCGCACTTCCAATAGAATGCGTGGGATTTGTAAATTCTGGGCAATCGACTCAATCGCTTGCATCAAACGCAGTGCTAGTCCTTGGCGCCGCATACTTGGATTGACTGTAATGTTGAGAAGATGCAAATCATCGACTGCGGGAAGAAGGATGCAATAGGCCCAAATTGTTTTTGGCTCTTCATTGGCCTCGCGCATGCAATACGCCCAGTGCCCAGCGGCAATCGAATCTAAGAAATTACCTCTGCTCCAAGGATGGGCGTGCGATGCATACTCCATCAGCAGAACCTCATCGAGGTCAGCATCGCTCATCAGCTCTAGCACTAACTCAGCCAACAGAATGACCGGTTGGGGTACTGTGTGCTGCGGCAGATCGTTCTTCAGTGGTAAGAGCTACCTTGTTCCGAATATACAAAGGCTCTAGTTGCTCTACCGCAATAGTTTGTTTAGCCTCTAGTAGGGGCTTCGCCCAGTCCAAGATACCAAGGGCATTGGGTACCAGTTGAGTATCCATACGATCCTTTAATGGTGATGACTCAAGGAGTTTAGGATACTCCTGGAATGCATTGCCGGCCGCATATGCAAGACCATCAAGGTTAATACTCTCGGGGCTGCTTAAGGCAATCTCTCCAATGCGCTTGGGAGGCTGATTAGAAATGGGATTAACGTGATAGTGTGCCCAATACACCTCTCCCATACGGGCATCCAAAGCAATTAAGAACTGAGTATCGGCTGCTGGTGATCTTCTTTGGAATGTATTGCTCTGGACCACTTGCATCGCCATGGCATCAAGACTAGCTACGGGTATTACGGGTCGTTTGGCTCCGACTGCTAAGCCTTGCGCGATGGCGACCGATAGACGCACACCTGTAAATGCACCGGGGCCAATCCCCACTGCGATTGCATCAAGATCTTGATATTGGGCGCTTACGGAATGGAGTAGCTCATTAATCCAAGGTAGAAGATGTTGGCTAGCACCTGCACCAATGAGTTCATGGCGGTGTTTAATCTGCCCATCAAACGACAAGGCCACCGAACACCACGAGGTCGAAGTGTCGATGGCCAGTATGCGCATGCGAGCAGAACTAGAACATGATGCTCTAGCTGTTAGAACTCTTCATACAATGGGAGGGTCAGGAACTCTACAAACTGATCATTGGCAACCAGATCATCAAAGATCTTGGCAGCGCGGTCAAACTGGCCGACTGCACCAGAGTCCTTCACTTTGTTGAGCTCTTCCCCAATCATTTTGCGTACAAGCTCGATCGTGACCTTACGTCCATCATCTAAGACACCTTTTGGAGAACGGATCCACTGCCAAACTTGCGAGCGACTAATCTCAGCAGTAGCAGCGTCTTCCATCAGATTATGAATCGGTACGCAACCATTACCTGCTAACCAAGCACCCATGTAATGGATACCCACATTAATGTTGTACCGCAAGCCAGCTTCCGTAATCGGACCCTCGGGTGCAAAATTGAGGATGTCGGCAGCCGTTACCTGAATATCGTCACGTTGACGATCAAACTGATTACCCTTGTCACCCAATACGGCCTTGAACTCGTTCATGCAGAGCTCAACCAGACCCGGGTGAGCGACCCAACTGCCGTCATAGCCATCGGTTGCCTCACGACGCTTATCGGTTGAGACCGCGGCTAGAGCAATAGCGTTCTTCTCAGGATCGTTCTTAATCGGAATGAAGGCGCTCATACCGCCCATGGCGGGTGCGCCCCGCTTATGGCAAGTTTTTAATAAGAACAGTGCATAGGAACGCATAAAAGGTGAGGTCATGGTGACCTTCACACGATCGGCTAAGCAGAAGTTTTTATCGAGCTTGAACTTTTTAATCGCCGAGAAGATGTAATCCCAACGCCCGGCATTCAGACCCGCACTGTGATCGCGTAGCTCATACAAAATCTCATCCATCTCAAAGGTGGCATTAATGGTCTCGACCAAAACCGTTGCTTTGATCGAGCCATGCTTAATACCAAGTTCTTGCTCGGTCATGGTGAAGATCTCATTCCACAATCGAGCCTCTAAATGACTCTCAATCTTGGGCAAATAGAAGAATGGGCCTAAGCCTCGGGTCTCAAGGTATTTACCGTTATTGAAGGTAAAGATGGCGAAATCAAAGATACCGCCCGAGACACGCTGGTCGTCGACCAAGACATGCTTCTCATCCAGATGCCAACCGCGTGGGCGAACAATTAAGGTAGCGGTTTTCTCATTCAGTTTGTATTCTTTACCAAAGAGATTGAGTGCAATATCACGGCGAATTGCTTTCTTGAGATTGACCTGACCCTGAATAATGTTCTCCCAATATGGGCTATTGGAATCTTCGAAGTCAGCCATATAAGAATCAGCGCCTGAGTTCAGGGCATTAATCACCATCTTGGCGTCTACAGGGCCCGTTAACTCCACACGACGGGTCTCAAGTGCTTTTGGTACTGGAGAGATCTTCCAATCTCCATCACGAATCAATTTGGTCTCAGGCAAGAAATCAAGTTTCTGACCCGCATCCAGTTTTTTGGCTAACTCAACACGTTTTTTTAGGAGCTCCTGGCGACGAGGCTCAAAGGCACGATGGAGTTTCGCAACAAGCTCCAGTGCTTCGGGGGAAACAACGGTTGCGAAGTCCGGATTTAGCTTTGCTTTTAGCTCAATGCCGTTGGACTCGATGGTTGGGGCGCCAGACATGAATTCTCCTATGGGTTTCTGAGATATAAATGACAAATTAAATTCTATTATGCCCGATATGTTGCACTGCACCCAATAGCGATTTACGCCAAAGCGCTGATGATCTCCGGTGGCGCTTGAACAAGCTCGATAAGGACACCTTCACCCCCAAATGGAAACTCTTCATTACCTTTTGGATGCACAAAAATGATGTCGTGTCCGCCTGCTCCTAGACGAATACCGCCCGGTGCAAAACGCAAGCCTTGCTCTGTTAGCCAATTAACCGCCTTGGGTAGATCATCGACCCAGAGGCCGATGTGATTTAAGGGTGTTTGGTGGACTGCAGGCTTTTTATCGATATCGAGGGGTTGCATTAGGTCGACCTCAATCTCATGGGCGCCCTTTCCAATTGCACAAATATCCTCATCAACGTTCTCGCGCTCTGAGACGAAGGTATCTTTGTACTGAAATCCCAATAAATCAACCCACAATGTTTTGAGTTTCTGTTTGTCGGTACCGCCAATTGCGATTTGTTGAACTCCAAGTATTTTGAATGGGCGTGTCATGGTTATTACTTTGCAAATTGAATAATGATTTGATCAACCGCCAGACTTGATCCTTCGGCTACGCAGATCTCTTCCACAATACCGTCTTGCGCTGCCGATAAGGTGTTCTCCATCTTCATAGCCTCGATGACTGCTAACTTTTGTCCTGCGGTCACCTTATCGCCTTTGGCAACATGCAACTTGCTTAAGAGGCCTGGCATTGGCGAGAGCAATAGCTTGGAGGTATCGGGTGGTGCTTTGTATGGCATACGGGCTTGCATCCCAGCACCAAAGGGACTTAGAACAATGCATGCAAAGCCCACACCATCTTGCATGATTTGATAACCCAAGCCTGGGCGTTCGATTTGGGCACAGAGCGCTGGCTCACCATCGATTTGATATGGCAATCGGATTGATCCTGGCACCCAATCGCTCTCCAAGAGGTACTCCTTAATGAGTCGTTTGCCTTGATTGGCCTTCACTGAAATTTGATAGCCCTGATCCTTGTGCTCGATCTTAGTGTTGTAAGAATCTTCACCGGCCATCACCACAAACTCTTGGGTGAGTTTCATTTCATGGCCAAGGAGTTGTCCTTCGAGTAATTTTGCTCTTTCGAGATAACGGCGATGCACAAAGGTTGCCAAGGCTGGCAAGCGATTAGGGTCGGCCGGTGTCACTGAATTAGCTTGAAAGCCTTTGGGAAACTCTTCAGCAATAAATCCTGTATTGAAGTTGCCCGATGTAAACCGAGGATGCTGCAAGAGTGCCGCTTGAAACTGGATATTCGAATGAATGCCTCGAATCACAAACTCGTTAAGAGCATTGCGCATTTTGCTCATCGCCTCTTCTCGATTGGCACCATGCGTAATTAACTTAGCAATCATCGAGTCGTAATACATGGGGATTTCGCCACCCTCATACACTCCTGTGTCGACTCGCACACCATTCTGTGGTGCGGGTGGTTGATACTTCACCAAGCGGCCGGTCGATGGCATGAAATTACGCAATGGGTCTTCGGCATTAATCCGGCACTCCATGGCCCAGCCCTTGCGGGCGATCTCACCTTGACCAAAGGCTAATTTCTCACCTGCTGCTACTCGGATCATTTGTTCAACGAGGTCTAAGCCAGTGATGCATTCTGTAACAGGGTGCTCTACCTGGAGTCGTGTGTTCATCTCGAGGAAGTAAAAAGATTTATCTTTACCCACCACAAACTCAACAGTTCCTGCCGATTGATAGTGCACAGCCTTCGCTAATGCAACCGCCTGCTCTCCCATTGCTTTACGGGTCACATCATCTAGAAATGGGGATGGCGCTTCTTCGATTACCTTTTGATGACGACGCTGAATCGAGCACTCGCGTTCCCACAGATACACGGTATTGCCATGTGCATCACCGAGCACCTGTATCTCAATATGCCGTGGCTCTTCAACAAATTTCTCAATGAAGACACGATCGTCACCAAAGCTATTACGCGCTTCGTTCTTGCAGGCCACAAATCCTTCGGCAG
>JACCEB012189161.1_pt1 | contig 22338 bp, 20 predicted proteins | sample 7454761 | NCBI WGS metagenome assembly JACCEB01 (sample SAMN15323454, study PRJNA562643) | freshwater metagenome | isolation source: river surface water | place: USA:Blue River Watershed | collected 2017-08-18 | reverse complement strand
TGATCTCTCTATTTTTTCCTTCATTCAATCTAAATTCTAACCACGTCTTATTTGGAAGCTGCTCGATCACGCGAACAGACTTTGGCTTCATAAGACCATCTTCTGTCATGACCCCTCTTTTAATTTTAGCAAGGAGTCCTTCATTCACGTGACCAAAGACTTTCACTTCATACACTTTTTCAACTTCATATTTCGGGTGCATGATCATGTTCGCAAGATCACCATCGTTGGTTAGAATCAATAGACCTTCAGATAGGTAATCAAGTCTTCCCACTGGGAAAATTCTTTGATTAACACCATAAATGAGATCCATCACCGTTGGACGACCTTCAGGGTCAGATAGAGTCGTCATATAAGCTCTTGGCTTATTTAAAACGACATAAACCTTATCAACTGCAGATGGCTCTAAAGCGACACCATCAACCATCACAAGATCAGTCGCCGGATTAACTTTCGTCCCAAGTTCAGTGACGACTTTACTATTCACAGACACGCGGCCATCTAAGATATAGCCTTCAGCTTTTCTTCTTGATGTTACTCCACAATCTGCGATGAATTTTTGTAAACGGATAGAGACGTCTTGATTCGACTTCATTCGAGCTCCTATCTGCCTCCCGGCAGTTAAATATGGTTTAAGAGAAAGAGGGCGATACCTATAAAGGCGTTATTCGCCCTCAGTCTCTAATGTGGGTACAGATACTTCGTTTAAGAACGAGAGGTCAAGATCAAAGTCTTTCCCTTTCATAATGGCCTCATCGATGGAGAGGTCTAAGTTGTCGATATTTGGATCGACATTAAATTCCATTTCACCATCAACAAGTTTTTCACCAGTTAATTGTTCAAAAGCAAAATCCAGGGCCTTCTCAAGCTCGAGGGCCTCATTCGCAAGATCCCCATATTGGGCCTTAGCTTCAAGGGCATCAACTTCTGCTATATCTTGAGCGCGGATCGCCTCAAATTCTTCATCAATTTCTGGAGCATTAAAAATCACATCATTGATCGATACATCGATAACTTTTGGTTCCACAACATTCATAAGAGTCTCTGAACTGATGGCGGCCATATTTTGACGAAGAGATTCTTCGCGGTTAACAAAGTCTTCTAAGATATCAAAAGCAGATTTACGAACCACTGACTCTCCATCAGTTTTCTTTTTATCTTCTGACTTAAGAAGCATCGTAAAATTAGTTTCTGAAGCGATACTCTGTATGCTTTCTGAAAGTTGATCAAGCTCTTCCGTCTCATCAACACTAAACTTTTTAGAACTATCACTACGGAAAACAACAGACTTAATATCCGCGATTGTGCCGATGGTGTTCTTAGTCGCCATTTCTTCTAGCTCATACTCAGGTGGTAGGGCCGAAATATCTGCGAGGTTAAAGACCTCTAAAAACTCTTCCGTCGTGCCAAAGAGTGATGGTCGTCCGAGTTCTTCTGAACGACCAGTGATTTTCACTAATCGCTTATCCATAAGAGCACGGATAATATGAGAGGAATCAACTCCTCTTATTTTCTCTACTTCAGTTTTAGAAACCGGCTGCTTGTAGGCAATAATCGCCAGCACTTCAAGAGCTGTCGGTGTTAAAACGAGAGAGTTAATTTTAAAGAGATTTTGGACGAATTTAGAGTACGTCGCTTTAGTGCGGAATTGATACCCTTCAGCGACTTCAACAAGACGGATCCCGTGGTGCTTTTCCTCGTAACCCAATTGAAGTTTTTGGAGAGATTCATGAATCACACGTAGAGGTAGCTCATTATCAATTTGCGCTTTAATTTTTTGGATCGAGATCGGGCGATCAGACATGAAAATGATCGTCTCAATTGAACCGCAAAGCGTATCTGGATTAAGACCAGTGCGGGCCTGCCAAAGCATATCTTCTTGGGCCTTATCATCGTAATGATTTAATTCAAGTGAAAATTCTTTAGTAACAGTTTCAGCTAAAACTTCTTCCACTTCTGTCGAAAGATCCCACTCATAGTTAATTTCATGATTCAAAGAATCCATAGCACTTCCTTATTGGATCGTAGCTTCTGCTGGAGCAGATGCCTTAGGAGTTGAACTTGCTTCACCTTCAGGTTCAAATCCATTCGCCGTTTCTGGGTCGAAGGAATCTAAACTCTCCTTCACCTCGATGTAAATGGACCCCTTGTCCTCATTCTGGAAGATTTGTAATTTTTTCAGACGGGCAAGCTCTAAAAGCGAGATAAATGTAATAACTTTATCAATAATTCCTGTTTCATTTTCATCTAAAAGCTTATCAAAGAGAGTAGTCTCTCCTTCTTTAAGCATCGACTTCAATCGAACGAGTTTCTCTTTAATAGAAAGTCGGTCACGCTTAACCACTGCGTATTTTTTCTTCTCACGACGAATCAGATCCATCATGGTTTCAGTTAATTGCTGAAGATCAATCGGAGTAAGAATGGAGTTCTCAATCGCTTTACGATCAATTTTTGGATGCACAAAAATCTCGTGCCCTTTTTTAGGGAGACCCCAGAGTCTCTGGCCCAAACGTTGAAACCTTTCAAGCTCCTCAAGACGCTTAATGAGGTCTCCACGAGTCTGGATCTCAAGACCCATTTCTCCGGCCGTAATTTTAATGAGGTTTTGATCCTGAGATTCATCAGCAACCGTTTGGGATTTCAAAGAGAGAAGTGTCGCGGCCATGAAAAGATATTCGCCGGCCACATCAAAATTTAAATCCTGCATCTTTTGCAAGTAATCTAAGTATTGATTCGTGATCGTTGTGAGATCCAGGTCCTGAATGCGCATTTCTTCTTTTTGAACTAAATGCAGAAGAAGTGCTAAAGGACCGTCGAAGCGATCAACTTTTACTAAGATTTCATTCTCAGTCATCCAATACCTCCGAATAGTCCAAGGAAAGCAAACATCAAATAATTCGCCATACTTTGAGCAGGCAATAAGACATAACCCAATGTATGGATCCCCATAAAACTGAGGGCCATCACAACGATAAAAATCACCGGCGTGTATTGAGCAAAACTCTCATACTTATAAAGGGCCCTTCCCTTTAAGAAGGAAGAAATCATCTTTGATCCGTCGAGCGGTGGGAGAGGAATTAAATTAAAAAAGGCGAGAATAAAATTAATAAAAACTGAGTACCGAAGCATTCTGATCGCGATCGTATAGAATCCCCAATCACTTGAAACTTGCGTGGCAATGATGGCCAATAAAGCCGCTGAAAGAGTTCCCAATATTAAATTTGAAAGAGGCCCAGCGAAACTTACCCAGAAAATTCCAGACCTAAAATTTTTGAAATTTCGTACATCAATTGGCACGGGTCTCGCCCACCCGATCATCGAAAAATTCGTGAAGGCCGCGAGAAGTGGAAAAAAGATGGTTCCCCACGGATCATAATGAGCAGCTGGATTGAGTGTCAGGCGTCCCTGATTTTTAGCCGTTGAATCTCCGAACTTATCGGCCATCCACGCATGGGCGGCTTCATGAGTGACAATGGCCAAAAGAAAACCCGGAAGTGATTCAGCTATGCTAAAAAGGATCGAGTTCAAATCATTCATGCATCATTCATATCAAATCGGGGCATATGACGCAATTTATAAGTTGAGTTTTTAACTCTACTACGCATCGCAAACTTACTAAAATTCCAATCGAGATTTTGGACAATCCTGATCTTGTCGCTCATAATAAATTATGGGTAATAAAACAAAAAAAGCTCAGGTCGTTCTAGCGGTTATTGACGAGGCTCGTCATTCATTTGAATTTTTACTTCTTCGAACTAATGAGCGCCGAGGCTCTTTTTGGCAAAATGTCACAGGAAAAATTGAAGATGGAGAAACGATCGAAGAAGGTGGGTTAAGGGAAGCGATTGAGGAAACCCATCTAGATATCACCCACATTGTCGACATGATGAATTTGGGGCTCTCCTTTGACTTTACCGATCAACGTGAAAGAAAAGTCCATGAGGAATGCTTCCTCATCATCCTTGATCAAAAATGGACCGTTAAACTTGATCCTCATGAGCATGAGGATTATCAATGGATTTCAATCAATGATATTCACCGTGATAGTGTGAAGTATCTTTCAAACTTCGAATCTCTTGAGAAGGCCTCCAATATCTTAAGACATTGGGGAGGCCGATGATTTTTTTGGCCTTCTTTTTTATTTCTCCACTTTTTGCAGCAGAAGATTTAACTGCCATCAATGAACTTGAGAATAAATTGCCAGACTTTACGATGGAAAAACAGTCTGATGAAGACATCAAATATCAAAGGCAGAATCGTCGCTTCACTCCTCCCTACTACATCATAACGTTGGATCAAATTAAAAATAGTTCGGTTCAGTATGGTGTTTTGAAGCCAGGAAGTTCCCTTCGGCATATTGAATCAAATGAAGTTCAAAAAAATGTAGAGATGAAGTATGTAAAATATTTCTCCATCGAAGATGAGAAAGGTTTTAAATATCTTCAAAATAAAGATGGCTCTGTAACCTGGAAAGTTCCTACTCGCTTTATTGATCCACTGAAAAATGAACTGGCCATGTATGTTCCACCGGATAAATACACCCCCGCACCAAAAAATATTGTCAGAACAATTTATGACAAGGATTTAAAAATTCTCCCTGAATTTAGTTTTTATGTTGGACTCGTTCAGGGGGGATTCATGAAAGATCTCTTTGAAGATAAGAGAGCTCTTACAGGAACCAGCAACCAATATGGCGTTCAGTTTTTTACGAATTGGAATCTCCCAGTGAAGGCCGGACTTGCGATTCATTACGAAAAAGCCTCCTATCCGCTTCAAGCTGGAGGGAATGTTTTTTACTCCTCCACTTCGTTTGGACCCCAACTAAAAACGAAAGATTTTGATTTTTTCGGTTCTCCTTTGCGATTTCAAACCCAGCTGAGAATTGGCCCGTTTGCTAAAGCGAATGCCGAAACTATTTACGGGAATGGCTCCTTTAAATTTAATTCGACCGATCTTCTCGTCTCAATGGAGCGCCCCTTTAAAAATGATTGGGGTGAATTTGTGTTGGGTTTTTATTCCCAATCTCAGTGGCTTAGTATCGTTGACCAAAAAGTGAATGTGAATTTAAAGGCCAGTAATGCCATCAACCAATCTTACGGGTTCTCCCTATCTCAGGTGTTTCAATGAAGACGTTAATTTTTTTCTTCATGGTTACGATTTCAAATGCCTTCGCCCTCGAGGCCGTCGTCACTGTTCTTGAAACACCTATTCTCCAAGAAAGAAGTTATGACGCCAAGGTCGTTCAATATTTAAGAAAGGGAGATGTTATTAAAATTCATCCTTCGATCGGAAACGATAGAAGAATGAATCAGTATGCTCCGAGTGAAGAAAAATTTAAGTTAGTTCAGGAAAAATTTAGAAATCATGCAGACTACAAGCAGGATCCTCTTTTTCGAGGCGAAGAAGAAAATACTTTCGGCATCGAAGACGAGTTCATTCCTGTTGTAGATCGCTTGGGAAATATTTCCTATGTGATTTCAAAGCATCTGTATGTTTATTTCGATGACGCTCGAGAATTAGAACAAACAATCAGTTCAAAAGATCCCACCGACTACAGACTCGAAGAACCGCTTCCCAAAGCTTATCCTCTTCCCTCAATCTCTGGTCTTCGAGGGCAGTTCCTACTGGGAATCACTCAACCTCAATTTGAAAGTTACGATTACCCGAATCAAGTGAGAACCAAGGGCTATACGAGTCCAGTGGACTTAAATTACACGCTCCTAAAACAAGCTCCAGGAAAATATGATCAGCGATTATTTATCGGGGGAACTTTAGGAGTGAGATACCACACCAATACTTATACTTTTTATGATTTTAGAACGTCAGAAGAGAAAGGTGTAAAAATTGGTCTTGGCCCAACCATTAGCTACGATGCCTTTAAGGGAGACAAAAACAGAATCAATCTCTCAGGTACTTTTATTCTGAACATTTTCGATCGACTTTACATCAATCAGTACTTAGGGAGTAATGTTGATGACCGTGAGTACGCAGGAAACTCCTTCCTTTCTAAGCTTGCTATCCAATACCACCGTAAAAACGTTATAGATGAGTTAGACTTCGTTTTAGGCACGTCCCTAGAGATAGGATCGGCAACAATTTTCCGGGCGAAAAATGCCGGAAAAAACCCAACTTGGTGGCAGAGTCGCGGAGATGATAAATTTACTACTAGGACAACATTCACGTTGGGTGGATACGCGGGCCTTCAGATTGCGTACTAAGACGATCGGGAATATTTGAAAAAAAAATTTTCACTTTTTTTTCAAGATGACTAAAGTTTTTACAAACCCATCCGAGAAGTTAATCAAATGGACTTGCAGGAAGTAAGTTCAACTGAAAAAACCATGGAGGGTTTATGACAACTTCGAAAAATTCTAAAAACACAACTTCAAAAACAAACACAGTAAAAAACAATGTAAAGGATGTTCTTTTCCAAAAAATCGGAAACACTTGGTTCATCTTTTCTGAAGTTAATAATGAAGTCGTTTATTCAGTGATGCCAAATGGAATGGATCCAAAATCTACGAAACTTGAACTTTATGAAATCATCGAAGAGCATATGACGAAAGTTGCTTCTCATAAGCGTCGTAACCCAGAAGCAGCTGCTTAATATTTTATGGGTGTGCCAAAGATTATTTGGGAAGCCAATAAACAAGATAAGACCCTCCAAGAAAAAAAATCCATTGAGGCGTTGATGAAACGCCTCAATGAAATGATTCAAAATGATCCTAAATTGGCCAAGAAAGCGGCCCTGATCCTCGAAGAGTGGATGAAGAAAAAACCTAAGCCTTAAACTGATTTACTTTTTCTATGACGTAATCAATTTCTTCCTGCTTCATGTAAGCGAAACATGGAAGATTGATAATTGATTTCGCAATCCATTCAGCATGACCGTGAGAAATTTTTCCACCTAAATGTGCAGCTGCTCCAGGTTGAGCACTCATCGCTCCTGGATAAACTGTGCCATAACCAATATCATTTGCTTTTAAGTATTCAATAAAAGCTGGGCGAGTTTCTGGAGTCATGATGGCAACAGAAAGATAGCCATTTTCCCAAACATCACTATGAGGAGCGATAAATTTTAGCGCAGGATTTTTAATTTTTTCTCGATACTGTTTACACACTACACGACGAGACTCAAGTCTCGCGTCCAAGTGTTTTAAAGATTCCACCATGAAGTTTGCTTCATAAGCACCAAGGCGAGAATTCCAACCAATCAGACCGTGGTCATAGTGACCAGTTCGGCCATGGTTCAATAAAATTTTAGCGGTATCTGCTATTTTTTGATCTGTAGAAAAAATCCCACCGGCATCTCCGCATGCCCCAAGAACTTTAGCTGGATAAAAACTTGTCGTCGCGACATGTGCATTTGTAAATAAACTTTCTCCCTTAATTTTTACACCCACAGCTTGAGCGCAATCTTCAATAAGGAGCACACCTTTTTCTTTACAATATTTTCTAATCTCATTTGTTTCAGGACAGGCCCAACCATAAAGATGCACAAGTAGAATCGCCTTCGGATGAAACTTCTCTACTCCCTCTTTTACTGAAGCAAGTGTGAGATGAAGAGTCTCTTTAGAAACGTCAATCGTGTAAGGAACTGCACCAACATTGACAACAGACTCAAACGTCGCCCAAAAAGTCATATCAGGAAGAAGTACTTTATCATTCTTTTCAACTCCAGCAGCGCGAAGGGCCACTTGAATCGCATCAGTTCCATTGGCACAACCAAGAGCGAAAGAAGTTTTTGTATAGTCTTTTATGGCAGATTCAAATTGGCCAACAATCGGGCCACCAACAAAATGTCCATTCTTTATAAGCTCAGTCGTTTTCGTAGTTACAGTTTCAAAAAAATTATTTTCGAAGCGAAGGATATCAATGAAGGGTACTTTCATTCTGGTTTCTCTCTGGAAAAATGGTTTTTGTGAAGTGTACTTAAGTTTGAACTTTACGTCGAGAAAAGGAAATTTAAGGCACGGCATCATTAATGAACAAAAAATGGACTTCCTCTTTTGCCCTTGTCCGACTATCGCCATCAATCATTCCTGACTTTACAAACGCTTAACCGTTTTCCGAGTGAAAAAGTCGTGTTTATTTTTCTTTAAAAGACGGAAAAAAATTCCTCAGGTTCTTAAAAAGCCCACCGAAAAGCTTGGTCAACAAGGCTTCATCATGGTGGTGAGGCATAAAAACACAAAATGGCATGGTTGCCTAATGATGGAAATTGAACACTCCATCATCTGACTGGGAGGTTGGAATGAAATTAACCGGAGGGTAGTCTATGGGTTTCAGAATTAACACGAACGTTGCATCACTTCAGGCGCAAACGTCTTTGAACAAGGTGACAAAAGAGTCACAAGAAAGTTTCTCGAAACTTTCATCTGGTTCAAGGATTACAAAGGCCGCAGACGATGCAGCTGGATTAGGGATCTCGGAAAAATTAAAAGCTGAGATCAGGTCAACTCAACAGGCCAGCAGAAACGCGAATGATGGTATTTCAATGGTTCAAGTAGCGGAAGGTGGATTGAACGAAACTTCAAACATCCTAGTACGTATGCGCGAACTTGCCATCCAATCGGCTTCTGATACTGTGGGTGACTCGGAAAGAGGAATGGCAAACTTGGAATATCAACAGTTGAAGTCAGAAATGGAACGTATTTCTCAGGTGACTGAGTTTAACGGTAAAAAACTTCTGAACGGAGACGCTGATAAATACGAGTTCCAAGTTGGTACAAAAGGTGACGAGTTTGAAAACCGTATTGCCTTTGAAGCAGGCCAACTGAACTCTGGTATTGAATCGCTTGGTGTAGGTTCTCTAGAAATCGCTTCTAAAGATGGCGCACAAGGTTCCCTTGAAGCCGTTGATACCGCGATCGATAGAGTTTCGGGTCAGCGCGCTGTTCTTGGTTCACTCCAAAACAGATTAGTGTCGACAACGAATAACTTACAGACATCGGTTGAAAACATGAGTGCTGCAAATAGCCGTATCCGTGATGTTGACTATGCTGAGGAAACTGCTAAGCAAGCTCGTAACCAGATCATTTCTTCTGCCGGTACTTCGGTACTTGCTCAGGCGAACATGAGCTCTCAAGCTGCTCTTAAATTGATCGGCTAATCCGTTAGAATCTGACAAACTACGGCCTTCCCGAAAGGGAAGGCCTTTTTTTTGGTTTACTGCATTGTGTTTTTTTGTTACTTCCCCTACCTATGACAAGCGAAAAATTAAAAAAAACCATCGACGACAATTTTGTCTATCGTGCTGATTTTAAATACACTCACGACAACCCTTATCACGATAAACTTGAAGTTTTTGATACCTTCGTTCTTAGAGATGAAGAAGCAGAAAATAATGTCGGTAAATGGAATCAGTTATTCAAAAATGACAAACCCATAGAGGTTGAGATTGGAACTGGTTACGGCGAATTCATGATGGAGTACTGTCAGAAATATCCGGACGTCAATTTTATTGGTCTAGATCATCGCTTTAAAAGAAGTTTTAGCGTTGCTAAGAAATTAGATAAACTCGAACATAAAAACTTCCGATATCTTCGGGCCCGCGGAGAGAGATTAGAATTTATGTTTGACGCCAATGAAGTACAGTCTATTTTTTATTTTTTTCCAGACCCGTGGCCCAAGACACGTCATCATAAAAAAAGATTATTTCAAAAACCTTTTTTAAATGCTTGTCACAAAGTTTTAAAACCGGGTGGAACTCTTTTTGTAAAAACCGATCATGACGGATATTTTGAGTGGATGCTTAAGCACCTTGAGGGAGATAACCGCTTTGAAGTTCTTCTTACTTCAAAAGATTTAAGAAAAGAGTTTCCGGAACATTTTCTCTCGCAATTTACGACGAAATTTGAAAAAATATTTTTATCTCAAGGGACTTTAATCAAGTCTTTAGTTCTAAGAAAGATTTGAAGGAAAAACTGTGGCATACGAGCAACTAAAAGAGCGGATTAAAGAATCGCCAGTCTCGTTGGTCATTAGTAACTTTATTAGTTTAAATAAAAAAGGCTCAAATCTTGAGGCCCTTTGTCCCTTTCATCCAGATACAAAACCTTCTTTGAAAGTGAATGACTCCAAAGGCATGTACAAATGCTTTGTCTGCGGAGCTGGCGGAGACGCCATCACTTTTGTCATGAATTTTAAGCGCCTGGAATTTGTTGAAGCTTTAAAGGAAATTTCTAGTATTCTGGGCCTTCCATTTGAGGATCAAAAAGAGAAGAAAAAAAATCCTAAATTAGACATGGCCGAAAGAGTACTCAATGTCTCGGTCAAGATTTATAAAAAAGTTGCTGCTCAAAAACCTCTTCCCTATGTGGAATTTTTAGAGAAAAGAAAATTGAGTGAGGAGACAGTCGAAAAATGGCAAATCGGTTACGCTCCTGGGAATAATGCTCTCTTTCACTACCTCGATAGTCTCCCTACTGCCGATGGAAATTTGGCCCGTTCGGTCGCAAAAGAAATTGGTATTATTCGCTATAATGAAAATCGTGACTCTCATTATGATTTTTATCGTGACCGCGTGATGTTTCCCATTCATGATCACTCAGGTCTTATCCGTGGTTATAGCTCCAGGGCCGTTCTTCCTGATCAAAATCCAAAATATCTCAATTCTGGTGAGTCGTTTGCTTTCAACAAGGGTTCCATTCTTTTTGGATTTTATTTTGGAAAAAATGCCATCAGGCAAAACGATCAAGTGATTATTGTTGAAGGAAATATGGATGTGATCATGATGCATCAGTTTGGCTTTCTTCAAACTGTTGGCACCATGGGTACAGCACTCTCTGATCAATCCGTGAGACTTCTCTCCAACATGACAAAAAATATTTTTCTTGGCATGGACTCAGATGCCGCTGGTAAAAAAGCGATGCAAAGAATTAACGCTGATTTTTTAATCATGGGCGTTCTTCCAAAATTTCTAAGCTTCGATCCCCACAAAGACCCCGATGAGTTTCTCCTGAATGAAGGAAGACTCTCCCTGATTGAGAGACTTGAGAAGGCGCCCATTTATCTGGATGTCCTGATCCAGGAAGTTTTTCCAGAAAAAATTCCAGAAAATACTGATCTTAAGTTGGCCACACTGCACAAGGTATTTGATCTCCTTGCTCCACTGAAAGAACATCTTTCTGCTACAGAGCGAATCATCAATGCGGCCAAAACATTGGGACTAAGAAGTGATCCTGCCACTATTTTAGAGAGCTATAAAGAATTTCTAAGTCATCAAAAAGAAAAGACTCATCACCGAGAAGAAAGACCAAAACTAGAGGAAGTCGAACAAAAATTAGAACAATCTCTAGAAGAGGCCCGAAACTTGCAAGAACTTACAATGGCGTCTGCTCCCCGACCACTGACCAAAAGTGAGCGGCTTGTGATGAGGGAAATTCTTTGTCATCCCGAGTTCTTGACGCACCTAAAGGTTGATGAATTTCTTGCCACGATTGGGCATCCTGAGGTAAAAAAACTAATTCACTGGCTCGTTAAAATTTATTTGGAAATCGATGACGCTGAATATGTCTCCATCGTTCAGGATGAAATCCAGTACGGAGGATATAGTAAAGAGTTAGTCGATTTGGGAACAGAGGCCCTGTTTAACAACGGAAATAAATATAACGAGAAAGTCATTGGCCGATTGCTCAAGGACTACCAGTTAATGCTGAAGATGGATGAACTAAGAATTCGACGAAAAGATCTCGTTGAAAAACAGAAGACCTCACCAACTCAGCAAGAAGTTGATTTAATTTTGAGTGAAATCTCAAAACTGGATAAAGAGATTTTAAGTCTCAAAAATACAGTGCCCTAAGTTTTAGGAGATACTATGTCATTAGTTGTTGCCTTTTTAAATTCTCGAGAATTTTCTCGTCTCGTGATGAAAGGAAAGGATCAAACCTTTCTAACTCCGGAAGAAATCAATGATGCTATTCCTGCGAATATCGTAGATCCAGCTTCCATTGACCAAATCATGGAAAAAATTGAGGAAGCAAGAATTCAGGTGAAATCCCCTGAACTTGAAGAAGAAGAATCTGAGAAAGCAAATACTGAAGTTGCTGAAGATCCTCTAACAGTGGATGAGGAAGCTGAGTTACGTGCCTCTTCCAGTGATCCAGTTAAACTTTATCTAAAGAAAATGGGGTCAGTGGCGCTCCTTACTCGTGAAGGCGAAGTTAAAATCGCAAAAGAAATCGAGGAAGGTGAAAAAGAAATCGTTCTTTCTTGTCTTAAGTCAAAACATGCTCTTGAAGAGATCGTAAAACTTAAGAATAAAGTGGTTCAAGCTGAAGAGCAAAATGAATACGTTAAAGACCTCGTTCGTGGTCTTGACGATGAATCAACTGAAAAGGAAATTCACGATACTCGCGACAGAATTTTTGCTGTCGTTGAGCACGTCAAAGATCTTCTTTCTAAAATCGTGAACGAAGACGGAACATTAAAGAAGCTCGATAAAGAAGAGCAAAAAATGATGGATAAAGTTGGTGAGGAACTTGTGGACCTTACTTTTAACCGTAAGATCATCAACTCTTTTACTGAGCCAGTAAAATCTTACTACCTTCAATTCCGTGAACTTTATGAGCAGCAAGAGCGTATCTATAAGTTTCTTGAAGTGAATGATGATGACGGATACAAAGTTCTTTATGACCGTTTAATGGAAGATGATTCCTTTAAGCGTGAATTGGCCCGAAACCTTTTCACAACAGATGCAAAGATCGAGCAGATGATTAGAACTCAAGAAGATATCCTTCGTAAGCTTCGTCGTCTCGCGATCGATGCAGGTATGGCGTTTGAAGATATTCAATCCGTTTATAACATTATTGTGACTGGTGAGGAAAAAGCCGATAAAGCTAAGTCGCAACTTGTGGAAGCAAACCTTCGTCTTGTGGTTTCCATCTCTAAAAAATACACGAACCGCGGTCTTCAATTCTTGGATTTAATCCAAGAAGGAAACATCGGTCTTATGAAAGCTGTGGATAAATTCGAGTACCGTCGTGGATATAAGTTTTCAACTTATGCCACTTGGTGGATTCGTCAGGCGATCACTCGTGCTATTGCTGACCAAGGTCGTACAATCCGTATTCCTGTTCACATGATCGAAACAATCAATAAGCTTGCTCGTACTTCAAGACAACTCATTCAGGAACTTGGTCGTGAACCTACCCCTGAAGAAATTGCCGAAAAGATGGAGCTCTCGGTTGATAAGGTGAAGAAAGTCTTCAAAATCTCAAAAGAGCCAATCTCTCTTGAAACACCAATTGGTGAAGAAGAAGATTCATCTTTAGGAGACTTTATCGAAGATAAGAAGATCATTTCTCCAGCTGATGCTGTGATGAGTGTGACTCTCTCCGAGCAGACTCGTTCTGTCCTTTCAACCCTCACTCCAAGAGAAGAAAAAGTTCTTCGTATGCGTTTTGGAATCGGGGAAAAATCGGATCACACACTTGAAGAAGTGGGTCAGGATTTCTTTGTGACACGTGAGCGTATTCGTCAGATTGAGGCGAAAGCTCTTCGTAAGTTACGGCACCCATCACGTGCGAAGCTTTTAAAATCTTATTTAGATAACTAAAAAATGGCCCCTTAAAGGGGCCTTTTTTTTGCCGACAAATTTTCTTCACCAAAATTTCAATTCTATTTAACTGCCAATTTTAGAAAAACTCTCTATACTATTCTTTTGGAAAAGAAGACGAGATGGAATATACGAATAATGCAAATTCACTGAATGATTTACTGGATAAAAACTTCCAGCCAAATACCTTATTTCAAGCGCGAAAAATGGTTGAGCAAGGAAGAGTTTCACTTTCCTTTATGAAAGGATCCTTTGAAACCTATCTTATTATTTCAGGAATTATTGCTGAGAATAATACAAATTACGAATCCAAGATCAGTTTTAAGAGAATTGAAGGCGAAGATAAACTATCCACAAATTGTACGTGTATCCTCCCTCAACCTTGCCACCATAATGGCAGTCTTCTCGTTAAATTTATGGATCTTCAAAGTAAACAAGGTGAGATCAAGGGAAATCCCATCTCCCTCAGTTTACTTTCTCAAGAAGGCGTTCATGTCGAGAGATATGGAACTCTTCTAAAGGGCGCACCTCAAATTCCGGGTGCCAAGATGAACTCCACCTTTAGCTCTCTTCAGTACACGCTAACGAATAGAAAAGTGGTGAACTTCCCTGCTCCATCAAAATGGAAGGGTAAACTCATTATCAATATCATCAAGGCCTCTGAGTTAGAAGAATACAAAGACGTGATCTATATTGATGAGAAACATACTTATCAGTTTCAGTGGCAGAATGAAGAAGAGATCACGAAAGAAGTTTCTATTTTTGATGTTCTTTACCTTTATAACTGGAAAACAGGAGAGGCCTTTGATCAACCGAATGATCTAAGGGAGCTTGTTTCAAAACTTAAGCTCATTGATACTATAGGCGACATTCAGGACTTTATCCGTTTGTTCTTACCTCTTAGAGATAAAGGTGTTGCTGAGCTTTATATTGAGGGTGAGGCCTGGGAAAGTTTTCCCGTTGAAGATATGGAGTATCGATTTTCGATTAATCCTTCTCCAAGAAAGAGCTTCTTAAATCTTGAATTAGAACTTTTTACTCAAGATCAAAAACTCGTCCCGATGCCCTCTCCTTTTCTTTTGTTTGTGAGTGAACAAGGTTGGGCGGGAAGTTTTCGAACTAAAAATGATGCTCTGACTTTTTTAAAGACACTGATAGAAGACTTTGAAAGAGAAACATTTTTTCATAAAAAGTATCTTCACTCGGCCTCTAAGAAGGCCATCATGAATGAGTGGATTACACTTATTATGAATGATGGAGAGCTCCCCTTCTTTGATCCTACTTTTAAAAAAGTTTTTATGCTTAAGACGAAAGTCTTCAGGAAAGTCTTTACAGCTTTCTTAGATAGTTTTGGAGAACTTGGTTTTAAAACATCTTTCTACTTTAAAGATGAAAGAAAGATCATTTTTCAAATCCCAAAGAATAATCTTTTAGAAGGGGTTGCCAATTTTTACCAGGAACTCACTCCTTTAAAGATTCCTATCTTTTACGATCAACAGCAAATCAGAACTTGGAAGAGTTCTATTCGTTTTGAAAGAAATAAAGAAAAACTTGATTGGTTCCAGATGGATCTTATCGTGAGTGATGATGATCTTGATGTGATTAAGAATGCGGAATTAACGGATAACTTTCTTCTTTCAAGTAAGGGCCTTGTTCTTCTCTCCGATGAACAGAAGGATCTTTTGCGTTTCATGAAACGCTACACGAAGTTTGAGGGAGAGAAGAAAGAGCAATCCAAGGGTCTATCGCGCTTTGGTTTGTTTCTCCAGAGATCCCGTATTTTTGAACTCTTTGAATTAAAGCGCCTCGGTATTGAAGGGGCCCTCACTCCTGAAGAAGAATTATTCTGCGAAAAAATTATGACCATGGAGGATATGCCTCAGTACGAGGTTGATCCTCGTTATAAAGAGATTGCAAGACCCTACCAGATTGGAGGCTATAATTGGCTTCGTTTTTTATATGAACATCAATTTGGAGCGTGCCTTGCGGATGACATGGGTCTAGGGAAAACTCTCCAGACCATCATGCTTCTTCAGACACTTAAAACTAAAGTTAAAAAAATTCTCATTATTTGTCCTGTGAGTATTCTTTATAACTGGAAAAATGAATTAGAAAAATTCTCTGATCTCACCTACTCCATTTACTACGGAGATGAGAGAGAATTTAAAACTGATGCTCAAGTTGTTTTGACTTCTTATGGACTTATGAAAAAAGAATCTTTCTCAACCTTAGGAGAGGAAGAATTTGATATCCTTATTTTTGATGAAGTTCAGCACTTAAAAAATATTCGCTCTTTAGGAGCAAACGCTGCCCGCCAACTAAAAGCGAAATTCAGAATTTGCCTTACTGGTACACCTGTCGAAAACGATCTTTCTGAATTTTATAACATCATGGATCTTTGTGTTCCTGGTGTTTGGGGTGATTTAGGAATCGTAAGATCAACATCCAAAAATAAGAACCGTCTTCTCGCGCGAAGAACGGTGAAGCCATTTATTTTAAGACGAACAAAAGATCAGGTCTTAAAAGAGTTACCTGAAAAAATTGAAAATCACGTCTTCCTTGATTTCTCTCCAGAAGAAAGAGAGTTTTATCAGCAAAAACTTAATGCTATTCGCTCCAATATGCTGGCCCCAGGGGCGAAGCGCTATGGAGAGGTTTTAAAATCACTCCTAGAGATGAGGCAACTTTGTCTTTGGCAAAAGCAGCCTCAGCTTCAATCAACGAAGATTGATTTTTTAATGGAAAATCTTGAGCAACTCGTAACCGAGGGCCACAAGACACTCGTCTTCTCTCAGTTTACGACTTATCTCGATATGATTGAAAATAAGATCAAGGTTGCTGGCTGGAAGATGGCGCGGATTGATGGTTCTCAAACGATCAAGAAACGTGGTGAGCAAGTGGAGCTGTTTCAAAATGGGGACGCTCAAATCTTTCTTATCTCACTTAAGGCCGGGGGATTTGGATTAAACCTCACGGCGGCTAGTTACATTTTCCTCATGGACCCATGGTGGAATCCGGCCGTTGAAAGACAGGCGATTGACCGAGCTCACCGAATCGGCCAGGAAAATAAACTCACTGTTTACCGGCCCATCATTAAAGAATCTGTGGAAGAAAAAGTTCTTGTTCTTCAGCAAAGTAAACGTGAACTCTTCCGTGATCTTATGGCGGAAGACGATGACGAGTACTTCAGTGGAAAACTAAATATGGAAGATTTCCAACACCTCTTGAGCTAAAGGAAGTTCTGGTATGAAAGATCAATCAACCGATATCTTTAGTAAAATTCCTGAAATGAATCATGATGAACCTATTCTAGAAACCTCTCACGAAGAGTTTGATAAAATTATTCATAACAGACGTTCAGTTCGCGTTTATACCAACGAGAAAGTTCCCCAAGAAATCATGGAGAAAGTTTTAGAATGGGGAATCATGGCCCCAAATTCATCAAACCTTCAGCCTTGGGAGTTTTACTGGGTTCAAGATCCAAAAAAGAAAGCAGAAATTGTAAATGCTTGCTTTAACCAACCAGCAGCCAGAACCGCCCAAGAAATTATTGTGTGTGTCGCTCGGTTAGATAAATGGAAAGAGATTCGTATTGAGATGCTCAATCTTTTAAATAAAAATGAAAAAACGCCAGCGGCGGGGAAGGCCTATTATCAAAAACTCGTCCCGATGGTTTACAATCAGGGGCCACTGAGTCTTTTTGGATATAGTAAAAAAATCTTCGCCTCTATTGCTGGATTATTTCGACCCGTTCCTAGGGAGCCCATGTCTCGCTCGGATATGAGAGTTTGGGCAGTGAAATCAACCGCCCTTGGGTGCCAGAATATCATGATGGGTTTTTCTGCTTTTGGTTTTGATACTTGTCCGATGGAAGGGCTTGATTCCTCGCGAGTGAAAAAGACCTTGGGCCTCGGACGAAACGCTGAAATCGTGATGGCGATCAGTGTGGGTAAACGTGACAAGAAAGGGGTCTATGGGCCTCGGATCAGGATGCCCAAGGAAAAATTCATTAAAAAAATCTAGGGCCTTTATGAAAATGATTTTCGTTTTACTTTTTTCACTTTCGGTCTTCGCAGAAGAATTTAAGATGGAAACTCTTTTAACCAAAAAAGATGTTATCTGGGGATTTGATTTTTTATCAGACGGTAAAGTCATCTTCACTGAAAGAATGGGAAAGCTCTCTCTCTTTGATCCAGTTACAAAAAAAGTGACTCCAGTGTTGGGAGTTCCCAACGTTTATGCCTATGCGCAAGCGGGTCTATTGGATGTGAGAGTTCATCCCACCAATGGCTTCATCTACCTCACCTACGCTGAACCTAAAGCAAAAGATCAATCAGCGACGGTTCTTTCTCGATTTAAACTAAAAGAAAATAAGATCACTGAGTTTAAAAAACTATTTGAAGCGAATGCGAACGCTAATCCCTATCACTATGGCTCTCGGATTGAGTTTTTAGAGGGGAAAGTCTTTATCACCTCAGGGGAGAGAGGCGATCGCCCCGCGGTTCAGCTGTCAAATAACTACTTTGGTAAAGTCGTTCGTATGAATGAAGACGGATCGAGTCCAGAGATCTGGAGTCGCGGTCATCGAAGTCCCCAAGGCCTAACCTTAAGACCTGGGACAAAAGAACTTTGGGAAGCTGAGATGGGACCGCAAGGTGGGGATGAAATTAATCTCATTAAAAAAGACGCCAACTACGGTTGGGCGGTTGTGACTTATGGAAAGGAATATGAAGGTCCAAAAATTGGAGAAGGGACAAAAAAAGCTGGGATGGAAGATCCTCTTCTCTATTGGGTTCCTTCGATTTCTCCATCTGGAATTACTTTTTGGAAAAATGATCTCTGGATGGGAACACTCTCCGGAGAACACCTTCGGCAAATAAAACTTGATGGATCTAAAGTGATCTCTCAAAAAGTACACTTTAAAAGTCTTGCTTGGCGATATCGAAACGTGCGAGTGGGTCCCGATCAGCATCTCTGGTTTTCAACAGATGAAGGAAGAATCGGAAAAATCATTCCTACGAAATAGTCGCGAGAACTTTTTTCACATCAATATCTAGTGAACACTTATAGTGCCCTAACGGACAACTCTTGTGCCCATGAAGCCCACAGGGACGACACGAAAGAGTATTTCCCACATCTACCACAACAGAATCCTCAGCAAGGGGCGTGTAACCAAAAGCAGGCACCGTTGAGCAAAAGATTGCTGTGGTTTTTGCGTTCACACAACTTGCTAGGTGAAGAGGTGCTGAATCATTTACAAAAACTCTTTTGGCGTTTTTCATAAGGGCCGCAGAATCAAGTAAACTTAAGGCCCCGCAGAGATTCTCTGTCTGTGGAAGATCTTTACGAATACGATCGCATAATTCTTTATCGGAGGGGGCCCCAATAAAATACACCTTCCCCATGTGAGTAAGATGAGTCGTGAGCTCCCGAAACTTCTCCTCACTCCACGCCTTCGTGAACCATACAGACGCTGGCGCCATCACGAAATAAGGTTCATTCACATAAGAAGACACCTTGAGAAAATTTTTCTCCTGGAGAGGAAGTTCTGGTTTGTAAATTTTGGAGTTATCCACAATTTTAAATCCAGGGAGGAGTTCTAAATTTCTCTGAACTTCATGCCACCCTCTGGGATCTGGGATTTGGTGATTAATTTTTCTGGTATAAAAAAAGCTTAGAGGGTTTTGTTGAAACCCAACCTTCACTGGGGACTTCATGAGGGCCGTCACAAGCCCAGAGTTAAAGTGACGATGAAGATTAAAGACCATATCAAACTTAATCTTTCTAAGCTCCAGAATGAGTTTAAAGAGATTTTTTGTTTTTCCGTTTTCTTTACTCCAAACCCAAGTTTTCTCAATTGTCGGAAGACCCTGAATGACCGATTCATTCCCCTTCCTAAGGAAGAAATGAATCTTGGAGTTGGGGTACTGGTCTTTGACGGCACGTGCAAAGTGGCTCGCAAGGATCGTGTCCCCTATGAAAGCGGTCTGGATGATAAGAATTGTTTTAGACGAGGCGTCATTCATAAGCTAAAATCATTGTATTAAAACTATGCAAAAAATCACAGCGATTATTCCGACATTCAACGAAGAAGTTAACATCAAGGCCGCTATTGAGTCGGTTCTTTGGTGTGATGAAGTGATTGTGGTGGACTCTTTTTCAACAGATAAAACCGTTGAGATCGTAAAATCCTTCCCACAAGTGCGCCTTCTTCAGCATGAATACGAACACTCGGCGGCCCAAAAAAACTGGACCATTCCCCAGGCCAGTCATCCGTGGATTTTTCTTTTGGATGCGGACGAGAGACCAACTCCAGAACTCGTAAAAGAGATTAAAGAGCTCGTGAAGAATGGCACCGATTACTCTGGTTTTTGGATCTACAGAAGAAATAACTTCATGGGAAAAAGAATTGATTTCTCCGGCTGGCAGTCGGATAAAGTCATTCGTTTATTTAAGCGTGATGAGTGTAAATATCAAAATAAGCATGTTCACGCTGAGATTGAGTCAAAAGGGAAAATCAGTATCCTAAGCCACAAGCTCATTCACTATACTTATAAAGATGTTACTTCCTACTTAAAGAAGGCCGATCGCTACACCACTTGGGGTGCCCTTGATCGCTTTCATAAATTTCAAAAATCTGGACGCCGTATTGGTCTTCTTTATCTCTTTTTTAGACCCTTGGGACGATTCGTCCGTCATTATATCTGGCGCCTGGGATTTCTTGATGGAACTCACGGATTTGTGGTGTCAGCACTCGCGGCCTACAACGTTTTTATCCGAGCAGTTAAAATCTGGAGACTTCAAAACGGTGAGAAGATCGAAGATCCGTTTAAAAAATAAAATCGAGAATCTGTCTGTAGAAAAAACAGAAGAGAGTGACTTTAGTTCCCATTAAGACGAAGGTAGCGATTTGTGCTGCACTTTTCATGGGCCAGAGTATGCACTTTTCTTTCTTTACAGTGGTGGAAAAGTACCAAAGTTGGTAATAATTACCTAAATTTTAAAGGTGTAAGCTCATGAAAATTCAATTAGTCATTGATTCCACAACCCTCGATATGACAGAGGCCCAAGTTAGGGCGTTTTTTTTAGGAATCCTTTGCGCCGAAAAGCCCCTTCCTTTTCCTAAAGCCTTAAATGAAATTCTTTCTGAAACACCTGAGGCGCGAGCGATTTTAGAAGAACCTTTTAAAACAGTTTGGAATGAGCTTCAATCCAACCTAAAAACGGAACTCCTAAATCTCTTACCGAAAGAAAAAAATCTGTCCTTATTTCTTGAGCTATCTAAAGAGATCTTGGATTTTTTTCTTACGGGCATGAGTCTTTCAGGAACTCACTCAGAAAAATGTGAAAATGAAGATTTTAGAGAATTTATTAATGTCTTAGAAGATCTCGTTGAAGATATTGAAGATTACCTAGCAGATGACGATGCGGACGAAGAAGATGGTACTGATGTTAAGGAATTTCTTTTAGATGTTTGGGAAGAATTTGCATTAACTAAGTAACGAGATTTAAAATTTTCTCTTTGTAGGAATACTTCAATTCCGGATGCTCGAGACTAAAAATCTTAAGCCCATTATTTCTGAGTTTACAGGCCGGGCACTTGAGACACCCTTCCTTCTCTATCCCTTCATAACAAGTGACAGTTGTTTCTAAAAGATAATCTAGGACTCCTAACTTGTGGCCAAGCTCCATAGTTTCTTTTTTATTCATCTTAACAATTGGAGTTCTGATTTCAAAATTCTGATCATTAAAATCCAACCGAAGAGCCGTTTGAATGATATCCATATAGGTCCGTGAGCAATCTCTGTAACCAGAATTTGCTTCTTCTAATTCCATCACTCCCATATAAATGCATTTTGCTCCCAAAGAATGAGCATGAATCGAAGCAAGTCTTGCCATGAGACCATTGCGTCCCACAACGAGAGTATTTGGGGCCTCGCCAGAATGGTGTTCAATTTTTTTGGAGTTTCCAATAAGAGCTGACTCCGTAATAAGAGACAAGCACGAAAGATCTAATTCCACATGATCAACACTAAAATGTTTTGAAATTTCAGCGGCCCTGGTGAGTTCTAATGAGTGGCGCTGGTTGTAGCTAAAAGAAAGAGAAAGAACATTCTTCTCACCGAATTCCTTCACAGCAAGAGCGAGACAGAGACTTGAATCCATTCCACCGGAGTGGACAACAATAGCTTTCTTTTTCATTAGTATGGGCGCTTCTTTTCCCACTCATAGGCAGATTTAATGATGAGATTAAGATCATCATATTTGGGCTTCCATCCAATCACCGAATGAATGCGATCAACTTTGGCGGTAAGGCTCGCTGGATCCCCTGCTCTTCTTGGGGACTCGACGATTTTGATATTCTCACCCGTGACTTCTTTTACACGCGAGAGAACTTCTCTGACTGAGAAACCGTGACCGTAGCCGCAATTTAAAATGTCTGATTTTCCACCCTGATTGAGATACATGAGGGCCTTCACGTGAGCATCGGCGAGATCAGAGACATGAATATAGTCTCTTACACATGTTCCATCTGGAGTTGGGTAATCAGTTCCAAAAACGTTAATCGATGCTCTTTTATGAGTCGCCACTTCACAAGCCACTTTTATAAGATGAGTCGCCTCTGGAAATGATTGACCTATTTTTCCGTCGGGATCAGCTCCTGAGACATTAAAGTAGCGAAGGGCCACATAACGAAAATCTGAACAACTAGAGACATCTCGAAGCATCTCTTCTGTCATGAGTTTTGATTGTCCATAAGGATTAATGGGACGAAGGTC